>Ga0209420_1000974_pt1 | contig 14130 bp, 15 predicted proteins | sample BlaSpr_A8_OM1_O1_FD_187972 | JGI IMG/M metagenome (GOLD analysis project Ga0209420, IMG submission 187972) | Forest soil microbial communities from Thunder Bay, Ontario, Canada - Black Spruce, Ontario site 2_A8_OM1_O1 (SPAdes) (version 2) | ecosystem: Environmental > Terrestrial > Soil > Boreal... | reverse complement strand
AGAACGTGTCGAAATTGTCCACGATGGAAAGCTCCGTCCCTCCCGCGAGCAACGCTTCCGCGGCATGCGAGCCGATAAACCCGGCGCCGCCGGTGAGCAACACCCTTTGTAGTCTTGCAGACAAGCTCTTGCTCCAGCCGCCGCGGCGATGCCAGGGAATTGCGGAACGCACCGGCGAAGAACGCCCGAAAGCAGCGCCCCAGTCTATCAATGAAAAGGTTTACCCATGATCAATTTGAGGAATCTCCGTCTCCTCTTTGGAGTTCATGTTGCGACGCAGCTTTCGAAACAAAAATCCCCGCGCCCTTTTCCGAGGCGCGGGGATTGAGACATCCAGAATCGCGGAAGTGATCCGCTTAATTCGGCATCAGCACGGTGTCAATCACGTGGATCACGCCGTTCGATTGATAGACGTTGGGAATCGTCACGCGGGCCATGTCACCCTTTTCGTCCGTTAGCACCAGCGTTTTTCCGTCCATGCTGGCCCACAACGCCCCGCCTTCAACCGTCTTCAATTGCGCTTTGCCGTTGCCTTCGCGGATCAGCTTCGCAATCGCTTTGCTGTCCAATCGTCCTGCCACCACGTGATAGGTCAGGATCTTCGTCAGCATTTCCTTATTCTCAGGCTTTACCAGGTTATCCACGGTGCCCGACGGAAGTTTTCCAAACGCCTCATTGGTCGGCGCAAACACCGTATAGGGGCCAGGGCCTTCCAACGTGTCCACGAGTCCGGCCGCCTTCACTGCCGCCACGAGCGTCGTGTGATCGTCCGAATTCATTGCATTTTGCACCACATTTTTCGAGGCGGACATCTCGTGTCCACCGACCATGGGGTCCTGCTGCGCAATCGCTACCGCGGACCCTACCAGCAACGCCAGCATCAGCATCGGTCCAAATCTCTTCATGGGAATCCTCCTCAGGATGTGACTTCCCGTTCCACTTGACTAGTACGGCTACAGGGGAGGTTTGGATGAGCGGTCGCAAGCCGAAGTAGCGGCGGGCACTCAACATTACCAAATCCAAGATTACGTACTTCGTACAAACGCGTTGCTACTCTATTGGCGGTGCGATTGTCCTCGAAGGAGATTCTTGCAGGCGATGAATTGAGCCCGATCGAGGGTGCCGCTAAACAGGCCTACCGCGAGGACTCTGGGCTGGTTTACGGAGCCGTAGCAGCTGCCGCTTGGATCGTTCACGCTACGGCACCGAAAAGTAGCCCTGCGCCGGCGGTCACGGCCATCGCCAGCGCGCCCCAGAAAGTCACGCGAATGGCTCCCGCCGTCACCGGTGCTCCTCCCGCGCGAGCCGCCAGGCCGCCCAAAATCGCCAGAAATAGCAGCGCGGTCCCAGCCACTACAGGAATCAAACGCACGGCCGGCACCACTGCCGTTACCAATAGCGGCAACCCCGCCCCCACTCCAAAGCTGCAGGCCGATGCGAACGCCGCTTGAATGGGACGTGCGCGCAAAGTTTGCGTGATGCCGAGTTCGTCGCGAGCATGCGCGCCCAGTGCGTCGTGAGCCATCAACTGCTGCGCTACCTGTTTCGCAAGCGAAACCTCGAGCCCGCGCGCAACGTAGATCGCCGCCAATTCCTGGTGCTCACCTTTGGCGTCTGCTTGAAGTTCCGCGCGCTCACGTCCGAGTTCGGCCTGTTCGGTATCTGCCTGCGAATGGACGGACACGTATTCACCCGCAGCCATGGACATCGCTCCGGCGAAGAGTCCCGCCACCCCGGCGACCAATACATTGCTGCGGCTCGCGTGCGCCGCAGCGACGCCGAGCACTAGGCTTGCCGTGGAAAGGACGCCATCGTTCGCGCCCAATACGGCGGCACGCAGCCAGCCGATACGTTCGGTGTGATGTGGCTCGGTTTTCTGTTTCGGCATTTCTCTGGCCTTCCTCACCGACGGGGCGCCGAATCCGATCTATTGTGGTCTGTCGCGGATTACAAGAGAACACCAACGCGGGTGTGTTTGGCAATCCCGATTCTGCCGAAACTCTATACACACGGACGGCACGCCCAAGGGAACCTTCTCGGAGGGTTTTGTGGCGTACGACTGCTGCTCGTTTGAAAGAGGCGAAGCCCTCTTCGTTTTCGACCTGTCTAAACTTTGGCGATCAGGACGCGATTCATGTCCGCACGGTTGCGTTCGCTTTGCATCGTCTGTTTGGCCGTACCGTTCCGGCGTTTGTAATTTCTTCGGGTTGCAGCCGCCGGTTTTCTACTCGCAGCCGCAACCGCGGGCAAGTCTCGACAAAATGTCACATTAGATATAGTCTAGGCATTCATGGACGCCCAGGCGATTCAACGGTCCTTGGAAGGCAGCGGGTTGCGGTGCACTCCGCAGCGTTACGCCGTGATGGCATTCCTGATGGAGCACAACAGCCATCCCACGGCTGCCGAAATCTTCGAAGCCGTGAATCGCGTCGATCCGCGCTCTTCCAGGGCTACAACGTATAACAATCTTCGCGACCTGGTGCGTGCGGGCTTGGTGCGCGAGGTGGCCGTGGAAGGTCGTGCCGCGCGCTTTGATGCCAGAGGTGTGCGGCACCACCACTTCATCTGCGACCGCTGCGGCCATGTCGAGGATGTTGGGTGGTGCAAAGTGCCCAAGCCTGCTCCGGGCTCCCTTGGCAAGCGGACTGTTCGCGAATGCGAACTGATTTTCCGCGGGCTCTGCATAAAGTGCGCTCCGCGGCGCGCTTCTCGCTAATTGTGAGCGTTTTGTTTCGCTGGCCTGCAAAATTTCATCGACTCACTCGAAGGAGCATACAGGATGGAGAAAGAACTCAAAGCAACATCAGCATCGGCATCCGCTTCCGGCGGTTCAAGCGAAGCGAAATGTCCTTTCGGTCACGGACCGCGTACACGCGGCAATCGTCACTGGTGGCCCGAACAGTTGAACCTTCAGGCTCTCAATCAACATGCACCGCAATCCAGCCCGATGGGCAAAGAGTTTGATTATGCCAAGGAATTCAAAAGCCTCGACCTGAATGCGGTCATGAAGGATCTGCACGCTTTGATGACGGACTCACAGGACTGGTGGCCGGCCGACTTCGGCCACTATGGCGGCCTGATGATCCGCATGGCGTGGCACAGCGCCGGTACTTACCGGGTCACCGATGGTCGCGGCGGCGCAGGCGGCGGGCAGCAGCGGTTTGCTCCCCTGAATAGCTGGCCCGATAACGCGAATCTCGACAAGGCGCGGCGCTTGCTCTGGCCGGTGAAGCAGAAATACGGGCGGAAAATTTCCTGGGCCGATTTGATGATTCTCGCAGGCAACGTCGCCCTCGAGTCCATGGGTTTCAAGACGTTCGGCTTTGCCGGCGGTCGGGTGGATACCTGGGAGCCCGAGGAACTCTACTGGGGCCCCGAAGGAACGTGGCTCGGCGACGAACGGTATAGTGGCGAACGCCAATTGCAACAGCCTCTCGGCGCCGTCCAGATGGGACTCATTTACGTCAACCCAGAAGGCCCCAACGGCAAGCCCGATTACATCGCCGCGGCCCACGACATCCGCGAGACCTTCGCGCGTATGGCCATGAACGACGAAGAGACCGTGGCGCTGATCGCCGGCGGCCATACTTTCGGCAAAACGCACGGCGCCGGCGACCCATCGTTCCTCGGCCCGGAGCCCGAAGGCGCTGTGATCGAGGATCAAGGTCTCGGTTGGAGAAGCAAACATGGTAAGGGCTTCGGAGGTCACACCATCACCGGAGGCCCCGAGGTAACCTGGAGTCAGACGCCCACGAAGTGGAGCAATTATTTTTTTGATAGTCTCTTCAAATACGAATGGGAGCTGACCAAGAGCCCCGCTGGCGCACATCAATGGAAAGCGAAGAACGCGCCTGCGATCGTCCCCGACGCGCACGATCCTTCCAAGAAGCGAGTGCCGACAATGCTGACGACCGATCTCTCTCTTCGCTTCGACCCGGCCTACGAGAAAATTTCACAGCGCTTTTACGAGCATCCAGATCAGTTCGCAGACGCATTCGCCCGCGCCTGGTTCAAATTAACGCACCGCGACATGGGTCCGGTGACGCGCTATCTCGGCCCGCTGGTGCCCAAAGAACAGTTGATCTGGCAAGATCCAATTCCGGCCGTGAATCATCCGCTGATCGGAGAGCGGGAGATTGCTGCTTTGAAGGGGAAAATCCTCGCGTCCGGACTTTCCGTATCGCAGCTCGTTTCGGTTGCGTGGGCTTCCGCTTCTACGTTCCGCGGTTCCGATAAACGCGGCGGCGCGAATGGTGCGCGCGTTCGCCTTGCCCCGCAAAAGGACTGGGAAGTGAACAATCCACGGGAGCTTGCAAAAGTGCTGCAAACCCTCGAAGGGATACAAAAGGGGTTCAACGGCGGACAGACCAACGGGAATCAAGGCAAAAAGGTTTCGCTTGCGGACTTGATCGTTCTCGGCGGCTGTGCAGCCGTCGAAAAAGCCGCCAAAGACGCCGGTATTGACGTGCAAGTTCCGTTCACACCGGGCCGCATGGACGCGTCGCAGGAACAGACCGATGCGCACTCGTTCGCTCCTCTCGAGCCTGTTTCAGACGGTTTCCGCAACTATCACCGCGGCACGCAGCTGATGGCGCCCGAGGAAGCCTTGGTCGATCGCGCGCAATTGTTGAAGCTGACCGCTCCGGAGATGACCGTTCTCGTTGGCGGCCTGCGCGTCCTGGGTGCGAATGCCGCGAATTCCAAACACGGTATCTTCACGCAACAACCCGGGAAGCTGACGAACGACTTCTTCGTCAATCTGCTCGACATGCAAACGGAATGGCAGCCGCAGGATTCCACGGGTGTCTACGAGGGCCGCGATCGGAAGACGAAGCAGGCGAAATGGACGGCCACGCGCGTGGACCTGATCTTCGGTTCGCACTCGCAACTACGCGCGATCGGCGAAGTCTACGCGTCCAAGGACGCGAAGGAAAAGTTCGCAAAAGACTTCGTGGCCGCCTGGAACAAAGTCATGAACCTCGACCGCTACGACCTATTCGCCCGCGCATAGCAACAGGGAAGTAAGGATTACACGAAGCGGAAGCAACGAACATTACAGTTCTAAGCTTCCGCTTTTTGTCAGTCGTCGCCGTCACTCTTGCGGCTCGTCACTCTCAACATGGCGATGAAAATCGGGGAGCGCACTTCGCGCTTGTATTTGGTTCGAGAAGCCCACCATATTTTCTATCTCGCCGGACATAATGCCTCATTGCAGCTTCGCGTATTCCGCCTTCGCCTGTTTCAGCGCGGGAATGTCCGGATCGGCATCGTGCCACAGTTTGAGACAATCGCTATACGCGGCGAGCGCTCTTACGCGCGCAGCATCCGCGTCCGCGCCACGCAGGCGGGTCGCATCCAATCCGTTTGCGCGCGCCTCTCCCAATCGTGCTAACGCTCCGGTCCAGCAATTCTCCACCATTCCACTGTGGTCGAGAATCTTCCGAAACTCGGTAACGGCCGCCGCGCCTTGACCCGAGGCCAAATACGCTTCTCCACGCACGTACGGCGAATACAGGCACGAAATATTGTTCACGAAAGGGAAGGACCCCATTTCGACGGGCAACGCATCTTGCAAGCCATCCACCGCGGCATTCGGATTCTTGGCGTCCAGCGCGATCTGCGCACGGATCGCCGTCAGCCAAACCAATTGCATTTGAGTGTCGAGCGGAAAACGCTTCTTTAAATCCTGCGCCAGACTCTCGGCGCGCGTTGTATCGCCCGCCATCGCAAAGGCAAGCGCAGCTTCCGCCTCCGTCCCAGCGCTCATCGGAGCCAGCTTCACGGCAGCCGCCGCCTCTTCTCGCCCTTTCTTCGGGTCGCCGTAACCCGCGTCCTCCAGCGCTGCATTTGCTTGCCAGACCGCCCCGTTTTCCTTGCTATCGCTCCGGATCGCCGATTCCACCGCTCGCTTGGTCAGTTCGCGAGCCTTTCCCAGATGGCCTGCATAGGCCTCGGTGTCGGCCGCGAGCGCAAGTCCCACGTTTTCGTGCTCGGGTTTCCCGGCGAACCACTTTTGCTCCTCGGACATCGCCGCCGCGTCCCCTCCGACAAATCCGAGTTCATAAAGGCTGTGGTACAGGTAGTGATCCACTCGTTCCGCCGGCGCTTCGTTCAGAATCTTGCGGACTTCATCGAAACGTTGCAGCGCCAAGTTCGTTGACGCGAGATTTTCATAGGAAGAGACCTCGTCCGGTGCGAGGCGCATGTCTTGCCGGCCAATCTCATCAGCTTTGTCGTATTGCCCTCGCTCGGCGTAAATCTGGGCCAGGTCGCTAAACGATCTGGCATCGCGCGGATAGCTCTCGATCTTCGTTTGAAAGGCCTGCGCCGCCTTATCCAGCTCCCCGGTTACATCCAGATAATAGTCGGCCGTGATCGAAAGCTTCTCGCGCTCGCTGGCATGCTCTCGCATCTGGAACGCCTTCGAGTAGTACTCGCTCGCCCGGCCCTCTGCTCGATGCTTGCGTAGGCGTCCCCCGGCGCCCTGTATCCGATCGCAAAATCCGGATCGTCCTCGATCGCTCGCTGATCGTAAGGAATGGCTGCGGCGTGGCCCTTCTCTTCGGATGCCTTTCTCGCGAGGCTGTACTGCTTCAGGGCTTCGAGGGACGCCGTGGTAGCCTACTCCATCGGCACATCGAATTTCTGCACGGACGATAGCGATTCGCCCAGCCTCTCGCGAAGCTTCGCTGCGGAATCTCCCAATACCTTCAGCACTTTTTCCTTTGTCGTCGCGGTGGCCTGCTCCTCCGCGAGGGTGTCGCCGCTCTGGCAGTTCACCGCCTTCAACGCCACGACGTAATCGCTCCCCAACGTCTGAATCGAGCCCACGATTTACGCTTTGCTCCCCGCTCGCAGGCAAAGCTCGCGAGCCACATCCGGCGTCAGCTTGGTCGTCGTTGGCCGCGTCATCTGCTCCAGCGTGGCTGCCACCTGGCTTTCGGGCAGCACGTTCAAAAACGGCGACTGCCGCAACGAGACGTTCAGCGCCGTTTTCAGCGTGTCGTCAAGGATTGTGTCGCCCGTGTAATTTGCAAAATCCGCGAGAACGATCGAATCCTTCTCCGTCAGCCGGTTCGCCTTCTTCGAACGAACGTAAAGCCATCCGGCGCCCAGCGCGGCCACCAGCATGGCGCCCGCGGCAATTTTCCAGATCGCGCCGCGGCCGGGTGCGCGTTCCTCGCGCCATCCTGCCGCGCTGGAGCTCGCCGCTGCGCTCACGCCGCTGTCCGAGTCCCCTTTTCAGCCGCTGCAAGTCCGCGCATGTCTGCCGCGTACTGGTAGCGCAGGTTGCGATCCTTCTCGATCGCCTTTGTGATGACCCGCTCCAGCTCCGGGGGCACGCCCGGATTCAGCCGCACCGGTGGAACCGGTGCGCGGTTCAGGATCGAATCGAATATTTCTCCGCTGCTCTGGCCGCGAAACGGCAGCGTGCCTGTCGCCATTTCATACAGCACCGCGCCGAACGAAAATAAGTCCGTGCGTGTATCCAGCTCCTTTCCACGGGCCTGCTCGGGCGACATATACGCCACAGTTCCCAAGGTGCTTCCGGGGCTTGTTAAATGCTCCGGGACCTCGTCGAGCGTCGCCAGCGTCTCGGGGTTTGCTCCGGAGCTTTTTAGCGAACTGACCTTTGCCAGCCCAAAGTCCAAAATCTTGGCGCGGCCGCGTTTGGTCACAAAAATGTTTGCTGGTTTGATGTCGCGGTGAACGATGCCTTCGGTGTGCGCTGCGTCCAACCCATCGGCAACGTCAATCGCAATCGTCAGGAGTTTTTCCAGTTCCATCGGACGGCCCGCAATCGCGTGTTTAAGGGTCTGGCCATCCAGAAACTCCATCGTGATAAAGGCTTTTCCGTCCTGCTCGCCGACGTCGTGAATGGTGCAAATATTGGGATGGTTCAGTGTGGACGCGGCTTGTGCTTCGCGTTGAAAACGGGCGAGTGCCAATGGGCTGCTGGCAACTTCGCGCGGCAGAAACTTCAGCGCAACGAATCGGTGCAGCCGCGTGTCTTCCGCCTTGTACACCACGCCCATTCCGCCGCCACCCAACCGCTCGATCACGCGGTAGTGAGAGACAGTTTGGCCAATCAGTGCCGGATTGTCCGCCATCGGAGGCGGATGTTAGGATGCGTTCAAAGGGCAAGTCAACGGCAACAAGTGAGCGGCCTGAGACATAGGTAACACATCGTACCGGACACATAGGTAACACTTCCTCCCTTAATAAGGGAGGAAGAGATGCCTTGGAAGGAGTGTTCGGTGATGGACGAAGGCTGCAGTTTGTGGCTCGCCGGCTGGGCAGTCTGCGCCCGTATGCTGATAGCAACGGCACCTCTAATGCTGTGCGGCAACACCCCGGTTATGCGTTTTCGAACTCTGTAGAGAGGAAACAAAGTCGTTGACCAGCGCGGCGATCTCATCGGCAGCCGTGTCCAGCGCGAAATGGCCGCCGTCGACGATGTGAACTTCGGCATTCGGCACATCCCGGCGATAGGCCTCCGGCTCTGACGGATCGAACGAGCTCTCATATTTGCCCCAGATCACCAGCAGGCGCGGTTGTTTCTCGCGCATCCACGCTTGCCACTTGGGGTAGGCGTCGACGTTAGTTCGGTAGTCGTAGAAGAGATCGCTTTGAATATCGGCCTGGCCCGGCCGGTTGAGAAAATAAAATTCATCCATCCAGAGATCCGGGTCGTGGCGTTCCACGTTGGGATCGTTGCCTGCGTGGCGCGCCTTGGTAGTTTCGAGAGATAGAAGGTTTTTGCGAAGCGCGCTTTCATTGGCGGCGCGATCCGCCCAAAACGCGCGGCGAGTTTTCCAATTCTCGCCGAGACCACTGTTGTGCGCGACCGCGTCCTGAACGATGAGCGCCTGCGCCCTTTCTGGATGGGCCAATATCATGCGGAAGCCCACCGGGCCGCCGTAGTCCTGCATATAGATTGTGTAGTTCGAGAGCCCGAGTGCTTCCGTGAAGTGATTCATCACCTCCGCAATGTGATCGAAAGTGTATGCAAACTTTTTCGGGTCGGGCCAATCACTGTTTCCGAAGCCCGGGTAATCGGGAGCGACGAGATGATAGCGGTCCGATAGCCGAGTAAAGAGAGGCTCGAACATCCGCGATGACGAGGGAAGTCCGTGCAACAGGAGAAGAGTCGGCGCGTCTTTGGGGCCCGCTTCTCTGTAAAAGATGGTGAGCCCATCGATCTGAATCGTGCGATAAGAAGTCGAGTATTTCAAGGAGCGTTCCTTTCCTTGGGCTTGGCCCGGCAGTTGAAATAATGCGAGCATGACAAAAACCACGAACGCCATGCGGAAGATCGCTAAACAACGGCTGCACCGGGACGAACTGAACGTGGGCATCGTAGTTGCCATGATCCATCATGCGCGAGGAAACATTCGCATCAGCAGTTAATGCGGGTTATGCCTGCGGGAATCCGAACATCAACCACGACTGATTGGCGACCCAACGCGGGTATAACTCCGTCATCTGATCGAACAGCTCCTGGTCGGATGTCGCGGTTTTCTGCAGTCGATCGAAGTCTTGCAGGTAACGCTTTGTGTCCTGGATCGCCGAAGGAGAGTCGGGCGCACCCGGTTTCTTGTGACCTGCGACAACAATCTCTGGGTCCAGCGCCGCTAACCGGTCTAGCGCCGCGATCCAATTCTTTCTGCTCTCGGGGGTGGTGTCGCCGACATACATGCGGCATTGGTTGTACACCACGTCGCCCGCGACGATCAGGCCGATTGATGGAACGTGGAGAGACGTCGTATCGGGACTATCGGTGTGGCCCTGCTCAATGATGCGCAGTTCGTGCCCCTCGAGAGTGAACGTATCGTGCTCGTAGGCCTCAGGCGCAACAAACTTAGTTGCCAATTGACCGGGAAAGAGCCGGCGAGCTAACCGCTCCACGGGGGGAGTGAAAGACATCTGCATAGCGTTCACCGTCTTGGGTGTTGCTATCGCCCGAGCCATCGGGAAACGGTCAAGCAGAACGCTCAGGCCGAAGAAGTGGTCGAAATGGGCGTGCGTGATGTAGATGGTCTCCAAGTTGCGATTGTGCAGAGCAACCCAATTCGCCAGGGCCTCGGCCTCAGCCACCGTCGTCAGGGCGTCTACCAGCACCGCATCGTACTCACCGAAGATTAAAGTCGAGGTCATCGGGTCGAAGCCGAGCGCCTCGCCAAATGGCCTCGGCCGCTCGCCTACCATAGTCTTTCCCGGGGCGGTAAAAACGTTCACACCAAGCGCGTTCGAGGCGCTAGGGGCGGTCACGCGCATCGTTTTTTTTCGATCCATTTGTGCCGTCCATTCGGTAGTCCTTCCGATGTCAGAGCGAGTGACCGCTCAGGGCGATATTGGCAGAAGCGTGACGACAAGTCTATTGGACGAATGTATCGATCCCTACCAAAGCAGGGATTGAAATATGGCCACCTGTTTTGATTTTTGCGTACGCTGCCAGAGCCTCGTTCAATAGCGAAGATTTGATCCGACTCAGGCTGCGCCAGCCGCCTCACTTCTTCTCTCGTTGAGCGCCGGTATAAGAAGTTTCAGCAACGCTTCGTCCGAGAAAGGGTTCTGACCTGAGATCAACTCGCGATCTTGAAGGACGTAGCTCTTCCACGGAGCGACCACACTTACGTCACCGCCCGCTGTCCTCAAGGCGAAGTCCGGATAGAAGAGGACCTTACCACCAATCTCAAGCGGCTCCCGCTGCTGCTCTTCCGCCGTCGAAAAGATGGTCATCTTATATCCAGAATAAATCCATCCTTGAGCCTTTGCCCGCGCTCCAGCGGCATCGCCCGCAGCCAGCGCTCCGACCACCTCCGTCGAATTCGGAAGAGCCGAGAGAAGTGAAATCGGGCCATGGCAGAGCATCGCCGTAGGCTTGGATGTTTTATGAAAGTGTCTCAGCACAGTGCCAGCGTCGGGATCATCGAGAAGATCGATCATCGGACCATGGCCGCCAGGGACGAAAACAGCGTCATATTGATCCAGGCCCGATACGATGACCTCCGAGATGCGAGTTGGAGTTTTGAGCCCGGTCAGGGTGTCGCGGAATTTTAGATAGTCCTGAAGCCTGGCCTCGTCCCCGCCGAAGAAATCGGCGACAGCGGAATGGACATCCATTTGCGGCGTGTTGCCTTTGGGGTTGGCAAAAGTGATTTCGTAGCCTTCCTTCATCAAGGCCCGAACCGGAACCGTCAGTTCGTTGAGATAATAGCCAGCGCCGGCATAAACCTTGCCATCTTTCAATGGCAAGCCGTGACCGCTCGAGACCAGCACCAAGACTTTTCCTTTTGTTGTCATTTTGTTCTCCTCTCTGAAATCGAATCTCTTTCCCGAAATCTTAGCTCGCACAGAGCAACCCAATTTGCGAGAGTCTCGGCCTCAGCGACCTCATCATTGAGTCCACCAACGCCGCCTCGTACTCGCCGAAGATTAAAGTCGATTTGATCGAGTCAAAGCCGAGCGCCTGGCCAAAGGGCTTTGGTGCTCCCCGACCATAGCCTTTCCCGGTGCGGTAAAAACGTTCACGCTAAGCGTGGGATCTTTCGGCCCATTTGCGCCAGGCATCTGGTACTCCTTTCGATGTCAACGCAAGTGACTGTTCGAGGCAAAGATTGGCAGAAGCGCAACGGCGAGGCGCAGAGTCTTCTCGTTATCCGCCCCAAGCGCTAACCGTATTTGAGGGAGGTGCTTTGTCCGACCTCGATGATGTAACCGTCTGGGTCACGGATGTAGCAGCGAATCTCGCCGTACTTTGGGATTGGCTCCGTGATGAACTCGGCTCCTCGACTTTTCCACAATTCGTAGCAGGCTTGAATATCCGCAACGCGGAAATTCATAAAGCTGTTGATGTGATTGGGGTCGGGGACGGTGAGCGTCACCGTCGGCTTGTCTGGGGTCGGCCCGCCCCCCAAGTTCAGGATCATCCAGATATTCGCAAGCTGAAGATATGGAGGTGCATTGCCGTCACCCATGGTCAGAATGCGGGCGCCGAATACTTTTTCATAGTAGCGAGCCGATCGCTCGACGTCGGCGACGGTGAGAAAATACGCGATGCTGATCCCTTCCTTCGGCGGCATCTCGTAGCGCTTCTGCTCGACTTGTACGGCGTTCATTGACGGCTCCTTTCGATGGAGTATTCACTATAAATACGTGTCCTCTGTTCGCAACACAGTTTCAAGGCACCAGCAGGATCTTCCCCACGCCACCCTTCTCCGCCATTGCGTGAGCCCTGGCTGCTTCGCTGAGTGGCAGTTTCAGACCAATCGGGATTACTAGCTTTCCATCTCGCACCGCTTCGGCCATGAACTCGAGTGTTTTCCTGTCGAATTTCGAGAATACTTTCACCACCTTTACAGACGGGTACTCGGTGGCGTTCTGCGGTGCCTCGACAACCGTCGCATAGACTCCCCCCGGCTTGACCCTGGCGATCATCTTTTCGGCGGTCCTTCCGCCGACCGCGTCCGCCACGGCCTCCACCGGCGGAATTTCTGCAATTGCGGTGTCGTCGTCGGTTGCGATTACCTGATTCGCGCCGATCGTCTGGGCTTCGTCGATCTGCCTCTTCAAAACTCCCGCGATCACGGTGGCCCCGCGCGCCTTCGCGGTGAACACCGCCGAACGTCCTACATTTCCAACAGCACCGAGGACCAGAACCGTCTGGCCAGCTTTTATTTCCGTAGCCAGGAGGAGCTGGTTGCCAGTCGTCGTCACCAGCGGCAACGCCGCCGCCTGAATCAAATCGAGCCCCTTGGGAACTTTCGCCAGAACCGCAGCTTTCACGACACAAAGTTCGGCGTAAGTATTGTCAGCTATAGCGAACACCTGGTCGCCGACAGAAAAGCCTTCCACTCCCGGCCCAATCTTGGCCACAGTGCCCGCGACATCCACTCCTATAAGCCCCGGAAACTTGAGTGGGTAAAAATCTTTCGTTAATCCGGCACGTCGCTTGTAGTCGATCGGATTCACGCTCGAGGCAGCCACCCGCACGAGTACTTCGCCTGTGCCAGGGACCGGATCGGGGTAATCTTCATACCTGAGTACTTCAGGACCGCCATATTCGTGGACAACAATTGCTTTCATATTTCACCTGCCTGGCTCGGGGTGTGTTTCCTTGCCGGCCATGTGAAAACGGACCTTCACACTCGGGCATCCTGTGCGAAGGGTGCTCAGTGTCCAGCGCGCAGTTCAACGCTTCTCGTACGGGTGAAAGATGTAGTCCTTTGCCTTCACGGCCACATGGCATGAGTTTCCGCAGTCCGCATGGGATGTGGGATCGGGGGTGAACTTGTTCGACGCGGCGTCGTAGTTGAACACGGCGTATCCCCAGCCGCCGGTTTTCGGAAATCTCTTGCTGTCTTTCTCCATCACGAATGCCTGCTTAAAAGCGTCCGGCACTTCCACATCGAAAGGCGCTTCCGTGTCCTTCTTCGGTGACCACTGAAGCTTCACGATCATGGACCCTTCTGGAAATACCTTGCCGTTGAGTGGAACGCCAGCCTTGAACGCCTGAATCATCGCCGAATTAGCGACGATTACCTTAAGCACTTCTACCTGCCGGGCAGAAGAAACCGTAGACCAGTCCTCATACCCCCTGAAATCAGAGAACGCGATTCCATCCGGTGATTTCAGAGAGTACTTGTCCGTGTCCTGCCCTTTCGCGTTAAGGACCGCGCCGCCGAGGATGGCAAGCAGCGCCACGGCTGCGAGGATAGTAACGGCCGCGATAGGTTTTACGGCTGTGCGCGTTTCTTTCTTTTGTTTTTGTTGTATTCGCGCCAAAGAATCCCTCATAAGTTCGGTCATGTTGTGCTCTCCCTTACAAAAAGTCGGGCAGACTCCTCTTACGAGTTGCTGTTTCGCGGATCGTCTTTCGCGCTGACGTATTCCAGTCCAAGCGGCCCCATCGCGGTGACTTGCGTGACGTACTCGCCGGATTTCGCCCAGTGGAAATGGGACGTGCTACCAGGGAGAATGACGACCGCGCCGGGCGGATAGGCTTCCAACTTACCGGCGTCGAATTCATCGCCTAGTCCGATATAAAAGACGCCAGAAATTACGGTGTAGACGCGATCCTCCGGGTGCTTGTGAGGCATAAGCTTCGCGCCGTGGGGAGATTTGACC
>Ga0209420_1000973_pt1 | contig 14156 bp, 10 predicted proteins | sample BlaSpr_A8_OM1_O1_FD_187972 | JGI IMG/M metagenome (GOLD analysis project Ga0209420, IMG submission 187972) | Forest soil microbial communities from Thunder Bay, Ontario, Canada - Black Spruce, Ontario site 2_A8_OM1_O1 (SPAdes) (version 2) | ecosystem: Environmental > Terrestrial > Soil > Boreal... | reverse complement strand
CCCGCCGCAGGTCGTCCGCGACCGGCTGACCGCTTGAAAGCGACACGCCGAAATCCCCCTGTAACAGGCGCCCAAAGTAGCGCGTCAGCTGTAGCGGCCACGGGGCATCGAGGGCGAGCTCCTGGCGCATCTGCAGATACGCGCTGCGGCTCGCGTGATCGCCTACGCGCGCCAGCGCGGGATCGATCGGTGAGAGCTTCAGGAGCAGGAAGGTCACGACGACGAGCACTACCAGCGTCAGCACTAGGCTCGCGAGCCCGCGCGCAACCGGCCACAGTACTTTCAGGCTATTTCGTGACACGGTCATAGTAGACCATGTCGGCGTTGAGCCCCTGACGATAGCCCTGGACGTTGTCGCGCATGGCCAGCTGTGAGCGCTCTTGCAGCGCGATGATCAACGGAGAATTGCTTTGGACCTCGGCCTGGATCGCAAGATACAGCTGCGCACGCTTGCTCGCGTCAGGCTCGGCGCGTGCCGCCTCCGTCTGCGAACTGAGTTCGGGAATGTGCCAGCCCGCTCGCCAGGCCAGTGTCGCCACTCCATCCTCGCGATTGAGTGCGAACGCACTCGCAGTCGAGTTCGCATCGAAGTAGTCGGGGATCCAATAGAGCCACGCCGCCTGTTCGGCGCGCTGGCGGATGCGCGCATACACCTCGCTCGCCAGCTGCGGCCGGATGTCGATACGAATTCCGGCACGCGCGAAGCTTGCCTGCAGCGACTGCGCGATCTCGCCGAACGGCGGCTGATTGAAGATATCCAGTTCGAAGTGCAGGTCCGGCGTAAGACCCGCCCGCTCGAGGATCTGTCGGGCTCGCGGCACGTCGAGGTGGAAAGGGGTCGTCTCGAGCGCGCCCGGAAAACCGTCGGCCAGAAACGCCTGATGCACCTCATAAGCACCTTTGAGGAGCTTGTCGGCGATGGTCTGATAGTCGATGAGCCAGCGCGCCGCCTGCCAGAAGGCGGGGTTGGCGAGCGCTGGGTTCGAGCGATTGGCGGCATTTAGCAACAAATAGTGGATGCTGGCCGAGGGGAACTGCAGGATCCTCAGATGTGGTCTGCCGGCGAGCGCCGCGAGCTGGTCGGGACCCAGGTCGCGCGCGATATCCGCGTCCCCGACCTCGAGCAACAGCCGGCGCACCGCGGCGTCCGCGACATTGCGAATAACGATCGTCCCAAGGCGCGGGCTGCCTGCCGGGCAGAGCCGGTTCGCGTCCAGTACCAGGGCCTCGTGTGCGATGTAGGTGCGGATCTGAAACGGCCCACTTCCCGCTGAGTGTCCCCGCAGCCAGGCGTTTCCGCTGTCACCGCCGGATAGGTGTGAGGCGATCTGCCTCGCGTCCAGAATTGAGGCTACCGGCGAGCTGAGGATACTCAGAACAAACGCCGGGCCCACGTCGGCGCTCCAGTGCACCTCCAGGCGATGCTCATCGAGCTTGCTGAGCTGACGGTCGATGTCATCCGCCCGCCAGCCCAGCTCGTTGAGGATGAAGACCGGCGCGCGATTGAGCTTGACCGCACGCTCGAGCGAGAAGATCACATCCTCGGGGCGCAGCGGATTGCCACTCGCGAAGCGCGCATCGGCCCGCAGCTCGAAGACCAGACTGTGGGGACCTGAGCCCGGCTCCCACCGGCTCGCTAGAATCGGCCGCAGCACCGTCGCGTCCGCCGGGTCGGGCTGAACCAGGCGCTGGTAGATGCTCGTGAAGGCCTGCACACCCGAGAGCTCAAAGCCTTCCGCCGGATCCAGGCTCTGGATGTCGTCCAGGTTCTGCACCACGACGAGCACGTTCGGCGGGCTGCGGGCGTCGGCCAGCGCAGCACCCAGCAGCGCCGTGCCCAGCACGGCCACGCCGCGCAGCCGCCGTATCAGCCGAGCGCTACGCACGCGGTCTATGCATCCGGCCGCAGCGCCGAAACGAGCTGTCCCACCGACTACAGGAAACGGTACTTGATACCGATCTCCAGGTAGCGGCCCTCGTTGCTATAGAGGGAAGGGTCATACGGCGTCTGCGTCGGAAACTCCAGCCACAAGGGATTGTAGGGTGGCTTGTGATCGAATGCGTTGTTGATCACACCATAGACCGTGAGCCCCTTGCCCGCCGCAACGTTGGCATTGAGATTGATCTGACCGTAGGAGCCCGCCCGACCCGTCTCTCCGGTCAGTGAGGCGGGCCCGAGCGAATACGGACCGGTGAAAAGATACGTCAGCACCACGTTCACGGGGTTGTAGGACCAGCCGAGGTTGCTGTTGCCCTTCCAGCGCGGAAAAGCTGCACCGAATGGCGTGTCGATCGCCCCGTCATTGCCGGCGAAATCCAGTGTCGTGCCCCCGGAGGTCTGCTCGAAGTGCCAGACGTACGTCCAGTCGCTCGTAAAGTTGAATGTGCCCGCCGTGGTGGGGAGCGAGCGTCGCAAGGTAAGTTCAAAGCCCTGCGTTGACAGCTGGTTCAAGTTCTCGTAGTCGAAATTCACATAGGCGATGGTGCCATTTGTGTTGCGCACGACGATGCTCGGGTCATTCTGATCGATGATGGCCTGAATGTTCCCCGTCCCGATCACGTCGCTGATGTCGATCCGGTACCAGTCGAGTCCGACGGCCGTGCGCGCATCCGGTTCCCATTCGAAGCCCGCGTTGTAGTTCTTCGTGTGTTCGGCTTTAAGGGTCGGGTTGCCGCCGACCAGCACCGGATAGTTCTCCTGCACGTTAGGCTCGGTCGGGGAGTACGGATCGGCGGCGGTCTGTACGCCCGAGGAGTTCTGCTGGGAGGTCTCAGCGAGAGTCGGGGCGCGAAAGCCCCGGCTGAATGAGGCGTAAGTGGTGAGCTGCGAGACGGGCCGATAACGCAGCGCGAAGCGCGGTGAAAACGCTGAACCGAAGTCGCTGTAATGGTCATAACGGCTCGACTGGCTGAAGGTGAGGCTCGACAGCAGCGGTACGTTCACCTGATAGTAGGCCGCACCTACGTTGCGCTCGCCATCGATCGCCTGCAGGTAGAAGGGCACGGCCAGTCCCGTCGACTGCAGCGCATAATCCGACACCACATCGCTTTGGTGCAGAAACTGTGCGCCGAGACCGAAACCGAGATCTCCGGCCGGCAGATGCAGCAGGTTGGTCGTCGAGGCGGAGACATCCACCGTGTCGAGCTTTGAGATCGCCTGGTTACTGTCCCCGACATAGAGACCTGCGAGCCCGTTCGGCGTGGCGCCCGGGTCGGAAAAGTCGAATACGCCGTTATTTAGAATGTTCTCGAGTCCGGAAACACTCTCAAGACCCGTCTCGTAGTTGTCCACCGTGCTTTGCGAGTGGCTGGCCGTGGCGGCCCAGTTCCAGTCCACCGCACTCGTGGTCTTGAACTCCCCTTCCACACCGGCCAGCGCGCGATAGAAATTCGAGCGCACGGTAAGCACCTGCGGCTGTCCCAGGAATGTGTAGGTGAGCGGCACGGCCACGCCGTACGGGTTGTAGGGATTGCTGGCCGGTACGATGTTTGGCACTTGCGCAATGCCGCCCGTCACCGGGTTGTACGTATACGACGTCGTCGAGTCGCCGATGCCGTTATAGCCTGCCAGTCCGATGGTCGTATTGCGGCTGTCCCAAAGATCAACGTAGGCATCCGCGCCATCATCGATCTTGAATGTCGCACGCACCTTGCCACCGATACGTTCCTCGTGCGGGTGCAGCGACAGGCCGTTCGCCGTATCCACCGCGCAGGCGGTCCCGGTGCTGGTGCCCGTAAGCAGCAACCCGGCATCCACCGCGGTCGAGTTGGGCGGGCACGGCTCAAGTGCGGCGCCCGTCGTCCCGTTCGGCTGCCAGAAATCGGCGCCCTTGGTCAAGGCTCCGAACGGCAGCCCCGTATAGTTCTGCGACGCTGTGTTGGTCCGATCTGCAAGCGTGTAGCCGTTTTGCAGAAAATAGCTCACCGCGCCACTTAGGTTGAAGCGGTCATGGTCCAGGTCCCCTATTCCGCCGGACAGTCCGAACTTGCGGGTGGCCTCACCACCGTGCGTTGCATCGCCGTAGCCGGCGGTGGCCTCAAGGCCGGTGAAGTCCTTGCGGGTAATGATGTTCACAACGCCAGCGATGGCATCCGAGCCGTACTGCGACACCGCGCCCGTCTTAACAACCTCGATGCGTTCGATCGTGTTCAGGGGAATCGTGTTCAGGTCAACGAATGTGTCGGTGCCGTTCGAGGGAAACCCGTAGGGTGCAACCCGCACCCCATCCACGAGGACCAGCGTGTATTTCTCACTCAAGCCGCGCAGGGCGATCCCGGCGCCTCCGGTTGCCCCGTAGGCGAAGTTGTCCGCCCAGCTGCTCGCCGAGTTCGTCGCCAGATCGCGCAGATAATCGGCGACGGTGACCTCTCCGCTCGCAGCAATCTCCTCAGCGCTGATCACCTGAACCTGGTTGAAGTTGACCCGGTCCGTGGTACGGATCAGCGAGCCGGTGACCTGGACGGTCTGCAGCTCGCCAGTCGAGCTCGGTGAGGGGCTGGGGCCTTGCGACTGAGCGTCCGCGATTGTTATCGACACGAACGAAAGGCTGAGCCCGAGGGCGGCAATTGCTCCGGCACGCAGCAGGGGTAATAGAGAATTCACAGGATCTCCAGCATGTTCTAAGGTTTGTAGCTTCGGGCGACTCGGGAGGTGGCGGTCGCGCATGCACACATATCGAGCACATACGGTGCAGCATCGAGAAGTAAGATCTTAGGACTCCCTGCTCAGGCGTGGTTGCTTATGCCCTGGCCGCGCCCCCGCTCCGCGGTTTAGTGGTCGACACGCGACAGGAATGTTCGCAGGTCGTGAACTCAATCTAACGAATCAGCTGTGGCAGGGCTAATACCCGAGCGGTATCAGGACATGCCGTCGTGCCGTAACCACTTTGGAACCGCCTGCAGGGCAGCTGAGCGTGCACGACAGAATCGCAGGGACGCTCTAAGGTCTTTGGGCAAAGGTCGTCCTACTCGCCCGTTCGCTCCCTTCCCTCCATTCGCCTTTGCCTGCTCGGGCATTCGATTCCTCGCTGGTGCGACTTTCCGATGCGATAACAAATGGATGACAGCAATCCAACACTGACGGACGCACTGGCCGATTTTGAGAACCGACATGTCGATAGCTCGAATTGTTATTAGCGCGCAACAAGTGTTCTCCACATGATGAGCCGCGCAGTTAGTTGCCGACTTCAATGGGAGTTACGCCGTGGGCCAATCATCTCAGCGCGTTTGGCTCGGATCCGTTGTTGGGCTTGCCGGCGCAGCTCTTTTCTCCGATGCGCTTGCGACTAATGGGTATTTTTCGAGCGCCTACAGCATAAAGACCGAGGGCGCGGCTGGAGTGGGGATCGCATTCCCCCAAGATTCGCTCACGATCGCCACCAATCCGGCCGGCTTGGTCAGTGTCTCCGACACCTTCGATGCCGGCGTCGACGTGTTTCTCCCTAGGCGCGAGGCGAGCCTCGATCAGGGCGGACAGTCGCAGAGCTTCAATGGCGACGACACTGCGTCGTTCTACATTCCCTCCCTGGGCTATGCGCGACACCTGACGCCACAGCTCGCGCTGGGTGTGGCGCTTTTTGGCAATGGCGGGCTTAACACCGACTATGGCACCAATCCATTTGCACGCTTCGGTGCCACCGGTTCGGCCGGCGTGGATCTGGAGCAGGTGTTCCTGTCGCCGGCGATCTCATGGGCGATCAATTCGAACAATGAGCTCGGCATTGCCGCGAATCTCGCTTATCAACGCTTCAAGGCCAAAGGCATCGGCATCTTCAGTGCATTCTCGTCCGACCCCGGCGATGTCAGTGACCGTGGCTATGACAACTCCTATGGCGCAGGAGTTCACGTCGGCTGGATCGGGCACGTAAACGAGTATCTTGCAGTCGGCGCCACCTGGCAGTCCAAGACGTATATGAGCAGGTTCACAAACTACGCGGGCCTGTTCGCAGACCATGGTGAATTCGATATTCCCTCGACCTATGGGCTGGGCCTCGCATTAACGCCAACCACCGCCTGGACGGTGGCCGTGGACTGGCAGGAGATTCGCTACGCCGACATTGCCGCCGTAGGTGACGGCATCGACAGCCTGTTCAGCGGCGTACCGCTGGGGGCGCAGAACGGACCCGGGTTTGGCTGGCGCAATGTCTCGGTGGTCAAAATTGGAACGATCGTCAAGGTCAACCCGCAATGGACACTACGGGCCGGATTCAGCGACAACCGGCAGCCAATTCCAACTTCACAAACCTTCTTTAACATCCTTGCACCCGGGGTCGTGGAAGCACACGCCACGGCGGGCCTGACCTGGAGCGCATCCGCAGCGAACGAATTCAGCCTGAGTGTCCTGCACGCGTTCAAGAAGACGATCAACGGCTCGGGATCCATACCCCCCGCCTTCGGCGGTGGCGAGGCAGACATCAGCCTCGAGGAAACCTCGGTCGGCCTGAGCTGGTCGCACCACTTCTGAAATGTCCGCAGGAGCCATTCCGCTGTGGCACTCGCTCGCGGGCGGTGCGCTGATAGGGGCTGCGGCGGTCGCCCTCATCCTCTTGAATGGTGAGGTCGCCGGCGTAAGTGGAATTCTTGACCGCGCTTTGCACCGAAGCTTCGGCGAGCAGAGCTGGCGCCTCGCGTTCCTCCTCGGCCTTGTGCTGCCCGCCGTTCTGGTGGGTCCCGGCCCGATTAGCTGGCAGGCCTCGGCTCCCTCGCTCGCCGCGGCCGGGCTGCTGGTGGGCTTCGGCACCCGGCTGGGCTCCGGGTGCACGAGTGGTCATGGCGTGTGCGGCATTGCGAATTTGTCGCTGCGCTCCCTCGGTGCAACCCTGACCTTCATCGGCACGGCCATGCTCACGGTCGCCTGCCGACACGTGTGGCTCCGGCAATGACTGCCATCGTGGCTTTCCTCGCGGGAGCTGTCTTTGGATACGGACTACTGCTCTCCGGCATGACGAATCCGGCAAACGTCATGGCATTTCTCGACGTGACAGGTGATTGGCGCCCGGCGCTCGCGTTTACGATGGCGGCCGCTGTCGCGGTCGCGCTCCCGGCATACGCTTTAACGCGGCATTACGGAACCTCACTACGGGGCCATGCCATCCGAACCATTGATCGCACACGTCTGGACTCGTCCTTGCTCCTCGGCAGTGCGATCTTCGGAGTAGGCTGGGGTTTGAGCGGGATCTGCCCAGGTCCGGGGCTCATCCTGGTATCAAGTCGAACCTTGGAGGCGTTCGTGTTCGTTGGGGGTCTGGTTGCCGGTATGTTCGCGGCTGATGCCGTGCGGTCCAAATAGGCTTGTAGGGAGCGAGTCCAAGTTGCAGCGTGTCGATCCGATGGGAGAGAACTCTGAGCTTCCCTGCCAGTCCGTCTTGGACGAGGCGTAGACCCGGCGCGTCCCGTAGTCCGCCTGCGCCCCTGCATTCTCGGTGAGGACGCTGCCGGCGAACGTGTTGCCGGTAGCGCTGCCCAGGCCGCCCCCGCCATACAGGCGAGAATGCTCGCCAGGACTGCATGGACGGCCGCCGCCTCAGCTATCTACGATCCCGCGCCATGGCGTTTCGCAGTGGCGCTGCCGGCTGTGCGGCTTTGACCGATACCACCGCGTCACTGTGCTGCGCAAGAACGGCGCGAGGTACGAAACGCCGTTCAGCGCCTGCAGTCAGTGCAGCCTGATGTCTCTAAACCCGGCGCAGTTTGATTCGAACAGCAACGCCAATTCGAGCATGCATCTCAGCGAGTTTGTTGGTGCAGCGGATGCAGCGGCAGCAGGCGGTCGGTTTCTGTCTTGACCACCGCATAGCACTCGCAGCAAAGCTGTTCCAGCCGCGGTCGGTCCAGTACCGTAATCCGTCCACGCTGGTACTTGATTACGCCGCGCTGCTGAAGCGTGCCCGCAGCTTCCGTCACTCCTTCGCGGCGAACGCCGAGCATGTTAGCGATCAGCTCCTGGGTCATAGTCAATTCGGCTGACGACAGTCGGTCCAGAGACAGGAGCAGCCAGCGGCATAATTGCTGGTCCACCGAATGATGCCGATTGCACACCGCGGTCTGGGCCATCTGCGTGATCAATGCCTGCGTGTAACGCAGCAGGATGTGCAACATTTCGCCATGACGCTCGAACTCTTGCTTAAGTCGCGCGCCCGCTAACTTGTACGCGGAGCCAGCGCTTTGCACGATGGCGCGGTTCGTGGTGGTTTCACCGCCCATGAATAGCGCGACGCCAATGGCTCCGTCGTTTCCTACGACTGCGATCTCCGCGGATCCACCGTCCTTGAGCACGTACAGAAGCGAAACGATGGAATCGGTCGGAAAATAGATGTGACGAAGTGTATCCCCCGACTCATAGAGAACTTTGCCGAGCGGCAGTGTTACGAGCTCCATAAAGGGGAATAGCCGCTCGCGTTCGGGCTGCGGCAACGCATCCAGAATGTGATTTTGTTGTGGGTGGGAGATTCCCGCCATTGCAGAAGGTCTCCGCGGCATACGATTCCCAATGTGAAGGTAGGCGTCAGCTCATCGAGTCCTGTTACCTCTCCGACCAGAAACTTGAGCCACCGGCAACTACCGAATCGGCTCTGTGATAGATAATAGTACGGCGCCGTACTTCTCAAGAGTCCTCAGGGTCGATGCCGATAGGGTCAGAAACGCCGAGCGATGATCCCCGGTGTTCGCATGACATGCGACGATTCCCTGCGCCGTAAGTTTCGCCAGTCTGCGGCGTACGGTCGTCGCCGAACCGAGCTTCAGAAGAAACAGCTGCTTCGGCGTTATTTGCCTTTTTTGCTCTTGCGCGTATCCGATTTCAATGATGACGTCGAAATCCAGCAGCGAATTTATTAAAGGCATTTGCAGCCTTTCAAATTGCCGCTTTTTTCTCAGCCCGGCGAGTAACTGCGGGAACTTCATTCTTCATTAGTCTGATCGATAGCCAAATATGTTGCGATCAGAGCATCATTGTTAGCAAGGCGAATTAGGTGCCAAGTTGGCGCATATCTGATGCGATTCCATATAGTTATCACGGCCGCTCCAAAAGTTATTTAGGGATTGGTCTCACCCGCGCGGCTTGGCAATTCTTTGGATCACGAGGGGCGGCGGGATGGCCGTTTGCGGGGTTTAATGCGGACTGATCCAGGGACGAGACCTCGCCTTGTGTGTGGGGTCTAAAGTCGCAGTCCCAAGGCCAATCTCAAGTGCGCGCGGGACGGCGCGGGACGGTATGCATCCTCGTTCGTGCTGGGCTCCGCATGGCCCCAGCGCGCCAGCTGCGTGGTCAATTTTGCGGGCCAGCGCGCGGTCAGCGACACGGCTTACCACGGATATGCGGGCGGCGATCGCATACGCGGTCATCGTCGAGATGATGAGGATGGCGGCCGACGCAGCGCCGAGATAGTCGGCCGTGCCAAGTCGGACGCCGACACCTGCCGCCACATATTTATCCGAGCTCAGCGGTGAGGCGCCAGGCCCGGACCCCCGACGCTAGAAAGAAAGCAGGCGCTCAAAAAACGAGCGATAGCGCCTCAGGGCAATGCGCAAGGTCTCGGTGGACGCCTTACCTGTTTGATTCACCTGACCCTCAAGTGTGGCGCGCTCATGGGAAAAGGTTTCCGCCAAGCTCTTCATGACCTGGACAACAAGCTCGTCTCCCTCCCGGACAGCCTGTCTCGGATCGTCGACAAACCCACTTTGAACGGTATCCCAGCGCGAGCGAAACTCTTTGGCCACATCGGGCAAAAACAGCGGCGCAAGTTCCCTCTCTTCAGTCCTCGCATCGGTGTTCTGGTGGTCGAGCACCGGCGCATTGAGATCTGCCTCGGTCTCTTGTTGTGCCGGCGGCATCTTCGCAAAACCTGCCCAATCGGGAGCTGCCTTCTCCAGCTCTTGTTTCGTGATGGCGTTCATGCGTGCACCGGCATTTGCTTGGCTGGAAGGGCTTCTTGCTTAGCCTCTCTTACCTCAAGCATCTCATCGAACAGGACGCGGTAATGCACGACTGCTTTGCGTAGCTCCTCGGTGTCGGCTTCGCCGTCCCCATCGCGCGCCGCGATCGCCTGCGCCGCCCGATAATGCTCCACCACGGTAGGGTGGTCGACCGAGATATCGGCCGCACGGCGTTCGAAATCGCCCATAGGGTAGCCACGCTTAAGCATCAACTCACGGACCAACTGGTCCGCCTGGACGACGACCCCTTTGGGGTTATCGACAAACCGGGCCTGCAAAGCGTTCCAGGCCTGACTGAACCTGGCGGCCTCAGCAGGCGCCAACGGCGTGATGGTGAGGTCCTCAACGCGCTTTTCGCGGGCCTTAAGCTCCGCTTCGGCCTTCGTTCGTCCTCCAAGTTCACCCACAGTTCGGCCGTATTCCGCGCCGAACCGTTGCTGAAGCCTGTCGGATTGCTTTTTCTTGCGGGAGAAAAACCATGCCGCCAGCGCAAGCAGCGCGATGACCACAACAGCGGCAACAAGGATCCATTGCATGGGAATTGCATTCATGTGTCTGTCCTATGATGCTCCGTCGGTAGCAGGCTGTTTATACGGCACAAAACCTAGTGCAGACGAAAGCTGCTGCTGCCGAACAGTCCCACAAGACCGATAACGATCAAATAGATGGCGCCGATATAGTTCAGCAGTCACGGCATCACAAGAATAAAAATGCCGCGCACTTTTGAGGTCGCATTGCGTCTGCCTCATCGGCATCCGCTGGCCAATCTACCGTAGTACGACTCAGGCTCTACGCAGTACAAAGAGTACGAGAGCAACGACCAGAATGAGTCCAAGTATGCCGCCGCCGATGTACATGTCGATCTCCAAGTTGTTTGTCTGAGCGGACACTTGAACATAACGAGGACAAGCAGTCAGGGCGCTAGCGCACATAGATGCGCTTGCCAAGACCAATATTTCAACACCCAAGGGGTCAGTTAAAGGTCGTGGGCGATAAGAAGCTGGAAGTAAAAGGCAAGGTTCAGAAAGTCGGCGGCGAAGCTCAAGCAAAGTTGGGCGAAGTCAGGCAAGAGCTGAGAGACTCCTCAAAGAAAGGTGCGTGATGACTTAAACCCATCCGTCCTCGCCAGGGCTCGTCTTTCAAGCAAACCCTTGCTCCTTGCTCAGTGCCCCGACCGTTGGCGCTGGTTTGCGGCGCCGGGGGGACGACCCTGGCCTCAACATACACCACGAAATACAGCTTGGACGTGAGGAAGGCAGTTTGGCGACAGCGGGTTCAGCGCACAGTGAGTAGTGGCCCCGGTCCTTCTCGCGGGCCAGGCAGAGGTTCCGCGAAGGGGACCTTACCAGCGCGGAGAGGGCTTCGCGAAGAGGCAACCTCAGGCCGCGGCGATCAATGGAGGGGGTGACGACCTTAACGTACGGGATGGCCTCTTTCTTGACTCGAGGTGTATTGGCCTGCGTGTGCCAGCGCACCGACGATAGCCTGCGGCGCAGCTATGGTGCATGGCACGGGCACTCGCCATCGCCATTCGCTGCAACTAGGAAGTCACGATGAACACGCGACGCCAACCCAACGTCCGCCCCCCCATCGAACGGGTCCCCGGTCAGATTCGGCACTCAGAGGATCGGTCCCCTGCGTCAACTTCATTCAACATCGCTTTCTTGCCGGCTCAGAAGACGGCCGCCCGGGATGCTGCTCCTGTGATCACTGACAAAGATGGGATCCCGGATCGCTCGCCATGATCCGCACAACGGGTACCTTGAGACTACCGGCGCGGTCCGCCACCCATGCGCCAGCGGAAATAACGGCCTTTACGCCGCGTGAAAGAGCTCAAGGGCACGTGCAAACACGCTTGGAGCAGCCTGACGGACGACTCGTCACCTGCAGATCGTGGGCCACGCTACGCCATCAAGCGCGACGAAACTCCCACGCAGTTCGCGACCTTCCTTGAGAACCTCAAATCCTGAGGTCGGGTCAGCCACCTACGGTTCCTGCGAAGTGAGGCGGCAGGTCTTTTAAGAACGGCACGTCGGTTCTTCGGGATCAATCTTCCCGTTCCTTTCAGCAATCCGAACTTTCATAGCATTGAGGAATATATGCACGCGCAAACCCAAGTGGCGGCCACAACCAGCGCAGGTCCAAAGGTGATGCAAGCCGCAGCGACCGCTTTTGCCCTGCCACCGCTGCCCTACGCCGAGAACGCGCTCGAGCCGATAATCTCTGCGAAGACGCTTCGGCTTCACTACGGTAAGCACAACAAGGGATATGTCGACACCCTGAACCAGCTCGTCGCCGGTACGCCGTTCGCTGACATGTCGCTCAAGCAACTCGTTCTCTCCACCGCGGGGAAACCCGAGCACGCCCCGATCTTCAACAACGCGGCACAGGCTTGGAACCACGCGTTCTATTGGCGTAGTTTGAGTCCGGGAGGCGGCGGCGTCCCGCCGCTCCCCCTGAAGACCCGCATTGACTCCACGTTTGGCGACCTCGAGGCGCTCAAAGGGGAACTCGGCACAGCAGCGACGACGCTGTTCGGGTCCGGTTGGGCCTGGCTGGTACTCGATGGTGCCAAGCTGAGAGTCGTGAAGACGGGCAACGCGGAGAATCCTCTCACGGCGTATACGAAGCCGCTGCTCGCGATCGACGTCTGGGAGCACGCCTACTACCTTGACTTTGAGAACAAGCGCGCAGACTACGTGAAAGGTGTAATCGATAAGCTCATCAACTGGGAATTTGCGGCCGAGAATCTTAGCTCAGCGTGAGGAGCCTCAAGTTGGCCACGCCGGACTTGCGTCGCTGACGGACTGCGAAAACAGCCCGTGAGCGCCTGATCACGTGGGTCGCTTAAAAACGGTTACGATGCCCTACCGGGAAGTGTGCATCATTCGTGCGGTGCGCCAATAACGCCGATCAAATGAGCAGGGCCGCGATATGAGCTATGTCGACAGCAATCTCTTGCCGGGAGAGCAGGTTACGTTTCGCACGCACCTTTCACTGATTATCTTCACGGTGCCGGTGGCTCTCGCTGTGCTTGCGCTGGTCTTTTATCTGATTGGTCCGGGGATCCGGCTCCTTGGCCACATCTTCTTACTTGGCGCGGTCGTGGTCGGAGCCGTGAAATACCTCGACTACGCCACCTCGGAGTTCGCCGTCACGAACAAAAGGATCATCATTAAGGTCGGCTTTCTGAAACGGCGAACGCTCGAGATGCAGGTGCAGAAGGTCGAAACGGTAGCGGTTAACCAGGGCATTGGCGCCCGGATTCTTGGCTATGGCGACATTGTTGTCACTGGGACGGGTGGAACCAAGGAACCGTTTAGGCACGTCAGCGCACCGTTGAAACTGCGTCACGCGGTACAAGCCGCATCGGTCTGAGACCTCCCCGCTACCAGCGCCGCATCAGCCAGCCCGTTTACGGCTGCCCAGCAGGCCGCTCGACGCAGCGCACGCCTCCTGTGCTCGGAGCGTATTCGACGCGCCCGGTCTCGTGATCGAAGACTCCCCGGTCGTAATGCATGAAGCTTACGAGCCAGCATGTACTCACTCATTTGGCGGACTGCGATTTTTTGACCGCGTACACCCGACTGACATTGATCTTGCGTCTGCCGATGCAGATACGGCCTCACACTCGTGCTGCGTGCCTCGGAAGCGGTTGCTGCCGCTCCTCGAATGTGACGCACCGCTCAAAACTCCAATCCATTGCGGGCGGCACGAGTATCTGTGTGTGTCGCCGTACATAAGGCTCTACGCGAAGCATGATCGAATTGAAAATGAACCGGAGATTATGATGGGAGGCTACATCCGTGCCGCAACGCATACTTCTGATCCAGAGCGATGCAGCCGCTGCCAAAACCATCGTCGACGCACTGAGTAACTGCAAGGGTCAGTCCTTCCAAGTTGAATGGGTTGAGCACTGCACTGAAGGCCTGAAAAGCCTGCACGGCATCGAGGCGATATTGCTCGACCTCTACCTGTCCGACACTAACGGCATATACGTGTTCGACTGTCTCTTTCGCGCGGCGCCCAACATTCCGATCCTGCTGTTGATCGATCCGCAACACGAGGAGACCGCCAGGTTGGCGGTACAGCGTGGAGCGCAGGACTACCTCTTTAAGGACCGTCTCGACGCTTACCTGTTGCCCAAGACCCTCGCGACCATGATCGAGCGGGCTGCATATGCCGAGGCGCTGTTTGAGGAGAGGGAGCGCGCGCAAGTCACG
>Ga0209420_1000972_pt1 | contig 14170 bp, 10 predicted proteins | sample BlaSpr_A8_OM1_O1_FD_187972 | JGI IMG/M metagenome (GOLD analysis project Ga0209420, IMG submission 187972) | Forest soil microbial communities from Thunder Bay, Ontario, Canada - Black Spruce, Ontario site 2_A8_OM1_O1 (SPAdes) (version 2) | ecosystem: Environmental > Terrestrial > Soil > Boreal... | reverse complement strand
CGGTGTTGGAGCTCGCCTGTAGGTGGCGCTGGGCCGTCGCTGAGGTCGATTCGTGCGCGCCGCCGGGCCCGGCGAGGGCCATCACTACGACCACGGCCGCGAACACCAACGCAATTGTGAGCGCAAACAGCGCGCGCCGGCGACGTCGCCGGCGAGAAGCCACCTCGCGCCGGCGCCGGCGGTGGCTTGTTGGACAGGCTGTCGTCCCAGCCGGCCGGGGGCTTGGGCTCCTTGCCGGCCATGATGTCCTTCAGCTGATCATCGCCGATGGTCTCGTACTTCATGAGCGCTTCGGCCATGAGGTGCAGCTTGTCGAGCGCGCTCACCAGGATCTGGCGCGCGCGCTGGTAGTTGCTCTCGATGACGACGCGGATCTCCTCGTCGATGGCGTGCGCGGTGACATCCGACACCTGCTTGTGCTGCGTCACGCTGCGCCCGAGGAACACCTCGCCGGTCTCTTCCGAGTAGGTGAGCGGACCTAACTTGTCCGACAGGCCCCATTTGGTGACCATGTTGCGCGCCAGCTCCGTGGCGCGTTCGATGTCGTTGGAGGCCCCGGTCGTCACCGACTCGGGCCCGAAGATCAGCTCCTCGGCGATGCGCCCGCCAAACAAGGTCGCGATCGCGCTCTCCAGACGGCGCTTGGAAAAACTGTAGCGATCCTGCTCGGGCAGGAACTGCGTCACCCCCAGCGCGCGGCCGCGCGGGATGATGGTGACCTTGTACACCGGGTCGTGCTCGGGCACGGTCATGCCGACGATGGCATGGCCGGCCTCGTGATAGGCCGTCATGCGCTTCTCGGCCTCGCTCATGACCATGGAGCGCCGCTCGGTGCCCATCATGATCTTGTCCTTGGCGCGCTCGAACTCCTCCATGCCGACCGTGCGCTTGTTGGCCCGCGCGGCGAACAGCGCCGCCTCGTTGACCAGATTGGCCAGATCGGCACCCGAGAAGCCGGGCGTACCGCGCGCAATCAGCGCAGGCTTGACATCGTCGGCCAGCGGCACGCGCCGCATGTGCACGCGCAGGATCTGCTCGCGGCCGCGCACATCGGGCAGCGGCACCACTACCTGGCGGTCGAAGCGTCCGGGCCGCAACAGCGCCGGATCCAGCACATCGGGGCGGTTGGTGGCGGCGATGACGATGATGCCCTCGTTGCCCTCGAAGCCGTCCATCTCGACCAGCAGCTGGTTGAGGGTCTGCTCACGCTCGTCGTGGCCGCCGCCAAGGCCCGCGCCACGATGCCGGCCAACCGCATCGATCTCGTCGATGAAGATGATGCACGGGGCGTGTTTCTTCGCCTGCTCGAACATGTCGCGCACGCGCGAGGCGCCCACGCCGACGAACATCTCCACGAAGTCGGAGCCGGAAATGGTGAAGAACGGAACCTTTGCTTCCCCGGCGATGGCGCGCGCCAGCAGCGTCTTGCCGGTACCGGGGGATCCGACCATGAGCACGCCCTTGGGGATCTTGCCGCCGAGCTTCTGGAACTTGCCCGGGTCCTTGAGGAAGTCGACGATCTCGCCCACCTCCTGCTTGGCCTCATCGACGCCGGCCACATCCGCGAAAGTGACGTTGACCTGGTCCTCTCCGAGCAGTCGTGCACGGCTCTTGCCGAAGGACATGGCGCCACGCCCTCCGGAGGCTCCCTGCATCTGCCGCAGCATGTACAGGAACACCAGTATCAACAGGAACGCCGGCGCCATCTGCAACAGCAGCTGGCCGATGAAATTCGGCTGCTTCGGCTCGCGCGAATCGATCTTGACGCGCGCGTTGTAGAGCGTGCCGATCAGGGCGGTGTAATCGGTCTCGGGGTTACGGGTTTCGAACTGAGTCTTGTCCTTGTGGGTGCCGTAGATCATCTCGCCCTGCAGCGTCACCGACTCGACGCGCTCGGCCTTCACATCGTCGAGGAAGCTCGAGTAGTCCAGGTGCGCCGGCTGCCCCATCGTGGGCATGTAGCGGCTGAAGACCAGCAGCAGCACGATCACGATTACGACCCAGAGCAGGATGTTCTTTGTCAAGTCATTCAAAGGTTTACGTCCTCTTAGCCGCGCACGCACCCCGACCGAAAAACAACCTACACCAAGCGAAACTGCATGGCCAGTAAATACATCTCGGGACTGCGCGAGCGAGAGGCCTGCGGCTTCACCAGCTTCACCCGGCCGAACTTGGCCCGCGTCCCCTCAAGCAGCTCCTTGAACCCCGAGCCCTGAAAGACCTTGATCAGGGCAGTACCCTTGGGCTTCAAGACGCGCTGGGCCATATCGAGCGCCAGCTCCCCGAGGTACATCGAGCGGGGCTGGTCGATCACATCGACGCCGCTGAAGTTCGGGGCCATGTCCGAGAGCACCACATCCACCCCCCGTTGCGGCAAAAGCGCCAGCACTCGGCTGAAAACCGTCTCCTCCCTGAAATCGCCCGCCACGAACTCGACCCCCGGCAGCTGCGCCATGGGCAGGATGTCGCTCGCGACCACCCGCCCGCGAGCCCCCACGCGCCGCATGGCATATTCACTCCACGCCCCCGGCGCCGCACCCAGATCCAGGCACACCGCACCCGGGTGCAGCAGTTTCTCGCGCCGGTCGATCTCCTCGAGCTTGAACACGGCCCGCGATCGCCACCCCTCGCTTCTCGCCCGCTGCACGAACGGATCCGCAAAGTGCTCCTTCAGCCAGCGGTCGCTGCTCTTGGAGCGCCGGGTCATGATTTTAGTTGGCCGCGCTTGCGCATAAGTTCCGCATACTCATCCGATGGATAAGCTCGCTCCCGCTCCCGCCGCCGCTCCGCAGCTGTCCGAGCGCCAGCGCAAGCACCTGCGCGGGCTGGCGCACGCCCTGAAACCTCTGATCCGGGTCGGTCATGCCGGACTGACGGCGGCGCTGGCGGCGGAAACCGCCCGCCTCCTCAGCGACCACGAACTCATCAAGGTGAAAGCCGCCCTCGGCGATCGCAGTCTGCGCGATGAGCTGTTCGCCTCTCTCGCGCGGCAGACCGGCAGTGCCCTGGTGCATCGCATCGGCAACGTAGCGGTGCTGTACCGCCCGCACGCCAAGCTGGCGCGCATCCTGATCCCGGACCGCTAGCCCAGGCGCACTGCCACAATCTCGTAGGAGCGCGTGCCGCCGGGAGCGGCCACCTCCACCACCTCGCCCTCGGACTTGCCGACCAGCGCACGGGCAATCGGCGAGGTGACCGAAACGCGCCCGGCACGGATGTCCGCTTCGTCCTCGCCGACCACCTGGTAGGTGACGCGCGCGCCGTCGGCCTCGCTCGCCAGCTCCACCACGGCCCCGAACACCACCTTGCCGTTGTTCGGCAGCGTCGAGGGATCGATGATCTCGGCGTTGGCGAGCTTGCCTTCGATTTCCTTGATGCGACCCTCGATGAATCCCTGCTGCTCGCGCGCGGCGTGATATTCGGCGTTCTCGGACAGGTCACCGTGCCCGCGCGCCTCGGCGATCGCCTTGATGATGTTCGGGCGCGCCTCGGACTTGAGCCGCTTGAGCTCCGCGCGCAGAGCCAGCGCGCCGCGCGCCGTCATGGGAGTGCGCTTCATGTGGCAAGTGCCTCGCTGTGCAGATCCTGCAGACGGTTCACCTCGACCTCATCCAGATGATCCAAAGCCTCGCAGGTCGCCAGCCCCGCGGCGAGCGTCGTGTAGTAGGTCACGCGGCGGTGCACCGCCTCGCGGCGGATCGAGTTCGATTCGCGGATCGCCTGCTTGCCCTCGGTGGTATTCACGATCAGATCGATCTCATCGTTCTTGATCATGTCGACGATGTGCGGGCGCCCCTCGCGCACCTTGTTGACCCGCCGGCACCCGACACCCGCCTCGGTGAGGGCGCGCGCCGTGCCCTCGGTCGCCACCACTTCGAAGCCGCGCTGGATGAGTTTCTGGGCCAGCTGCACCGCCGGGGCCTTGTCGCGGTCGCGCACGCTGATGAAGCACACGCCCTGGCGCGGCAGGATCACACCGGATGCGGTCTGCGCCTTGGCGTAGGCCTCCCCGAAGGTGCGCCCGGTTCCCATCACCTCGCCGGTCGACTTCATCTCGGGCCCGAGGATCGGATCGGCCTCGGGGAACTTGATGAACGGGAACACCGCCTCCTTCACCGAGAAATAGGCGGGCACCCGCTCGACTGCGCCCACCAGCTGCTTCAATTTGCGCCCGGTCATCACGCGCGCCGCAATCTTGGCGAGCGGCAGCCCGGTCGCCTTGGACACGAACGGCACGGTGCGGGAGGCCCGCGGGTTGACCTCGAGCACGTAGATTACCCCGCTCTGGATCGCAAACTGCACGTTCATCAGGCCGACGACGTTAAGCGCGCGCGCGAGCTTGCGGGTCTGCTCGCGAAGCTCCGCCTGCACTTCGCGCGTGAGGCTGTTGGGCGGCAGCGAGCAGCCCGAATCCCCCGAGTGCACTCCCGCCTGCTCGATGTGCTCCATGATGCCGCCGATCAGCACGTCCTCCCCGTCGCACACCGCGTCCACGTCGACCTCGGTCGCCATATCCAGGAACCGATCGAGCAGCACCGGGCTGTCGTTCGACACCTTCATCGCATGCGTCATGTAGGTGCGCAGGTCATCCTCATCGAACACCACTTCCATGGCGCGTCCGCCGAGCACGTAGGAGGGGCGCACGATGAGCGGAAAGCCGACCTCGCGGCTCAAGCTCACCGCCTGCTCCTCGGTGCGCGCGGTGGCGTTGGCGGGCTGCTTGAGCCCGAGCTTCTTCACCAGTACCTGGAAGCGCTCGCGGTCCTCGGCAATGTCGATCGAATCGGGCGAGGTGCCGATGATCGGCGCACCGGCCGCCTCGAGCGCCCGCGACAGCTTGAGCGGAGTCTGCCCGCCGAACTGCACCATCACCCCTTCCGGCTTCTCCTTCGCCAGGATCTCGAGCACGTCCTCGAGCGTGAGGGACTCAAAGTACAGTCGGTCGGAGGTGTCGTAGTCGGTCGAGACGGTCTCGGGGTTGCAATTGACCATGATGGTCTCGAAGCCGTCCTCGCGCAGCTGCAGCGCCGCGTGCACGCAGCAGTAGTCGAACTCGATTCCCTGGCCGATGCGATTGGGGCCGCCGCCGAGGATCATGATCTTGCGCCGGGTGGTGGGATTCGCCTCGCACTCCTCCTCGTAGGTGGAGTAAAGGTAGGCGGTGGAGGTGGCGAACTCCGCCGCGCAGGTATCGACGCGCTTGTAGACCGGCACCACCGCCAGCTCGTGGCGCTTGTCGCGGATCGCCTTCTCGGGCATGTCGAGCAGGTGCGCGAGCCGCGCGTCGGAGAAGCCCTTGCGCTTGAGGACCCGCAGCCGCTCGGCGGTCAGTGCGCCGAGGCCTTCGGCGCGCACCTGGCCCTCCTGCTGCACCAGCTCCTCGAGCTGGGCGAGGAACCAGGGGTCGATGCGGGTGAGCTCGGCGATCTTGGCCAGCGACCAGCCGGCGCGAAAGGCATCCGCCACATACAGGATGCGATTGGCCCCGGGCGAGCGCAGCTCGTGCGCAAGACTGACCGCGCTCTCCTCGGACAGCGGCATGCTCATGAGGGGCGCAAGGCCATCAAGACCGGTCTCGAGTCCGCGCAACGCCTTCTGCAGCGACTCCTGGAAGGTGCGGCCGATGGCCATGACCTCGCCCACCGACTTCATCTGTGTGGTGAGCCGATCGTTCGCCGCCGGAAACTTCTCGAAAGTGAAGCGCGGAATCTTGGTGACCACGTAGTCGATGGAGGGTTCGAAGGATGCCGGGGTGGCGCCTCCGGTGATGTCGTTCTTGAGTTCATCGAGCGTGTAGCCGACGGCCAGCTTGGCGGCGATCTTGGCAATTGGAAAGCCGGTCGCTTTGGAGGCGAGCGCAGAGGAGCGCGACACGCGCGGGTTCATCTCGATGACCAGCAGGCGCCCGTCCTCGGGATTCACCGCGAACTGCACGTTCGAGCCGCCGGTCTCCACGCCGATCTTGCGCAGCACCGCCACCGAGGCGTCGCGCATGCGCTGGTACTCCTTGTCGGTGAGGGTGAGCGCCGGGGCGATCGTGATCGAATCCCCGGTGTGCACGCCCATCGGATCGAGGTTCTCGATCGAGCAGACGATGATGCAGTTGTCCTTGCGGTCGCGCACCACCTCCATCTCGAACTCTTTCCAGCCGATCACCGACTCCTCGAGCAGCACCTCCCCGGTCGGGGAGGCATCGAGGCCGCGCGCCACGATGTCCTCGAGCTCCTCGCGGTTGTAGGCGATGCCGCCACCGCTGCCCCCCATGGTGAAGGATGGCCTCACCACCACCGGATAGCCGATCTCGGCGGCGATCGCCAGCGCCTCATCGAGGCTTCGGGCGATCTGCGACTGCGGCGTCTCAAGCCCGATCTCGCGCATCGCGTTGCGGAACAGCTCGCGGTCCTCGGCCATGTCGATGGCGGCGCGGGAAGCTGCGATCAGTTCGACCTTGTATTTATCGAGCACCCCTTCGCGCACCAGATCCAGCGCGGTGTTGAGCGCGGTCTGTCCGCCCATGGTGGGCAGCAGCGCATCCGGGCGCTCCTTCTCGATGATGCGGGCGACACTTCTGGCATTGACCGGCTCGATGTAGATGGCGTCCGCCATCTCAGGATCCGTCATGATGGTCGCGGGGTTGGAATTGACCAGGATCACCCGGTAGCCCTCTTCGCGCAGCGCCTTGCAGGCCTGGGCTCCGGAGTAATCAAACTCGCACGCCTGACCGATGACGATCGGACCGGCGCCGATGATCAGGATGCTGTGGATGTCGCTGCGCTTCCCCACGCTCAGCGGCCGCCAGCCTGCTGGCGGCGCAGGTTCTCTTCGGCCACCCGCAGCTGCGCCTGCAGCCGGCGCAGCATGAAGTGGTTGAAGCGCTCGAACAGCGGCTTCAGATCATGCGGCCCGGGGCTGGCTTCCGGATGTCCCTGGAAGCCAAATACCGGACGGTCCTTGAAGGCGATGCCCTGCAGCGATCCGTCGAACAGCGAGCGGTGGGTCGCCGTCACGCCGCTGGGCAGCGTGCTCTCGTCCACGGCAAAGCCGTGGTTCTGGCTGCTGATGAAGACGCGACCGGATTCGAGGTCCTGGACCGGGTGGTTGGCGCCGTGGTGACCGAACTTCATTTTCACGGTGCGGGCACCTGCGGCAAGACCGAGGATCTGATGACCCAGACAGATGCCGAACACCGGCAGATCGGTCTCGAGAATTTCCTGGGTGGCCTTGATGGCGTATTCGCACGGCTCAGGATCGCCCGGGCCGTTCGAGAGGAACACCCCGTCGGGCTCGAACGCCAGCACTTCCGCAGCCGGGGTCTGCGCCGGCACCACCGTCATGCGGCAGCCGCCGTCGGAGAGGATCCTGAGGATGTTGCGCTTGATGCCAAAGTCATAGGCCACCACGTGCAGGCGCTGGTTGGTGCGGATCGGCGGACGGCTCGGTTCCGGCCACACGCTGCCCTCGTTCCACTGGAAAGTGCGCTTGGTCGTGACGACCTTGGCGAGGTCCATGCCCTTCAGGCCCGGGAACTTGCGCGCTAGCTTCACGGCCGCCTTCTCGTCGGTCTGCTCGCCGGTCATGATGCAGCCGGCCTGCGCGCCCTTCTCGCGCAGCAGGCGGGTCAGTTTGCGCGTGTCGATGCCGGCAATCGCCACCGTGCGGCCGCGCTCGAGGAACTCCGGCAGGGATTCGCTGGCGCGCCAGTTGCTCGAGATGATCGGCAGGTCGCGGATGATGAGGCCGGCCGGGTAGACCTGAGCTGACTCCAGATCCTCGGGCGTCGTGCCGGTGTTGCCGATGTGCGGACAGGTAAGGGTGACGATCTGCCGGGCGTAGGAGGGGTCGGTGAGGATTTCCTGATAGCCGGTGAGCGCGGTATTGAAAACGACTTCGCCTGTGGTGTTGCCCTTGGCTCCGATCGACTCGCCGCGGAAGATGGTTCCGTCAGCCAGCGCGAGCACCGCAGGTCCGCTCACGTGATCAAATCTCCCTGACGCACATACACAAAGCGGGAGGAGTTCTCATCGAACATCCTCCCGCCTTGCTTGGACTAACCCGTACACGGATTAGGCAGAAATATTACGGGCTTTAAGCCCGATGTGTCCATGGAAATTCCTCCCCTAAGTGCCTGTTTTGAATCCCAGGAATTCCTGCATGCCGTAGCGACCGGGCGGACGGGAAGCCAGCCAGAGCGCCACCGCCAGGGCGCCGCGGGCAAACACCCCCCGGTCGAAGGCCCGGTGGGTCAAGGACAGCTCCTCGCCGGCGCCCGAGAACAGCACGGTGTGCGCCCCGGCAGTCTGCCCGGCGCGCACGCTCGCAAAGCCGATTTCCCCTTCTCCGCGCGGCAGCGAGCTGCCGGCCGCCTTGAGCGGGACGCCGCGTGCAGCCGCTGCGGTGGCACCCAAGGCGAGCGCGGTACCCGAGGGCGCGTCCTGCTTTTGGCGATGATGCCGCTCCAGGATGTCGATATCGAACTCGCGCGGCAGAGCCTGTGCGGCCCGGCGCGTCAGCTCGTTCAGCACCGCCACGGCGACGCTGGTATTGGGCGCCAGCAGCAGCGCAATGTCACGCGCGGCCGCCTCGAGCGCCGCATCCAGCGCGCTGCCAAATCCGGTCGTGCCGATCAGCAGCGGCTTGCGTGCCGCGCGGGCGGCCTCGAGGTTTGCCTCGGCCGCGTGCGGGCTGCTGAAGTCGATCGCGACATCCGCCTGGCGCAGCGCGCGCGGCAGGTCGGCGCTGACGGCAAGATTGGCCGCGCCGAGGCCGGCAAGTTCACCCGCATCACGCCCCAGAGCCAGACTGCCCGGGGAAGCGATGGCGCCGGTGATGATAAGATCGCGGCAATTCGCGGCGGCGCGCAGCAGCGCCACTCCCATGCGGCCGGTGGCTCCGATGAGCGCCACGCGCGTGAGGGATGAGGCAGCGGTGTCGGTGGGCATCGGCGCGACTAGTTCTTCTCATCCCCGGCGAAGAAGCGCTTGACGCCCTCAAGAAAGCTGCGCTCGCGCGGCGCATGCTTGCCGGCGTGCGCCTTGAGCGACTCCTCGAGTGAGCGGATCAGCTCGCGTTGCTCGGCCGAAAGATGCACCGGTGTCTCGATCACCACGCGGCAGAACAGGTCCCCGCGCGCCCCGCCGCGCACCGGCTTCACGCCCTTGTCGCGCAGGCGAAAGACACGGCCCGATTGGGTTTCCGCGGGGATCTTCAGCTGCACGTCCCCGCCGAGCGTCGGCACCGCAACGCTGCCCCCGAGCGCTGCGGTGGCGAAACTCACCGGCACCTCGCAGCTCAGGTGCTCCCCCTCGCGCTCGAAAATGGCATGCTCGCGCACCTGGATCTCCACGTAGAGATCCCCGGGCGGTCCGCCGTTGCGTCCCGCCTCGCCTTCGCCGGACAGCCGCACCCGGTCACCCGAATCAACCCCGGCGGGGACCTTCACGGAGAGCTTCCTGCTGCGCCGCACGCGGCCCTGGCCGAGGCAGCTGTCGCAGGGATTGCGCACGATCGTGCCCGCGCCGCGACAGCGCGGACAGGTCTGTTGCAGCTGAAAGAAGCCCTGGGAGATGCGCACCTGGCCGGCGCCTCCGCAGGTGTCGCAGCTGGCCGGCGTGCTGCCCTTGGCAGCCCCGCTGCCGTGGCATACCTCGCACTCGGTGAGGCGCGCCACCTCGAGCTCGACCTGGTGGCCGAACACGGCCTGCGGCAGCTCGAGCTGCAGCTCATAGCGCAGGTCCGCCCCGCGGTACACCTGGGAGCGGCCGCCGCGCCGCGCGCCGCCGAAGATGTCTCCGAACACATCGCCGAAGATGTCGCTGAAGGCGTCTGCGCCGAAGCCGCCGCGGCCTGCGCCGCTGCGCGAGCTCGCCTCGACCCCGGCGTGGCCATGCTGATCGTAGACCGCCCGCTTTTGCGTGTCGGTCAGCACCTCACAGGCTTCCTTCGCCTCCTTGAAGGACTCCAGGGCCTCCTGATCGTTGGGATTGCGATCGGGGTGGTATTTCATCGCCAGACGCCGGTAGGCCTTCTTGATTTCAGCCTCAGTCGCCGTCCTGGGTACGTCCAGTACCTTGTAATAGTCGCGCTTCGACATGCGCCGCTTACGAGGCTTTGCGGTCCTTGTCCTTCACCTCTTCGAATTCCGCATCCACCACGTCCTCGCGCCCCGACGCCCCGCCGCCGGACTGCCCGCCTCCCGCGGCCCCGCCTGCTGCGCCGCCGCCGGCCGCTGCGCCCTGCTCGGCCGCATTGGCGCGCTGCGCGATGCTGGCGGAAGCCTGGGCGAGCACCTCGGCCTTTTTGTCGATCACGCCGCGGTCATCGCCCTTGAGCGCGGTGCGCAGGTCGGAAACCGCGCCCTCCACCTTGGCGCGCTCGGCGCCATCCACCTTGTCGCCGAGGCTCTGCAGTGATTTCTCCACCGCATGGATCAGCGCGTCCGCCTTGTTGCGGGTGTCGACCATCTCGCGGAAGCGCTTGTCCTCTTCGGCGTGCGCCTCGGCATCGCGCACCATGCGCTTGATCTCATCCTCGGTAAGTCCACTCGAGGCCTTGATGATGATCTTCTGCTCCTTGCCGGTCGCCTTGTCCTTGGCCGAGACATTGAGAATGCCGTTCGCGTCGATGTCGAAGGACACCTCGACCTGCGGCATGCCGCGCGGTGCGGGCGGGATGTCGGTGAGGTCGAACTTGCCGAGCGACTTGTTGTCGGCGGCCCGGTCACGCTCGCCCTGCAGCACGTGAATGGTCACGGCCGTCTGGTTGTCATCGGCGGTCGAGAAGGTGTTCGACGCCTTGGTCGGAATCGTGGTGTTCTTCTCGATGAGCTTGGTCATGATGCCGCCGAGCGTCTCGATGCCGAGCGACAGCGGCGTCACATCGAGCAGCAGCACGTCCTTGACCTCACCGGCGAGAACGCCGGCCTGGATGGCAGCGCCCACCGCCACCGCCTCATCCGGATTCACATCCTTGCGCGGCTCCTGGCCGAAGAAGTCCTTCACGTACTTCTGCACCAGCGGCATGCGCGTCTGTCCGCCCACCAGGATCACCTCGGCGACATCGGTGGCGGCGAGTCCGGCATCCTTGAGCGCGGTGCGGCACGGGCCGACGGTCTTTTGCACCAGATCCTCCACCAGTGACTCGAGCTTGGCGCGCGTCAGCTTGATGTTCAGGTGCTTAGGTCCCGAGGCATCGGCGGTGATGTAGGGCAGATTGATGTCGGTCTGCTGAGTCGAGGACAGCTCGATCTTCGCCTTCTCCGCGGCCTCCTTCAGGCGCTGCATGGCGAGCGGGTCCTGGCGCACATCGACGCCCGACTCCTTCTGGAACTGCTCGGCGAGGAAATTGATGATGCGCAGGTCGAAGTCCTCCCCGCCGAGGAAGGTATCGCCATTGGTCGAGAGCACCTCGAACTGGCGCTCCCCGTCCACTTCTGCGATCTCGATGATGGACACATCGAAGGTGCCGCCGCCCAGGTCGTACACGGCGATCTTGCGGTCCGCACCCTGCTTGTCGAGCCCGTAGGCCAGCGCTGCGGCGGTCGGCTCGTTGATGATGCGCTTGACCTCAAGGCCGGCGATGCGGCCGGCGTCCTTGGTGGCCTGACGCTGCGAGTCGTTGAAGTAGGCCGGCACGGTGATCACCGCTTCCGTGACCGTGTCGCCCAGATAATCCTCGGCGGTCTTCTTCATTTTCATCAGCACGCGGGCGGAGATCTCCTGCGGGGCCATCTTCTTGCCCTGCACGTCCACCCAGGCATCGCCGTTGTCGGCGCGCACGATCTTGTAGGGGACCATCTTGATGTCGCGCTGCACCACCTCGTCGTCGAACTTGCGCCCGATGAGGCGCTTGATCGCGAACAGGGTGTTGTGAGGATTGGTCACGGCCTGGCGCTTGGCCGGCTGCCCGACCAGCACTTCGCCGTCCTTGCTGAAGGCGACGATCGAGGGGGTGGTGCGATCGCCTTCGCTGTTCTCGATGACGCGGGGTTTCCCGCCTTCCATGATCGCGACGCACGAATTGGTCGTGCCCAGATCGATGCCGATAACCTTAGCCATGGGTTCGCTCCGCCGTGATTCTTATCCAGAAAGAGGGATATTCCAGGGTCACTTCTTAGGGGTAGCGCCCGAGGCTTTCAAGTCCTAGGGGCGCCCCACCCGCTCATTAAGCCGGTGCCCGGGCGACGATCACCCGCGCCGGCCGCAGCAGCCGCCCGTTGAGCTCATAGCCGGGCTGCACCACCTGCAGCACCGCGTTCGGCTCGGCCGTGGCCGATTCCTGCGTCATCATGGCCTCGTGGCGGGCGGGGTCGAAAGGCTCCCCCTGGGGGTCGATGAGCGTCACACCCAGCTTCTCGAGCGCCCGGGACAGAAGCTGCAGGGTCGCCTGCTGCCCCTCGGTCAGGCTCTTCAGGTCGGCCCGGGAGGCGTTGTGCACGGCAAGCTCCAGGCTATCCTTCACCGGCAGCAGCTCGGCTGCGAATTTCTCCAGTCCATAGCGATTGGCCGCCTCGATGTCGCGCTGGGCGCGCTTGCGCACGTTGTCCAGCTCAGCCACGGCGCGCAGATACTGCTCCCAGTGACCCTTGGCACGCTCCTCGGACTCCGCGAGCGCCTGCTGCAGGCGCTCCAGCTCGACCAGCTGGGCGGCGGTTTCCGGCAGCACGGTAGTGGGTTCAGCGCCGGCACTGCCGTGACTGCCCCGTCTGGACTCGTTGGCACTCATCCTCGCTCGAACCTCCGAATAGATGTCAGCAGGTCCGCCTGCGCCCGCCGCTCACCCCGCTTTTGGGGTCAGCGGCGCGAATTCAAGGCGGCACCGAGCAGTTTAGCCGTCAGATCGACGATCGGGATGACTCGTTCGTAGGCCATGCGGGTGGGCCCGATCACGCCGACCACCCCGACCACCGCATCGCCCTCGGCGTAGGGGGCGGTGACGACGCTGCAGTCATCAAGGATGGTGTAGCCGGACTCATGCCCGATGAAGATCTGCACCCCTTCGGCTTTGAGGCTGTGATCGAGCAGGTGCAGGAAGTCGCGCTTCTCGTTGAACGCCTCGAACAGGCGGCGCAGTTTCTCCACATTCGTCAGCTCGGCCGCGCCCATGAGGTTGGTCTCGCCCTTGATGACGTACTCGAGCTTGCCCTCATTGCCGCCCTCGAACACCTGCTGGGCCACGGCGATGGCATCCAGCATGATCTGGTTCATGTGGGCGCGCGCTTCGGAGAGCTGCCGCAGGATCTCGTGGCGCACTTCGCGCAGGCTCCGCCCGCGCAGCTGCTCGTTGAGAAAGTTGGAGGCGCGCTTGAGCTCATCCGGTGAGTAGCGGCGCTCGAGCTGGATGATGCGGTTTTGCACCTCGCGGTCGTTGAACACCAGCACCACCAGCACGCGGTTTTCCGAAAGCCCGACGAACTCCATCTGGGTGACGGAAGCCTGCCGGGTGCGCGGCAGGGTCACGACACCGGCCAGCTGGGTCACGCTCGAGAGCAGCTGCGAGACGGTGGCGATGAGGTCGGTGGAGCTGTCGCGACCGGCCTCGAACTTGCGGCGGATGTCGGCGCTCGAGACCTCATCGAGGGGGCGGTGCTGCAGCAGAGTGTCGACAAAGAAGCGGTAGCCCTTGTCGGTGGGCACCCGTCCGGCGGAGGTGTGGGGCGAGGCGACGAAACCGAGCTCCTCAAGATCCGCCATGACGTTTCTGATGGTGGCGGAACTGAGCTGCAGCCCGGACTCGCGCGACAGCACGCGCGAGCCGACCGGCTGGCCATCCCGGATGTAGCTCTCGATGAGGGTCCGCAGCAGGTGCTGAGCCCGCTCACCTAGGGCCTCGTCCCGAGCCTCGTGCGCCATGCACTCTTTTAGCTTTCAGCCGCACCGACCGTCAAGCAACGCCGCCGCCGGCAAGCTCGCCACGCAGCGAAGATGTGACATGGGACATTGGCTGCAGGCGCTGTGAGCATGTTACAAAGAGTGGTTATGGGCTTCCCCGTGCGCACCTGTGCGTTAGTCGGCCGGTTCGCGGACCCGCGCATCGCCGAAAGTGTCGGCGCGCTGCTGCCGCACCTGGCGAGCCGCGGCGTCCAGGTTCTGGTCAGCCAGGACGCCCCGCTCGGCGCTGAATTCGGCCGCGTGACGCGCGTGCCAGAAGATCAGATCGCAGAGCGCGCGGAACT
>Ga0209420_1000971_pt1 | contig 14172 bp, 10 predicted proteins | sample BlaSpr_A8_OM1_O1_FD_187972 | JGI IMG/M metagenome (GOLD analysis project Ga0209420, IMG submission 187972) | Forest soil microbial communities from Thunder Bay, Ontario, Canada - Black Spruce, Ontario site 2_A8_OM1_O1 (SPAdes) (version 2) | ecosystem: Environmental > Terrestrial > Soil > Boreal... | reverse complement strand
ACTGCGCCCGCAGGCCCCACTGCGTCTCAGGCGCAAGCACTGGAATCAGCGCTGTCGTATCTGGGGGATGGCCAGGGGTTCAGCCGCGCTGGGCTGATCGCGCAACTGGACAGCCCCTACGGCGGGCAGTTCAGCGTTGCCGATGCCACGTGGGCCGTCCACAATTCCGGTGCGGACTGGAATGCGCAGGCTGTCATTGCCGCGAAAAACTACGTATCCGACGGTCAGGGATTCAGCGGGGCCTCGCTCATCGCGCAGCTGGACAGTCCGTACGGCGGGCAGTTCACTTACGCCCAGGCGGTCTACGCTGTAAACCAGGTCGGCCTGTAATGAAGCTGAACGCGAACTACACGCTTATCGCGCTCGGGCTCGCTGCCGGGATCGCGCTGGCCGGGTGCGGCAGCGCGGCGACCACGACCGCGACCGCGCCGGCAAACTCAGCATCATCGCCTGCCGTCAGCCAGAGCAGCACCCTGACAGCGGCCACCGTCCTCCAGCGGGACGGTTATGCAGGTGACTACCAGCCTGGTGGTGACAGTCAGGCGTGGGTCAACAACATCTTCGCGAACACTGCTCCGTACGTCTCCAGCGCGGAGGGTGGGTACTACACCGGCCAGCAGGACGGCGAGAACGGCGAGATCGTCGCCATCATGAGTCAGAAGGGCGTCGACGTCTACGGTGAGTCGACCCTGCAGTCTGACCTGGCTCGCGTGTTCAACCCGACGACGATCACGGCGGACCCGTCCGGCGTCTACATCATCCGGATGTCCACCGGCCAGTAGGAGCCAGCGGTTATGACGAGATCCTCGGTCATGAGGCGGCTGCTGATCACGCTGGCTGTCGCAGCCGCGCTCGCCGGCTGCTCTGTGCCGACAGCAGGTCACCTGACTGCACCCAGCACGAGCAGCCAGCCGAACGCCCAGGCGGTGAACGCCTACCTGGCCACCAGCTCGGGCTGGGTCAACTACCTCCAGTGGGACAGCCAGGGCACCGGCAGCTTCACCAACGACACCCTGTCCGGCACTGCGCCGGACGAGCAGGTGTCCAGCGATCAGACGCCCATCACGGTCTACGTAAACGGCTCCGAGGTCACCCTCGACGGGCTGAACCCGGACACCGGCACCCTGGCCAACGGCACGCTCACGATGCAGGTGCTCGACCCGGACGGCACGCTGGGCACCGTCACCTTCACGCCCGCCACCCAGGATCAGTTCAACCAGGCCGTGCAGGTGCTGCAGAACCAGGCGGCCGGTGACAACACCTCAGCCGTCCAGGCCTCGGCGTCAGCCTCGCAGGCCTCGGCGAACGCGGCGGCTGAGCAGCAGGCGCAGACCGACCTGGCCACCGTGCAGGGAATTAGCTTCTCCAGCGACCTGAGCAGCCTGGCCAACGACGTCACCACCACGAACACGGATCTGGGCACCGTCAAGTCCGACGCGGCCAACGGCCCCGGTGCGAACTGCTCCAACCTGGAGAGCACCGTCGATGGCGACGTGGAGAGCACCATCGACGGCGACATGGAGAGCAGTACCGAGGGCGACCTGGAAAGTGATCTCATACCCGACATCGCCAGCGCCCGGTCAGCTGTGACGGCGCTGCAGGGCGACCTGTCGACTCTGCAGGGCCTGGGGCTGCCCGCCCCGTCCGGCGCGTCAGCCGCGATCAGCGCGGCGCAGGGCACGATCAGCTCAGCTGTCAGTCAGGGGAACGCGGACATCAGCCAGGTCAACTCGGACGTGGTGACCGCCTACCAGGTGGCCAACGGGATCGCGACGAGCAGCTGCGATGGTCCGGGCAGCCCGCCGGCCCTGATACCGGCGCTCAGCTAGGAGCCTGCTGAATTGGACCGGTTCTGGTGACCTTCCATAGCGTGTCCTGACGGCGTGCTGGTGGTCAGGCTTCTGCGCTGCGGGCAGGGCGGGGAGCCGCGGGCCCGCCGTTGGCGCTGCCTGGCCCGCCTGGCAGGCGCCTGCGGGCTGCCGCCGGGCCCGGATCAGCCGGGGATGCTGGTCAGGTGGCCAGGACCCAGGCGCCGTCGTGGCGGGTCAGCCCTTTGCCGGTCAGGTTCCGCAGGTTCAGTGCCGCGGTGCGGCGCTTGAGCCAGGCGTGGTTCCTGGCTACCCCGCGGTAGCGGAGCTTGAGGCGGCGGCCCCGCCAGGTGGCGGTCTGGGCGATGGTCCGCTCGATGTTGGGCCGGTACCGGGCGTAGGCCTGGCGGAGCCCGGGATCGCTGGTCCAGGCGGCGCGGGCGGCGCGCAGGGTGGCGTCGTGCGCGGTGAGCTTGAGCGACCGGCCGTCCGCGGAGGTGGTGCACCGGTCGCGCAGCGGGCAGCCGCGGCAGGCAGCGCCGAAGGTGACCCGGCCGGTGCGGGCGACCGGGCGGGTCACCCCGGCTGGGCAGGTCACGGCGTCCTCGTCCGGGCTGACGGTGAAATCGTCGATGGTGAACCCGCCCTGGACCGGGCGCGGCACCGGCCGGGGCTTGATCACCGCCTGGTGCCCGGCCTGGCTGATCGTCTCCCGAAGCTCACCAGAGCCGTAAGCCGAGTCGCCATACCAGGCCAGCGGCTCGCCGCCCGCAGCCTGCCGGACCTGACCAGCGGCGCGGTTGTCATCATGGCCGGCGGGGCCGCCCGCGCCGCCGCGCGCCGGGTCATCAGCCCCGGCGGCGACGAACTCCCCGGCCACCGAGGCGTCGGAGTTTTCCTCCCCGCTGGCGCAGGTGAGCTTCTCATCGGTGATGATGCCGGTTTCCGGGTCGGCGGCCACGTGAGCCCGGTACCCGTCCCGGCGGGCCTCGGGGACTTGCGGGTGTGCCGGGCCTGGGGATCCACCGTCGAGATCACCCGGTCTCCGGCGACCTTGCGGGCGATCCGCCACCGCCCGTCAGTGCCGTCTGATCCCTCGGCGGGCTCCACGTCCTGCCCGGCGACCAGCGCCAGCAGCGCCACCGCCGAGGCGGCCTCCTCCTCCAGCTCCACGCCGGCGAACGCGGCCACCAGCGCGTCCGCGTCGTTGACCAGGGCCGACACCAGCGCGTCCTTCGCCGCTGGGTCATCCCAGTCGATCTTCGGCTTGCCCGGCTTGCGGTAATCATGGCCGGTGCACACCACCGCGATCTGCTCCTTCGCGCCGGGCACCTCCCGCGCACCCGCCGGATCACCGAGACCAGCTGGGTCACCGTGTCCTGCGTCGCCACGGCATCCGCCAGGATCGTGGAATCGACGGCCCGGCGCCGCCGGCCGCCCAAGATCCCGGTCTCCCGCACCACCGCGCGGACCGCGTCGCTGATCCGGTGCGGCCGCTTCGACCTGGCGATCCGCTGCCGCCAGTACACCAGCGTCGACGGGTCAAACCCCGCATCATCCAGCGGCAGCCCGCACGCCGCCTTCCACCGCACGTCGAACCTGACCGCCTCGGCGGTCTCCCGGTCAGAAAAATCATGCAACGTCTGCAGCGTCATCACCGCGGCCATCCGGGTAGCCGGCACCGACGGGCGGCCGAACCCCGGCGGCGCGAACAAGTCCGCGTAATCAGCGTCCGGGAACACCTCGGCCCGGTGCGCGGCCAAGAACGCGAACATGCTGCCCGCCGGGATCAGATGCCCGGCCAGCGCCTCGGTGTCCAGCAACTGCTGGTCAGCCCGCTCGAAACCCTGCATAACGGACATTGTCCCAGGCAATCGAACACCAAGCCGGCAACACGCCGCAATCAGCGATCCTTTTTCAGCAGGCTCCTAGGGAATGTCCGGCTACGTGCCGTCCAGACGGCCCCAGGATGGCCCCAGGCGGGCTGCCGGGATACTGGGTGCACCCCGCTCAGGGCTAGCGTGTCCCGGCCTTCAGCGGCGTAGTCTGTGCCGGACCTGAATGACGTCGAAAAGTGGAGGGGACCGTCAAATGAGGATCAAGAGACGTTACGTCATACCGGCAGTGGTCACTGCCCTGCTGGCCGGGGGTGCAACCGCCGCCTTCGCGACCGTCATCGCGAGCCCGGTCAGCAGCGGTGTCATCTACGGGTGCTACACCAACGCCGCAGTCAACGGCAGCCACGCCATCGTCGTGCAGGACGCGGGCACCACCTGCCCGAAGGGCACCACCGCGATCTCGTGGAACCAGACCGGGCCGACAGGACCAGCCGGGGCTAAGGGTGCTACCGGCGCAGCTGGGCCGGCAGGCGCGACAGGTCCGGCAGGCGCGGTCGGACCAACGGGACCAGCAGGTTCGCCAGGTTCGCCAGGTCCACAAGGAAACCCTGGGCCTACAGGGTCACCCGGACCAGCAGGACCCGTGGGCGCGGACGGCGCGACCGGACCAGCGGGACCAGCGGGACCAGCTGGCGGCAGCGTCACGGTCGGCGTGGAGCCGTCCGGCAGCAACTGCGCCAACGGCGGCGCGAACCTCACCGATGCCGCAGGCAACGAGGCCTACGTCTGTAACGGGGCCGCTGGCGCGGCAGGACCAGCAGGCCCGGCCGGGCCGGCAGGTTCGCAGGGTCCGGCAGGATCACCGGGGCCAGCAGGTTCGCCAGGGCCTTCGGGACCTGCGGGGCCGTCCGGACCGGCGGGCTCCTCGGGCTCCTCGGGCATCGACGGCGGCACCATCACCCTGGATCTCAGCGGCAGCACGGCGTCCTGCATCATCCGCAGCTCGTTCGGCCCGGACGCGGGTAGCGCCACCGTGGTCGGCGACGATCAAGGCTGCCTGGTGGAGGGCATGGCCCCCAACGCCGACGTGATCGTCACTCCCATCGGCACCAGCCTGGGCCAGATGGCGGTGACCAACACGCCGCAGACCACCGATGACTTCGGCGCAGAGGCGTTCCTGGTGGATCTGGAGAACGCGGCCGGCACCGCCTTCGAGAGCGGCATGTTCGACTGGATCGCCGTCCCGACGTCCTGACCGGAACGAACGAACCGGTGCCCCGTCCGTCGTGCGGGCGGGGCACCGGCATGTCCAGGGGGACGCGCTCAGCTAACAACGCGGGCCGCCGGGTACGCGATGACGCCGTGATCCACGCCGTCGATGACCACATGGATTCCCGTGGTCGCGCCGGGATCATCAGGCGGCGTGGACTTCTCCACCCGGATGTCGCGGGTCTTGAGGTACGCGCGCCGGCCGTCCGCGTCGAGGCGGTCGAAGAAGTCGCCGACCGTCCCCTTGGCGTAGATGTACTTCCAGCCGCCCGTGGTGGCCTCTTCCTTGTTCTTGCGCCGGTACTCGCGGAGCTGCGCCAGCATGACGGGGCGCTGCAGCTCGTCCTGCTCGGATTCCGGGTCCAGCGCCTGCAGCTGCAGCAGGAGGTCGGCGATCTCCGCATCCCAGCTCGCGCCTTCGACCCACTGGCGTATCCTGTAACGCTCGTTGGAGTTGAACATCAGGCCGGACACGATGGTCTCGGCCGGCGTCAGCGGCACCGCGTTCCCGCAGCCCTTCCGCTGCGGCCCGGACCCGGCGCACCGGTAGTAGAAGTACGCGCCGCCGTCCCGGCTGCCGGCGTGAATCCGGTACATCGGCGAACCGCACCGGACGCACTTGAGGCTGGCCAGCAGCGGCTTGACCGGGTTCACCCGCGACGTTCGCGGCCCGCGCTTCGGCCGGTGGCTCAGCGCCTCACTAGCCTGAACCCACATGTCGACCGGCACCACTGCCTCGGCGGGCAGCAGCGGCGCGTCCTTCCAGCCCAGCCGCCGGCCGCAGTAGACCGGGTTGCGGATGTAGCGGCGGATGACACCTTCGTCCCACTTGCCGCCCCTGATCGGCTTGATCCCTTCGGCATCCAGCCAGGACGCGATCGTCCGGCAGGAGTCGCCGGTGATGCAGCGTTCCAGTACCTGCGGCCAGTACTCCCGGCAGGTATCGGTAGGTACGGCAGACTTGCTGTACCTCTCCCCGGCCGTCAGGTACCCCCACGGCAGGCAGGTCAGTACCCCGTTGTTGCTCCTGATCCGGCGCGCGTTGCGCAGCGCGTTGTCACGCAGGTCGTCGGTGTACTGCTTGTCCTTGCTGGCCGCCAGCGCGAGCATCACGTCCGACATCGAGTTGGTGTCGTTGAGGTAGGCGTCCTGCACATACTCGATCCGCCCGCCAGCGTCGCGGACCTTGCGGGCCAGGTCAAACGCGCTGTAGGCACCGCGCCGCTCGATGCGGTTGCTCTTCCACACGACGAGCACGGTAAAGAGGCCTTCGCGCATATCCTGGATCATCACGTCGAGCATCTTCTGGTGCTTGCCCTTGCTGGCCGAGGCCTTCAGGCGGTAGGTTCCGTCGCCGTTGGGGCCGCATTCAGCCAGCTTGTAGCCGTGCGACTCGATCCAGCTGTCCACGTCGGGTTCCTGGTTCCGCTCATCCTGGACCACCGTCGAGACCCGGAACCACCTGGCGGTGCGTTCGGCGTCGGCCATGTTGACCCACCTGCCCTTCACCCCCTACTATACACAGGTAGGCACCTGGCGAGGGGGGTGCCGTGAGGGCCGGCGACTCCGGGTCACCCGATAGGCCCGGAGGCTCAGCCGCTCGGCAGCTCAGTCAGTAGCGCAGATCCGGCCGCTGGCGGCCGTGCATCCCTTGACCTCCCCCGCAAAACTCAGCAGCTCGCGCGCCTGGCGTGCCGCCCGCCCGGGATGACTGGCCCGGGGCGGCCGATGGCGGGTCTGCCGGACCCAACTATTTAGCCGGAGTCTCTATACGATCTAGATTTTTTCTGGATGAGCAGCGCAAATCCCTGTAGCCTCGGTGCAGGCGCTTCTGCCCGGGTGGGGGGCGGCAGTCGGTGAGCGGAAGGTCGGCATAAGCCGTGGTGTTGCGCGTCGGCGTGCTCGGGCCCGTGACGGCCTGGTACGGCGAAGACGAGCTGCCCGTGGGTCAGCCCAGGCAGCAGGCGGTGCTGGGTATCCTCGCCATGCGCGCCAACCGGGTGATCTCCCGCGGCGAGCTCGTCGACGCGGTCTGGGGCCAGGATCCGCCGGCCAGCGCCGAGGGCGGGATCTACACCTACGTGGCCGGACTGCGCCGGATCTTCGAGCCCGGCCGGTCGCTACGCGGGCCCGGCCGGGTGCTGGTCTCCTCAGGGGCCGGGTACGTACTGCACCTGGTGCCCGGCCAGCCCGACGCCGTCGCTTTTGAGCAGCAGCTGGCCCGGGCTCGCCAGCTGCGCCGGGACGGTGATCCCGCCGGCGCGGTGGGCGCCCTCGATTCCGCGCTCGGGCTCTGGCGGGGCGCCGCGTTCGCCGGGGTGCCGGGGCCGTTCGCGGAGACCGAGCGAGTGCGGCTGTCCGAGATGCGCTCGGCCGCCGCCGAAGAGCGGGCCGACGTCCAGCTCGCGCTGGGCCGGCACGAGGAGGTCGTCCCCGACCTGACCGCCCTGGTGGCCGAGCATCCGCTGCGCGAGCGGATGCGGGGGCTGCTGATGATCGCGCTGTACCGCAGCGGGCGGCACGCCGAATCGTTGCGGGTCTACGCCGGCGGACGGCAGGTGCTGGCCGAGGAACTCGGCATCGACCCCGGCGGCGACCTGTCCCGCATCTACCAGCAGGTGCTGACCTCCGATCCCGCGCTGGACCTGCCCTCGGGCCGGCCGGGGACCGCGACGCAGGCCCAGAACAGGCCGAAAGGAACCACGCGCAACGGAACCGGGCCCGGATCCCGCGGCTCAGACCGCGTCCCGCCACCCGGCGGGCAGGTGGGCTCCGCGGATGGCACCGGCACCGGACCGGAGCCATCGTGGGCCGGCGGCGGCCGCGGCATCCCCGTGCCCGCCCAGCTGCCCCTGGACGCGCAGGGCTTCTCCGGCCGCCACGAAGCGCTCGGCCAGCTGCACGCGCTGCTGCCGCCGTCCGGGCCGGACGGCCTGGACGGGTCGGTGCCCGTGGCCGTCATCTCGGGCACGGCCGGGGTGGGCAAGACCGCGCTGGCCATCCGCTTCGGCCACCAGGTGGCCAAGCGCTTCCCCGACGGGCAGCTGTACGTCAACCTGCGCGGCCTCGACCCGGCCACGCCGGTGGAGCCGGCCGAGGCGCTGCGGTTCTTCCTCACCGCCCTCGGCGTGCCGCCGTACCGCATCGCGGTCGGCACGCAGGAGCGGGCCGCCCTGTACCGCAGCCTGCTTGATGGCAAGCAGATGCTGATCGTGCTGGACAACGCGAGCAACGCGGCGCAGGTCCGGCCCCTGCTGCCCGGCTCGCCGGGCTGCCTGGTCGTGGTGACCAGCCGGAACCAGCTGGCCGGCCTGGTGGCCGCGGAAGGCGCCGTGCTGGTCACGCTGGACGTGCTGGACACCGACGAGGCCCTGGAGATGCTGGCCCGCAGGCTCGGCCAGGACCGGGTAGTGGCCGAGCCGGCGGCGGCGGCGCAGATCATCGAGGCGTGCGCCCGCCTGCCCTTGGCCCTGTCCATCGCGGTCGCCCGCGCGGCCAGCCGGCCCAAGCGCCCGCTGGCCGAACTGGCCGCAGAACTGCACGACGCCCGCGGCCGCCTGGACGCGCTGGCGGCCGGCGACGCGGTCACCGACGTGCGGGCGGTGCTGTCCTGGTCCTACGACCAGCTCAGCCCGGCCGCCGCACGGATGTTCCGCCTGCTCGGCCTGCATCCGGGTCCGGACATCCCGCTGCCCGCGGCGGCTAGCCTGGCCGGGATACCCAGGTCCGAGGCGGGCGCCGCGCTGCGCGAGCTCACCCGGACGAACATGGTCGCCGAGTCCGCGCCCGGCCGCTTCGCCTTCCACGACCTGCTCCGCGTCTACGCGGCCGACCAGGCCGACCGGTACGACTCGGCGGCGGACCGGCAGGCGGCCGCGCACCGGGTGCTCGATCACTACCTGCACACCGCGATGGCGGCCGCGCAGCGGTTCAGCCCGTTCCGGTCGCCGCTGCGGCTGGCCGCCCCCCAGCCCGGCGTGCAGCCCGCCGACCTGGCCGATAAGGACCAGGCCATGGCCTGGTTCGACGCCGAGGTCGCGGTGCTGATGGCGCTGATCGGCTACGCCAGCGCCAACGGCTATGACAGCCACGCCTGGCAGCTGCCCTGGACCCTGGGCCCGTTCTTCCACCGGCGCGGCCGGTGGCGGGACTACGCGGCCAGCCAACGGACCGCGCTGGCCGCCGCGCAGCGGCTGGACGACCGGCTGGCCCTGGCGCACGCGCACTACCTGCTGGGCCACGCGCAGTCGCAGATGAGCGACTACGAGGCGGCCGAGCCGAACTTCCGGCAGGCGCTGGACATCTTCCGCCAACTCGAAGACCGGGCCAACGAGGCGGTGGTGCTGAACGGCCTGGCCGGCATGCTGGAGCGCCAGGAGCGCTACCCGGAGGCGCTGGCCGTCGCCCTGGACGCGCTGCGGATGCTCAAGGCCGTCGGGCACTGGTGGACCCAGGCCACCCTGGAAAACGGCGTCGGCTGGCTGTACGCCCACCTGGGCCAGTACCACGACGCGCTGACCCACTGCCAGCGGGCGCTGAGCCTGCACCGGGAATCGGGTCACCGCGGCGGCACGGCCGACACCCTGGACAGCCTGGGCTACATCTACCTGCACCTGGGTGACCTGACCCAGGCCAAGGCCCACTACCAGCAGTCCATTGACGCCTCCCGCGAGATCGGGGCGCCGTTCGGCCAGGGCAACTCGCTGGCCGGGATGGGCGACGTCCTGCTGGCCGAGGGCCACCCCGAGCAGGCCCGCACCTGCTACCGGCAGGCCATCGCCATCCTCGACACGCTGCCGCACCCGCTCGCCGACGAGGTCCGGGCCAAGCTGCGCGGACTGGACGCCCACGAGCCGACCGACACCGCGACCGGGGCAGCCACCACGGCCCGTTAGGTATAAAGGGAAAGACTCAGGGGCCGGGCCTGGAACTGGGCAAATACGGTAAATCGGGCGAGCGGAAGGTGTGCGGGCGCTTGACGGGCATGAGGGCACTACTGGTCGAGAACATCCATCCGGATGCGTCAGCGCGGCTGGCCAAGGAGGGCTACGAGGTCGAGAACCGGTCGCGCGCGCTGGGCGAGGACGAGCTCATCGAGGCCCTGCGCGGCGTGAGCCTGCTCGGCATCAGGTCCGGGACCTACGTCACCGACCGGGTGCTGGAATCCGCGCCGGGCCTGATCGCGGTCGGCGCGTTCTCGATCGGCGTCAACCAGATTGACCTGGCCGCGGCCAGCAAGCACGGCGTCGCCGTATTCAACGCGCCGTTCTCCAATACCCGCAGCGTGGTGGAGCTCGCCCTGGCCGAGATCATCGCCATGGCCCGGCGGCTGCCGGAGAAGAACACCAAGATGCACGCGGGCGTGTGGGACAAGTCCGCCGCCGGGAGCCACGAGGTCCGCGGCCGCAAGCTCGGCATCGTCGGGTACGGCAACATCGGCACCCAGCTGTCCGTGCTGGCCGAGAACCTGGGCATGACCGTCTACTTCTACGACATCGCCGACAAGCTGGCGCTCGGCAACGCCCGGCGTTGCTCCACGCTGGCCGAGTTGCTCGAGTCGGTGGAGGCGGTCACCCTGCACGTGGACGGGCGGGACGGTAACCGGGGCTTCTTCGGCGAGGCCGAGTTCGCCGCGATGCGGCCGAGATCGCTGTTCCTCAACTTGTCCCGCGGGTTCGTGGTCGACCACGGGGCGCTGCGCCGCAACATCGAGTCCGGCCACATCGCCGGGGCGGCCGTCGACGTCTTCCCCGACGAGCCGAAGGCCAATGACGAGGAGTTCGTCTCGGCCTTGCGCGGCCTGCCCAACGTCATCCTCACCCCGCACATCGGCGGCTCGACCGAGGAGGCGCAGCAGGACATCGGCGAGTTCGTCGCGAACAAGCTCGTCGACTACGTCTGCTCCGGTGCCACCTCGCTGAGCGTGAACCTGCCCGGTATCGCGCTGCCCGCGGTGGCCGGCGCGCACCGCCTGGTCCACCTGCACCAGAACGTCCCCGGCGTGCTGGCCGCGATCAACCGGGTCCTGGCCGAACACGGCGTCAACGTGGAAGGCCAGCTGCTGCGGACCAGGGACGAGTACGGCTACGTGCTGACCGACATCGGCTCCGAATACAGCGAGGACGTCCTAGCCGAGCTGCGTGCCATGCCCGTCACCATCCGCCTCCGCACGCTCCGCTCACCCTGACCCGCTCCCGCCAGCCCTCCCGGCCCGCGAGCCCGCCCACTTCGCCCAGCTTCATGATCGCGGGCAGTTTGAGCCCGTATACGGTCGTTTCTGCCCGCGATCATGGAACCGCCCTCAGAGCGGCGTCACGTAGGCGCCGGAGATGCCGCCGTCGACCAGGAACGACGAGGCGGTCATGAACGAGGAGTCGTCGCTGGCCAGGAAGGCCACCGCGGCCGCGATCTCGTCGGCCTCGGCGAACCGGCCCATCGGGATGTGCACCAGCCGGCGCGCCGCCCGCTCCGGGTCGGACGCGAACAGTTCCTGCAGCAGCGGAGTGTTCACCGGGCCTGGGCACAGCGCATTGACCCTGATCCCCTCCCGGGCGAACTGCACCCCGAGCTCGCGCGAAAGCGCCAGCACCCCGCCCTTGGAGGCGGTGTAGGAGATCTGCGACGTGGCCGCGCCTAGCACCGCGACGAACGAGGCGGTGTTGATGATCGACCCTTTGCCCTGCCGCCGCATGTGCGGGATCACGTGCCTGCAGCACAGGTAGACCGAGGTCAGGTTGACCTGCTGGACCCGGTGCCAGGCCTCCAGGCTGGTGGTCAGGATCGAGTCGTCCTCCGGCGGCGAGATGCCCGCGTTGTGGAACGCGATGTCCACCCGGCCGTGCTGGGCCACCACCGTCTCGTACAGCCGCTGGACGTCGTCCTCGCTGGCCACGTCGGCGGCCAGGAACTCGCCCCCCACGGCGGCCGCAGCCGCCTTGCCCGCCGCCTCGTCGATGTCGACCGCCACTACCAGGGCTCCCTCGGCGGCGAGCCGGCGGGCGCTGGCCAGGCCGATCCCGCTGCCCGCCCCGGTGATGACCGCCACCCGGTCCTGCAGACGCAAGCTCATGAGCTGTACCTCCCGCTCGCCTCAGGGGCGCCTTTAAGGCGCCTCCTTCCCTCGTCGCTTCGCTCCTCAGTCCAGGAGGCGCCGCGCCCCTTCAGCTCGCTCATTGTTCCGTCGAGATGAAGACGTTCTTGGTCTCGGTGAACGCGTCCGGTGCGTCCGGGCCGAGCTCGCGGCCCAGGCCGGACTGCTTGAACCCGCCGAACGGCGTCCAGTACCGCACCGAGGAGTGCGAGTTCACCGACAGGTTGCCGGTCTCCACGCCGCGGGAAACCCGGATGGCGCGGCCTACGTCCGAGGTCCAGATCGAGCCCGACAGGCCATACGGGGTGTCGTTCGCGATCGCAATCGCCTCCGCCTCGTCCTCGAACGGGGTCACGGTCACCACCGGGCCGAACACCTCCTCGGTGTAGGCCGGGTCATCGGGCCGCACCGGGGCCAGCACGGTCGGCGGGTACCAGAAGCCCGGCCCGGAAGGCGCCTGCCCCCGGAACGCCACCGGCGCATCCGACGGTACGTAAGAGGCCACGTGGGCCCGGTGCGCGGCCGAGATCAGCGGCCCCATCTCGGTCGCCGCCGACGCCGGGTCGCCGACCGCGACGCCCTGTACCGCAGGCTCGAACAGCGCCATGAACTTGTCCACCACCGAGCGCTGGACCAGGATCCTCGACCTGGCGCAGCAGTCCTGGCCGGCGTTGTCGAACACCGCGTACGGCGCGGTCGCGGCGGCCCGCTCCAGGTCGCAGTCGGCGAAGATGATGTTGGCGCTCTTGCCGCCCAGCTCCAGCGTGAGCCGCTTGATCTGGCGCGCGCAGCCGGTCATGATCTGCTGGCCCACCTCGGTCGACCCGGTGAACACGATCTTGCGCACCGCGGGGTGGTCGACCAGCCGCTGCCCGACCACGCTGCCCTTGCCTGGCAGCACGGTGAACACCCCCTCGGGGAGCCCGGCCTCCAGGGCCAGCTCGCCGATCCGCATCGCGGTCAGCGGGGTGGCCTCGGCGGGCTTGGCCACCACGGTGCAGCCAGCGGCCAGCGCGGGCGCCATGCCCCAGGACAGGATCGGCATCGGGAAGTTCCACGGCACGATCAGGCCGACCACGCCGAGCGGCTCGTGAAAGGTGACGTTCAGCCCGCCCGGGACCGGGATCTGCTGGCCGATGAGCCGTTCAGGCGCGGCCGAGTAGTACATCAGCACGTCCCGGACCTGCCCGGCCTCCCACCTGGCCGCTCCGACCGGATGCCCGGAGCCCGCCACTTCCAGGTCGGCCAGCTCGGAAACGTGGGCGTCCACCAGACCGGCGAACGCGCGCAGCAGCCGGGCCCGGTCGCCGGGCGCCACCGCCCGCCAGGCCGGCCAGGCCGCTGCCGCCCGGGCGATGGCCTCGTCGGCCTGTTCCGCCGAGACCTGCTCCACGGTGGTGACCGGCTGCTCGGTGGCGGGATTGAGCACGGTAAAGACAGACATGCGCGAAGACCCCTTAGCTACAAGCGCTCGAAGCAGCGGCGCAGCTCCCAGTCCGTCACCGCGGCGTCGTAGGCGGCCAGCTCCACCTTGGCGTAGTTGGCGTAGTGCTCCACCACGTCGGCACCGAACGCCTGCCGGGCCAGCCCGCTCTTCTCCCACAGGTCCAGGGCATCGCGCAAGGTAGCAGGTACGCGTACATCGGTATCGGCGTAGGCGTTGCCGGTCACCGGCGGCTCAAGCGGCAGCTCGTTGTCGATGCCGTGCAGGCCCGCGGCGATCATCGCCGCCACGGCCAGGTACGGGTTCACGTCGCCGCCCGGCGTCCGGTTCTCCACCCGCAGCGAGTGACCGTGCCCGACCAGCCGCAGCGCGCAGGTCCGGTTGTCCGGGCCCCAGCGCACCGAGGTCGGCGCGAAGCTGCCCGGCACGTAGCGCTTGTAGGAGTTGATGTTCGGCGCGTAGCACAGGGTCAGCTCGCGCATCGCGTCCAGCAGCCCGGCCAGGAAATGCTCGCCGAGCGAAGACATCCCGTAGGCACCGGAACCGGCCATCACCGGGGCGCCGTCAGAAGCAGAGCGCACCGACAGGTGGATGTGGCAGGAGTTGCCCTCACGGGCGTTCGGCTTGGCCATGAACGTGATGCTCTGGCCCTGCTGCGCGGCGATCTCCTTGGCCCCGGTCTTGTAGATCGAGTGGTTGTCGCAGGTCGCCACCGCCTCGGCG
>Ga0209420_1000970_pt1 | contig 14177 bp, 16 predicted proteins | sample BlaSpr_A8_OM1_O1_FD_187972 | JGI IMG/M metagenome (GOLD analysis project Ga0209420, IMG submission 187972) | Forest soil microbial communities from Thunder Bay, Ontario, Canada - Black Spruce, Ontario site 2_A8_OM1_O1 (SPAdes) (version 2) | ecosystem: Environmental > Terrestrial > Soil > Boreal... | reverse complement strand
CTGGGCCGCCACCGCCGCTCGACGCTGGCGGCTATTACATTTTCGCTATCGAACGCGCGTCCGGCGCCGTCAGTTATCAGGTCGTCAAGGTGAACCCCGACTTGAGTCTGCGCGCCTACGACGCCGAGCCTCGCGCGGGCACCAGCTACAAACTATGCTGCAACGTCGGCGCCGATTTCGCGGCACCGAGTCCGTCTGATATCGACCAACCCACCTTTCCGACGCCTCCTGCGACCGATTCCGATCAGCCATAAGTAGCTGACTTATCAAGCCTTTCTCGCCGCTTGGGCCGATCATCATCGTTCAACATGAATGCATATTCAGTTATGATACTAACATCGGTATTGACTCAAGCTTCAGAAACGAGTAGTCCTTCAATTCCGATGGCACAATCAGTTAGACAAATGAATGAGGGTGTAAATCGCTTCGATCGGCGTCGCGAAAAGACCCGCGTCGATTTGCTGGAGGCGGCCGAGCGCGTCATCGCGCTCAAGGGCTACCATCAGACCCGCATCGCCGATATCGCGACCGAAGCCGATGTTGGCCTCGGCACTTTTTATCTCCACTTCAAAACCAAGAACGAAATTTTTATCGAGCTGATTGAGACCGGCGCGGCCGAGTTACGCGAGGAAATCAATGCCGCGAAAGTCGGTGTCGAGAGCGCTGAGGACAAATTGCGCATCACGATCGGCACCATCCTCGACGCGGCCAGCGAGCATCCGGAGCAGTTTCGAATCGTGTTCGGTCACGGACCCGCGTTCCTCGATCTGATGGTGCGCGTGCACGAGATGTTCATCGAGGATTTGCGCAAGGACTTTGAGCCGACGCTCGGCGACAAAGCCAACGCGATCGCGAATCTCACCATCGGAATGTTATCGCAGGCAGTATCTTGGCTGCTCGAACGAACCGACCTGCCTTTGAGCGAGATCAAGGAATTGACGATCGATTTTGCGCTGGGCGGCCTGGAACGCGTTCTTAGCCGCGACAATTGAATCAGATTTTTTCCGCCTCGGCGGTATTTTCACGGAGGAGTCATCATGATCAATAACGTTCGCACCGAAATCCACACCCCGCTCGATAGCATTTTCCATTGGGACTACGACGTAAAGCTTCCCCAGATCGATCGCCTTTATGAGAACGCGAAACGCGATCAATGGAACGCGACCACCCAGCTTGATTGGGACAAGCCCATCGAGCGCGAAGTCCTCGACATGACGCAGATGCCGATGTTTCAGACTGAGCTGTACAAGTCGCTGAGCGCCGAGAAAAAGGAACAGCTCGCGCGCAAGTTCGCGGCGTGGAGGCTCTCGCAGTTCCTGCACGGCGAACAGGGCGCGCTGATGGTATGCGGTCAGTTGGTCGATGCGGTTCCCGACCTGGATTCGAAAATGTGCGCGGCCGCGCAGGTGATGGACGAGGCGCGCCACGTCGAGGTGTTCCGCAAGTACATTCAGAAGCTCGACAAGATTTATCCGATCGATCCCACCCTCGCGCGCCTGCTCACCGGCATCATGGAGCAGGATCGATGGGAACCGAAGTACGTGGGCATGCAGCTAATCGCGGAGGGCCTCGCGATCGCGGCGTTCCGCTTCATGCAGCACGAATCGAAAGATCAGTTGCTCAAGGACATGCTCGAATACGTCATCAAGGACGAATCGCGTCACGTCGGATTCGGCGTGCTGGCGCTGCGCGACGGCATCAAGAAACTTTCCGGCAAGGAGCGCATCGATCTCGAAGACTTCTGCTTTACCGCTTGCGACATGATGGTGACCAAGGTCGAGAACGGAGTCGCGCGCGACGGATTTTTGTCGGGCATGACAGTGTTCGAGGAGCTGGGCATCTCGGTGAAGGACATTGAGGACGAAATGGCGCGCAATCCGGCCTGGCGCGAGGCCGAGGCGGATATGGATAAGAGGTTCAACTCGTTCCTGTTCGTCGATACCATCATTCCGAACCTGAAAAACCTGGGCTTGCTCAACGAGCGTACCGAGCCGCGATATCGCGAGCTTGGCGTGCTGGATATGTACGCGGGCTGATCCCGGTAGATTGATTGTCTCGAGGGGCGGCGCGGCTGCGTCGCCCCTTTTTTCGTGACTAGAAACGCCGCGATGAGTGTGTCCGATTGAGGCGGCTGCGTAGTAGCATACGCATCGGTGCCGGCCAAAAAAACAAAAGCTAAATCTCCCGACGCGCGATCCTCGATACTGCGCGCGCTGCCCTCGATCGACGAATGTCTTCGCGCCGCGGAAGCTCGCCCCACCTTGGCCGGGTTGTCCCGCGCATATCTCAAGACCGTGATTACTCGCGCGCAGATCTCGATTCGCCACGTGATGCTCGAAGAAAAATTCCTTGCTCCGAACAGGGACGACCTCGTCCAAAGGATATTGAGTCAGGCCGAACACGCCGCAGCTGCCGACGAACCAGCACTAAAGACGGTCGTCAACGCTACCGGCGTCGTGCTCCATACCAATCTCGGTCGCGCGATCCTGCCGGAGAGCGCGATCGAAGCCATCGAACGTGCGGCGCGCTCGGCGGTGAATCTCGAATTCGATCTCGAGGGCGGCGGACGCGGCGATCGCGATGACTTGGTCGAGAGCGAGCTTTGTGCGATGACCGGCGCCGAGGCCGCCACCGTGGTGAACAACAACGCCGCAGCGGTACTTCTCGCGCTCACCGCGATTGCCGATGGACGCGAGGTGATCGTCTCGCGCGGCGAACTCATCGAGATCGGCGGATCATTTCGATTACCCGATGTGATGGCGCGCAGTGGCGCGCTCCTTCGCGAAGTCGGCACTACCAATCGGACCCATCCGCACGATTACGAAAGCGCAATCGGCCCAGATACTGCCCTGCTCCTTAAAGTGCATCCTTCCAACTATAGAGTGGTCGGTTTCACCAGCGAGGTATCGCTCGAAGAGTTGGTGAACCTCGGACGCGAGCGCGGAATCCCGGTGATGGAGGATTTGGGCGCCGGTGCGCTGGTCGATATGAGCGCGTATGGATTGCCACGCGAGCCGGTCGTCGCCGAGCGGATCTCCGCCGGCGTCGGCCTAGTGAGTTTCTCCGGCGACAAACTCCTCGGCGGTCCGCAGGCGGGAATCGTCGTCGGTACGCGCGAATTAATTGGAAAGCTGAAGGCGAACGCGCTCAAGCGCGCCCTGCGATGCGACAAGCTCACGCTCGCCGCGCTATCCGCAACGCTGCGGCTATACTTGCGCTCGGCAAATCTCGCGGCAGAACTTCCCACTCTCAGATATCTCACTCGATCACTAGCCGAGATGAAGCAAATCGCGCCGCGTGCCCGCGACCTCCTGCTCGAGCGCCTCGGGCCCGAGTTCCAAATCGAGATTGTCGATGCGACCTCGCAAATCGGCTCCGGCGCCTTGCCGACCGAAGAGTTGCCGACAATTGCGATTCGGGTGACGCATCCGAAGACTTCTGCGAATGCGATCGCCGCGAACTTTCGCCGCGCGCGCCCACCGATCATAGGCCGCGTCACCGATGACGGTTTTCAACTCGACCTGCGAACTATCGAGGATCCTGCGATATTCGCCGCGTCGTTTCCGAATCGATCGTAAGAGCTCGCTTGCCATCACGCACTGGTCGGCGCTACAGCAACTTCAGGACCTGCGTTTTCTAAAGGAGAAACATCATGCCCGACAAAACTTATAAGATCGTCGAAGTCGTCGGCGTGTCCGACGAGAGCATCCAAGGCGCTGTTCGAAATGCAATTACCAAGGCGCGGCAGACTTTGCGCAACATCGATTGGTTCGAGGTCAAGGATATTCGCGGCACCGTGAGCAAGGACGGTGCGCCGATTTTTCAGGTCGAAGTGCGGATTGGTTTCCGTCTAGAAGGCGCTGGGGTCTAGTTCCCATTCGAGAGCTAGGGTCGGGGTTGTTGGATTTGTGGAGTTGGAGTCTCACCTAGCGTTGACGCGCGATGAGCCGCTCGCTCCAAGCCGTCGCGGCCGAACACCATGACCAGTTTCCTCATGAAGGTGTTACCTTTAGGCGGTCCGTTAAGAGGGTGCGGATACGGGAAATAGACTTGGGCCGCGTCCGTACTATAGTCGGAAATCAGGGGCCGCAATGCCTCATAAGATCCGACTAGCCCGACCATGACTCTGCCGTTGTCGGAGGGTCCCATTATTAGACCGTCCTTCGTATGAGTATCGTGATCGACGGCCCAGCTCGAAGGTAGCAGCCCCATCGCGACTGCATGTGACGGACACAATTGTGCGAGATCTGCGCCACTCGAGAGATATTTTTCGGCCGCGATTAGCTCGCGATCGAAGCGGTAGTGGTTATATCGTTGCTCGAGCGGAATAGGGTCGGCGTTACGATACTTGGCGACTAGGTCGTCAGGAATTCTATACACGAGTATGTCGCCGGTCTTGATAGGTGTGATGTTGAGCGCAGAGAGCATCGGGACCATAGCTGGGAACTCCGCCATTCTCGATTGTTCGACAATTATGTCATGGACATCGTGGGTGGCGAGAAAGGGCCCGAGTTGAGCTTGTGCATCGGGTAACTCGCTCCCCCAATAAAGCGCATTGACGATTGGCCAGCGTGCGAATTCGTCCGCGATGATCGGAACGCCAACGTATCCACCAGCGAGCCTGAAGTACATCCCGGTGGCCGCCTGCCACAGCATACTGTTGCCGCGATTTCCAAAGGGAAGGATCATCACGACCTTGTCCTTTTGTAGATAGTTCCGATAGGCACCATCGGCGAAGAATTTCGGCATCTGGACCGGCGTGACCCAGCTACTCGCATGCAAATCAGGCAGCATGAAGATCAGGATCAATGCGGAGAGCCCGAGCCTAATCGAGCGAGGCCATTGCGATGAAGCTATAAATGTCGCGGTCATGACGGCGATAATAAGGAAGGCATACATCATGAAACGCGCCGGCAACGCACTCTTCAAAAGTGGAAGGTGCTCGACGACCTTCCACGGCAGTCCGAATAACACATGACCTCCTACGTGGAGGCGCGGTCCAAGCGTTGCGATGAACATCGCCACAAGCATTAAGGTCAAAGTCTTTCCTAAAGGGGTGCGCCATCGCGCACGAACGTAGAGCGGAACTACCACCAAGAGAGGCCATGGCACATATGCGTCGGCTTCGGTGCGAAATGTGAAGTGAGTCGAAGCGGCTTTAAATATGGGAACAGCGCCTAGCAGGTTGACGTCAGTAGGTACAATAACATTGAGCAGGTCTGACGAAACACCAGCAGCGGAAATTATCGGCCCTTTAGGAGTGCCGAACGCAAGAATGTAATACCAGTAGGGTGTCAGGAATAGTGCGGCAATGGCATAGCTGGATGCTATCGGAATGACCGAATCTCCAATCGCCCTACGCCAAGGTTCCGGACCGACTACGAAACCCAATACTAGCGCGGCGACACCTACGAGTGTCATGGTGGCGAACAGTTCCAGCGAGAATCCAAACTGCAGTACGATAAGAATCGCCATCAGCGGAGTGAATATTCGCGCGCGGATATTTCCGTCGAGCAAGCGCACAGTCAGAAGGACGGCGAGCGGGATCGGAAATATCAGTACGAGGAAAAGATGATTGGTCAAATGCGCCAGCATGTAAGGCGACATTCCGAAAATGAAACCGCCCATCAGCGACGGCCAATACTGCTTTGTGAGATACCGACAAAGCAGAAAAGCGGCATAGCAGGCAGCCGCAAGAGACAAGAGGCATAGCAGGTTGAAGGTAGGTATCGGTCCCAGCCAACTCGTCAGCGGCCAAGCGAGCAATGCGGCTGCGGGTAGCGAGGCTACCCACGCGAGGTTGCTGGTGACGGTCGGCGCCCATACTACCCGGCATAGAAACGGATCGATGTGGGTAGTCAACGCGTGCGGCCACCATACTAGCGACCAGATTTCCACCGACGAATCGTGCGCGGCGCTGCTTACCATCCGGCCCGAGAAATCGCCAATCAGGCCCCGTCCAAAAACCAAAAGCGAAACGAGCGCATAGATTGCGACGGCGCCGATACCATACTGATCGAGCTCCGATGAATCCCGCATCAAGGCCGCCGATCGATTATGCTCCGTTCGTCCGGACAAATCTGAATCTCTCTTTTCGTGCATGGCAGATTTGTCCGCCACCCAGCCCCGATGTATTCTCGGCTCGGTCATGAAATGTATTCAATTGCATCGTAATGGTGAACCCGTTGAAAAGTCGTACGACACGCGCTTTACGTGATGCTTGAGGCAACCGCGTGAGAGAGCCATCTCGAGTCACGGTCGCGGTACCGGTGTACAATGAGGCGACGGTGGTACCGGAGCTGCTCGCACGAATCCTCGCGGTCATCGACGCCATTCCCGGCGGACCGCACGAGATCATTTTTGTCGATGATGGAAGTTCAGATCGCACCTTCGAATTGCTGGCGCAAGCCTGCAAAAGAGATTCCAGATTGGTGGCCATCAATCTTTCGCGAAACTTCGGTCATCAGGCAGCGCTGACCGCCGCTCTGGAAATGGCGACCGGCGATGTGGTCGTAGTCATGGACGGCGATCTCCAGGATCCGCCTGAGGCAATTCCGCGCCTACTTGAGGAGTACCGGCGAGGTTACGATGTAGTATACGCAGTCCGTACCGGTCGCAAAGAGGGCCTATTCCTAAGAGTATGCTACTACCTATTCTATCGAATGATCGCTCTCCTCGCGCACGTTGACCTGCCGATCGGCGCCGGCGATTTCGGCCTGATGTCGCGCCAGGTGGTGGACTGCATCCGTGGCATGCGCGAACGTAGCCCATACCTGAGAGGGCTTAGAGCGTGGGTGGGCTTTTCTCAAACCGGCGTTCCTATCGAGCGGGCACAGCGTCACTCGGGTGATTCGAAGTACAACTGGGGGAAGTTGCTGCAACTGGCGTTCGATGGGATCTTTTCGTTTTCGCTAGTCCCAGTTCGTATCGCACTCCTGACCGGCGCCCTAGCTATCGCCGCATCACTTGGTTACGCGACCTATAGCGTAGCTGCCAAGCTAGCTTACCATCAATCACCACGAGGCTTCACCGCATTGATAGTGGCAATCACATTTCTCTCGGGCGTACAGCTACTGTTCCTGGGTATCATCGGCGAATACGCGGGACGGATTTTCGATGAGGTAAGACAGCGGCCTCGCTACGTCGTACGGCAGATAGTCGGGAGACCTTGATGGAAGAGGCCTATCGAAAGAGCTATCGGGAACTCTACTTTGGCCATTGGTGGTGGCGCGCCAGAGAGGAGATCATTGTCGATGCCTTGCGGCAGGCGGGCCTCACCCGCGGCGGGCATATTCTCGACGTTGGTTGTGGCGGCGGTCTGCTCTTTCCCCGGCTGGCAGAGTTCGGAGAGGTAGAAGGCATCGAGGCCGACACGGATTCCGCTCACGAGAGTTCATCGAGCAACAAGATACATATCGGTACTTTCGATCAAAGCTTTAAGCCGCCTTACCGCTATGAACTGATCCTTCTTCTCGACGTGCTGGAGCATCTTCCTGACCCAGAAGCTGTCTTGGCGCATGCGGTGGATCTTCTAACTCCATCGGGACTGGTCATGGTGACGCTGCCTGCGTTGAACTCCCTATGGACCACTCACGATGATCTGAACCAACACCTTCGTCGATACTCAAAAGCCAGTTTTGGAAAACTCGCGCAGCTAGCGGGGCTAAACCTTCGCTACTCGCGATACATCTTCTACTGGCTCGCACTCGGCAAACTGATGGTCCGGGCCAAAGAGGGCATAGTTAGCACGAAGCCTACGCCACCGGGAATTCCCCCACGACTCATCAATGAGACGTTGTATCGCGCTTGTCTCTGGGAGGATGCGATCCTGCGGCGATTCCCAATTCCTTTCGGAAATTCGCTGATAGCGATCGGCGAAAGAGCTAGGCCGCCTCGGCGCGTGGACAGCTTCGAGACAACACCTTCGGCGCGTGTATCCAGCCCCGGAACGATTTGAAATAAGTTGTGGCGTCCCCAACGGGATTTGAACCCGTGTTACCGACGTGAAAGGCCGGTGTCCTAGGCCGAGCTAGACGATGGGGACTCTAGCAAAATGGTTGGAGCGTCGAGGCTAGCATCGCCTCGCGAACATCGGCAAGTATGCGCGCCCCTCTACTCGCGCCGCAATGAAGCGATCGCCCTTCACTCGTCGTCAGTCGCCAAACGACATTTTACCGATAATTTCCGTGACCGAGCGGTGTCCGTTTTCTTTCAGCAGCGCATCGAGCTCGCGATCTATTCGGGAAATCGCCCCCGCACCTTCTTTCATCAGGGCCGATCCGATTTGAACCGCTTTGGCGCCGCTCAGATGCGCGATGTATGCGTCGCGTCCGTTGTTCACGCCTCCCACCGCCACGATATCGATTAGCGATTCGCTCTCGCGAAAGTAAGCATTCGTCTGCGAGAGCGCGCGCTCGGGCCCTTTAGCCACACCGGTTTTAATATCGATGTCGAGCTCCTTTGGAAGATCGTTGGCGCAAACCAGGATCGCGACGCGCATCAATTTCATCAGGTCGGCAATCGCACGTGGCGTGAAGCTCACTCCTTTGGGCGGCAGCTTAACCGCGAGCACGGCCGAGGTCTCCGCGCGGACGCGCCCGATGAGCGATTTCAGGCGCTCGAACGATCCGAACGGCGCGACCGAATTCACCACGTAATCGTCGGCGAGGTTGAGCTCGATAATATTGACCCCGGCCCGATCGAGGGTCTGCGCGACGGTGACGATCTCATCTTCAGAAGCGCCGACCACGCTGCCTGCGAGAATTTTTCCGCTCGCCCGAAGCTCGCGCGCTATCGCCGCGAAATATTCCGCACCGTTGTTCTTCAGATTTTCCGGCTGCTGCAGGCCGCCGATATTGCACGATTTCAAAACCACCACGCCACTATGCGCTTCGGCGAGCACGAAGATCTCGCCGCGCTCCGCCGAGTGCGGCCCCGACGCATTCATCACAGGCGAATCGATTTCGATGCCGCCCAATCGAATAGCCGTTCGTTCCATTTCCTAGTTCCTACTTGCGTCGGCAGCCGCCCGCAAGTGCATTCCATGCGGCGCGCGAGAGCGGTAGTTATTAGTCGCGATGACTAAGCGGCCAATTCTGATCGCCGGTGCGGGCGCGATCGGCTCGGTGACGGGTGCGATGCTGCGTCGCGGCGGCCATGAAATCGCGATGCTCGGGCGGGAAACTCATCTCGATGAAATCGCGCGAAACGGATTGCGCGTAAGCGGGCTGTTTGGCGAGCACCTCGTAGAAGGATTCGGCCTGGCGAGCGATCCGTCGCGCCTCGATGGTCCCTTCGATCTTATTCTGCTCACGGTGAAGAGTTACGATACAGAATCGATGGCCGATCGGATCGAGCATCTGCTCGCGCCCGACGGATTGATCGTATCGATGCAAAATGGGATCGGCAATCTCGATATCCTCGTCAATCGCTTCGGCGCCGAGCACGTTCTCGGCGCGCGGGTCATCTTCGGCGCTGAGATTAGTTCGCCGGGCGCGGTCGAGGTCACGGTTTTCGCGGAACCGATTGCGATCGGTCCCGCGCCATTGATCCATCGCGAACACAGCCCGAGTCTTTTTAATCGAGCGCAAAAGATCGCCGCGATTCTCACCGAGGCCGGTATCGCCACCAATCCGTGCGAGGACGTCACGCCCTTTCTGTGGACCAAGCTCTTCTACAATTCGGCATTGAATCCGCTCGGTGCGTTGCTGCGGCTCCATTATGGCGCGCTCGCGGCGGATCCGGATCTGCGCGCGATCATGAACGACGTTATCGAGGAAGCATTCGCCGTCGCCGCGCGCCTCGGAGTTGCGCTGCCGTTCAAAACCGCCGAGGAATATCGCACCGTCTTCTACTCGAAGCTGGTGCCCTCGACCTTCAATCATCGGCCCACGATGCTCTACGATCTCGAACGGCGCGGCCGCACCGATATCGGCGAGATGAACGGCAAAGTCGTCGAACTCGCTGATAGCGTCGGGCTTCGCGCCGACACCAATCGGATGTTGACCCGACTGATCCGCGCCCGTGAAAGAATGTTTCATAAGGAGCAAACTTGATCACTCCAAAAATTTCGCGCGCGAACATGGACGCAATTATCAAACAGGCGCAGCGCGAGTTCCCCTACGAATGCTGCGGCTTCATCATCGGCCCATCCGGAAATGACGCGCCTGATGAGCTTCGCCCGATCGCGAATATCCAGAACGATGAGCACGCGCGCGACCCGAACGCGTTTCCTCGCGACGCGCGCACCGCGTTCCTGATGGATCCGAAAGCGCATCTGGCGGTGATGCGCGAGATCGACGATCGAAAGCTCGCGCTCAAAATCGTTTACCATTCGCATCCCGATCACGACGCATATTTTTCGCCCACCGATCGACGCCAAGCATGCTCATTCGATCCCGACCAGCCTGACTATCCGGACACCGCCTATATAGTGATGTCGATCATGGATTGCAGGTTCAGCCGTGCCGCCGCATTCGTGTGGGATCCCGCGCAAAAGGGATTCGTCGAAACCCAACTGACTATTGAATAGCTAGATGCCGTCCTTGGTGAGTTGGAACACCGGCATGGTCAGGGCGGATTCGGCGAACGCGCTGACCGGCGATCCTTTTGGCACAGTGTAGTAGCGCTGGACGCTGGTCGCGAAGCGATCGAGGAATTCCTTGAGCAGCTCCGGACGCTCCTCGATCGGTAGTTCGCGCACGCTGAATTCCTCGCGGCTCGATCCTTTGACCAGAGTGACGCGACCTGTCGCCCGAGCATTGCGAACCCATTGAGTCTCGCCGCGGCTCGCGCAGAGATAGTTGCGCCCGTTGTACATCAGGAGATTGACCGGCGTGGAATAAACTTTGCCGCTCTTTCGGCCGCGCACTTCGAGGATGTAGTTGTGCTTGAAGGCGATCCCGACGCGAACCAGCGCGCCGAAAATCCGCCCGAAGGTTTTTTCTATCGGAGTCGGTTCAAGGAAATATGGTTTCGATGGTTGCTCGGGCATCGCGAAAACCTCTCCGTAACTTTCTTTACCATTTACCTCGTTTACGATCACTCGAATTACAGAATGCGTTTGCTGTTGTGGGCCGGGAGATCGACGATTCCAAACCCGATCGGGAGGAGCGCACCATGGCCGAAAAAATCGGAGTGAATGATATCAAGCTGAAATACGCCAGCCTCGAGGACGCTAAGAAAATGTCGGGGCTGCGTCTCATCCTCGGCGCCAATGCGGTCCCCGGTCCGTGGCGGGAAGCGTGCAAAGGAATTTTCCACGTCAAAAAGATTCCCTATACGCCGGTCGCATCGGCAGGCGCCGACGGTTCGCAGCGCGAACTGATCGAGTGGACCGCGCAGGCGAGCGCGCCGGTTGCGATCTGGAATGATGAGCGTCCGCGTTCGACCTGGATAGAGCAGCTTTACCTTGCCGAACGGCTGCAACCGAATCCCGCGCTGATACCCGCCGACGCGAACGATCGCATATCGATGTTCGGCATCATCAACGAGATATGCGGCGAGAACGGCTTCGCGTGGTCGAAGCGGCTGCTGATGATTGATTCGATGGTACGCAATCCAAACGTCGATCCCGCGACAAAAAAATTCTGGACCGAGATGGGCGGCAAGTATGTGTACAGCGAGGATGCGGCGGCCGCCGCGCCGGCGCGAATTGTCGAAGTTTTGAGATTTCTTACGGCGCGGCTCGAGCGGCAAAAGGCGAAAGGCAGCGAATTCTTTATCGGCGACAGCTTGTCGGCGCTGGATATTTATTGGGCGACGTTTGCGGCCCTGGTGCAGCCGATGGCGCAGAAGCTATGTCCGATGGCGTCGGCGTTCCGCGGTTTCTATACCGAGCGGAACCCCGCGATCACGGCGGCAATCGCTCCGATACTCCTGGAGCATCGCGATTTCATTTATCGGGAGTATCTGGAGCTACCGATTGTGTTTTGAAGGTTGACTAATGAACGTTCATTCATTACAAGTTGAAATGTGAAGTGACTCGTAGTGTCGCTTCGCGGCCCCTCAAAAGTCAGATGTCGGAAGCTCTAAGAACACCTCCCCAAGATGACGCGCTGGTGAAAGCGCGGCGACGGCAGATTTTTCTCGCCGCATGCCGCGTGTTGTCGCGCAAATCATTTCACGAGGCAAGCGTCAAGGAACTCGCGCTCGAAGCCGGCCTCGCCGCCGGTTCCATCTACGTTTATCTGCAGGGCAAGGAAGACATCCTCATTTTAATAGCCGAATCGATGGTGGCGGAGCTGGTGGAAACCCTGCCCGCGATTCATCAGCGGACCAGCGGCGATCCGCGCAGCGAGCTGCTCGAAATCGCACACACCGTTGTCGATGTGATCGATCGATATCGAGAGGCCTTCACGGTAATGAATCATGAGGTGCGATACCTCGCGCGCCGCCCCGAACATCGCCGCGCGTTGGGAAAAATCGTCGATGAGTATCATTCGGCAGTAGCCGACGCGCTGGAGCGCGGGCGCAAAGTGGGCGTGATTCAATTCGATGATCTGAAAAGCGTCGTGCATGCGATTCACATGCTATGCGCGGGGTGGGCGATGGGCGCGAACTTCCTCAAGAACACCGCGAAGGAAACCTACTGGCGAGAGATAGCGGCGATTATCGAGGGGCGCTTCTTCACACCGATCAATAAGAATTCAAACGGGCGATCTCATACGTCGCGACGGGAGATTTGAGCGATGGCATTTTACGATCGGCGTACTATGGATGGCGTTTACAGTGTTCGCCAGGGCGCCATTTACGTTTCCAATTATCGATATGCCGAAGAGCGCATGATGCGCATGATGGCCGGATGGATCGCGCTAACTCCCGAAATCAACATCAAGCTCGAAATGGCGCGCCAGGTTTATGAGGACGCGCTACATGCCGACGCGCTCGGAAAACGGCTGCCGGAACTGCGCGCGCAAATCGTTTCGAAGCCGGCCAACGATCAGTTCGTCACCTTCATGAACGCGATCGAGGACAAAGAGGAGTGGACTGACACTATCGAGCGGCTGGTGGGGATTTATCGGGTTCTCAAACCGCATCTGGTGTCGCATTACAGCGCGCACGTCGCCGCGACGAATCCTGTCTATGAACCGCCGACCACGCGCATCCTGCAGCGGATGGTCGAGGAAGAAAAGCTGCACATCGAGCGCGGCTCGGTATTGCTGAGCGATTTGTTGGACTCCGCCGAAAAGCATCGCCGCGCGGTCAACTGGCAGGCGCATTTGGAAGAACTGCTCGCAAATGCGGGCGGCGTGACCGGCTTCGCGATCGGCGAAGAAGAAGGACAGCGTCGCCGGGTCGGCCGGAGTTAAGATTGCAATCATGAAAGGCCACGCAGAATTTCCCGAACTCGACAAAGCGATCGGTGACCACGCGCGCACGATCGTCGCCGGGGATCTCGCGAGCGCCGAGGCCTTTCTTTCTGACGATGCACGCGAATCGCATCGTCAGTTCGCGTCCAAAATCGCAAACGGATCGATCAAAGGATTCATAGCGCTGGGACGCTCGCGGATAGGCTTTCAACATATCTCGAAAGTTCGATTTCTTACCGAACGCGAGCCACTGCTGATTCTAAATCGATGGCGCGAGGAAAACGGCGCGTGGCGTATCGCCTCGACCGAGGACCTCAGCGGCAAGCGGTCGCCATGGAGCGATATCGAAACGCCGGCAGCACTCAAGCGAGATAACCATCATGCCTGATCTGGGATTTCGCGATAACGTGATGGGCCCGCAACCCATCGCGAAGAAAAAACCGGTCCCGCAAGATCTGCTCGATACCGTCGCGCAAATCCTCGATCTGCTGATCGAGGGAAACGCGACAGGACTTACCACCCTCGCGACGGCGAGCGCCAAAGATGAAACCGCTCGCCTCGCTTCCGCCGTGAAAGCAGGCTCTTATAATGACAAGATCGTGATCGCGACGGCGCGCACCAATGATCATTACTGGATCAAGGCGAAACTGACCGGCCCCGACACGAAGCCATTCGTTTTGCAGTTGCGGATGGGACTCGACCGCGGCAAGTGGCTAATTTGGGAAGCGATGAATCTCTCGGACATGCGATCCGCGTGGACCAGGTAGGAGCGCAGGAAAATGGAAAAATTTATTCCCGTCGATAAGCTCGCGAGACCCGAAAGCCACATCCTGGTTTCGATGGATAAGATGCGCCAGGCGCGTTCCG
>Ga0209420_1000969_pt1 | contig 14184 bp, 15 predicted proteins | sample BlaSpr_A8_OM1_O1_FD_187972 | JGI IMG/M metagenome (GOLD analysis project Ga0209420, IMG submission 187972) | Forest soil microbial communities from Thunder Bay, Ontario, Canada - Black Spruce, Ontario site 2_A8_OM1_O1 (SPAdes) (version 2) | ecosystem: Environmental > Terrestrial > Soil > Boreal... | reverse complement strand
GCCGGCCGTCACTTTTCGCGCAGGCCGAGGTCGCGGCCGACGATCTCTTTCATGATCTCGGTGGTGCCGCCGTAGATGCGGGTGATGCGGGCGTCGGCCCAGGCCTGCGCGATCGGGAACTCGGCCATGTAGCCGTAGCCGCCGTGCAGCTGGACGCCGAGGTCCACGGCGCGGCCCTGCAGCTCGGTGCACCACCACTTGGCCTTGGCCGCGTCGGCGGGGGACAGCTCGCCGTCGTTGAGGGCCAGCACGCACTGGTCCACGAAGGCCTGGGCGATGTCGACCTCGGTGGCCAGTTCGGCCAGCCGGAACCGGGTGTTCTGGAACGAGCCGACCGGCCGGCCGAACGCCGTCCGCTGCTGCACGTACGTCAGGGTCCAGTCCAGCGCGGCCCGGGCGGCCGCGACGCCGTAGCCCGCTATCGAGAGGCGTTCCTGGGGCAGGTTGCTGGTCAGCTGGCCGAATCCCTCCCCCTCCGCGCCCAGCAGGTTGGCCGCGGGGACCCGGGCGTCGTCGAAGAACAGCTCGGCGGTGTCCTGCGCGTGCTGGCCTATCTTGGCCAGGTTGCGGCCGCGCTCGAAGCCCGCGGTATCGCGCTCGATGACCAGCAGGCTCATGCCGCGGTGCTTCTGGGCGGGGTCAGTCTTGACCGCCGTGATGACCAGGTCCGCGTTGATGCCGTTGGTGATGAACGTCTTGGTCCCGTTGACGACGTACTCGTCACCGTCGCGCCGGGCCGTGGTGCTCATCGAGGCCAGGTCGGAGCCGATGCCGGGCTCGGTCATGGCGATGGCCGTGATCAGCTCGCCGGAGGCCACGCCGGGCAGCCAGCGCCGCTTCTGCTCCTCGTTGGTGAGGCGGAGGAGATAGGGGGTGCAGATGTCGGTGTGCAGCGTCAGGCCGAGCCCGGCGGCCGCGGCGCCGACCCGGGCCGATTCCTCGCTGAGCACCAGGTTGAACCGGAAGTCGGGAACTCCGCCGCCGCCGTATTCCTCGGGGATGGCCGTGGACAGCAGGCCCGCGGCCCCGGCCGTGGTGAACAGTTCGCGGGGCACGATGCCCGCCTCGGCCCACTGCCCGGTGTACGGGACGATCTCCTTCTCGACGAACTGCCGCACGGCGGCCCGGAAGTCGTCGTGCTCGGTCTGGAAGAGTGTGCGGCGCATGATGTCCTTCTTCTTCGCCGTGGTCGCGGTCAGTTCTGTGCGGAGGGGAAGCTGGGCGCGCGCTTCTCGCGCAGCGCAGCGACGCCCTCGGTGACGTCGGGGCCCATGAAGGTGAGCATCTCGTAGGCGGCGGACTGGTCGAAGGTGGGCCCGGCGGCGCGCAGCCAGTTGTTCAGCACCCGCTTGGTCAGCCGGATGGCCGGCTGGGAGCCGGTGGCCAGCTGGTCGGCGATTCGAAGCGCCTCGTCGAGGACCTGGTCCTTGGGCAGGGCCTTGGCCACCATCCCGATCCGCTCGGCCTCGGCGCCGGTGATCATCTCGCCGGTGAGCAGGTAGTAGCGGGCCTTGGCCATGCCCGCCAGCAGCGGCCAGATGATGGCCGCGTGATCGCCGGCCGCCACGCCGAGCTTGACGTGCCCGTCGCCGATCCTGGCGTCCTCGGCCGCGATGGCCACGTCGGCCAGCAGCGCGGCGACCGTGCCCGCGCCCACGGCGACCCCGTTGATGGCCGACACGATCGGCTTGTCGCAATTGATCATGTTGTAGACGAGCTCGCTCATCTCCTTGAGCATGTGCGAGACCCGGTCGTAGTCGCCGGCCATCCGCTCGACCATGGCCAGGTCGCCGCCCGCGGAGAAGGCCTTGCCCGCTCCGGTGATCACCGCGACCCGGGTATCCGGGTCGGCGGCGACGTCGTTCCAGACCCGGGCCAGCTCGCCGTGCAGCCCCTCGTCGGCGGCGTTGTACTTCTCCGGCCGGTTGATGGTAATGAGCAGCACACCGTGATCCAGGCGCGAGAACGTCAGCTGCTTATAGTCATCGAGGCTCACCGTGGGCTCCTCCGGCCGGTCGCGGCCCGTGCGTAGGGTTTCCTGTGTCGTCTCTGACCTATTCAACGTAGACGAACCGGCCTGCCAGGCGGCTAGCCGACCGGCGATACGAATTCCGGGCCGGCTGCTTGCGGCCGGCTCAGGGTTCGAGTTCGACCAGGTCGCCCACCGCGACCGGGCCCGGTTCCACGGTCGAGCCGTAGACGCCGAGCCGGGCATCGCGTTCCCGGGCGATGACGCGCAGGACGGCCCGGTTCCGGCGCAGCGTCTCCGGATCGATCGTGATCACCACGCACCGCTGGTCGGGCTTGTCCACCCGCATCCGCATCCGGCCGACGCGCAGCACCCGGCCGATCCAGGCGTCCTCGGGAAAGTCGCGTCCGGGCGCGTCGACCAGGAGGTTGGGCCGGAACCGCTGGGCCGTCAGGTCGGCGCCGACCATCCGGCCCAGGCCGGCCAGGGTCTGCGTGGAAAGCAGCGACAGGGGCATGGTGTCGAAGATCCCGCGGTCCTGCTTGATGACCCGGACGCCAGGTCCGAGCTCGGCGGCCAGCGCAGGGTCAGCCACGTCGAGCTCGCCGCCGGAGGGCGTCTGCACCAGCGTCGGGGAGGCCTCGGGCCGGGCTGGTTCGGCGAAGCGCGGCCGGTAGCGGGCCAGCTCAGGCCGTTGCCTGATCGTCAGCCACGGGAAGCCGCTGCGCACCTGCCCGGCCCGGATGAACGCCCACCGGCGATCGCCCGCCAGGCCGTTCCAGGAGACCTCGACGGTGTCCAGTTCCTCGGCCGCCATCGACTTCACCGGATACCGGAATAGCGCAGCAACGCGACCCACCACGGTCATGACCGCCTCCATCGGCTCGAAGGCGCCCTTGCCGATGCAGCGGGTGTCGAGCGTGGCAGATCAGGGTCCGTCGCAGCGCCTCTCGACCCCACCAAGGTGCCATATCCCCGCCAGGCGGCACAACCGCGATTCGATGGGTGCGGCCGGCGGTTAAGTCCGGTCGCACCGGCGAGACGCGGGTACACTGAAGGGGAAGGGGAGTAGTCCTTCGTCGGCTGGCCGACATACCGGCGCGAATGCGCCCGGCCGCCGGGCCACTGGGCAGTGGTGGACGAGACCTTCGGCTGTTGAGTACATCCGGCCGGAGTCCCCTGCGGAATCCCGGCCGGTGAGACCGGACCGAGGGAACCTCATGCCTTTTCTCGCCGTCATCGGCACCGCGTTCGTGATCACGTTCCTGGCCGAACTGCCGGACAAGTCGATGTTCGCCTCGCTGATCCTCGCCACCCGGTACCGGCCCGCCTGGGTCTGGGCCGGGGCCGCGGCCGCGTTCACCGTGCAGATCGGCCTCGCCGTGACGGCCGGGCAGCTGCTCCACCTGCTGCCCGGCCAGGCGGTGGAGGCCGTGACGGCCGGGCTGTTCGTGGCCGGATCGGCCTACCTGTGGGTGAGCAGTTTCCGGCCACAGGAAATCGAAGACGCCGACGCGGCCCGCCAGGGAGGTGGTCCCGACTCGTTCTGGCGGGTGGCCGCGACCAGCTTCGGCCTGATCTTCCTGGCCGAGTTCGGCGACATCACCCAGATCACCGCGGCCAACCTGGCCGCCAGGTACGGGCCGCTGCCCGTGTTCGCCGGCGCCGCCCTGGGCCTGTGGGCGATCGCCGCCGTCGCCGTCAGCGTGGGCGCCAAGAGCCTGAAGCTGCTCCCGCTGCCCTGGATCCGCCGGGTTACCGCGACCATCCTGCTCGGCTTCGGCGTCTACGCCATCATCGCCGCGATCACCGGGTAGGCCTGGCCTGGCCGCGAGAGGCGGTCTCAGCGCGTCTGGGTGAGGGCCTCCCCCAGGCTGACGACATTCGGGATCACGCTGTCCAGGCCGGTGATGGCGAAGATGCGCAGCACGCCGGGGTCCGGAATGACCAGTACCACCTGGCCGCCCTCGGCCAGGGTCCGCTTGTTGGCGGCCACCAGCGCGTGCAGGCCGGCCGTGTCGCAGAACTTGGTCCTGGTCATGTCGACCACGAACCGCCCCGGCCCGTGCGTCGCTGCTTCGGCCAGAGCCGTCCGCAGCCCGTCGGCGTTGGTGATGTCGATCTCTACCGGGGCCGCCACCACAGGCACGCCCTCGATCATCTGTACCGGGAACCCGGCCTCCGGCGTCATGGTCAGCCTCCTGCGGCGATGCGAACGATGGGCGGAACGGCCTGACGCCGGAGGATCAGCAAGGCTATGTCGTCGCGGAGCGCATCCGCGCCCACCAGGGCCTGCATCACCGCGGCGCAGGCCGCCTCGGCGGGCTCCGCCCTGACCGCCAGGCACAGCCGGGCCAGCCCGTCATCAATCGGCTCGCCCACCCGCTCGATCAGGCCATCAGTGTAAAAGCAGACCAGGGCGCCAGGGGGGATCGGCACGGTAGTCACCGCCCGCCGCACCCCGGGGGAAACGCCGATCACCAGTCCCGCTGTCACCTTGGCCAGTTCAGCGGGCTGTCCGGGGCAGGCGATGACCGGCGGGAAGTGCCCGGCCAGGCAAACCCGCATCTCCTCCAGCGACGGGTCGATGACCGCGTACAGCACGGTGGCCATGACCTCGTCTTCGAAGTGCTGCATCTTGCGGTCCAGCCGGTCCAGGACCTCACCCGGATCATTGGTCTCCAGCGCGTAGGCCCGCAGCGCGCTGCGCATCCGGCCCATGATCACCGCGGCCTTCAGGCCCGAGCCGGCCACATCGCCCATCACCACGCACAGCTCGCCTGACGGCAGCGTGAACACGTCGTACCAGTCGCCGCCCACCCGGCCTTCACCGGGGATGTAGCGGGCGGCCAGCTCAGCCCCGGCCACGGCGGGCAGCGCAGTGGGCACCAGGCTGCGCTGCAGCGCGGCCGCGGCCAGGCGGTCAGCCTGAGCGTCCATGGACTGCATCACCGCGGCGGCCCGGTCTGCGGCCAGCTGCAGCAACTGGATGTCGTCGGCGCTGAAGCGGCGGGGGGTCAGGGAGCCGACGTGCATCACCCCGATGACCCGGCCGCCCGCCATCATCGGCACGCCCATCATGGACCGGATGCCTTTGGCCCACAGGATCGGGTTCAGCACGGTGGTGTGGTCGACATGGTCCAGGATCACCGGGTGGTGCTCGGCGGCGATCCGGCCGGCGAAACCCCGGCCCACCGGGATCCGCACGCCCTGCCGCACCTCTTCCTCGAGACCCGCGGCCGCGGTCGCGATCAGCTGACCGGAGGAGAAGTCCAGCAACAGCGCCGCGGCTGTATCGACCTGCAGGATGTCCCTGAGCCGATCCAGCAGCGCGGCCAGCAGCTCGCGGTCATCAAGGCCGGACAGCGCTGCATCGGTGATCGACTGAATGGCCTGGAGCCTGGCTTCCACCGGTTCCGGCTCAGCCTGCGCTGTCACCTCGACTCCTCCCGCCGGGAGACCCTGACCACGCAACGCAGATCCGCAGGCCAGGTACACCCTGACTGGCCGATGGCCGCTGCCGCAAGAATATAAAGGGGATCAATACCACAGGGTAGGACGGATCGCTAGGGCGCAGGCAGGGTCCTGGGCTGAAAATCAATGCTGGCCCGGCGGCAGATCGAATGCGACTGTGACACGTGAGCCTTGAGGACCTGGTAGAACCTGCATCCGGTCGGCGACCTGTTGCACGACCCGCAGGCCGTGGCCAGGTGCGGCCTGCCATCCGGCTATCACGCCGGAAAAGGACGTTGCGTCTGTCTCGTCAGCTTGGTGGCGGCTGGCTGGTCCGGCGTCATTACCGTCATCACCGGGGGCCGGGGGGCTGCCGTCGTCCACCTGGCAGTGCAGCGCTCCGGCCAGGTTCCACATCCGCAGCCGTGCTGCTCCCGCACCGTGGCGCACAGCGTTGGCGGCCAGTTCGTGAACGGCCAGGACCACGTCCACGGCGCGGTCGTCGGGGAACCCGGCTTGGCGGGTCTGGGTTCGCACCGTCGCTCGCACCTCGTGCAGCGTACCGGAGTCGAAGGCTAGGTCCAGGATCGGCCTCGCGTCTGCCAGCGCGCTGCTGAATGACGGTATGGCCTGGTCTGATCTGCCCGCCTTGCCTCGGTGACTGCCGTCAGCCATGGGCACGCCGGCTCGTGGACGCCAGGCAGCTCAGACCGGATCGCATGTGTCTTCCTCTGACCGCAGGCCGGACGCGGGCGCCTGGGTGCGTTCCATCCTACGCAGCGCTGCTGGCCTGAGAATCGGCAGGCACCGGTTTCGCCCCGCACCGTACACCGTCATGACCGGTGGTCAGGCGGGCGGTCAGGGATTGCTGAGCAGGCGGGCAAACGGCCCCCGGTCGTCTTCGGCGCCGGCTCGAAGGGTCCAGCCGTCGACGGCGGCCAAGCCGATGCGCCATAGGCCCCCGGTGCCGTCGGCGTCGCCCCGGGCACCCGTCGCCCGTAGGTGCAGGTGCAGCTCGGACGCGGCCTCTGCGTCTTTGGTGTACTCCTTGCCCAGCAGGCCAGAGGACGGCTCGAGCGCACTCATCAGGGGGTTTCCCGCCACGAGTTCGCTGAAGTACCGCCGCTCGGAGATCAGCGCGCCGTTGATTACGGTGCCGTGCACCGAGACCGCGATCGGGGCCGCGGCCTGGTCTGACTCGTTGATGGCATGGGCCAGCTGCTGCAGGACCGGGTCGATGTCGTGCTTGGCCATGATGGACCTCCTTGACGTCGGTAGCGGACGGCTGCCTCTACCCGCGATAAGACGATCAACACCCGGCGACCGCGCGAGGGTTACCCCTGTTCGCGCGGGTAGTGAGGCAATCCACAGCAGCCAGTCGTGGTGAAGCAAGATCACCAGCGCGCCGACGAAGGACAACGATACGAATGGGCCCCTTCCGCGGCCTTCCCCAGCCCGTCCATTCTGCTCGGCGGTGCTATCGATTCCGCCGTTGCGCGGTGTGCGCCGGCCAGCCGTCCCAGGTGCTGCAGGAGTTCCTCGCGATGGTGCACCGTTCCTGGAGCACGGCGGAAAGAGACTTCCTGAGCCAGGCAGCACGTTCAGCGCTGCTCTTACCGGCAGCACCTGCCCGACGGCGGTAGCGGCCGCTCGCGGCCGGGGCCGGATCCGCGATCTGACTAACGGCGCTCGTTGAAGCGGCTCGCGGCGGCCCGGCCCAGGGTGGTCAGGCGATCGAAGGTCTTCTTGGGCAGCGCCGGGTTCAGTTCATGTCCCGGGGTGCTCCCGTCGCCGACCCGGGCCGGCGTGGTTCCGGAACGGCCACTGGGCGCCGGGAGTGCGAGCCGCTGGGTCAGATGGAGGACCTGGGAGGTCAGCCCGGGTGCGAGGCCGGCCAGGCGGGCTACGAGCTGGCCCGCCGGGGTCAGGATGATTTCCGGGCGGCGCCGGCGGACCGCCCCGACAATCTGACGGGCGGCCCGCTCCGCGTCCATCGAGACCAGCGGCAGGCTGGCGCCGAGCGCGAACCAGGTGAACTCCTTCTCGGCTTGCCCGGTGAAGCGGGCCTGCACATGGGATCCGGTCCGCATCAGCCCGGGCACGACGGTGGTAACCGTGACGGGTCCGCGGCCGAGTTCGGCGCGGAGTCCTTCGGAGAACCCGACGGCGGCGAACTTAGCAGTGCTGTACGGCAGCAGATGGGGGACGCTCATCTTGCCGCCGATCGAGGCGATCGTGACGATCCGGCCGTGCCCCTGACTCCGCATCACGGGCAACGCTGCCAGCCCCAGGCGGACGGGCGCGAGCGCCATGGTCTGCATCGCGGTGTCATAGTGCGCTACGTCGGCGGCCTGCACCGGGCCGACCTGGATGATCCCGGCATTGCTGATCGCGATGTCGAGCCGGCCGTAGCGCTCGAGCGCGGTATCGATGAGCAACTGCGCCGACGCCTCATCGGTCAGGTCGCAGACGACCGCGGCGACCTCGGTCCCCTCCGCGCGCAGCTGCCCGGCGGCGCGCTCCAGTTCGGCTTGGTCGCGGGCGCAGATGACGAGCGGGCACGAGTGGCGGGCGAGCTCACGGGCCAGCAGCAGGCCCAGGCCGCGAGATGCGCCCGTGATCACCGCTACCTCGCCGCGGATATCGTCCGGGGCACGGCGGGCAGCCCTTACCGTTCCCGCGAGGACGCCCGCCGTGACGAGCGCAGCCGCTGTTTTCATGTGCTTGCCTCCATGACCTGAGAAACCACCGGGCACGCTGCCCGCGCGTTGCACCGGGAAACGGAAAGTTCGTGACGTGCTGAGGTGGATTCCCGGGCCGGGCGGGCAGGCGGGCGGAACTAGCGACGGACGGGAGCGACTCATGAAGGCATTGACATGGCAGGGCAACCTGGACGTGCGGGTCACGGATGTGCCCGATCCCCGGATCCAGGAGCCGAACGACGCGATCATCGCGGTCACCTCCACCGCGATCTGCGGGTCCGACCTGCACCTGTACGGGGTGCTGGGCCCGTACCTGTCTCCAGGTGACGTGCTCGGCCACGAGGCCATGGGCGTGGTGACCGAGGTCGGCTACGCGATCACGAACCTGACGCCCGGGGACCGGGTGGTCATCCCGTTCAACATCTCCTGCGGGCGCTGCTGGATGTGCAGCCGCGGGCTGTACGCGCAGTGCGAGACCACGCAGGTCCGTGAGCAGGGCAAGGGGGCGGCGCTGTTCGGCTACACGTCGCTGTACGGTTCGGTCCCGGGCGGGCAGGCGCAGTTCCTGCGGGTCCCGCAGGCACAGTTCGGCCCGATCAAGGTCCCGGCGGGCGGCCCGGACGAGCAGTACCTGTTCCTGTCCGATGTGCTGCCCACCGCCTACCAGGCGTACGTCTACGCCGACCCGCCCAAGGACGGCACGCTGGCCGTGCTCGGCCTGGGGCCCGTCGGGCAGTTCGCGGCGCGGATCGCCAGGCACCTCGGCGTCGAGCGGGTGATCGGCGTGGACCCCGTGCCGGAACGCCGGGCCGCCGCGGCCCTGTTCGGCGTGGAGGCCGTGGACCTGGGCGAGACGGCGGACACCGCGAGCATGCTGATCGAGATGACCGGCGGGCGCGGGCCCGACTCCGTCATCGACGCGGTCGGCATGGAAGCGCACGGCCACGACGAAGCCGCGGCCAGCAAGGTGGCCGAGCTCGCGCAGCGCGCGGTCGGCCTGCTGCCGGACCGGCTGGCGGCCAAGATCACCGACGTGGCTGCGGTCGACCGGCTCGACGCGCTGCACACCGCGGTCAAGGCGGTTCGCCGCGGCGGCACCGTCTCGGTCAGCGGCGTCTACGGCGGCGAGATCGACCCCATGCCGATGATGGAGATGTTCGACCGCGGGATCCAGCTGCGCATGGGCCAAGCCCACGTCAAGCGCTGGATCGACGAGCTGATGCCGATGGTCACCGACACCGACGATCCGCTGGGCGTCGTCGGCTTCGCCACTCACCACCTGCCGCTGGAGCAGGCCCCGCACGGATACGACATCTTCAGGAACAAGGCCGACGGCTGCATCAAGGTCATCCTGCAGCCCTAGCCGGCGGCCTCCCGCGCGGTGACCAGATCGCCGACCAGCCCGGCGTAGGAGCGGTCTCGGGTCTCCGGGTCATTGCCGCGCAGCACGGCGGACGGATGGATGGTGCTCACGACCAGGCCCCGCCATGCGCCGAAGGATGCTTCTTCCACCTGGCCCTGGTGCTCGCCCACCCGGAACCGTGAGCCGAAGACGGCCTCACCCGCCACCGCGCCGAGCAGCACGAGCAACCGGGGCCGGACGAGCTTGAGTTCCGCGTCCAGCCAGAATCCGCACGCCTTGATCTGGGTACCGTTCGGACGCTGGTGGATCCGGCGCTTGCCGCGCTCGGTCCACCTGAAGTGCTTGACGGCGTTGGTCAGGTAGACGTCCGCACGGTCGATGCCGGCTTCGTCCAGGGCCCGGTCGAGGACGCGCCCGGCTGGCCCGACGAACGGGCGTCCCTGTTTGTCCTCTTGATCACCAGGCTGCTCACCCATTAGCACCATCGCCGCGGTCTTCTTGCCCTCCCCGAACACCGTCGCCGTCGCGCGCTTATAAAGCTCGCAGCGCGTGCACGCGGCCGCACTGTCCGCCAGCTCCTGCCAGGTGGTCACGGCCCACGATTACCCGACTGGCCACTTTTCACGCCTGCCCCGTGCAGCTGCCCCGTGCAGCGAGCTACCGGTGCGGAAGCGGCCGCGGGTCACCTGAGGGCCGAGAGCCTGGTCAGGCTGTGCGAGCAGGGTGGCTAATCGTCGGCCGGCTGCTCGCCCCCGCGGCCCGGCCAGACGCCGGTGAACCTGCGGATGCCCTCGGCGGCGCCACGGTCCACAGTCGCCTTGACCACGGCGAAGATGGCGCCCTGCAAGGTGGCGGCCAGCAGGATCTCGCGCCAGCCGCGGTCCTCGTCGGTCGCCTTCGGCGCCTCGTCTTCGCCCGCGGCGAGCTTCCAGATCCGCTTGAAGATGGCCCCGGCCAGTACTCCGCCCAGCACGCTGATCAGGAGGCTGACCAGCTTATACAGTACTTTGCTCATCGCCGCGTCCAGCTCCTGACCACGATGACGCCGACCACGAGCACGCCGGCGGCGATGATCAGCTGGGTGCGATGTTTCCTGGCGCCCGCGATTCCCCTGGTCACGGCCTGCTTCAGCGAGGCGGACGCCTGAGATGTCGTGTCTTTCGCGCGCTGCGTCAGATCGGTCACCTTGCCCTGTGCTCTCGCCTTGACGTCCGCTTTCGCGGCCAACTGCTCGGCCGTCCTGCCGAGTTGCTCCCGGGTCTGGTCGATCTTCGCCTTCAGCTCCTCAGCGTCATCCGGAGAGGAGGCGCCCGTGTCGGCGTCTGGCGCTGACACTGGTTCGGCTGGCGGTCCGCTGGTCATCGATGTGTCCTTTCCTTGATTTCGTCAACGTCGGCCTTGACGCTCTGGACCGCTTCCTGCGGGACGGGCGGCGTCGCCTGCTGCAGCCTGCTCTTGCCCACCAGGGCGGCGATCCCGGCCACGGCCAGCAGGGCGACGCCCACGACCAGCGCGGACAGCCACGGGGCCAGCACCCGGCTGATGCCGATGATGGCGCAGGCGATCAGGCATCCGATGCCGTACAGGGCGAGCACGCCGCCTCCGCCCAGCATCCCGGCGCCGATTCCGGCCTGCTTGCCCTTACGGGTCATTTCTAGCTGGGCGAGCTTCAGCTCGTCCCGTACCAACGTCGATACCTGTTCAGACAGCAGCTTGATCAGCTCGCCGGTGGATTGTTCTGGCACGTCGGATCGCTGGCCGACAGCGGAAATTTGATCCATGATCTTGCCCCCTCGGGCTAGGCGAGCCGCCTGCCTACCCGGCCGACCGTGCATCTAACGCCGTCGGCCGTTGTCCGTTGTCCGTTGAAGGCTGGCTGATCTCTCCTTGGTGATGGTGTTCGTGGCCGAGGCATGTACCGGGGCCCGTTCGGTCATGAGGCCCTTGTCGTCAGCCCCGCGCGGTGGCGCCGCCCAGCAGGCTGCCACCTAGGGCCGCGAGCAGGTCAGCAGGCCCGGAGTAGACCTCGGCCGCCCCGGCCTCGGTGAGCTCGCCGCGGCCGATGCCGCCGCTCAGCAGGCCGATGCACGGGACCCCGGCCTGCTGGCAGGCCTGTACGTCCCACACCGTGTCGCCGGTGAATACCGCCTGCTGCGCCGACACGCCGACGCGGTCCAGTGCCACCTCGACCAGGTCCGGGGCGGGTTTGCTCGACTCGACATCCCCGGCGAAGGTGGCCGCGTCGATCGCGTCCTCGGCGTCCAGGGCGGCACGCAGCGCATTGAACTCGGGCTCATCGGCTGAGCTGGCCAGCACCACGGCCAGCCCGCGCTTCTTGCATGCGCGCAGCAGGCCGGCTGCGCCCGGCAGCGGGCGCAGCCGGGACCAGTACGTGGCGTACAGGGCGCTGTGGGCGGTACGCAGATCCGGGTCGGCGCCGGTATCCCGGTCAGACGGCAGCAGCTTGCCGAGCATCTGGTCCGAGCCCATCCCGATCGCCCGGTGGATGTCCGTCATGGGCACGTGGTAGCCGGCCTGGCTGAACGCCTGCCACCAGGTCACCGCGTGCAGGTAGTTGGTGTCGACCAGGGTGCCGTCCACATCGAACAGTGCCGCTTTTACCAGTCGGCTCATGACACCGCGTCCTCCCTCACTCGGCCACCGTGGCCCTACTACCCTCGCCAGGCGCCCCAAACGGCGCCGACCTCGGTTTGCGGTCCGGCAGCGGGGGAAGAGCGACGGCCGCTCTCCCGACACCGACCTTGGCCGCATTGGAGGAGATCTCATGGCGCAGATCGCGTCGGAATCGCTCATCGAACGGCTGGCTGACTGGGGGGCGAGGCGTTCATGACCAGCGTGTCCCTGCCGGATCCGGTCATCCGCCGCCCGGGGCCGGGGGTCGACGCCGCGGCGCTCGAGCGCGCCCTGCGGGAGCGGATCGGTGGCGAGGTCCGGTTCGACGCGGGCAGCCGCGGCGCCTACAGCACAGACGCCTCGAACTACCGTCAGGTGCCGATCGGCGTCGTGGTCCCCCGCACCGTGGAGGACGCCGTAGCGGCCATCGCCGTGTGCCGGGAGCACGGGGCGCCGGTGGTGTCCCGCGGCGGGGGCACCAGCCTGGCCGGGCAGACGTGCAACGTGGCGGTGGTCATCGACTGGTCCAAGTACTGCCACGGCCTGGTCTCGGTCGATCCGGACGCGAGCACCTGCGTGGTCGAGCCGGGCATCGTGCTGGACGAGCTCAACGCCCAGCTGGCGCCGCACCGGCTGATGTTCGGCCCGCGGCCGGCCACCCACGATCACTGCACGCTGGGCGGCATGATCGGGAACAACTCGTGCGGGGCGACCGCGCAGGCCTACGGCAAGACGGTGGACAACGTGCTGCGGCTGGAGGTCCTGACCTACGACGGCGAGCGGTTCTGGGCCGGGCCGACCAGCGACGAGGAGTACGCCGCCATCATCGCGGCCGGCGGCCGGCGGGCGGAGATCTACCGGGCGCTGCGGGAACTGTCGCGGTCCTGCGCCGATCAGGTCCGGGAACGCTACCCGCAGATCCCGCGCCGGGTGTCCGGCTACAACCTGGACTCGCTGCTGCCCGAGCAGGGATTCGACATCGCCCGGGCCCTGACCGGCAGCGAGAGCACGCTGGTCACGATCCTGCACGCCGAGCTCCGGCTGGTCCCCAAGCCCGCCGCCCAGGCGCTGGTCGTACTCGGCTACCCGGACATCGCCAGCGCGGCCGACGCCGCGCCGCGCATCGCCCCGCATCAGCCCGAGCAGCTGGAGGGCCTCGACGACCGGCTGATCACCTTCGAGCGGGAACGGCGGATGAATCCCGAGGCTCTGCGCCTGCTGCCGGAGGGCGGCGGCTGGCTCATGGTCATCTTCTCCGGGGACTCCCAGGACGAGGCGGACGCCAAGGCCCGGGCCCTGATCGACGACCTGCGCGGCACCGAGCACGAGCCGACGGTCAGGTTCTACGACGACCCGGAACACGAGAAAGAACTCGCCGATGTGCGCGAGGTGGCCCTGGGCGCCACCGCCCGGGTGCCGGACATGCCCGACACCTGGGAAGGCTGGGAGGACTCGGCGGTCCCGCCGGACCGGCTGGGTGACTACCTGCGGGACCTGATCAAGCTCTACGACGAGTTCGGCTACTCGGGCTCGGCCCTGTACGGGCACTTCGGGCAGGGCTGCGTGCACACCAGGATTCCCTTCGACCTGGTCACCGCCGAGGGCATCGCTACCTTCCGCCGGTTCATCGAGCGGGCCGCGGACCTGGTGGTTTCCTACGGCGGCTCGTTCTCCGGCGAGCACGGCGACGGCCAGTCCCGCGGCGAGCTGCTACCCAGGATGTTCGGCGCGGACCTGGTCCGGGCCTTCGGGCAGTTCAAGGCGGTCTTCGACCCGGGCAACCTGATGAACCCGGGCAAGGTGGTCGCGCCGTACCGGATCGACGAGAACCTGCGGCTCGGGACGTCCTGGACGCCGCGGGACTACGACACGTATTTCGGCTACCCGGACGACGACGGCCGGTTCGAGCGCGCGGTGATGCGCTGCGTGGGCGTCGGCAAATGCCGACACAGCGAGGGCGGGGTGATGTGCCCGTCGTACATGGTCACCCGGGAGGAAGAGGACTCCACCCGCGGCCGGAGCCGGCTGCTGTTCGAGATGCTGGAGGGACACGCCGACTCCCC
>Ga0209420_1000968_pt1 | contig 14186 bp, 8 predicted proteins | sample BlaSpr_A8_OM1_O1_FD_187972 | JGI IMG/M metagenome (GOLD analysis project Ga0209420, IMG submission 187972) | Forest soil microbial communities from Thunder Bay, Ontario, Canada - Black Spruce, Ontario site 2_A8_OM1_O1 (SPAdes) (version 2) | ecosystem: Environmental > Terrestrial > Soil > Boreal... | reverse complement strand
TGGCCATTCTGCACAAAGGCCCCGCCCCTACGGAAGGGGCGGGCTACACAGACTTTTCTCACGTGGCGCGCGGGCGCCGAACGCTACAAAATCCCGTTATGGTAGAAGGGGCACGCGCGTACTGAATTTAGCAAGCGGTGACTTGACACTGCTCCATATTTCTGCAATTATCGAACTATGGGATCGTCACAGAGCAAGAAATCCGCCGAACCGGTGGTGAAGTACGCGGACATGTTTTCGGCGATGGGAACCGAAGCGCGGCTGCGCATCATGCAACTGCTGCTCTCGGCGCATCCCGAGGGGCTGGTTGCCGGAGAAATTCAAGAGGAATTGGACATCCCGAGTTCTACTCTTTCCCACCATTTGGACAAGCTGAAGGCGGAGGGCCTGATCGCGGTCCGCCGCGAAAGTACTTTTCTGCATTACACCGCGAACACGGATGCGCTGCAGGAGCTGTTGCAGTTCCTCTACGCGGAATGTTGCACGCGCAATAAGGCACTCAAGCCGGAATCCATCGTGCGGATTTGCAAATAGGAGGAGTCATGGAAGGCACGGACATCAAAGCGGTGGTGAAGGAAAGGTATGCAGAGGCGGCGCTGCGGGCGGCAAGCGGCGGCAGTTCGTGCTGCGGGAGCAGTCCCGCGACGGCTGCGGGGTGTTGCGATCCGATTACGTCAAATCTCTACGACGCGGCGCAGGCGGGGCAAATTCCGAAGGAAGCGTTGCAGGCGTCGTTCGGCTGCGGGAATCCGACCGCGCTCGCTGAGTTGAATCCGGGCGAGACTGTGCTCGATCTGGGCTCGGGCGGTGGCATCGATGTGCTGCTTTCGGCGAAACGCGTGGGGCCGAGCGGAAAAGCCTACGGTCTGGACATGACGGACGAGATGCTGGCGCTGGCAAATGAGAATAAGCGCAAAGCTGGCGCTGACAATGTGGAATTTCTGAAGGGCGAAATCGAGCATATTCCGTTGCCAGACAATTCGGTGGACGTGATTCTCTCGAACTGCGTGATCAACCTTTCGGCGGATAAGGATCGTGTGTTGCGCGAAGCGTTTCGCGTACTCAAGCCGGGAGGACGTTTTGCGGTGTCTGACGTGGTGACGCGCGGGGCGATGCTCCCGGAAATTCGCAAGAACGTACTTTTATGGGTAGGCTGCGTGGCGGGAGCGCTCGAGGAAAACGAGTACCGCGCCAAGCTCGCGGCAGCCGGATTCGAGGATATTACAGTCGAGCCGACGCGGGTCTATCGGATCGAGGATGCGCGCGAATTTCTCGCCGGGCAGAACATCGACGTGGATGCGATTGCGCCGCAGGTGGACGGCAAGTTCATGAGCGCGTTTGTGCGTGCGGTGAAGCCCCAGAAGGCGGCGCCCTGCTGCGGGCCAAGCTGCTGCGAGTGATGCAATGGGAATTCCAGAGCATTACAACGCGCTCTTCCTGTGTACAGGAAATTCGGCGCGTTCGATCATGGCCGAGGCGATCCTGAATCATAAAGGCAAGACGTATTTCACGGGCTATAGCGCGGGCAGCCATTCCACCGGCGCGGTGCGTCCCGAAGCGTTGCGGCAACTGGAAGCTGCGCACATCGCGACGACGGGATTGCGCAGCAAGAGCTGGGACGAATTTGCGAGGCCGGACGCGCCGAAGCTCGATTTCGTTTTTACGGTCTGCGACAACGCGGCAAACGAAGTGTGTCCGCTATGGCCCGGACAACCGATGACCGCGCATTGGGGCGTTCCCGATCCGGCGGCGGTGCACGGAACGGCCGAGCAAATCGAAAAAGCGTTTCGCGATGCGTTTCTGATGCTGGACCGAAGAATCCATCTGTTTCTGTGCTTGCCCCTTGCCAGTCTTGACGCGCTGGCGATCCGAAAAGAAATAGACAACATCGGGAAGCAATGAAATTTTCCTTGCAGGCGCGCTGCGTGGCGGAGTTCGTGGGCACGGCGTTTCTGGTGGCCGCGGTGGTAGGCTCCGGCATTATGGGCGAGCGGCTGGCGGGCGGAAACGCTGCCATCGCATTGCTGGCGAATACGATTGCCACCGGCGCTGCCCTTCTCGCTTTGATTTTGACCTTCGGACCCATTTCCGGCGCGCACTTCAATCCCGCCGTTACATTGGCCGACGCCCTCGAACGAGGAATTCCCTGGAAAGACGCTCCTGCCTACGTGATGGCACAATGCGCGGGCGGCATTGCCGGTGCGGTGACGGCAAATTTGATGTTTGGCATGCACTGGTATTCGGTCTCGTCGAAAGCCCGCGGAGGCCGGGCAATGGTCTTCAGCGAATTTGTGGCGACGTTTGGCTTGCTGGCGGTGATCTGGGGATGTTCGCGGCTGCGGTCGAACGCGACGCCCTTTGCAGTGGCGGCTTATATTACCGCGGCATATTGGTTCACGGCGTCTACCTCGTTTGCGAATCCGGCGGTGGCGCTGGCCAGGTCTCTCTCCGATACTTTCGCGGGAATCCGGCCAAGAGACGTACCACCTTTTATTATGGCGCAACTTGCAGGGGCGCTCGTGGCAACGCTTCTGTTCGCATGGCTGGTGCCAAACTTGCCTGAGTATGCCAAGGAAGTGATCGGGCGTGAGGCGCGATAGGATCCGACGACCACGTTACCGACGAAAGCCCCACCCTTCCGAAAACGAAGGATGGGGCACCTACCCGCGGCCTTCAGAAAAGGGCGGAAGGCGCGTTTCCAAGAAAGGCCCCGCCCCTACGAAACGGGGCGGGCTACACAATCTTTCTCGTGGGCGCTAGTGGCGACGATGTTCCACGTGTGAACAGACGCGATGTTGCGAAAGACCCGGGGTCGAGGCCTAATCGTGGCGCAGGGCGATCATGGGATCGACGCGCAAGGCGCGGCGCGCCGGGACGTAGCAGGCTAGCGCTGCCACCACCAACATCGAGAACGCTGCCGCGCCGAAGGTCAGAGGATCGGCGGGCTTCGTCTCGAATAATTCGCTGGCAATTACGCGCGTCAGGGCGAGCGCTCCAGCCGATCCGATCACAATCCCTGCAAACGCGAGAAGCAAGCCTTGACGCAGAACCATGCGGAGCACGTTGGGACGGTCCGCGCCGAGCGCCATGCGAATGCCGATCTCGCGCGTGCGTCGCGCGACACTGTACGCCAGCACGCCATAGACGCCGAGAAGCGCCAGGGAAAGGCCCACCGCGGCAAAAATGCCGAGCAGGGCCGCGTGCAGCTTCGGCTCACCCAATGATTCGGCGACCACGGCCGTCATAGTACGTACGTGGGTGACGAGCTGCTCAGGCGAATCCGCCCAAATCGTCTTCGAGATCAAGCCCGCCAACGCCTGCGGATCGCCGGCGGTGCGAACGAGGATGTGGTGCGAATCGCTCCAGATCTGGTAGGCGGGCAAGTAGTACTCGGGTTTTGGGGCATTGCGGAGTATGACGTCGCGGGTATCGGCGATAACGCCGACCACCTCGCACCATTTGGGGTTGCCCTTGCCGTCGGCTTCGATGCTGAGGCGGCGGCCGAGAACGTCAAGCGAACCCCAATATTGACGCGCCATCGTTTCATTCACGAGGACAACTTTTGGCGCGCCGCGAGTATCGCGGTCCGTGAAATTACGTCCGCGGAGGAGCGGAATGCTCAATACCTCTAGAAAAGATGGTGAGACGTGGCGCGCGTAGGCCACGCGGTCGGGAGATTTGGAAGGCAGCGCGCCTTCAATCCGCAAGCCACCTTGCATAGAAGCCATGCCGCCCAAGACTTCGTGATCGGTAGCAGCGACACCCTCGACGCCGGGAATCGAACCAATGCGCTCCAAAGTTTCGCGCAGGCGTTCGGTACCTTGGGTAGCGACGGATTCCATTTGGGCGTCCGACATACCGGGGTCGAAGGTGGAAGTGGGAAGATCGAAGGTGAGGAGGTGGTCGGTGCGCATGCCGGGATTTACGCGCAGCAGGCGCGAAAAGCTCTGAAACATCAGCCCGGCGCCGATGAGCAGGATAAACGCGAGCGCGACCTCGACCACAACCAGCGCACCGCCCAGTTTTGGCTGGCCTGCGCTGCCGGCGCCACTTACACCGGAGGAGGCTCCCCGTTTCAAAGCGTCATTGGGATCGAGCGAAGCGGCACGCCGCGCGGGGGCGAGACCAAAAATCAGACCGGCGACCAAGGACGCACCGAGCGCGAACCAGAAAAGAGCGGGGCTGATGGAGATTTCGTCCAGGCGCGGGGTGTCCGCCGGGGCGATGGCACGAAAAAGAGCCAATCCTTCGACAGCCAGAAGAATTCCGGCCGCGCCTCCGACGCAAGCCAGGAGTAAGCTTTCGACGAGCACCTGCCGGAGAATGCGCCCGCGAGAAGCGCCCAAGGCGGCGCGTAACGCCATTTCGCGTTGGCGGCTCCAGCCGCGGGCCAGCAGCATGCTCGCCAGGTTCGAGCAACTGATCAGCAAAACCAAGGTGGCCGCGCCCAACAGCAACAGGTAGGCCTTGCGAAGATCGTAGACGTAGGTTTCGATTAGGGGCACGCCGGATAGCTCGTAGCCATCGTGCAGGGCCGGTTGCGAATCCCGTGCACGAGCGGCAATGGTTTGCAGTTGAGTCTGGACGTGGACCAGAGTTTCGCCTTTGCGAAGTTTGCCGACGAATTTGAGATTGAAGGCCGTCCAGCTTTGCTGCTCCTCCGCAGGGAGCGATAAGGGCAACCAAAGCTCGGCGCCGGTGGGAAAGCGGAACGCCTTTTGTGCGACGCCGACGACCACATAGGGCTTGGCGTTGAGAACCAAGTTCTTGCCGACAATATCCGGAGCTGAACCGAAGCGCGTGCGCCAGAGGACGTCACTGAGCACGGCGACCTGATCCTGGCCGGGCTGCTGATCCTGCGGCAGCAGTAAGCGGCCGAGTTGCGGCTGCGCTCCTAATTCCTCGAAGAACCCGCTGGAGACGTGGGTGGCTTGCAATTGCGCGGGTGCGCCCTGATTGGTGAGCTTTGCGCTGCCCTGATAATAAAGCGCGAATTCTTCGAATGCGGATGCTTGCGAACGGATCATTTCGAAGGCTTGCCATGAAATGCCGAGGCGGAAGCCGGGAAACATGGCCGAGCGCGTGGTTACGTCCACCATGCGGGAAGAATCCTTGTAAGGCAACGGGCGAAGGACCACGGCGTCCACGACGCTGAAGACGGCGGTGTTGGCGCCGATGCCGAGAGCGAGGGTGAGCGCGGCGACGGCGGTGAAACCGGGATTCTTGCGAAGCACGCGGAGTGCGTAGCGCAAATCCTGCACGGCGGCGGCAAGCCAGGCGCCGACGTGGCTCGCGCGGACGGCTTCCTTGACTTGTTCGTGGCCGCCGAGATCGAGACGGGCGTTGCGACGCGCTTCCTGCGGATTCATTCCTTCGCGCATGTTTTCCTCCGCGAGTAACTCGGCATAACTGCGAACTTCAGCGTCAAGATCGCGCTCGACCGATTTGCGCCGGAACAGGTTATGGACGATGCCTTTTGTTCGTTGAAAGATGGCCATAGATCGCCTACTCGTGTCGCAGCGCGATCATCGGATCGACGCGCATGGCGCGGCGAGCAGGAACATAGCTGGCAGCGAGCGCTACAGCACCAAGGAGAAGCACCACGGCGAAATACGTTAAAGGATCGACCGGGCTGACCGCAAACAGAAAACTTGCAAGCATGCGGGTGACGGCCAGCGCGCCTGCGACGCCCAATAGAATGCCAAGAAAGGTGAGGCGGAGACCTTGGCTCAGGACCATTAGCAGGACGTCTGAGGGCTGCGCGCCGCACGCCATTCGGATCCCAAACTCGGGACGCCTTTGCGCCACCCCATAAGAGATCACGCCGTAAACGCCGATTGCGCCCAGCACCAGCGCCAGCACAGCGAAGATCGCGAAGAGCGCCATCGTGGAGCGCGGAGAGGCCAAGGATTGCGAGACCACGGTGTCCAGCGTTCGGATGCTGGTGATCGGCGCGTCGTTGTTGAGCGTGGCGACGGTCTGCCGGAGTGCCGCCGCCAGCGCCGTAGGGTCGTTTGAAGTGCGCGCGACCAACGTCATGTCGACAGGCTGCGATCTGCCATGCCGGCCGGAAGCGTGCGCCCCGTTCCCATAAGGGGTATAGATTGCGCCGGCGGCGAAATCCGGCAATCTGGCGGCCAAGCTGTATTCGTTGACGTCACCCACGACACCAACCACGGTGATCCAGGCTTGATCGAACACCGGCTTCAGGTGTTTGCCAATCGGATCCAGGCCCGGCCAGAATTTTTGGGCCGTAGCTGCAGAAATCAAAGCGATCGGCGCCGAACCGACGGCGCTATCTGCGGCGGTGAATAGGCGACCCCGCAAAAGCGGGATGCCGAGTGTGGCGAAATAATCCGGCGATACGACGCTTTCCATGAGAACGGGTGCGGGCGCGCGCGGATCGCTTGGATGGTCTTCCAAAGCCGCGGCAAAGCCATCCACCTGTCCGGTCAGAGGCAAAATGTTGACGACCGCTGCGTTTGCGACGCCGGGAAGAGCACGAACGCGGTCAAGCAGGTCCCGGTAGAAATTGCCGCAGCGCAACGCGTCCGCACAGAAAGGTTGGCTCGGCGTGAGGCGCGCCGTGAGAACGGAATCGCGGCGGAAGCCCGGCTGTACTTTGGATAATTCCCAGAGACTTTTTACGATTAGGCCCGCACCCGTAACCAACATAACGGCGAGTGCGATTTCTCCGATGGCGAGCGAGTTGCGCACGCGGTTGCCGCCAACGGACGTAGTGCTTTGACCAGCCGTCTTCAATCCGGCGATCAGATCGGCGCGGCTGGACTGAAAGGCGGGCAACAGGCCGAACACCAGAGCGCTAACAATGGCGGCGGCCGCGGTGAACGCGATCACTCGCCAGTCCATGGAGACGTCCGAAAGACGAGGCGTATCGGTGGGAAGAATAGTCTTCAGCCAGGCGACACCCGCCTTTGCGAATAAGAAACCGAGCAGGGCTCCAAGAAATGCGAGGACCGCGCTCTCGGTGAGCAACTGCCGGAATAAGCGCGAGTTTCCCGCGCCAAGAGCCGCGCGCAGGGCCATTTCCTTCGCCCGTACGGCGGCGCGCGCCAACATAAGATTGGCGACGTTCGCGCAGCCGATCAGGAGCACGAGTGCGACCGCGCCGAGCAGGAGCCAGAGTTTCGTTCGCACCGGCCCGATCAGGTTTTCTTGCAGAGGCACAACAGACGCGGAGGCCCACAGCGCATCAGGCATTCTCCACGGGAACATCGTTCGCACTTGCGGAAGAAGCGCCAGCGCTTCGCTGCCTGCTTGGCGGATCGAGACGCCAGGTTTCCGGCGGCCTATCACGGGCATGAAGCCTGTGCCCCAATAGTCGCCGATGGTGCGCGGATTCAGGCTCAGAGGCACCCAAAACTCGGGGTTCGCGGCGGCGAGCCGAAAGCCCGGCGGCATCACACCGACGACCTCGCGGCTTTGGCCCTCGAGCATGACGGCGTGACCGATGATGTTCGGGTCAGCGGAAAATTGCTGCTGCCAGAGAGCGTGACTCAGGATGATGACGTTGCTCTTGCCTGGCTGATCTTCGCCAGTAAGGAAAATTCGGCCGAGCTCGGGCCGCACGCTTAGCACCGAGAAGAAGTTCGCGGAAACGGCGGTACCGAGCAGGCGTATCGGTTCACCACGACCCGTGAGATTGAGACCTTCGCCGTCGCGATAGGCAGATACCTCCATGGTGCGGAGGTTATCGCGCAAGGCAACAAACGCGCCCTCTGGATAAGCATCGGTGAGGCTGACGAGACGATCGGGCTCCGGCAACGCGAGCGGACGAAGTAGGACGGTGTTGACGACGCTGAAAATCGCAGCGTTCGCGCCGATGCCCAGGGCCAGCGTGAGGATTGCGACAGAGGTGAAACCAGGATTTTTGCGGAGGACGCGGACGGCGTAGCGCAAATCTTGCCAGACGGTTTCGAGCCAAGCTCCGGCGCGGGCACCACGGACTTCTTCCTTCAATTGCTCAGGGCCGCCCATCTCGATACGAGCCTTGCGGCGGGCGGTTTCCAGGGTCATGCCCTCCCGCACGTTTTGCTCTTCGAGCAATTGCGCATAGCCGGTCACTTCAGCGTCGAGGTCGCGCTCGACAGATTCGCGGCGAAGCAAGTTGTGAAGCGCGCTCTTGACTCGTTGAAAAGCAGACATAGGTCTCAACCTCGCACGCTATTCGTGGCGCAGCGCGACCATCGGGTCAACGCGCATGGCGCGATACGCCGGAATCCAGCAGGCGAGCGCGGCAACCGCTCCTAGCAGCACCGCCACCGCAGCGAAAGTGAGCGGATCATGGGCGCTGATACCGAAAAGTAAGCTGGATAACAGGCGCGCCAACAACAAGGCGCAGACGATTCCAGCAGCCGCCCCGATGGCCGCCAGCCGAAGGCCTTCACCCAAGACCAAGCGAAATACGTTGCTCCGCGGCGCGCCTAGGGCAATGCGAATGCCGATTTCGTTGGTGCGGCGGCCGACGGAATAAGACATCACGCCGTAGACGCCGATCATCGCAAGCACAAGAGCACAAGCCGCGAAGGCGCCCAGCAAAATCATGGAGAAACGGCGCTCAGCGAGGCTTCCTGCAATGATTTCGTTCATGGAATCGAAGCCGTAGATGACCTGCTCGGCGTTCATGTCGCTATTGGCGCGACGCAAACCGTCAAAGCAAGCCGCGGCGGTGGTGGCGCAGCGCACGACGACGTCCACGCCGGGAACGATGAGCGGCATCACCAGGCCATCCTGCTGCAACATCGGCAGATAAATCTGTGCCTGCAGCTTCTGTTTTGCGTCGCCGTCCAGCCCCCACTGCTTCACGTGGCCGACGACGCCGACGATTTCAGCTTCGGTGGGGCGGGTTTCAAACTCGAGGCGCCTGCCGATCGGGTCCTGATCGCCGAAATACTGGCGCGCGAGAGACTCGTCAATCACAACGACGGTGGGGGCGTGAGTATCGTCATGGGAAGTGAAAAAACGGCCGCGAAGCAGAGGAATATGCATGGTCTTGAGGTAGTCGGGGCCGACGATGTAGTCAAGGTAGCCGTACATATCCGACTCGCTGGCGGGTTTGGGCTGGCCCTGAAGCCAGAAACCTTCGTCGTCTTCCGTCCACATCGGCAGGGCCCCCCAGGATAGCGAAACCGAGCTGACGCCCGGGACGGCCGCGAAACGCAATTCGGTTTCGCGGAGTGTAGCGCGGATGGTATCCAGAGGAGCTTTGGCGAGCGATACCGGATAGGAGAGGCCGAAATGCAGCACGCCATCGGCTTGGAAACCAGGATTCACGCTCCACAACGCGGAGAGACTGCGAATCATCAGGCCGGCGCCGATCAAGAGCACAAGAGCCATGGCCATCTCGAGGGCGACGAATACCCCCTGGGCGCGGTGCTTCGCGCCGCTCGATCCGCGGCCACCTTCTTTCAAGGTGGCGTGGAGGTCGGAGCGAGTGATTTTCAGGGCGGGCGCGAGACCGAATAAAATTCCGCAAAGCAGCGAAAGACCGAATGTAAAGGCCAGGACGCTCCCGTCGAGACCAACTTCGCTAGCGCGCGGCAAGTTCATCGGCAGGACCCGCAGCACCGCGCGAGTGCCCCAGGTGGCAATGGCGAGCCCCAGGCCGGCGCCGATCAAAGAGAGCAGCACGCTTTCCGTGAGCAACTGGCGGATCAAACGGCCAGCGCCCGCGCCCAGGGCTCCGCGGATCGCGACCTCGCGGGAGCGTCCATTCGCGCGTGCGAGCAACAGATTGCCCACGTTGACGCAGGCAATCAGCAGCACAAAGACCACGGCGCCGAGCAGGATCAGCAAAATTGGCCGGACGGAACCGAGCATTTCCTGCCTTAGAGGAATGATGCTCGCGCCCGTGTCCTTATCCACGTCGGGATATTCGCTCGCGAGCGTGTTGGTGACGCCCGCCATGTCCGCGCGCGCTTGCTCGATGGTGACGCCGGGCTTCAGTCGGCCGAAGCCGTGGAGCCCGAGGCCGGCGCCGCGATATTGGATGGCCTTATTACTCCACTGGCCGAGAGGAACGTAGAGATCGACGTTGTTGAAACTGCGCGTGAAGAGATCGAAACTGGCGGGAACGACTCCGATGATGGTGTAGTCGCGGTCGTCCAGCCGCAGCGGACGGCCGAGAACGCCAGGGGAAGCGCCGAATTTGCGCTGCCAGAGCGAGGCGCTGATCATGACGTAAGGCGCGGCGCCGATGGAATCTTCGCCGGGCGCAAAATCGCGGCCGATCAGCGGATTCACACCCAAGACGGAGAAAAAGGGCGCGGAGACCAGGCGCGCCTGGAGACGCTCGGGCTCGCCCGATCCGGTAAGGTTGTAGCTGAAACCGCGAGACAGAATCATGCCTGAGAAGGTGCGATTCTCTTTTCGCCAATCCTGAAAATTCAAGAAAGGAATCGAGCCCGTGGCGAAATTCGGCTTGCTTTCGTGCAGCGCAACAAGCTGCTCGGGATGAGGATAAGGAAGCGGGTTCAGCAGGACGCCGTTCACGACCGAAAAGACGCCAACGTTTGCGCCGATGCCAATGGCCAGAGTCAAAACGGCGACGACGGTGAAGCCAGGATTCTTACGAAGCACGCGGACCGCGAAGCGCAAATCCTGCCAGAGCGCTTCCAGCCAAGCACCCGCACGGACGCCGCGGACTTCTTCTTTGACCTGCTCGGCGCCACCCAGCTCGAGGCGGGCTGCTCGATGCGCCTCTTCAGGCTTCATTCCCTGCCGCATGTTTTCCTCCTCCAGCAAGCGCGCATAGCCGCCGACCTCGGCATCGAGTTCGCGCTCGATACCCTCGCGGCGAAAGAGATTGGCCCAGAGGGCGCGAAAGCGGCTCACAATCGAGACCAACTGTTTCTCTCCACGGAACGCTCCAATGCTACAAACAGCGGGACGCCGCGATTGCCATGATCCGACAGCGTCAGCGCGCTGCGAGCGGGCGCACAGGCAAGAGTGCCTGTGCTACTGGCCGGACCACTAGTGCCGGCGGCGCAGCGGCCGCGCTTTAGTTCGCTTCGAGAGCGCGGGCGATGGCTAACGAGATACGTCCCCACTTTTCCTTCTCCGTAACGAGTTGCCGCCGGCCCGCTTTCGTCAACTCGTAATACTTGGCGCGGCGGTTATTTTCGGATTCTCCCCAATAGGAAGCGAGCCAACCTTCTTCTTCCATACGGTGCAGGGCGGGAAAGAGCGAGCCTGCTTTCACGCGAAACGTGCCGTGCGTGACCTGCTCGAGCCGGCGCGCAATGCCCAAGCCATGGAGCGGCATTAGCGCGAGGGCCTTCAAAATGAGTAGGTCCAGGGTTCCCTGCAAAAGTTCGGTTTGCTGATCCGGCATAAGCTCTCCCTATATAGACGGTCGATAGGAGAATATGTCACACGTATCGAATGTCAATAGGAAAGAATTTTGAGGCTCTGGGGCGGAAGGCGGCGCGGTTTGCGGACCTAAACGTGTCAAATGGGGGATCCTTTTACGGCCAGAGACATGACTCGTGGCTCCCGCCAGAAAGCGGTTTCCGCTAGATTCACCTTTCCCCAAAACGAACGAAGTAAAACCTTTAAGCGGACTGCCGCGCAAAACAAACGGCCCTTTCCCGATCGAGGGAAAGGGCCGCTGCGAAAATGCGACACGCGACGCGAGTTCGAATTGCAGCCTAGAAATTAAACTTCAAGCCGAGTTGCAGCACGCGCGGGTCGCGTGTGCTGGTGACTTGACCGAAGGTTGAGTCGCCCAGCGTTGTGTCCACGCCGAACGGGTTGGTGTGATTGAACGCGTTGTAAGCTTCGGCGCGAAACTCAAAGCCGGTGCTTTCGGTGACGCGGATATTCTTTGCGAGCGAAAAGTTCCAGATCTGATAGCCGGGTCCGCGAACCGCTCCACGGCGTTCGGTACCGGGCCGGGCCTGGCCTGCTGGAACGTTTGCAAACGCCGTGGTATTGAACCACTGCGTGAGCGTGTGCGGCGCATTGGCGTTGGGATCGGCGATCTCATCCGGACGATAGCTGGCCGGGCTGGAACTCAACTTCACGCCTTGCCCTGCAGGATCAAAGCCCTGTAACGATGTAATCGTGAGCGGCAACCCGGTGGCTGCGGAGACGATCCCGGAAAGCTGCCACCCACCGAGCACATGGCCGGCGACGCCTTTCTGATCCTGAAACCAGGGCAACTCATATACATAATCGAGCGAAAAGATGTGCGTGCGGTCGCCCTGGAGCGGACCGTACTCACCCGCGATGTTGTAAAGGTTTTGCGGAGCGGTGCTGCGATCGGTTTGGTTATCGGTGAGCGCTTTCGAGTAGGTGTAATCCATCTTGATGAGCGCGTGCTGGGTGAAGCGCTTCTGCGCTTCGAATTGCAGGCCGTTGTAATTGGAGTTGAAACGATTCTCGATCGCGGTGATCGGACCATAACCTTTGTAGGGCCGGATCTCATTCAGGAGGTTTTCGTTTTGCACGCCGCCGGAACCGACGGTAATAGTTCCGTTGGAGGCGATCACCGTCGAGAGGCCCGCGGCGACGTAGGCACCCGGCGGAGGCATGTTGAGATCCTCTTCACCGAGCAAGTGAGTGCCTTTGTTCGCGACGTAGCCGATGTCCACCAGGATGCCCCCGCGGAATTCATGCTGCACGTCCAAACTCATTTCCTGGACGTAAGGCGAATGGTTCGGAAGCATGGTGGCGTGCAGAGAAGTTGGCACCAGGGAAATGTTGGGGGTGCCGCCGGCAGGATTCCCCAGCGAGGTGTTCACCAGGTTGGCCGTTTGCACAAAGGGTGGATTGGCAAAGATGCTCTGTTCCTCGATTCCGAAGAGCGCGGAATCATAGAACATGCCATAGCCGCCGCGGATGGAAGTCTTGCCGTCGTTCCAAGGATCCCAGGCGAAGCCGAGACGCGGAGCGATGTCCTTGTAATCCTCATCGGCAACCTTCGATCCGTATGGTGAACCGGGTCCGGCGGTCAGGTTATTGATGATGATTCCATTGAAGGGATTGTAGCTTGGATTGGGCGTGCCACCACCCATGCAAGGGGCAGTGGTGCAAATCAATCCGTTGGAATCAATGGTGGGCGCGAGCAAGGGATTGTAGAGAGCCGGGTCAAAGTTCGTGAGTTCGTTATTGCCGTCTGTGGGCTGCCGGAACATGGAATAACGCGCGCCGTAGGTGATGGTCAGGTTTGGGCGGACGCGGTATTGATCTTGAACATACAGCTCCAGTTGGTTGGTCAGGATATCGGCGGTGACGTCCTTCGAGGCTTGCGAGAAGGTAGCCACATGCCCCAGCAAGAAATTCGCCCACGCGAGCTCGTAGGAGTTCGTATCGGTGATGCCCGCTCCGGTTTGCCCAGCGGTGGTGATCCCAAAGGCGCCGACGTTATTACCGGCGGTATTTTCGTCCTTTTCGTAATGATTAATGGTGATGCCCATCTTCACGGTATGTTGCCCGTGAATCCAGGTCTGGTTGTCGAAGAGATTGTAGTTGCGATTGTAATCGCGGTAGGGACCATAGCCCGTGATGCTGCTGATACCGCTGATCGAGAGCGCCGGAATACGTCCAAGCGTGGAAGGGTATGGAAGCGTGGGATGGACATCGGGCGAAGCCGAGGAATTATCCAAACCGACGGGGTTGCTGATGATGGCCCCATAGGAGAACTGGAAGCCACCCTCATTCAGCAGGGTCGAGCTCATGGTGGTGACCGCGTGCAACACGACGTTCCACCCCGGCGAATTCGTATCGGTGGTGGCAACGTTGGGCAACGCATCGCCCGTGAACAAGCCACCAGGTTCGACCGTGGGAACAGCGTCGTGAATGAAGCGGCCAAAGATGGCAAATTTCGGACTGAAAATATGGTCGATGCGCAACAACTGCTGGTCGGCGTTGAAGACGTTACGCAGAGCGGAAACGAGATTGATGCCGCTCGAATTCGGCGTGGAGATCCCGTTCCAGATGTCCTTGATATAGGCCGCCGCTACCGGGTCAACGTTGGTGATGGTGTTGCCGTAGGTGGTGCAAACGCCGGAGGCGTTATAGGCGGTACAGACGTTACCGGTGAATTGGCCGGCCTTCAGCGCAGCGGTCGGGACCAAAGCGGTGACGCTGCCATAGGTAATTACGCGGCGCAATTCCTGGGAGAAGAAAAAATAGGTCTTCGAGCGGCTCTTTGGATAGATACG
>Ga0209420_1000967_pt1 | contig 14187 bp, 9 predicted proteins | sample BlaSpr_A8_OM1_O1_FD_187972 | JGI IMG/M metagenome (GOLD analysis project Ga0209420, IMG submission 187972) | Forest soil microbial communities from Thunder Bay, Ontario, Canada - Black Spruce, Ontario site 2_A8_OM1_O1 (SPAdes) (version 2) | ecosystem: Environmental > Terrestrial > Soil > Boreal... | reverse complement strand
TCGAGGGTCCGGCAAGGGCTCTCCCGGCGTCCACTTGAACGGCAAAACGCCGGTCCAGGCCGACCCGGCGTACTCTTGGTCGGCATCGACCGCGAAGCCGGTACGAACTTTCGCGGACGCCTCCACGAGCGGCACCGCCAGCACCATCGTAGCCTTCAATTCCTGCTCGCTAGGAGGACGCACCGTGGCCCAACGCCCGCGCAGCACATAGTCCACGAAATCGCGCATGGCCGCGAGTTTGGCCTCCGGCGACTCGATTACTTCCGCTTTGCCCATCACCACCACGGACCGGTAGTTGACCGAGTGTCCCGTAGCGGTTGGCGAAAAAACAATGCCGTCCAGCAGCGTAACGCTCAAGCAAAAAGGCGCACCGCTGCCTAAAGTCCGCATCAAGCGGCTCGCCGTCGACCCGTGCAAATAAAGCTTGTCACCCACGCGCACATAGTTGGTCGGCACGACAAACGGCAAGCCGTCCACCACAAACCCGACGGTGCACACAAACGCCTGATCCAGAATGCCGTAAATCAAATCGCGATCGTAAGATCCGCGATCCGGCTTCCGCGTGACGCGAGTTCGTTCGGTCCGAGGGAACTCTCCGTGCTTTTCCGATGTGATATCGCCCATGGAGGAAAGCCTAATCCGGACTGCCCAAGCTCGCAAGCGCTAATCCGGTGCCTCGCGAAGCCCAGCCGATTCTTGTCGCAACGGCCGGCCCCCAGTTGAGAACGTCGTATCGCCTCATTGCTCCTACTTGGGTTTGACGTCGCCGCGAACAACGCGCAACCCGATGTAAGCAGCCCCAGGCTCGTGCGATGCGCGCGCATCGGTAGGCTGATCCGCGCTGCCGCCGAGCGCTTTGCCTTTGCCGTCGGACGCAACCACCCACTCCGCGACATTGCCCCCGAGATCGAAGATCAGCTCTTCGTTCTCTTTGCCCTGCCCCGGGAAACTTCCGACCGGCTTGAGCAAAGGCGCACTCCCTGCAAGCTCGGTCAGTTTTTTCTGCAAGCGCGCCACATCGTCAGGATTCAACGAGTATCCGGCCCAATAATCGAGTGTGTTCTCACCGTCTTTTTTCTCGTACAGCGCCGAGACTTCACCTTGGTTCGGAATGCGCCACTGCCGCTCGGTCGTCCGCGAAAGCCATGCGGCGTAAGCTTTGGCTTGCTCGAAGCTCACTCCGTTCGCAGGATAGTTCTCCGTGCCAGCATCGATTTTGTAATTCTTGTCGAACTCCGCGAACTGTGCCCGGGTTACCTCGAATCGCCCGATTTCCAGATCGCCGCGCAGGACGACCTCGGGCACCAGCACGTTCTTGCCCTTCGCTCTGAACGCCGTGCCGTAGTTGCCGCCGGACTTCACCACCTTGTTCGCGCGGAGCATCGCTTCGAGCGGTGAACCTTCTTTTACGGCTTCGTTTTCAGATTTTGTGGTTTTGAAGAAATATTTGTCGAACCACGCCACTTCTTCCGTGACCTTGCGCATCTGGTGCGTCAACTTGCGCGGGCCGTGCGGCTCGCCGGGGAACACCACGAATTTCACGGGCACCTTGCCGTAGTATTGGAGCACCCGGAAATACGACCAGCTCTGCGCCGGCGGAACATTGGTGTCCGCGGTGCCATGGAAAATCAGCACCGGGGCCTGCACTTTATCCATTTTGAAAAACGGTGATTTGTTGATGTACAACTGCGGATCCTGCATCGGCGATTTGCCGAAATAATATGCGTCAAACGATTCGCCGAAGATCACGTTGCCCCAGTCGCTGATCCATTCGACATCGCCGGCGCCCACGCTGGCGACTTTGTAGCGATCCGGATAGGTCGTAATCAGGCTCGTCGAAAGAATCGATCCGTTCGACCAGCCCATAGTTGCGATCTGGTCCGCATCCGCCATTCCTTTGCCGATCAGATAATCCACGCCGGCATTGATGTCCGGCGTTTCCAGGTCGTAGTATTTCCCGCAGCAAATCGACTCCGACCATTTCAATCCGTAGTTATTGCTGCCGTGATAGTTTGGCCGCAGCACGAACGAGCCGCGCTGCGTCAGCAGTTGGATCGGATACGCCCAGCTCTCGCCCCACAAATCCTTGTCCGAGCCCTGGGGGCCGCCGTGAATCGCGGTGATCAGCGGATACTTTTTTCCTTCTTCGTAGCTTGCGGGGTAATACAAAATGCCTTCAACGGTTTCGTCATTCGATCCTTTCCAGCGGATTACTTCCGTTTTCGAGTAGGCGCGGCCGTTGACGAGACCCTCGTTGAGCTTGGTGACCTGCACAGGCGAAATGATTTTGCCGTTGTCCAACTGCGCGCGATACAGCTGCGGCAGCCTGCTGGCCGTCGACGAAACGTACGCGATGGTTTTCCCATCGTCGCTGATCGAAAAGTCTTCCATGTTTCTTACGTGGTCGCCCGTCAGCTGCTGTCGTTTCCAGGAATCGCCGCTCTTGGCGTAAAAAGCCGGTTCGTCGTGGCTTCCAGCGGCGAGTAACGCGACGAATCCACCGGGAACCGCCTGGAGGTCAAAGCCCAATCCATTTTCCCAATCCAGATTCACCTGCGTGGCTTTGCCGCTGGCCAGATCGTAGAAATAGACGATGGTGATACCCGCGGTCAGGAAGCGCGCATCGGTGGAAAACGGAGTGGCCACATAAAATCCGGAATTGTCGCGGGCCCATGCAAACCCCTGGGGCCGGATTCGCAAGTCCGCGAGAAGTTGTTTCTCCTGGCCGTTGCCCAGGTCGTGGAGCATCACCAACGGCCGAACTTTCTGATCGAACGTGTAGTGCAGGCTTTTGGCGTGCGAGGCCACCGCGTATTTCATGTCGTGCGAAAGCTCGAAGCTCTGGATCCAGTCGGTGTTGGTCGTCAACCGCGTGACCTTGCTGTCTTTCACGCTAATTTTATAGAGCCGCACCGGCGGTTCGTGGTCCGCGTCGTCCACCACTTCCGAATCATCTTTTTTCTTCTTCATTTCCTGTTCGTACAGCGCCGGATCTTCTTCCGCACTGTAGACCAGCGTGTCCTTATCCAGCCATTCGATCTGCTTTGGAGCGTGTGCGAGTTCGGTAAGGGGCCAGGGCTCACCGCCGTGCGCGTCGATTAGCCAGATTTGCATCGGTGCGGCGTCTGGTTTTGCTTTCGGGCGGGCCCGCGTGCTCATGAAGGCGATTTTTTCTCCGTCAGGCGACCATCGCGGCTGCATGTTCTGATCGGTTCCACGCGTCAGCGCAAGGTCGCGGGTTTCCGTGAGGCTGGAAAGATAGAGATTGGAGACGCGTGCATCTTTGTCTTTGTCGCCCGACGATTTCACCCACACCAGCCATTTCCCGTCCGGCGAAATGCGATATTGCGCGACGCTTTCGCTGAAGATGAAATCTTCCGGCTTCCAAAGCTCCTTTTTCGCCGGAGGCTTGGCTTCATCCGCTCTCACGCTGTGCGATGACCGCACAACCCCGAAAATTGCCACCGTCAATGCACCGAAAAACAGACTTGCAGCGAAAAACTTATGTCGCATCGTTGTCATCCTTCAGGGAGTGCGACCGCAAAGCGGTCGAGACGGGAAGAGCGTAAAAAAAGAGCATGAATGAGCCGCCGCACAGCATAGTCGAATTGACGCCCATTGGGAATCGTGTACGCTAATCGACGCTGTATAGCAGGAACGTCGATCGGCCGCGTTCCTGGCACAAACATGGCCAAACCTGAACCCATCTTTACCCGCGCTACTTTCCAATTCTTCCGCGACCTGGCGCGCCACAACCAAAAGACGTGGATGGACGCCAATCGTGAGCGTTACCAGGAGCGTGTCGTTCAACCTTTCCGGCGCCTGCTCGACGCCACCGCCCCGGCTGTGCTGGCCCTCGATTCGCGCTTCGACACAACCGCGCGAGGCGGCAAGAATTTCTCGCGCATCAATCGCGATACGCGCTTTGCCAAAGACAAGACGCCATACCGCACGCAGATGTATTTGAAGTATTCCGTGCCGTTCGGGGGAGAAGGCGAAACCGGCCAACTCTACACCGGCCTGTCCGCGACTGCTGTCACCGCCGGCTTCCGAATCTACGCGGGATCGAAGTACAAAGAATCCGTGCTAGCACAGATCGCATGTGCGCGCGCGGCTGCCGAGCCCAATTGGGCGGCGCGTCAGAAAAAACGCCTTGGTGGCCGATACGAGAGTTATTGGTATGCCATGGACAAAGGCGAATGGGCACAGCAACGCGGCTGGCCGACATCGCCCGAACATTGGAAACGACTTCGCGCGTGGATTGTCCGGCGCAAGCTGACCCCCGCGGCCGCAACGCGCACGGCCTTTCCGCGGGATCTTGCGAAAATATACCGCGAGCTGTATCCGCTACTGCGGTTCACGTGTTTGCGAGACTGAACCTTCAACAAGACGGTCAACCGAATTGAGGCTGATGACGGTGAATGCATCAAGAATATTTGCACGGCCGGGAATTTCACACATTAGGCTGGTGGCACTGCTGCTTACCGTTTTTGCGATCGCCGCAGCGGGACAGCAAGAGCCATCAAAGCCCCCGGCCATACAGTGGCCGGCGGCGACACCTGCTTCGGTCGGACTGGACGCGGCCGCGCTGGCAGCGTTGGACGCCGACCTGGCCAGCGGCCAGTACGGCCTGGTCGACAGCACGCTGGTGATCCGTTGCGGAAAACTGGCGTTCGAGCATGCCTATCCCCGCGACTACGGCAAAATCTATGGCGAGCGCGCGAAGAAAACGGGACCCCTAAATCACGATCTGCACGGGCCTTACAACTATTTCAGCACTGAATTTCATCCCTACTATCGCCACAGCGATTTACACACCATGCAGTCGGTGTCGAAAACGGTTACGTCCATCACCATGGGAGTGGCCATGCAGCGCGGAGAGTTCAAAGCCGACCTCGATGCTCCGATCCTGCAATATTTCGACGACTACAAGATCGCCAACCTGGACGACCGCAAGCGCCGCATCACGCTGCGAAATTTGTTGACGATGAGCGCCGGTCTGGAGTGGCACGAAGACCTCGCCTACGACGACCCGAAGAATTCGGCGGACGTAATGGAAGCAACTCGCGATTGGGTGCAGTACGTGATCGACCAGCCGATGGTCAGCGAGCCCGGCGAGAAATTTGTGTACAACAGCGGAGTAACCGAGCTTCTGGCGTATATCTTCAAGAAGGTGACCGGAACGAATGTAGACCAGTACGCCGCGGAGTATCTGTTCACGCCCATGGACATCCGTTATTTTTGGAAGCATTCGCCGGCCGGCTTGCCCGACACCGAGGGCGGCTTGTATCTAGCGCCGCGCGACTTGGCACGAATTGGTTTGCTGATCCTCCATCGCGGAGTCTGGGGGACAAGGCAGATCGTGCCGACGGACTGGATCAAACAGTCGGTGACGCCCGCGATTTCCGTCGGCGAAGACGGCTGGAAATACGGATTTCAGTGGTGGCTGATGCCTTACGGAAAGTCGAAGGAAAAATTGGCCTGGGGAGCGCACGGATTTGGCGGGCAGATGCTGATCATCGTGCCTGAATACGATTTGATTGCCGTTTTCACAGGTTGGGATATCCTGCCGTCTTCGGAGAAGCACAAGCGCGACCAGTTTGAGCGAATTCTTGCGGCGGTGGACGCACAATTTGGCTGCCGCCCGGTGGATGTGCCAAGCGGGAACTAAGTAGCGCAGTGATTCCTGCCTGCGCCAGCCGCAGTGCGCCACGCGACATTTAGAATGCGACCTATGGGAACTTGCCGGATCGTTGATCGTCGAAGGAAAATCCGCCGGGCTCGGGGGCTTCCACCCCGGGCTACGCGCGGGGTCGCAGCATTGGCGTGGTCTCGCCCATGAATCGATTGTTGAAAAGCTTGGTCTGGGTGGCAATTTCGCTGCTGGGAGCGTGGGCGCTTGCCAAGATTGCGCTGCAGCGTGGCGAATCGCTCAGCGCGATCTGGTTTGTTCTCGCGGCTGCTTGCGTTTACCTGGTCGCGTATCGTGTGTACTCGGCTTTTGTCGCGGCGAAGATTTTGGCGCTGGACGATACGCGCGCGACGCCGGCCGAGCGGCGCGATGACGGCCGTGACTTCGTACCCACGAACAAATGGGTTTTGTTCGGGCATCATTTTGCCGCGATCGCCGGGCCCGGACCGCTGGTGGGGCCGACGTTGGCGGCGCAGTTCGGCTACTTGCCGGGAACGCTGTGGCTGATTGCGGGCGCTGTGGTGGCGGGCTGCATCCAGGACTTCATTATTTTATTTTGTTCGATCCGGCGAGATGGAAAGTCGCTGGGCGAGATGGCGCGCGAAGAGGTCAGCCGCCGCGGCGGATTCATCGCGCAGATCGCGGTGCTGGCCATTATGGTGATTTTACTGGGCGTCGTGGCGCTGGTGATCGTAAACGCGCTGAAGTCTTCGCCGTGGGCGACCTTCACGCTGGCCATGACCATTCCGATCGCGTTCTTGCTCGGTTTGTATTTGCGGTTCCTGCGACCAGGACGCGTGCTGGAAGCTTCGCTGATCGGCGTCGCGCTGGTGTTGTTTGCCGTGGTCGCGGGGCAATGGGCGGCCGATTCCCCGTCGTGGGCGCATGCCTTCACCATAGGCGGAATTCCACTTGCAGCGGCCCTCATTGTCTATGCGTTTGCGGCTTCGGCGCTGCCCGTGTGGTTGCTGCTGGCGCCGCGCGATTATCTGAGCGCGTTTATCAAGGCGGGAGCGATTTTTTCGCTGGCGGCAGGAATTCTCCTCGTGAGGCCGCACGTGCTGATGCCGCCGCTGACGCGATTCATCGATGGCACCGGCCCCGTTTTTGCGGGTAAGATTTTTCCGTTTTGCTTCATCACCATTGCTTGCGGAGCGATCAGCGGATTTCACTCGCTGATTTCTTCGGGAACGACGCCGAAGATGATCCTGCGCGAAAGCCACGCGCGGTTCATTGGGTACGGGGCGATGTTGCTCGAGTCTTTTGTGGGGATCATGGCAATGGTCGCGGCTTGCGCGATGCCGCCGGGTGTTTATTTCGCGATCAATAGTCCCGCCAGCACCGTCGGCGGTACGGCCGAAGCTGCGGCGACCACGATCAGCGGCTGGGGCTACCCGCTGGCTTCGCAAACGATGACGGACCTGGCTCATAAAGTAGGTGAGATCACGCTTCTGAACCGCGCGGGCGGAGCGCCTTCGCTGGCCGTGGGCATGGCGCAGATTTTTTCGAGCACGATCGGCGGCGATCGCCTGCTGAGCATCTGGTATCACTTCGCGATCATGTTCGAGGCGCTGTTTATTCTGACCGTGCTCGATGCCGGAACGCGCGTGGGCCGCTTCATGATTCAAGAGTTGGGTGGTCGCGTCTGGAAGCCGTTGGCGCGCACCGGCTGGATGCCGGGCATTTTGCTTTCGAGTGCGATCATTGTCGGAATGTGGGGCTATTTTCTGTACCAGGGCGTGGTCGATCCGCTGGGCGGCATCAATTCGTTGTGGCCCCTGTTCGGAATCGCGAATCAACTTCTGGCGGCGGTGGCGCTGGTGGTGGCCACTTCCATTTTGCTGAAGATGGGCCGCACGCGCTGGATTTGGGTGACGCTGTTGCCGATGGCCTGGATTGTAATCGTCACCATGACGGCGAGTTACCAGAAGATTTTCTCGGCCGATCCGCGGCTCGGGTTTCTATCCTTTGCGAATGTGCTGGCGGCGCAGATAGCGGCGGGGAAGGTTCCCGCTGCGAAACTGGTGGATACGCAGCGGCTGATCTTCAACCAGCGGCTGGATGCCGGTGTGACGATTGTTCTGGCGCTGATGGTGTTGGTGTTGATCGTCGAGGCGCTGATTCAGTGGTATGTGATTCTGAGCCGGCCGACCCAGCCGGTGCTGCACGAATCACCTTACGTAGCGACGCAGTGGGCGCCTGGCTTTTCCGGCGTAGCGCATGGAGACGATTGATTCGATGGCGGGCGTTCTGAAAATCGGCCGGCGAGCGATTCGGCGTTTTTGGCGCGGACTTCGCGAATGGTGCGGCGACTCCGCCTACGAAAGATATCTCCGCGCTTCGGGGAGGAACGATGTCGAGTCGCGCTGCGTGCTTACCAAGGAACAATTTTACGTCGATCAATTGAACCGCCGCTACTCTGGTCCGAACCGCTGCTGCTGATTGGTCCCTGCCTTGCATTGGCTGCGACCTCGGCCTAAGATTCGCTCAATGCGTCCCAGCCCATCTTGTTCTTCGACGGAGGCATGTAAATGGCTATCGATCCCGATAAGCTGCACGACTTTCTTGTCCGGGCCGTGGTGGATTTCGGCGCGACGTTCAACGCGGCGTTGGTTCGCATCGGCGACAAACTCGGTTTATACCGGGCGTTGGCTGCGGGAGGCCCGCAAACGCCCGGAGAGCTCGCCAAGCGAACCGGGACCGCGGAGCGTTACGTGCGCGAATGGCTGAGTGCGCAAGCGGCAGGCGGATATGTGACCTACGACCCCGGTCCTGGAAAATTTCATCTCAGCGAAGAGCAGGCTTTCGCCATGGCGGACGAGAATAGCCCCGCATTTTTGCCCGGCGCGTTTCAGTTGGCGCTGGCTGCCGTGAAGGCGGAAGAGCTGCTTACGGAGAGATTCAAGACCGGTCAAGGCTTGGGCTGGCACGAACATCATCACGAGCTCTTTGTTGGCACGGAGCGATTTTTCCGCCCGGGATACGCGGCGAATCTGGTAGTCGCGTGGATTCCCTCACTCGATGGCGTGGAGGAAAAGCTGAACAGCGGCGGGCGTGTGGCCGATGTCGGCTGCGGACTCGGCGCTTCGACGATTTTGATGGCGAAGTCTTATCCAAAGTCGGAATTCGTGGGGTTTGACTATCATGAGAAATCGATTGAGAGCGCGAGGCAGCGGGCCAAGGATGCCGGGGTAAACGGGCGCATTCGATTCGAGGTGGCGAAAGCCAAGGATTATCCGGGCAAGGACTACGACTTCGTCACATTTTTCGATTGCTTGCACGACATGGGCGATCCAGCGGGGGCGTCGGCGCACGTCCGCGGTTCGTTGAAGAAAGACGGGACGTGGATGATCGTCGAGCCTAACGCCGGCGACAAGCTGGAAGATAATTTGCATCCGATCGGGCGCGCGTTCTACGGAGCTTCGACGCTGCTGTGCACGCCGGCTTCGTTGCATCAAGAAGTCGGTCTGGCGCTGGGAGCGCAAGCCGGAGAAAAGCGCTTGCGGGAAGTGGTGACCAGCGGAGGGTTCACACGATTCCGGCGCGCGACACAAACGCCGTTCAATTTGATTTTTGAGGCGCGGCCGTAGGGCGGCTCAACTGGCGAAGCTAGAACTCCTCGTCTTCGCTGTCGGGCTTTACGACGGTTGTCTTGTGCGTGATTTTCACATTGTTGTTACGGATTCCGGCGATGATCGAGCGGCGCGTTTCGAGCGGCAAAGCTTCCGGAGCGAATACGCCAGCCACGTCGCGCGGAAAAAACTTGATGAACAACGCGGCTACGTGCGCGGTGGCGTAGGCTACCGGCGTGGTGTACAGCCCTTGCTGGCGAATTTGATAGAGCGTGGGGAAGTTGCAGTCGGTGCGAATCAGCAGGTCCTCATCTTCCTTTTTGCCGCGCTTGCTGCCGCGAACCAGCACCGCAGCCGCAAAGCGTGCGTTTTGCAAAATGCCCTGGCGGATCAACTGTGCGATCTTCCGCGGCGACGACGTGTGCGGGAAGCGCTGCCGCACGATGCCTCGCGACTTCGACAATTTCCCCTGCTTGTACCAGCGGCGCAGGCGATCGAATTCGTTGCCGCCGATTTTCACGTCCATGTTCTTTAGAGGGATGAGGTAGGGAATCGTGGCCACTTCGTCCTGCGCCGCGAGCACTACGTTGGCGCTGCCGATCGGGTCCGAGAAGCGGAATTTCTCCAGTTCCGCGAAGCGCTTTCCCATCCGAAATTTTCCGTGGCGATAGACACGTGGGTCGGAGATGGCTTCGTCAAACGTCACCTCCGGAGACCACTGCGAGATGGGGTCCTCGCTTTCGCTGCTTTCGTACAGGCGAATGTGAATCGACTCGACTTCATTCAGCATTTCGGCCGAGCGCTTGCACAGCAGGTTGGTAAGCCCCGGCGCCGCTCCCGCGTTGATCAGTGCGGTGCGGTTCTTTGCCTCGAAGCGTTTCGCGAAAGCGAGCTGCTCGGCTTTGAAAGGGTTGCGGGTCAGGTGCGAGCTGAGATCCACATAGTGGGCACGCAATCGCAACGCGGCCCGCATGACGATTTGATTGAAGACCGAAGCCGAGGCATTGACGATGAGGTTCGAGCCACGCGCAGCGCGCACGATCCCCCGCAGGTTTCGCGCGTTGACTTCGGCGACGGCGATGGTACTGCGTTGGCCTAGGAAGCGGCGCCCGCGCTCGGGATCGCGGTCACCGCACCAGACTGTATGCCCTTGGCGCTCCAGCAATTGTGCGAGTAGGGAGCCGGTAGCGCCGGCGCCGAGAACGAAGATCCGCATGGCGTGGCGAAAACTCTATCACAAACGCGCTCCGCGGCTTAGCCGAGCGGAACTCGGACGCGCTGGAATTGCGGCTTGGTTTCCGCCCGCGTACACTGGTAGTGACTCCGAACCCCCAGGACGCCTACGGGAGAGAAAGCCCAGGGCGGTGGGGGCGATGCTTCGGCGCGGCCGATGGGCGCGCCCGGGGATGAGGGTTTGGGTGGAAACGCCCGGGCCTCCCGCGCTTGGAAAGGAGGGACGACGGAAATGTGTGCTTTTTCGTCTATGCCCGACATCCAATCAGCGGATTCGGGCTTTTGCTTTTCCAGGGCGGGTCGACGGCGACGATGGCAGCGATGATGCTTCACGACAAATTCGGACGGCTGATCACCGACCTGCGCATTTCGATCACCGACCGCTGCAATTTCCGTTGCGTGTACTGCCGCTCGGCCGACCCGGAGAATTATCGCGATCATGACGAGATTCTGAGTTGGCCGGAACTCGATCGGCTGGCGCGTGTTTTCCTGAGCTTAGGTATCCGCAAAATTCGCATCACCGGCGGCGAACCACTGGTGCGTGACGGCGTGGAAGACTACCTTGCGCGGTTGCACTCGCTCGGTGTGGAAGATCTGTCGATGACCACCAACGGCCACCTCTTGGCCGACCGCTGCCAAGGCTTGATCCGATCGGGCTTGCGCCGCATCAACATAAGCCTGGATTCGCTCGACCCCACGAAATTCGAGAAAATCACGCGCACGAAATCTTTCGCGGCGGTGATGCGTGGCGTCGAAGCGGCGCAAAATTCAGCTTTGGTCCCAGCAAAAATCAACGCCGTGCTGGTGCGCGGCACCAATGACGACGAGATCGAAGCCTTCGCCGCCTTTGCACGCGAACGCGGCGTGATCATGCGCTTCATCGAGTTCATGCCGCTGGACGCCGACCGGCATTGGACGCGCACTCTGATGGTTCCGGCCGCCGAGGTCTACCAGCGCATTCATGCCCGCTGGCCTCTGGAGCAGATCCCGCACGAGCGCAGCGAAACCGCGCGCAAGTACCGTTTTGCCGACGGCGCTCCCGGCGAGATCGGCCTGATCGCGCCAGTGACGCAGCCCTTCTGCGGCCATTGCTCCCGCATCCGGCTCACGGCGGACGGTAAGCTGCGCACCTGCCTGTTCAGCAAGGACGACCACGACTTGCGGGGGCTGTTGAGGGAAGGCGCGCACGACGAAGATTTGGTCACCTACATCGGTTCCGTGGTGATGGAAAAAGAGGAAGGACACCGGATCAACGACCCCGGGTTCGTGCAACCTTCTCGTACTATGGTGTTTATCGGTGGATAGTGGAGAATCAAACCAAAGCCCGAGAGCAATCATCCAACGACGGCATTCCAAAACGAACCCTAGGTAATCGGCAAACACCCTAAAAACAGCGATGAGCACCCTTATCTCCATAACCAACCCGTCTCCTCTGGTCGGCGCCTCCCAGCCCGCGACACTGCGCGCGCCGGAAATCGAACCCGGCGTGGGCTGCGATTTCGACTCCTATCTCCTGGTCCCGGACAACTCGCTCGACGAGCGAATCGCCGCGGCGAAAGCACGTCTGGGACGTGACGTCGTAATTCTCGGACACCACTACCAGCGGGATGAAGTCGTTAAATTCGCCGATTTTCGCGGTGATTCCCTGAAGCTTTCTTATCAAGCCGCCGAAGCCGCCGGGCGTTACATTGTTTTCTGCGGCGTCCATTTCATGGCGGAAAGCGCCGACATTCTACGCCGCGAGCATCAAGCCGTTATCCTGCCGGACCTCAATGCCGGCTGCTCGATGGCGGACATGGCCGACATCGGCCAAGTGGAAGCCTGTTGGAGCGAACTAGCTTCGGCAGGCGGCCTGAAGGCCGTTCCGATCACCTACATGAATTCCACCGCCGCGATCAAATCGTTCACCGGCGAGCGCGGCGGTGCGGTTTGCACCAGCTCCAACGCTGCGGCAACAATGCGCTGGGCGTTCGAACACAATGAAAAGGTCCTCTTCCTGCCCGACGAGCATCTGGGCCGCAACACCGCGTTTCGCATGGGCATTTCGCTCGACCAGATGATCGTCTGGGACCCACACCTGGAATTCGGCGGCAATTCGCCGGAAGCTGTGCGTGCCGCGCGCGTGATTTTGTGGAAGGGCTACTGCTCGGTGCACCAGCGATTCACGCCACAGCACGTCGAACGCGTGCGCCGCGAACATCCCGGCATTCGCGTGATCGTGCATCCGGAGTGCCGCTTCGAGGTAACCCAGGCCGCCGACCAGATCGGCTCGACCGAACACATCATCAAAGCCATTACGGATTCGCCCGCGGGCTCGCAATGGGCAGTCGGCACAGAAATTCATTTGGTCAATCGACTGTGCAAGGAAATGCCGAACCACAAAATCATGTCGCTCGACTCCAGCGTATGTGTTTGCACCACGATGTTCCGCATCACGCCGCAGCATCTGCTCTGGGTACTGGACAACCTGGAGACCGGCAACGTCGTCAACCGCATTTCGGTGGATGAGCGAACGCGACACTTCGCGAGACTTGCCCTCGACCGGATGTTGAGTTTGCGTTAGCATCGCCTTAGCCCCGTCCCCAGCAGATCGGATACAGAATGGCAGACGAAGACGACGAGCAGGACCATGACGAGTCGCCGGACCCCGAACCCGAGCAGCGCCTGTTCACACTGACCGAGGCCGAGCGCACTCGCCAGGAGCTCGAGCCGTTCCTGCTCGAGGCCATGGACTGCCGCAAGAAACTCGCCGGCTTGGAGACCGATTTGTCCGCCGTGGCCGCGCGCATCACCATGATGGGCGGCGTGATCGTGCCCTACGAAAAGCTGGCGGTGCTTCGTGTCGAGCACACGCAGTTGGCGGAAACGATGAAATCCGCCCTCAATCGCATACTGGAAACCGGGTGCGTGATCAAGGATTTGGACGTCGGCCTGCTCGATTTTCCGTCACGCATCAATAACGAAGAGGTTTATCTCTGCTGGCGCCTCGGCGAAGATCGCATTCGCTTTTATCACCGCCAGGACGAGGGTTTCGCCGGTCGCAAGCCGCTCGACCCACGCGACCTCGGTTCCGGCGACACCGTGCAGTAGCGCGTCTTGGGCAGCACAGGCACTCTTGCCTGTGCCCGCGCAAACTAGGGCATGGTGTTTCCGGCGGGCAAGCCGTCAAGTTAGGCGTCTTACCGTTCGGGACAATTCGCCCGCTCTAATCTTGAAAGGATTCGATCTTGTCCAATCATCCCGAAAATCGCTTGAAAGATTCCGCCAGCCCCTATTTGCGCTCCGCCGCCCACCAGCCCATCGACTGGCACGAATGGAACGACGCCGTTTTTGCCCGCGCCAAATCCGAGGACAAGCCCATCTTGCTCGACATCGGCGCGGTCTGGTGCCACTGGTGCCACGTGATCGACCGCGAAAGCTACGAAAACGTGGAAATCGCGAGAATCATCAACGAACATTTCGTGCCGGTAAAAGTGGACCGCGACGAACGCCCCGACGTCGATTCGCGCTATCAGTCCGCCATCAGCGCGCTTTCCGGCCAGGGCGGCTGGCCGCTCACAGGCTTCCTTCTGCCAGACGGAAAGCCGTTCTTCGGCGGCACCTATTTTCCGCCCGAAGATCAAATGGGGCGGCCCGGCTTCCGCCGCGTGCTGCTCTCGGTAGCCGATGCTTACAAGAACAAGCGCGCCG
>Ga0209420_1000966_pt1 | contig 14188 bp, 13 predicted proteins | sample BlaSpr_A8_OM1_O1_FD_187972 | JGI IMG/M metagenome (GOLD analysis project Ga0209420, IMG submission 187972) | Forest soil microbial communities from Thunder Bay, Ontario, Canada - Black Spruce, Ontario site 2_A8_OM1_O1 (SPAdes) (version 2) | ecosystem: Environmental > Terrestrial > Soil > Boreal... | reverse complement strand
CGCGCCCAGCGCCGACGCCACCGTCTGGGAGAACGTCACGTAGATCGGCGTCGTCGGCGAGATGTGCCTGCCTGGATGCGGGCTGAGAACCGCGCTCGCCCCCGTCCCCGCCGGAAACCAGCTGACCAGCGACGGCGCCGGCAGCTTCTCCCAGGTGCGCGGCGCGGCCGCCACTTCGATCGAGCCCGCTTCGCCTTCGCGCGGCAGTGTCACCTGGCTGCTCGGACGCGTGAGCGTGCGGCGCTGAAGGTGTTCCGGCGGGCCGTACACGACCATGCTGACCGGCTGCGCAAACGCCACACGCAGCGGCGACCCCGCCGCGAGCGTCACGTAGCGTTCGCGCACCGGGGAGCTCGGCGTGCGCATCTGCACGCGCTCGGTGTCCCGGCTGCCCGCCAGCCATGCGATCCAACCCGGATGGCGAAGGACCACTTCAACCGACAGCCGCTCGCCAGGCGACAGCGTCACCTGCGGCCACAGCTGTCCGCCGTGCACGGCCACCGGAATCCGTCGCCCGTCGCCTGCCGTCACCTTGACGCTTTCGATCGTGCCCTGGGTCACCGGCAGGCTCACGCGCGCAAGCGCCGCCGCATCCGCCACGACCGACGGCCGCGAGCCCGCCAGCGCGAGCACCGCAAACGCGACGACCGCGAGCACGAGCGCCGCAGCAACGCCGATCAGCACACCCCGTCGGCGGCCGCCCCGCGGCCGCACGCTAGCCGCTGCCCAAGCCATCGCTGGAGCTGCGTTGGAATCCGACCTGTCTCACGACAAACCCTCCAAGTGACCGCTCGCTGGAGAGGTTAGTCGAGAGCACCGCGTCAACAGGCCAATTGACAGCAGACACCCAGTCTCCAGGTGGCGATGCCCGGCGAGAGCCTCAGGTTGGAGCGCCGCCGCTGAAACCCGGCATCACCGGCGCCCGCGGCGGTTCGAACTGGATCGACTGTTCCTGCCAGCTCACCGAGAACGCCCCCAGCGAACCCGACGGCTGCGACGGAGCCGCGCTGACCAGCGCGCTCGGGCGCCCAAAGCGTCGTCCCGGCCCGTGGCCGAAGTCCTGGCCGGCGCCCTGGCGCAATTCCAACGCGGTCGCCGCCCAGCCGGGGTCTGCGATCGCGCCCGTATGCCCTGCCGCCGTCGCTGTCGCGCTCGAGAACGACACGCTGCCAAAGTCCGCCAGCGCCAGCGTCGCGCACGCGTCCGCCGCCACGCACACCGACGGCGCCTCAACGATCCACTCGGCCGACGACACGTCCACGTTCGACACGTGGCGCGTGATGCCGAAGCGCGCGCCCGTGCTCAGATCGCGGATGCGCAGCGTCACGTCGTGCGACCTCACCGTCACCGACGCAGACATCCTGTCGCCCGTATGCAGCCCGAGTGGCAGGTCGATCGGCCCCGCGGGTATCAGCTCATACCAGGCCGCATACGCCGAAGCCCCCGCACGCGAGCAGTCCGCATCTGTGCCCACCTGCTCCAAGGCCCTTGCGCTTTCGCTGTCCCCGCCCAGGCCCACCCACGCCGCAGAGTGGGTTTCCCTGCCCGCCGCGCAGGTCACCGCGGGAACCGTCCACGAGCCCGACACGCTGCTGAAACGCGAGCCCACCATCGCCGACGGCGTTGCCACGTAGCCCGCCCAGTTCGCGCTCACGCTCGCCGCGCCTGCCGACGCGGCCACGGCCACGCCGCCGGGCAAAGACGTCGCCGCGCCGCCCGCCAGCGCCGTCAACAGGGTCAGCCCACCCAGCCTCGCAGCCGCAGCGATCTTGCGCACAGCGAGATCATCGGCCTGCCACCTTATGCGTCTATACGCGACGCATAAAAACCTCCTAGGAATGTCCATGCTCGGCGTCGCCGTCCGGGCGTGCTGGCGTCCGACCGTGCGCATCGTCTCCTAATGCGTGTGCGAGCTCTCCGTGTGACGCGGCAGGCCGTCGTCGGGGATCTCCTCCCACGCGGCCGCATACGCCACGAACTGGCGCGAGCTCGGCCTGATCCCCGGATCGCCGTCGAACGCGCCCAGACGCACCGCCACACGCTGGGAATCGCTCGGATCGCAGCTGTACAGCGCCGAGCCGCACTCCCCGCAGAACCACTTCTCAAAGCCGCCCTGCGGTTTCCACGCGCGCAGGCTCTGCTCGCCGCTCACCACGCGAAACGATCCGCGCTGCGCACGCGCGTTGGCCGACGCAGCCGTGCCGCTGCGACGCTGACAGCGCGTGCAATGGCAGTAGCTCGCCGACTCCAGCGCAGCCGTCACCTCGAAGCGCACCGCACCGCAGCCGCAGCCGCCGCGCAGGGGCAACTCGGGCGCGGAAGCGGGCATGCGCCGCACCATAGCGCGCGGTCCGTTTACGGGCGACCATCCCGCCCGATCGCCCGGGCGGCGCCTCGCCGGCCACCCGCCGCCGGTACGCTTCTCATAAATGGAAATCTCTCCACGCGCCATCCATCACCTCAACTGCGGCAGCATGTGCCCGCGCGGGGCTCGCCTGATCGCCGGCCAGGGCAAGACCGCAGTGCTCGTCTGCCACTGCCTGCTGATCGAGGGAGCCGGAGAGCTCGTCCTGGTCGACACCGGCTTCGGCCTCGACGACGCGCGCACGCCGCGCCAGCTCGGCCGCGTCTTCAACGCGCTCGGCCGTCCGCAGCTCGACGCCGCTCGCACCGCCATCTCCCAGATCCGCGCGCTCGGGCTCGATCCCCGCGACGTGCGCCACATCCTCCTCACGCACCTCGACCTCGACCACGCCGGTGGCCTGCCCGACTTCCCCCACGCTGACGTTCACCTGCTTGGGCGCGAGCTCGCCGCCGCCAGCAAGCCGAGGTGGAACGAACGACCCCGCTACGTCGCCGCGCACTGGAGCCACGGTCCGCGTTGGGTCCAGCACGAGGCCCGCGGCGAGCAGTGGTTCGGGTTCGACAGCGTGCGCCCACTGCCCAACAGCGACGACGAGATCCTGCTCGTGCCGCTGCCAGGCCACACGTTCGGGCACACCGGCGTGGCCATCAGACGCAGCGACCGCTGGCTGTTGCACTGCGGCGACGCCTACTTCCATCACGGCCTCGTGCAGACGCCCCCGCACTGCCCCGTCGGGCTGCGGCTCGTCGAAGCCTTCGACGAGGTCGACCGCGCCGCGCGACGGCACAACATCGAACGGCTGCGCGAGCTCGCGCTCGCCCACTCCGGCGAGGTCGAGCTGATCTGCTCGCACGACGCCGCCACGCTCGCCCGCTACGCCGAGCCCGCCGGCGTCGCCTCCGCCGCCTGAGCCGCATCGTCAGACTGCAGGCTGCGTGACGACCGCACCCACACGATCGTCTCCCCAGCCCAACGTGCCCGGGCGTGGGATCACCGCTTCCTACGGCCTGCGCTTCTGGGCGCTGGTGGTGTTGATCGGCCTCGGCGCGGGGCTCGGCGGGGCGGCGCTGATGGAACTGCTGCACGCCGTGCAGCACCTCGCCTGGTCCTACCACATCGGCACCTTCCTGGAAGGGGTCCACGGCGCGTCTGCCAGCAGGCGGGTGCTCGTGCTGGTCATCGGCGGCGTGGTCGTCGGGGTGATGGGGCTGGCGCTCGCCGGGCGCGGTGGCGGCGGCGAGGTCTCCGAGGCGATCTGGCTGCGCGAAGCGCGGCTGCCATTCCTCACAAGCGTCGTGCGGGCGGCCTACTCGATGGTCATCGTCGCTCTCGGCGCCTCGCTCGGGCGCGAGGCCGCTCCCCAGCGCTTCGGTGCCGCCGTCGCAAGCGCCCTGTGCGACTGGGCCAAGCTGCCGCGATGGCAGCGGCGCCTGCTGGTCGCCTGCGGCGCCGGCGCCGGCATGGCCGCCGTCTACAACGTGCCGCTCGGCGGCGCCCTGTTCGCGCTCGAGGTGCTGCTCGGGACGCTCGCGCTGCCGCTCGTGCTGCCCGCGCTCGCCACCTCGCTGATCGCCACCGCCGTCGCCTGGATCGCCCTGCCCACGCGGCCCACCTACACGATCACCACCTACAACATCCACGCCTCGCAGGTCGTCTGGGCGCTGCTCGTCGGCCCGATCGCCGGGCTCGCCGCGATCGCCTGGATACGCCTGATCGGCCGCGCCCACGCCGTGCGCCCCACCGGCGCCATGCGCCTCATCGCGCCGATCGTCGTGTTCGCCGCGCTCGGCGGCGTGTCCGTCGCCTACCCGCAGATCCTCGGCAACGGCAAGAACATCGTGCAGCTCGCGTTCGTCGCCCAGCTGGGCGTCGGGCTGATCGCCGTCCTGCTCGTGCTCAAGCCGCTTGCCACCGCCGCCTGCCTGGGCAGCGGCGCCTCCGGCGGGCTGTTCACGCCCACGCTCGCCTACGGCGTGCTGCTCGGCGGCCTGCTCGGCAAGGCCTGGTCAGAGATATGGCCCGGCGCCCCGCTCGGCAGCTACGCGATCATCGGCGGCGCCGCCGTGCTCGGCGCCTCCATGCAGGGACCGCTCGCCGCGGTCGTGCTGCTGCTCGAGCTCACCCACCACGCAGACGCACTGATGGTGCCAACTTTGCTGGCCACCGTCGAGGCCACCGTGCTCACGCGAGTGCTGCGCGCGCCCTCGATCTACTCCGCCCGGCTGGCCGCTCCGCCCGAGGAGGCCGTCCCGATCACCGAGGACGATGACTTGCAAAGCTGGTTCGGCTTGCCCGGAGGTGGTAACACTTGACAAATGGCCCGCGCAATCTGGACCGGCGCGATCAGCTTTGGCCTGGTCACCGTGCCGGTCAAGCTGTATAGCGCGCTCGACCGCAAGAGCGTGCGCTTTCACCAGCTCTCCGGCAAGAGCGGAGTGCGGGTCGCCCAGAAGCGCGTCGACCCGCAGTCGGGCGACGAGGTCCCTTACGCGGACATCGTCAAGGGCTATGAGATCGCCCCCGACCGCTACGTGGTGGTAGAGCCTGGCGAGCTGGATGCGCTGGAGCCGAAGAAGACGAAGACGATCGAGATCGAGGAGTTCGTAGAGCTCTCACAGATCGACCCGGTGTACTACGACCACCCCTATTACCTGGCGCCCGGCCCGGGCGGCGCCAAGCCCTATCGGCTGCTGCTGGAGGCGATGCGCGAGACCGGCAGAGTGGCCATCGCTCGCGTGGTCATCCGCTCCAAGGAGCAGCTCGTCGCGCTGCGCCCGATGGGCGAGGCGCTGGGCATGGCCACGATGCTGTTCGCCGACGAAGTGCTCCCACCCGAGCGTGTCGACGAGATCGCCGAGGCCGCGCAGGTCAAGACGACCAGGCGCGAGCTCGACGTCGCCAAGCAGCTGATCGACTCGCTCGCCGGAGACTTCCAGCCGGACAAGTACAGCGACACCTACCGCCAGCAGGTGCTCGCGCTGATCGAGCGCAAGGCCGAAGGCAAGCAGATCGCCGTGCAGCCCGAGCCCGAGGAGGTCGCCGCGCCCGCACCCGATCTGATGAGCGCCTTGAAGGCCAGCCTCGACGCCGTGCGCGCGCGCCAGGGCGAGGACAGCGCAGCCAAACCGCGCAAGAAGGCCGCAGGCACCAAGACCGCCAGCCCCAAAGCCGCCGCCAAGAAACCCGCCGCCAAGAAGGCCACGGCGAAGAAGCCCAGCGGCTCGCGGGCGACCGCCAAACGGTAGGTGGGCGGCCACCCGCCGCGGTAGATGTCTGTCCCTGCGTACTGCGTATAACCATGGCTATACGCAAGGCGCGCGGTGACAGTACGCAGGCCGCCGCTCACCTGACGGGCTATCGCGCCAAGCGCGACTTTCACGCCACGCCCGAGCCCGAGCCCGCTCCCGAGCGCGCCGGATCTGGTGGCCGAGCGCAGGATGCGCATCCGCCGCGCTTCGTCATCCACGAACACGACGCCAGCCGCCTGCACTGGGACCTGCGCCTCGAGCGCGATGGCGCGCTCGCATCGTGGGCGCTGCCCAAGGGGCTGCCGGACGCGCCTGGCGACAACCGCTTCGCCGCCCACACCGAGGACCACCCGCTGGAGTACCTGGAGTTCCATGGAGTGATTCCCAAGGGCAACTACGGCGCCGGCAGGATGGGAATCTGGGACCACGGCACCTACGAGTGCCTGAAGTGGGAGCCGCGCAAGGTCGAGGTCGCGCTGCACGGGCAGCGCGTGGACGGACGCTACGCCCTCTTCCCGATCGACTCGCGCGAGCAGCCCAAGGACTGGATGATCCACCGCATGGATCCGCCCGCGGATCCGCACCGCGAGCCGATGCCCACGCGGATCGTGCCGATGCTCGCGCGCGCCGGACCGCTGCCGGCCGACGACCCCAGCTGGGCATATGAGATCAAGTGGGACGGCGTTCGCGCGATCGCCTACTCCCAACCCGGCGAGTTGCGCCTAAACAGCCGAAACCTCAACGACATCACCGACACGTATCCCGAGCTTGCGCGCCTGGGACGGGCGCTTCACTCGCACAGTGCGGTGCTCGACGGCGAGATCGTCGCCTTCGACGCCAACGCAAGGCCGAGCTTCTCCGCGCTCGCGCAGCGCATGCACGTCGCCTCGCGCGCGCAGGCCAAAAGGCTCGCAACTGCCACGCCCGTCACCTATGTGATCTTCGATCTGCTGTGGCTCGACGGCCACTCCGTGATGGGCCTGCCCTACGAGCAGCGCCGCGAGCTGCTCGCCGCGCTCGATCTCAACGGCGAGCGCTGGCAGACGCCCGAGCACGTGATCGGAGAGGGCGCCGCACTGCTGGAGGCCAGTGCCGAGCAGGGCCTGGAGGGCGTCGTCGCCAAGCGCCTTGACTCCACCTATGAGCCCGGCATGCGCTCGGGCGCGTGGGTGAAGGTCAAGCGCGTCGGGCGCCAGGAGCTCGTGGTCGGCGGCTGGATGCCCGGCAAGGGCAAGCGCACGGACACGATTGGCGCGCTGCTGCTGGGCGTGTACGAGCCCGACGACGCGCTGCGCTATGTCGGGCGCGTCGGCAGCGGCTTTAGCGAGCGCGAGCTCGCGCGCCTGAAGCGGCTGCTCGCGCCGCTCGCACGCGAGAGCTCGCCATTCTCGGTCGGTGAGCGCCCCCCGCGCGAGGCCGTCTTTTGCGAGCCGCGCCTGGTGGTCGAGGTCGAGTTCGCCAGCTGGACCGACGCCGGAAGCCTGCGCGCGCCCGTTTACAAGGGGCTGCGCGAGGACAAGGACCCCACCGACGTGGTGCGCGAGGACACCCCACAGCAGGCCAGCGACTCGCACGCACCCTCGGCACCGCCAGCCAAGCGAAGCGAAACCCTTTCAATCGATGAAAAGGCGCCCAGGAAGGCCGAGGCCACCGTGGCCGGGCGCAAGCTGTCGTTGTCCAACCTCGACAAGCTCATGTATCCAAAGGCTCGCTTCACCAAGCGCGACCTGATCGAGTACTACGCGGCGATCGCGCCCGTGCTGCTGCCCCAACTGCGCGACCGCGCGCTGACCGTCACGCGCTGGCCGGACGGCGTCGACGGGAAGTCCTTCTTCCAAAAGCAGGCGCCAGCGCACCGGCCCGAGTGGGTCGCCACCGCCGCGATCCCCGCAGGGAGCAAGACGATCGACTACACGCTCGCCAACGACCTCGCCACGCTCGTGTGGCTCGCCAACCTCGCCGCCATCGAGCTGCACACGCCGCTCGCGCGCGCCGACGCGATCGAGCAGCCGACTGCACTTGTGTTCGACCTCGACCCCGGCGCGCCGGCCACCATCGTGGAGTGCTGCCACGTTGCGCTCGCGCTGCAGGGCATGTTCGAGAACCTCGGGCTGCGCAGCTTCGCCAAGACGTCCGGCTCCAAGGGGCTGCAGGTGTATCTGCCGCTCAACCGCGACGACGTGACCTTCGCCCACACCAAGCCCTTCGCCAAAGCCGTGGCCGAGCTGCTCGAGGACGCCGAGCCGGATCTCGTCGTCTCGCGCATGACCAAGGCCAGGCGCACGGGCAAGGTGCTGATCGACTGGAGCCAGAACGATGCCAACAAGACCACCGTCTGTGTGTACTCGCTGCGCGCCACGCAGCGTCCCACCGTCTCCACGCCCGTCAGCTGGGAGGAGGTGAGCGCCACGCTGGAGTCGGGGGACCCGAAGCAGCTCAGCTTCGAGGCCGGCGCCGTCCTGGAACGGGCGGCCGAGCGGGGCGATCTCTTTGCACCAGTGCTTTCGCTGGTGCAAGAGCTGCCGAAGTAGCTACTCGAACTCCGGCGCCGTCCACCCCGGCATGATGTCCGGCAGCCCGTCGCTGACGCGTTCGGGGAAGTCCGCCGGGCGCTTGTCCAGGAACGCGGCGATGCCCTCGCGCACGTCCTGAGCCTGACCGCGCATGAACAGGCCGCGCGAGTCCGCGCGGTGGGCGATCATCGGATGCTCCGCGCCGAGCATGCGCCACATCATCTGGCGCGCCAGCGCCACCGACACCGGAGCCGCGTTGTCGGCGATCTCGCGCGCCAGCGCATGCGCCGCGTCGAGCAGCTCGCCGGGCGGGTGGATGCTGCGCACCAGGCCGCCCTCCAGCGCCTCCTGAGCGTCGAACACGCGCCCCGTCGCCACCCATTCCATCGCCCTGCTGATGCCAACCACGCGCGGAAGGAACCAGCTCGAGCAAGCCTCCGGCACGATCCCGCGGCGCACGAAAACGAAGCCCATGCGTGCCGTCTCAGACGCCAGGCGCACGTCCATCGGCAGCGTCATCGTCGCGCCCACGCCCACCGCCGGGCCGTTGATCGCCGCGATCACCGGCTTGGTCGACTCGAAGATGCGCAGCGTCAGCTGGCCGCCGTTGTCGCGCGGCGGAGCACCCGCGCCTGCAGCCTCGCCCGTGCGCGCCCGGTAATCGAACGTGTCGCCGCCGCTCTCCAGATCCGCGCCCGCGCAGAAGCCGCGGCCCGCGCCCGTCACGATCACCGCGCGAACCTCGTCGTCCGCGTCCGCCCGGTCGAATGCCTCGCGCAGCTCCGAGCCCATCTGCGCCGTCCACGCGTTCAGCCGCTCCGGCCGGTCGAGCGTGATCGTCAGCACGCGGTCGGTCACGTCGGTGGTGATCTGCTCGAAGGGCATGCGGCGGGGATCATATGCGCGGCGAGGATCAGTCGCGCGAGGTATGAGGTTCGTCGCGTGACATCCTCAGCGGATGCCGCAGATCACAACGCCGCAAGGCGTGACGCTCGAGTATGAGACCGTCGGCTCACCGACCGATCCATCGCTGCTGCTCGTGATGGGCTTCAGCGCGCAGCTGATCGCCTGGCCACGAGCGTTCTGTGAGCGCCTAGCGGCCGGCGGACGCTTTGTCATCAGCTTCGACAATCGCGATTGCGGGCTCTCCTCGAAGCTGGACGGCCAAGGCGCAGACCTGGCCTCGATCATCGCAGCGGCGTCGGCCGGCGACTTCGAGAAAGCCAGAGCGCTTGCAGCCTACACATTGAGCGAGATGTCCGACGACGGACTCGCGCTGCTCTCCGCGCTGGACATCGACCGAGCGCATGTCTTGGGTTCCTCCATGGGCGGAATGATCGCTCAGACGATGGCGATCGAGCACCCGGAGAGATTGCTGACACTGACCTCGATGATGTCCACAACCGGTGAGCCAGAGTTCGGCCAATCCACACCCGAAGCAACGCAAGCACTGCTCACACCGGCTCCCGCTGACCGAGCTGGCTACGTCGACGCGGCCGAGCGCTCGATGATCTGGAGATCGAAGAAGTACCCCGATCTCGCCGGTGCTCGCACACTAGCCGGCGAAACTTACGACCGCTGCTATCACCCCAAGGGCGTGACGCGCCAGCTCGCGGCGATGATCGCAAGCGGATCCCGCGCCGACAAATTGCGACGCCTGCACATCCCCACGCTGGTCATTCACGGCCTCGACGACACGCTCATCGCGCCGAGCGGTGGCGAGCGCACGGCCGCCCTGATCCCAGACGCCCGCCTACTCCTCCTCAAGGACATGGGCCACGACCGACCCGAACCGCTCTGGCCACAAATCTGCGGCGCAATTCTCGAGCACACGGATTAGCCACAAGCCACCGAGTTGGGGTCACCTCAAGCACACCAATCGATTCCCGCATGAACGATGAACTCCCGAGCCCACGCGCCATCCGCGCCGTCGTGTCCGGGGCCGTTCAGGGTGTCGGCTTTCGCGATGCCACCTTGCGCCGGGCGCGCGCGCTCGGCGTCATGGGCTGGGTGCGAAATCAAGACGACAGCAGCGTCGCAGTGCACGCCGAGGGCCCACCCGCCGCTATCGACGAGCTCATCGCGTTCCTGCGCGAGGGTCCTCGCGGCGCTGCCGTCGCCGATGTGGCCGTGCAGGACGTCTCCGTCGAGGGCCACGAGCAGTTCGCCATACGCGGCATCAGCGCCGGCGTGTTCGTCGTCCAAGAGCACGCCGCCACCGCCCACCACTTCGACCTGCGCCTGGAGGTCGACCGGGTGATGCGCTCGTGGGCCGTGCCCAAGGGCCCATCGTTGGACCCGGGCATCAAGCGACTGGCCGTCCAAGTCGACGACCACGGCATCGAGCACAACGCCTTCGAGGGCACCACCGATCACGGAGGCGTCGTCATCTGGGACCGCGGCCACTACGAGCAGGGCGGGCGCGTGCCCTGGCCGCAGGCGCTCGAGCGCGGACACGCCGTGTTCGTGCTGCACGGGCACAAGCTCCGCGGCGGCTTTGCCCTGCAGCGCACCCGCGGCTCGGGTCTGAAATCGCAGTGGCTGCTGATCAAGCGTAGCGACGACCACGCGCGCCCCCGCTCGGACATTGTCGCCGAGCAGCCCGCCTCGGTCCTCAGCGGCCGCACGCTCGAGCAGCTGCTGGACGACGACGCATAGCCACATCGCCGCACGCCTCTCTGGTTGGCCTACGGGCGAGGGGGAAGCTGCTGGACCGCCCACGAGTTGCCGTCGGGGTCCGCGAAGAACACGAACCTGCCCCACGGGAACTCCTGCACCTCGCCCACATCCACGCCGCGGCGTGCGAGCTCCGCGCGGGCCGCGTCCACGTCATCCACCACCAGCTGCAGGCCCGACAGCGAGCCCGGCTGCATGTCGTGCACGCCCGTCGTGAACGAGATCGAGCAGGCCGAGCCCGGCGGGGTCAGCTGGACGAAGCGCACCTCCTCGCTGGGCTTGGCGTCGTGTTCGGCCTCGAAGCCGACCTGCTCCGTGTAGAAGGCCTTCGCGCGGTCCACGTCCGAGACGGGCACCTGTATGAGCTCGAGCTTCCAATCCATGACTTGCCTCTTTCGTTCGTTGTGTACGTGATGGCGGGTCCTCAAAACCCTTTGCGCAAATCAAGCTATGCGCCATTGCGGTCAACTTCGGTCCTCAATCACTGGGACAATCGCAAGCGATGATCGAGACCTCCGCACGCCTGCTCGAGCTGCTCTCGCTGCTGCAGTCGCGGCGGGAGTGGTCTGGCGCAGAGCTCGCCCAGCGTCTGGACGTCGGTCCGCGAACCATCCGTCGCGACATCGATCGCCTGCGACGGCTCGGCTATCCCGTCCACGCCGCGCCGGGGGTCGCCGGCGGCTACCGGCTCGGCCCCGGAGCGTCGCTGCCGCCGCTGCTGCTCGACGGCGAGGAGGCGGTCGCGGTCGCCGTCGGGCTGCGCACCGCCGCCAGCGCCGGCGTCGCCGGTATCGAGGAGACCTCGCTGCGCGCGCTCGCCAAGCTCGAGCAGCTGCTGCCCTCCGCCCTGCGCCGACGCGTCGGCGCGCTGGGGTCCGCCACCGTCCCGTTCCCCGGCTCCGGGCCCCTCGTGGACCCCGAGGCCCTCGCCGCGATCGCCGCCGCCTCGCGCGACATGCAGCGGCTGCGCTTCTCCTATCGCAGCCACGACGGCGCCGCCAGCAAGCGGCTCGTCGAGCCCCACCGCCTCGTCCACACAGGACGTCGCTGGTATCTGGTCGCCTGGGACTGCGACCGCCAGGACTGGCGCACCTTCCGCGTCGACCGCATCGCGCCGCCGCTGTCCAGCGACCTGCGCTTTACGCCACGTCAGCCGCCCGCGCGCGACATCGCAAAGTACGTCGCGCGCTCGATTTCCTCCGTGCGAGACCGCTACCAGGCCCAAGTCCTCCTGCACGCGCCGCTCGGCGACGTGGTCGGGCGCGTGCCGCGCTGGGTTGGCACGCTCGAGCGCGTCGACGAGCACAGCTGCCTGCTGAGCGCCGGCTCTGACTGGCTCGGCGGGCTCGCCGTCTACGTGGCCAACATCGGCGTCGACTTCCACGTCATCGAACCGCCCGAGCTGATCGAGCAGGTGCGCGTGCTCGCCCAGCGCTTCACCCGGGCGACCGATCCTTGATGAGTTGTTCGAGCGACCCATCCCCGCTCAGATCCGCGCGACACAGCTGGCGCTCATATGGCCCGCGGCCAGTCAGGCACGCCGCCCCGCAGCGAGCCGCCAGCGCTAGCGCGTCGTCCGTCGAAAGACCCACCCCCAGGCCATAGGTCAGGCCCGCCGCGAACGAGTCCCCGCAGCCGTAGGAGTCCACCGGCTCGCCCGGCGGCGCGACGGGCGCCCATCTCCCGCGCTCGCCGTCGCGGCGCCTGTAGCTGCCACCATGAGCGCCTTCGGTGAACACCACCAGCTCCGCCTGCTCATGCGCGCGCTCGAGCTCGTGGCGCTCGATCTCATCGTCCGCGCTCAGCACGATCGCGTCGATCCGCACGCCATCGCCGAGGGCATGCTCCGCGCGCGGGCTTGCCACCAGCACCCGCGCAGCCTCGCGCGCCACACTCAGCGCCCGCGCGTCGCCCGCCGTGAAGTAGATCGCGTCGCTTCCCGCCAGCGCGCTCCAGTCGATCCGCTCGTCAGCACCCTGCGGTTCCAGGCGCCCGCCGAGCGTCGTGATCGTGCGCTCGCGCCGGTCGTCCACCAGCGTCACTGCCCGGCGCGTGGGAGCTGTGAGCGTGGCCGCACGCACGTCCACGCACAGCTCGCCCAAGCGCGTCGCCGAGCGCAAGCCCTGCTCGTCCTCGCCCAGCGCCGTCACGAGCAGCGAGCAGCCCGCCAGACGCGCCAGCTGCACGGCCGCCACCGCGCCTCCGCCCGCCGGCTCCTCGAACGGATCGCTCGCGTGCACGATCTCCCCCGCGCGCGGCACGTGCGCAACACGCGCGAACTGCACCCACTCCACGTGGCCCACCACCGCCACCTTCGGCTCGCTCACCGCCACGCGCGCCAGTCTCACACACCCGCAGGCGCGCTTTGCGTGCGCGCGAACAGCGACAGCGCCGCCTCCACGCGCTCGCGCTCGCCCGTCGTCAGCAGGTCCAGCAGCAGCCCGCGCACAACCGCCAGCTCGAGCGTCGCCTGCGCCGGCGTGCGCTGCGCGTCGGCCAGCCAGTCGCTCACAACGCGCTCCAGGAACGGGCGATAGCGCTCGGGCTCGCGCAGCGCCAGGCCGTACGCCTCGAAGAACGAGCGAAAGAACGCCAGCCGCTCCGGGCTCGACGTCCACTCCCACACGCCCTCCAGCGGGGCCTGCTCGGGGTCTTGCTCCATATCCGCGCGCATCGCCCGCAGGCGGTCGCGCACGCCGTTGAGGATCTCGCTCAGCAGCGCCTCCTTGCCGCCGAAGTGATGCATCAGCGTGTTCGGCATCACCCCCAGCGCGTCCGCCAGCGGGCGCAGCGTCAGGTCCGCCAACCCGTGCTCGATCGCGTAGTCCACAGCAGCCTCCAGCAACTGGGCACGGCGCCGCGGGTCAGGGGGTCGCGACAACTCTTCCTCTCATAAAAATAATTTCTTGTACGACTGTGCAATGATATCTGGGTCATGCGGATGCTCGATCCGGATGCCCTGTCGTTTGGCTATCTGCTGCCCACGCGCGACGCCGTCACGCTCGCGCGTCCAGACGCCGAGCCGCTGCTGGCGCTGGGCGAGCAGGCCGAGGCGCTTGGCTTCGACGCGGTCTGGGTCGGCGACAGCCCGCACGCGCGCCCGCGCCACGACGCCCTGCTGATGCTCGCCGCGCTCGCCGCCCGCACGCAGCGCGTCGGCCTCGCCAGCGGCGTGCTGCTCGCCGCCCTGCGCTCGCCGTCCCGGCTGCGGCGGTTCCCCGACCTGTCGATCTGGCTGCTCTGGGCCGTCCCGGGCATCACGCTGAGCCTCGGCCTGATCTGGGCGTACCTGTCGGTGCCCGGGCTCAGGTCGCTGTACGCCACGCAGTGGATCGTGCTGCTGGCGCTGATCGTGGGCACCACCCCGATCGCCAGCCGCGCCGTGA
>Ga0209420_1000965_pt1 | contig 14197 bp, 8 predicted proteins | sample BlaSpr_A8_OM1_O1_FD_187972 | JGI IMG/M metagenome (GOLD analysis project Ga0209420, IMG submission 187972) | Forest soil microbial communities from Thunder Bay, Ontario, Canada - Black Spruce, Ontario site 2_A8_OM1_O1 (SPAdes) (version 2) | ecosystem: Environmental > Terrestrial > Soil > Boreal... | reverse complement strand
TTGGTTTCCGCTGTGTTCAAGATGCGGAGTAGGCTGCGAATTTGTTTCTCATCACGCATGATGGGATTTTGCTCGCCTGCCGTGTTGCCCGACGAATCGTAAGCTTCGCACGGATCGCTTTCCCTTTTGGCGAGGATTCCATGATGGAATGGCTGCACAGGAAAAGGTTTTTGGCGTGCAGTTGTTTGTCACCTGCAGTCTTCTGTTGCTGGCTGCGTTGTCGGTGGCGGGAGCGCAGGTTGCCGACGTCACACCCAAGTTTGACGGCGTGCATGTTGACGCCCTCGATGCCGATGCCTGGAATGGCGTGGTTTTCGCGGCGGGGGGTTCGGGCAGCCTTCCGACTTGGCTTTCCGATTCGAATCGTTCAGCCAGACGTTTATCGCGTGGCCTCGCTTGGTAACGAAAATGTTTGCGGGCTTGATGTCGCGATGCACGACGCCCTTGGCGCGGGCTGAGTCGGGCATAGTTCCATCTCCCCGTCAAGTGGAGCAAGCCCCTTCCCTTGAAGCGAGGTCCGTCTCCTTGACGGCCGGCCCCGCAAAGACCGCTCCATTGGCGGCGCATGACGCCAGCCCCTTCGACGCCCAATCGGCTACTGGGATGAAATCCCTATTCAGTTTCCGCCACGAAGACTGCGGTTGTCAGCGCCGGCACTGCAGCCGTCCCTGCCTTGGAGTCCAATGTCGATTGTCCGCTTGCCGGATCGCTGGAATTTCGTTGCACCGGATGAAGATGCAGCGCCAAACCCTGCAACCGGCTATCCGTGAAAGTCACCGATGCATTGGTTGCGTTGAAGAGCACCACTATGTGCTTGTAAATTCCGTAGTGTCCTCCATTTGCATCCAGCTTCATGACAATCAAGCCCGCCGTCTGATTTGGACCAGTGTTGAGGAAGGTAAGGTTCTTTTGCACTTCATCGAACGTCGGCATGCGGAACAGTCGTGAACTGTAACGGATGCGCAGCAGTTCGCTGAAGGCCGCAGCACTGTATGCAATGTTTTCCGGAAGCGGTGTGTAAGCCGGGTCGCTCAGCAGCGGTGTCATGATTGGCCACTGGCCCTCGTTCTGGCTGGCGATCGGAAGACCGATGCCCCAGTTTGCCGCGTGGCCGCTCCAGTCGATCTTGTTGAACCAATCGCCGGAGTCATAGCTGTTCTGGTCCATGTCCTTCGAACGCAGCAAGTCATCGCCGCCCTGGAAGAACGGGATCCCCTGACCCAGAGTGACCAGACTCATACCCATGATCTGCCTTCGTGCGCGGGTGGCAATGCTGTCACTGTAACTCGACTTTAGCTGTACCTGATCAAACAGATCCTGGTTGTCATGGACTGACGCATAGTTAATCGCCTCGATCGGACTCTTAGTGTATCCGGTCGGTTGCCCGTTATAGTTCACTTCGGCTCCAGTTACCGTCGCCCCTGCGCTGTCGATAAACGTATAGTCGCGAAGGTTTCCCGTAAGTCCCACGTCGATCCAGTCGGAGTACTGGAGCAATTGGGCCTGTTGAGCACTCGTCGAAAGGCTGCCATTCGTGAAGTCGCTGGGGTCGGTGAAGAGTCCAGTGGCGAAGCCCTGCACCCGTTCGTCCGTAAACGGGCTGCCGCCATGAATTCCATCCCGTATACGGTCGTTGAAGGTGCCAATGCCGAAGCCATAAAGATTGATCTGCGAGGCATTGGGCCCTATCTGGTCATTCGCGGTGTCGCCGAAGTTGAACCCTTCTCCGTAGAGATAGATTGTCGATCCGTCCACGCCATCTTTCTCTGGCGTGAGTGCCTGCAGGGCCTGCTGTATGTCGTGCATGTTGTAGGTGAACATAAAGCTCATGATGTCAAAGCGGAAGCCGTCGATCTTGTACTCGCGCGCATTGAGTACCAGAGTATCGATAATCAGCTTTTCCATCATTTTGTGTTCAGCTGCTGTATCGGGACAGCAAGAAGCGGTTTCCAGGCTCCCATTCGCATCCAGGCGGTGATAGTAATTTGGTACGACCTCGTCGAGATTGGAGTTAGGACCTTCGCCGCTGGCGTTGGTATGGTTGAAGACCACATCCTGCACTACGCGCAGACCAGCTTTGTGCAGTCCGTTCACCATGACTCGATATTCGCGCACGCGAGTGCCGGGATTGATCGCGTAACTACCCTCCGGGGTCATGTAGTGCACCGGATCATATCCCCAGTTATAGGCAGGACTAGTCTGGCTGGCCGTAACGGCGGCCTGCTGTTGCTGTCCATCCGGCGGATATTGCGCCAGACCGGCGGGAATAATCCATGTGGATTTGTCTTCATTCACACTGGCGAAGTGAAAGGAGGGCAGGATATGAACGGCTTTGAGCCCGCTTTCGGCCAGGGAGCGAAGGTGTCTCATGCCGTTAGAATCCTGATCGTCAAAAGCCTCGTACATGCCGCGATGAGCCGCTGGAACCGTGAGGTCATTTACGCTGAAGTCGCGAATATGCAGCTCATACAGGCTCAGATCGCTGAAGCTTCTCAGCCGAGGCGAAATATCCTCCTCCCAGCCTGCGGGCTTGGTTTCCTCTGATTCAAGATCTGTGATCCTACTCTTGGTTCCGTTCAATGCAATGTCGATGGAATACGGATCGCTGGTGACGTTCGTATCCACCGCGCCGTCGGATGGAACCCATACCTTTACACTGTAAAGGTAGTACTTGCCTTTCCAACCGGGCTCGCCGTCCGCTACCCATACGCCGTTGTGTTCGTGCATCGGTACGATGACGGATGGCGTGGTATCGGCTTCGCGGTCGAAAACCTGAAGCGAGACGCTCTGAGCGGTAGGCGCCCAGAGCTTCAGTTTCATGGCACAGTTTTCGTCATCTTGCCAGTCTTGCCAGTCGGTCTCTCCGTGATGGAACACCACCCCCAGCTTGCCCGGGTAGTAGTAGAGATCATCCAACACGCCCGCGGTCTGCACGCCGGTGGCATACTGCAGCGATCCATTCGAACCGACCGCTGAAAACGCAAGTTGCCCCTCAAGAGCGGTTTGCAAGGTTGAAAGCTGCGTATCGGCTGGGAGTTGGAGGATGTTGTAACCGCCTAATTGCGGGTAACGCAAAAGTTCGTCCGGGGTCAGGCTTCCGCCAGGCGTCAGCGGAATATTGGTGCCTCCAGTAATGCCTGTGGTGGTTACCGACAACCCGCCGGTCAGGCTGGAACTGATCGTATACGTATCACCACTTTGATCAAACTGCGGCTGGATGGCGACTCGCTGCCGGTCAAGCCAGTATGCCTGCTGCACGTTCAACAGACTGTCGAGTATCTGGGTCGCGGTCGGGGTTGTGGTGAACACCGTTGCATTGCCAGAAATCGCCCACGCCTGGATATTAGTGGCAACCGTCAGATACATATTCGGTCCAGGATCCTTCACTCCGGTCGAGATGTTGTGAATGATGAATCCGAGGTTCTGGGCATTCGGGATCAGGCTGATGTCGAAGTACGCGCCGTAGGAGTCAAAGCTGGTCACTCCAGTTAGTCCGTCGTTGTAGTCACCGGTATATTCTGCGGTGTCTTCAAAGGCATAGACAGTCCAGTTCGCATAGTTTCCGTCAGGCCGGTAGTAATGTATCCGAGCATAGCCCGGCAACAGCGCGCTGGGATTGGTAAGACTTGGCTGGCTTTTGTATAACTTGCCAATTCCTGTGTATCCCCAATACTCGACCCCTTCGGTGGAGGGATCGACAAACTCGTTCGGACCGGGGTCTTTCTGGTCTCCACCTAACGCCGAGGGATTGTGAATGATCAGCCCCAGATTCTGCGCATTCGCAACCACGGCCACATCAAAATACACGCCATATGAATCAGAGTTCGTTGGAGGTACGAGCCCGCTGTTGTAATCACCCGCATACTCCGTCGTGTCGTAGAAGGCATAGATCGTCCAGCCCGCATAGTTTCCGTCCGTCCGGTGATAGTGAACACGGACATATCCCGGTAGCAGTGCTGTGGGATTCGTCAAGCTGGGTGCAGACGTGTACAGCTTGGCTATTCCGGAATACGCCCAGTATTCGAAGCCCTGTGTGGCGGGATCTACAAACAGATTGTTGGGGGTGTCCTTCTGATCTCCGCCTGACGCGGTTGGGTTGTGAATAATGATCCCGACTTCTTGCGCACCCGTTGTCACGCCTACGTCGAAATATGCGCCAAAGCTATCGGTCCCAGTCACCTGAACAGGGCCACCGCCATAGTTGCCAGTGTTTTCTGTGGTGTTGTCGAATGCATAAACCGTCCAGCCGGAATAGTTCCCATCCGGCCGGTGATAGTGGATGCGTATGTCCCCAGACGGAATTGCCGGATCGCTTTGTGCAAAGGCCCAAGTTGACGCAAAGACACATACCAGAAACATGAGCAGCGAGGATGTTGCTGCGCGCAGAAGGCGAGACGCTTCAATCTGGAATCGCATTGGGGTTCTCCTTAACGCTGTCTTGCGTTCGTTAACTTTCAGCGCGGTCGTTCGGCGCTCGGTAGGAGGGCGCTCATTCGAGCGCGAACTAGCGTAGTTAGGGCGGCTTCTGATGTCAAGGTGTCTCTACCAATATCCGCTTTGGCTACAGAACGGAACGTCGCTGCCGCACCGCACTCCACCAGGCAAACATCTTTCGGCGTGCCACGATCGAACGAGTAGTGCCCAATACGGATGGCGACCTGCTGCTGTTTCCCACGCTGGCGTTTCGGATTGAGTCGGCGGAAGCGGCGTTCGACGCATTGGCTCCGCTCGCAGTGGGACATTCCCGTGAGGAGTTGCTTGACGATGCGGAACTGAGCGACGACGGGAAGCTGTGGAGAGTGGGCATCGATTGGATCAAGGAAGGCAATCCTAAGTCTAAGACTTGGGACAGCCCCATCCTGGGCCACATCAAGATTTCCCAGGAAGTTCCTGCAAGCCACCATGCAGACGCAAGCGGGAGAGACCCTCGGCGGGAGCAATGCGCTCGGAGTAGTTCAATTCCAGCTCACCTGCTCTTATAACTGAAAGTCACCCTCGTCTCTTCGTCGAGAACCAGCGGCCGGACAAAGCTGAACGAAGTCCCGGTTCGCGGAACATCGATCGCCACCGGCAATACTCCAGCCACCCTGCGCTGCAGGTTTACAACATTCTCCGAGACTGCATTTTGCTTTGCCACTCCGGGAGCCAGCATCACGACGCCGTTGCCATTGATCGGGCCGCCGATGCTTGTGCCATGGGCTTGCCCGCGAAGCTCATTCGTTCCGCTCGTTGTTGTTTGAGGCACCGGGCCCGAGACTTCTACCGTCTCAGCCAAGTTGGCGACGCTCAGCGGAAAGCTGTAGCTCGATGGCTGGTTGGCATCGTAGTTGAAATTGAAAGTGCGGGTTTGAAAGCCCAGCATCTCTGCCTTAGCTTTGAAGGTTCCTGACCCTAGTCCACCGATGACCCACCGGCCCTGTCCGTCGGTTGTGGCAGTTCGGCCCCCACCGTTGTTCGCGGTAATCGTGACCCGAGCATTGGGAATCACGGCTCCACTTGGATCCGTCACATAGCCGCCCATTTGTCCGGGAGGGGCTTCCATTCTTGCGTTGCTGTACACGCTCGAGTCGTGATTTTCCGCGTTGATCGCATCTCCTTCGCGGAATGGTTCAGGCACACGGTTGGCCGCAATTACATCACCGCCGAAGTCCTTCACTTTGTATCGTTCCGGCAGAAATACTTCCCAACTCAACAGGCTGATGGGAATATCCATGCTCGGAAGGCTGAGATCGGCCCCGCCCTTTTTTGCGAATGGCGCGCCAGAGTGCATGAACACGAACGATACCTCGTACGAACCGGTCGGACGAAATCCCGGCCGCAGAAGAGGCACGCGGCTTCCATCCGGGCCTTGCACCGGCTTCACGCGCTCGCCTCCGACCTCTGCCGAGAGAATGCTGACGCCTGCGGGCAGAGCGATTTTCAGGAATGGCTGCGCCTGGTTCTTAACGATCAGCTTCACTTCGGTGAGCGACTTGCCCTCCGACGTGACCATGGTTGTGACCTCCGCGTTTTCGGCAACCGCGGCAAGCACGCTTCCGTCAGGGAAGCGCACCCACTGCAGCGCCAGAGTCGGTGTCTCGCTGGCTTGCGTGTGATAGCGGAACGCCGCCTGCGCCGGGAAATGCGACAGAGACCGCAGATACGGATTCGCTTCTTTCACATCTATGCGCTTCAGGCCGCCGCCCTCCGTCGCGGTCAGTTCCATGGTGCCCGAGCCTTCAATCAGCACTTCGCCGGTCTCGCGCTGGGTGCGCTCAAAACTGAGGAATGGCGCGTCGGCCTTCTCACCGCTGATCGAACGCTCTAGCGAAATCAGGAACTGATGGCTGCGCTGGCTGGGAGCATTCACCTTCAGGGTCAAAACTCCCGAGTTCGTTTCCGTGGAATCGAGAGTGGCGCCGGTCGCGCCGGTGACCTCAAATCCCTTCGGGACCTCAACCCGGAATTGCGAAGGCTCGCCCTGCACGACGGTGATGTCAGCGAGCACGGCTACACGCATCTCTGCCTCACTGACCGAGATCAGTGATTTCGTATCCGACAGAAACCGAACTTCTCGCGGCACCGTCGGAGTCACGGCTTCCCGCGTGGCCCACCAGATGTTTGCCGGCTGTCCCGGCACCAGCGTCGCCTCGATCGTGGTATGTCCGTTCTCCGATTTTCGGCTGGTGATGATGCCGGGATGGATATTGGCATAGGTATGGTCGCCAGGAATCACGAGTGCCAGTTGCACGCTGCCCGCAGCGGGCGCAGGCAGGCTGAACGAGGCGCGTCCGGCCTCGATTCGCAGCGGCAGCCCGGTGTCGAGGGCGATGGAAAATTCGCCCGGTCCCTGCAGCAGCGCCATATGCGTGCCATTCTCCAGTAGCAAAGGGACGCCTTTGCCGTTCTGGTGGGCGTCGAGCACGGTCATCCCACTGGTCAGCGGAACCTTGCTCAAGCCCTTACGGAAGACTTCTCCCTCCAGGCGCACGGTGCCGCACACCGCGTCGTTGTTAACGTGCAAACTCAGATCCGCATGCTGAACGGAGTAGGGAAGCGGTGCAAGATCGGATTTCTTCGGCGGCTTCGTCGCTAGTTCCACCAGTTTGTTGTATTCGTCGAGGGTCAGTGTGACATTGCCGGAATCGGGCAACGGCAGCGTAGTTTTGTCTTCCCCGGGAGGCATCTGCGCCATGCACATCGAGCAAAGGAGCAACACCACACCTATGTTTTTCATCGCACACCTGCCTTTTTGTCGCGCTGGAAGTTGAATTCTGCCGCCGGAAACTGGTTCTCGCTGGTAAGTTCAGAAACGAGGAATATCGATGGCCCAAATGCCGGGAACGCCACGTCGATCGGCAGGATGCCAGTGACCTTCCCACTCGACGATTTTGCTTTGAACGAATCGAGGAGAGCTTGGGTGGCGTCCTTCTTCTCCTTGTCGTCGGCGCCCTGCAGCTTGGCGAACTGCTCCAGGCGACCAAGTTGCACCGGTGCACCCACGCCGTCAGACGGCGCTCCAACTTTGGCCGTGCTACCGCCCGGAGGCTCCAGCACCGCAGACACCGGATTCACATACTCTTGTGTGCGAAAGATTCCCGGTTCAGCCGAGACTTTGAACAGAGGTGGGTAGTACAGCAGCAATCCGGTGCGGGAGATCGGAAGATCCAGCGCCGGCAGAGTCACTTTCTGCTGGCCTTTGTCGTTCCAGGCCACCGCCTTTGCGAGATATAGGATCTCGACGGCGAAAGCTGGCGCATCGTCTCCGCCTCGCGATTTCTCGAGCGGCAGCAGCAGGCTTCCGTCGGGAGATTGGCCCGGACGAACCGGCCGTCCCGCGAGCGTCACGCTCCAGACTGTTGCCCCCGCGGGCAGAGTGACTTTTACGAAGTTGCGCCGGTTGTTGCGAACGGCGTAGCGTGCCTGCACAAGTTCCTTGCCGTCGGCGCTCATCAGCACTTGGTAGCGGGCCTCTTCAATGTTCGCCATCAGAACGGCCTGCTGGTCGTAGCGCGCCACATTTACGGTTAAAGACCGCGTCGTCCCAGCTTCGCCCGACCGTGCCCGAAACGCGACCAGGGCGGGAGACTGCCGGTTCGCCACCATCGCGCCGAGATCGGTAGCGTCGGCGTCTTCAAGGCCCTGCGCTTTCTGGTCTTTGATTTCGCCGGCGCCGAGGATTTCCACGGCCACGCCCCCGGTGTCGCGCTCGGTGTTGAGAAGGCGGAGCAGGGGAATGTCGATGACTCCGTCTTTTGGCAGCCGAGCCTCGCCGCTGATCACGAAGCGAGCGCTGTGCTCGACGGGCTCCAGAAAAGTTACGGCCAGTTCGCCGTTCTTCATCTCCCAATCGGCCACCATCGCGCCGGAAATCTGATTAACGGTTATTTTTTCCGGCAGTTGGATGCGCACCGCGCGGGCCGCGCCCTGTACGACTTCGAGACTCACTTCCGCATAGATGGAGGTCGCGTCCTCCGCCAGGCTGGTGAGTTGCGTCAGCGAGCCGCGCAGGCGTAGAGGCAACTCGACATGATGATCTTCCGTCTTCCGCCGCCAAGTGAACGTCAGCGCCTCATTTCCGCTTGCGTAGGCGAGCCACTTGGTTTCGCCGGACGTCTCGGATTTCTCGGAAAGCAATCCGCCACCAACTCTCAGCTCGACTCCCTGCCGCGGGAGCAGAACCGCAGCCCGCGTGACTCCCGATTCCGTGGAAGGCAACGAAATGCTCTCATCGCCTGCGGAAGTTGTGACTGGCACATCCACATCCAACAACAGTTCGAAACGGCCTGCGTGTGAGAGCAGCGCCGTGAGATGCGTGCCGCCTTTGCCTTGACCCTGTGCTCCCGGAACAAGTGATACGGGCTTGCCCTCGAAGTGCGCTTCCCGTACCAGCAGACCAGTGGGTATGGGAACGCGCACCCATCCATCTTTCAATACGTCAACGGTGAGGCTGGCTCGTCCTGCGGCTAGGTCCCCGTTTACGTGCAGGTCGTAGTCCACGCGCGTCAACGTGGCGTCTGTGGGAGGCGGTTCCGGATCGTGCTCGACCGGGTAGGCCTTTGCCCGCAGCACGCGATATTCATCGACTGGAATCACTACCCATCCTGCGATGTGCGAAGTCTCAAGGGGCTTCTCGTCCGTTCGAGGCACGGGTTGCGCAGCAGCTCCCCAACCCACGGAAGCGGCCACGATGCAGGGAAAAAACGGTCTCAGAGCAAATCGTCTGAGTTGCGGAAACACGGCGAGAATCGACTTTTTCATGGTTCAAGCCTCACTCCAACGAATCTGGGGATGTACATCTGTCTCTGGGGGATGTTTCAGCGGTAGCGGCCATGCAGAGTAAGAATGGTCGGACGCCAGGAAATTGCAGGCCAAAATTAGGTAATGATTACCGCGCAGGTCGGTGGCGAAAGACGCGTCAGACGGCGACTCTGCAGTGCCATAGCAAGTCGTACAGCCGCCGTCCCGGCGGCTGCGTGGCGGCGTTTCGCCGCCACAGCCGGACGCTACAGGGACCCGGAGGTCCACTTGCCTTTCAGCACGGAGAAGTCGAAGCAGGTTTACGAACGGACTCTGGGCGTGCTGATCGAGGCCAGCAGTTCATCTTCCCAAATGAGGCCAAACGCCCTGTTGGCGTAATCAGATGGGATGAGAAGGCCGGTCTCCGACGGGGTACTGTAGGCTCTCCCAAGTTATCGACGTGCTCGAAGCACAAGAGATAGGAGTTGAAAAGCCCGGACAAAATCGCCTTCAAGTAGGTCATGCGCGGATAGCAGGCCGAGATCAGCGTGTGTAGTAGTAGCGATAGGAGCGGCCAGCCCAGGCTGGCCGCTTTGGTTTGAAACTGCGTGGTTCTGGGCACGGTCGATACGACTCTTTGCGCCCTACTACGCGGTCACGGCGGTCACGGTTGAAGGGTGTCCAAGGTCTGGTACCAGATTGTATTGTTGACCGCATTTTTCCATGCGACCAAGTAATAAGGGGCATTGCTGGAGGATGGAAACACTACGGCCGGTGCAGCATTGCTCGACGAACCCGGGACCGTTGCCGGCTCTGACCAAAAACAGGGAGTGTCTTCTCCGGTCTCGTAGGAATAGAAGATCACACCGTCGCTGTTCGTCCAGAACACTACCGGGTTGTAGATCCCATTTATCGCTGGGCTGGTGTACGCGGCGGCGGGAGCGAAACTGGTTTGGAAGGCCGGCCATTGGGTTTCGTTTGGGCAGGAAACCTTTACCTGTCCCTCAGTCCAACCCTCCATGTATCCGCTCATCCAGATATTCGTTGATCCTCCGCCTTTCCAAAACATGAGCATGACATCCGCTTGGGTACCTGACGATGACAAAGCGCTGATGGGCTGCACCCAGGCTGGTGTGGTACTCGTCCCAGCGGTCCATTCGGTGCCCTCATCGGTGCCGCTCACCGTTTCCGCCTGGGTCCATCCTGATCCGTCCCAAAACGAAGTCCAGATATCTTGGGTTGAAGCTCCCCTCCACGCCAACACCATTGGCCATCCCCCCGCGCTTCCGCCCAGTGCCGGTGCGACTCCGGTCAGCGGCTGGTTCCCTGTAGCAGGGACCACAGCTTCCTGCTTCCGCCAATTCGTTCCAGTCCACCAGGTAAACAAGATCCCGTCTGTCGGGGTGGATTGTCCCTTATACGCCAGCCATATTTGGTTAGATTGGGAATCAAAGGCCAGCGCCGGAGAGGCGTTGGTCCCCGCGGTCCAGTTCGTGCCGCCCACCACCCGGCGCCTCCTTCGGAACTTCCAAGGAGTGTCCAAGTGTTTGTGTTCGCAGGTGACGTGGCGACGAGGATTTGGTTGCTCCCGGCCAAGTTCCACGCTATGTACTTAGTCCCATTGTTGTCGATGGCCACGGCCGGTGCTGTCGTGGACACTGCCTGCCAGCCGCTGCCCGCCACTTGTATTTGAGCCAGTCCTTGGTTTGCGAAGCTGGCCAAAAACAGTGCCAATCCCATATTCAGGTGTGTGGTCCTGTGCCGCATCTTGGTTCTCCTTGTTACTTGTGGGCTTTGCCAACCCGAACACTGTTGCTCGCTTATATAGTGCGAGCCTGTACGAAAACGCTTCAGTCGGATTACTGGTGTATTCTGCGGAGTCCAAACCGTTGTCCGGCTATCTGAGGCATTTCGAGCTCGCACAAAGCCCATGAACGAGTCATGAGTATCGAGTCGATTAGAGAGTTGGTGAAAAAAGATACAGCGAAGCGATGCCTGGAGTTAGATTTACTACTACGAAATTCTCAGTGAGACGGTTTCCGGGCTGTCCAGCCGGCTATCCCCGAGCCGTCTCGCGGGGACCGGAGTCGCCACTTACACTCTAGTATCATAAAAGCCGCATTCCAGGTCAGATCGGACTGCGCCGTGTACGCCTGAGACGACTGAAGTTCGTGCGCGAGCAGTTCTTCCTGGCAGCGGCGGCGCAGAACACCAAATGACTGGTCCGCTTGCTAAGCCCAGCGACAGCGCCACAGACTCTTACCACCTAGAAAAGAAAAGAAAAGAAAAAACGGAAAAACCTCAGTAGCACTTCCCTAGCCCGCACAAGATCGGTCCAAGCACTCAGTTTTTCAACAGCTAATGGCGTTTACACTCATTGAACTTTTCGGCCTGGAATTTTCGGTCGGCAAACTGGACAGCGTTGGAAACGATGGATGAGTCGTTTCCATAATGGCCAGCTTTGCTTTTCAATTTCGTGTTGCCATCGAGGTCCAAACACTTTCTTTCGAATCTCTGGATCGCTGACACCCATACGACGACTCCCAGTTGCTGGCGCAGAAGACTCAAGTGGCGTTCTCAATGGAGTGGCTTGGCTAAGATTATGCAGTCAAGATCACGAATGTCGCAACCAGATTTGCACAGAGCCGACGAGACCGCACTACTGTGCAAATCCCATCTCGCAATTTCTCCGGGCTAAGTCATTATAAGGCGGTTACACTCATTGGGGAGTTTTGAGCCTCACTTCGCGCATGGCGTAGGAACGCTACCACTACTCAGTCCGCCCGATGGTCATGCGGTGACTATTTCAACCACGAACCCACAATGATCGAATGATCGAGCGAATCTTGGGTTTGCGCCAAAGAAACATTCCTCGACTGTGCTTCTGGGTTGAGCGCCAACATGAGGATTACTAATGGCATCTTCGCTTCTGGTTTGTTCGGAGTATCGGTCTCGTTGCTGCTTTGGATTGGCGGTTCTGCTCTCGCTCATCCCCATGAGTGCAAGCATGACACGACCTTCCAATCCAAAATTGGGGCAGAAGGCGCAGTTTCAAGTCATCGCTTTTTATTCCCCAAGTGCGGAGCCGGACCACGTCCAGTTTGCTGAGGACGCTCTGAAGTTCTTTTCCGCCCTCGCTGCAAGGGACGACTTTACATTCGACTCGACCGACGACTGGGCGAACCTAAACGCTTCGTACTTAAAGAAATACCAAGTCGTCATTTGGCTGAACGAAGCTCCCACCAATGCGGAGCAAAGGCTCGCCTTCCAACAGTACATCGAAACTGGGGGCGCATGGCTAGGATTTCATGCAGCTGGTTACAACGATAAGGATACGAACTGGCCGTGGTTCGTCGATTTTCTGGGGGGAGCGGTGTTTCACAGTAACAGTTGGCCACCCTTGCCGGCGCGGCTTATCGTTGACGAGCGGACCCATCCCGCAACCGCGAACCTCCCGGACACTTTTGTAGCGCCGTCCAATGAATGGTACGTCTGGAAGCCGAGCCCGCGCCTTAATAAAAACGTAAGGGTCCTGGTGACATTCGCTCCCTCGAATTATCCACTGGGGCTGAAGGACGTCCTCACGGGCGGGGACTTGCCCGTAGTATGGACCAACACGAAGTACAAGATGATCTACATGAACATGGGGCATGGGGACAAAATCTTCGCCAGTGCCATCCAGAACAAGCTCATTGAAGATGCGACAATTTCGCTTGGCACGCCCTCAGCCCGCGCGGACAGCCCGCCGGCAACGGGATTGGAAATCAGTCCTCGCGGCATCGTAGTGAATTATGCGACTCGCAGGGTGTACGCGGTGAATTCCGCAGGCGGCAGCGTGACTGTGATTGACGAAGCCGTGGGTTCCACTAAGACGGTGAAGGTGGGCACTGAGCCGGAAGCGATCGCGGTCAACCCGATCACGAACAAAATCTATGTGGGTAACTCGGGAAGCGGAACGGTGAGCGTAATCGACGGAGCGACAGATGTGGTCACGGCGACCGTGCCGGTCGGCGACCTGCCATACGTGGTCGCGGTGAATCTGGCACGCGACAAGGTTTACGTGTCGAAGACTTTCAGCAACACGACCACCGTGATTGACGGCAAGACCAACCAAACCAGCATTCTGAAAGCGGGAGTGCAGGCCGACGCGATCGCCATGGACGACGTGACGAACAGGATCTACATGACCAGCTATGAAGGCAGCAAAGTCACCGTGATCGACGGCAGGAACGACAACGTCACGACCATCGATGTGGATACACACATTTGGGGGATCGCGGCGAACATCGTGACTAAGAGAATCTACCTGACCGGCTCCGGCAGCGCGAAAGTGTGGGCGATCGACGAAAAAAGCAATGCCGTGGCGTCGGTTGACACGGGCGAGATTCCTTGCGCGATCGCTGTGGATCAGGCCGCGAACCGAGTCTATGCGGCGAATTACGGGAGCGACAGCGTAACCGTAATTGATGGAGCCACCAACTCGGTCCTCGCAACTGTACGCGTGGGCGAGCATCCTCAAGCCCTTGCACTCAACTCGACGACCCACCGGGTCTACGTGGCGAACACCCACAGTAACAACGTAACCGTGATCGATGGGACGCTCAATTCTGTAGTCGCCACCGTGAATACTGGAAATGGCCCTTACGCGATCGCCATAGATGCCACCGCCAAAAAGGTTTACGTGGCAACCATGGCGGGTGAGAATCTCACAATGATTGATGAAAATACGCTCACTGGAACTCCGGTAGCGCCGCCAGCGACGAGGCAATAGGGAAGCACTGGGAGGGGCTACAGCGGTTTTGCTCTTGCATAATTTGACCACATCAGCGATTACACCAATTGAGCAAGGGCGCCTTCGCCAAAGGAGCCCGCCAAAAAAAATAAGCCTCGTCGGAGAAATTTGTGGGTAAGTGGCGGGCTTAGCGTTGCGGTTGACTGAGGAAGCGGTGGAGTTTGCGGCAAGTTGAATCGAGGGAGT
>Ga0209420_1000964_pt1 | contig 14198 bp, 12 predicted proteins | sample BlaSpr_A8_OM1_O1_FD_187972 | JGI IMG/M metagenome (GOLD analysis project Ga0209420, IMG submission 187972) | Forest soil microbial communities from Thunder Bay, Ontario, Canada - Black Spruce, Ontario site 2_A8_OM1_O1 (SPAdes) (version 2) | ecosystem: Environmental > Terrestrial > Soil > Boreal... | reverse complement strand
CCCTCGACGGCCCGGTCGGCGGCCGCCATAACTCCTGCTCCAGGGCCGCGCGGAGGGCCGCCATGCCGCGTGCCGTGTGGCTTTTCACCGCGCCGCGGCTGATCTTCATCGTGGCGGCTATCTCGGCCTCGGACAGGTCGGCGTAGTACCGCAGGGCGATCGCCTCGCGCTGCCGTTCGGGCAGCTTGCGCAGCGCCGCGACCACGGCGTCCCGCTCGAGCAGGAGGAAGGCGCCGTGCTCGGCGCTCGGCATGTCCGGCGGTGCGTTCTGCAGGTTCTTGTCGACCACCACCCGGTGCCGCAGGACCGAGCGCGACTTGTTCACCACGGCCTGCCGCATGTAGGCCAGCGCCTTCTCCGTGTCCTTCAGCCGGCCCCAGCCGTCGTGCATCGAGACGAACGCGTCCTGGACCACTTCCTCGGCGGTCTGCATGTCCTTCACCAGCATCGCGGCCAGCCGGACCAGGGACCGGTAGTGCACGGAGTACAGCTCGATGACCGCCAGGTCGGCGCTCCACTCGGTGCGGACCGTGTCCGGGGCCAGGAAGGCGTCGGGCGCGGTGGGCGCGGGGGCGGCGTCCTGGACCGCGGCGTCCTGGCCGTGCTCGTCCAGCCAGGACTGGTACCGCTTCAGCCCGGCCGTCACGTCGTATTCGGCCGCGTAGTGCGGCTCCTGCCGCCCGGAGACCTGGTGGTACAGGCGGGACAGCGTTGCATCGTCGTGCGAGTCGCTGGTCTCGCGGCCGCCCCTCACGACGATGCTCCTTCCGGGTCATCCCGGGTGAACGGGTGGTCAGGACCGAGCTGCGCGATCAGCTTACGCCGGACCCGGTACAGGTGCGCGCTCACCGTGTTTTCCGCCATGCCGAGCACCGCGGCGATCTCGCGTTCCTTCATGTCCAGCTGCCAGCGCAGCAGCGCGACGGCATGCTGCCGGTCCGGCAGGCCCTGGATGATCCGCCAGCAGCGGTCGAGCACGATGGAGGAGAACGCCTGCTCCACGGGATCGGCCGGGGTCTTGCGGTAGCGGACCTCGATCCGCGGCAGCCTGTCGCGCAGCGCCGCCTCCCGGCGGAAGCTGCTGGCCGCGATGTTCTCCAGCGTCCGGCGCAGCCAGCTGCATCGCTGCTCCTCGGCCAGGCCGCGCAATACCTGCCGCCAGGCCCGGCCGGCCGCCTCGAAGGCCGCCTGGACGAGATCCTCGGCCAGGGCCCGGTCCCCGCGGGCCAGCACGCAGGCGTACCCGAACAGGCCGCCGGCGTACCTAGTGAAGCACCCGGCCAGCTCCTCGGCGTCGAGCGGTGAGATCCTGTCCTCACTCACCGCCCCACCTCCGCGCGAGCACCAGCCAGCAGCCCCGTTGCGCCCGTCTCACCGCAGCACAGGCTCTGGCCGCAAAGGTAGTCGAAGGTTTCCGGAATCACCGCGAGACCGCAAAGATTCACGCAGCTAAGTCGCCTGGCGACGGCAAAACCTTTACCGCCCGTCGGCCAGCATGTCCAGGACCCGGACCACGTTGGCCCGGAGTACCTCGGCGGCGTCGGCGTCCCCGGCCAGCTGGTGCAGCAGGGCCTGCTGGAACAGGCCGTCGAGGATGGAATAGGCGGCGGGGGGAGACAGCGCCACCGTGATACAGGCGAACTCGGCGTAGCGGCTCAGGACGCGCCAGATCATCTCCTCGCGCCGCTGGTCGATCTCCAGCACGTCGGCCCGGAACGACTCCTCGAACAGGCTCTGGTTGCGCAGGTCGTACCACAGCCGGTGCATCGGCGCGTCGGTGCGCAGGGTCTGCGCCATCGCCGCGCTGAACTCGCCTTTGAGCTCCTCGGCCGAGCGGGCCGCGGCGACGATCTCGTCGTAGCGGGTGACGCAGGCGGCCTCGTACTGGCGCACGCAGTGCGTGAGCAGGTCCTGCTTGTCGCTGAAGTAGTAGTGCAGCACGCCGTGGGAGAACTGCGAGTTCTGCGCGATCTCGCGCAGGCTGGTCCGGGCGTACCCGAGCTCGGCCAGCGTCTGCAGCGCGGCATCGGCCAGCTGGGCCCGCCGCTCGGCGAACTTGTCGACCTGCCGCCGCGAGATCCGCTCCCGGTTCGTCTCGCCCACATGGGCCACATCGGTCACGGTGGCTTCCCGTCGGCTCTCGCGGCCCGCACCGTGCGAGCCAGAACCCAACTGTATCTCGGCCGTCCGCTTCCGCCCAGAACAAACTGGACAGTCGTCCAAGGAACTCTTGACGACTGTCCAGTTTTCGTTACGCTGTGACCTACGTCGCAGCACCAGGTCATAACCAGCAGCGCGGCCGTCTCGAGGAGGAGATGCCAGCATGAGCGTGTACGACTTGACCGGACGCAAGGCCCTGGTCACCGGTGGGGCCCGCGGCCTCGGCGCCGGGATGGCGGAGGCGCTGGCCCGGGCCGGAGCGGCCGTGGTCATCGGTGACATCCTGGAGGACGCCGGCCAGGCCACCGCCGACGAGCTCAAGAAGTCCGGCGCCACCGCCGCTTTCGTCCCGCTCGATGTGACCAACGACGCGAGCTGGGAGCTGGCCATCGCCGACACCATCAAGGAACTCGGCGGCCTGGACATCCTGGTCAACAACGCTGGACGCGAGATCACCAGCCTGATCGTGGACCTGGATCCGGACGACATCCGCAAGATGCTCGAGGTCAACGTGCTCGGCACCTCGCTCGGCCTGAAGCACGCCTTCCGGGCCATGCGCCCCGGCGGCCCGGCGGGCCGCGGTGGCGCGGTGGTCAACATCGCCTCGGTCGCCGCCACCATCGCCTTCCCCGGCATCGCCGTGTACTCCGCCTCCAAATCGGCGATCGACCGGCTGACCCGGGTGGCCGCCATGGAATCGGGCAAGCTCGGCTACGCCGTCCGGGTGAACTGCATCTACCCCGGGCTGGTACCGACCGACATGGGCAATCAGCTGGCCCAGGACGTGGTGACGTGCGGGCTGTTCTCCAGCGTGGAGGAGGCCGTCGGCACCGTGGTGGGCCTGACCCCGCAGGGCCGCCTAGGCGAGGTCGCGGACATGGCTGACGCCGTGGTGTTTCTCGCCTCGGACGCGAGCCGCTTCATCACCGGCGCGGGCCTGCCCGTCGACGGCGGCATGGGAATGTAGCGAGAGGAGACACCTATGAGCACCGACAAGCCCGTCATCGTCTACGGCGCCTCCGGTTATACCGGCCGCCTGGTCTGCGAGTACCTGCGCGAGTACAACGTCCCGTTCGTCGCGGCCGGCCGGGACAAGGCCCGGATCGCCGAGGCGATGGACAAGGTGCCCGGCATCGACACCATCGAGCACGAGATCGTCGAGGTCGCGCACGACGTCGGGCCGCTGACCGAGCTGTTCGACGGCGCGCGGGTTGTCCTCAACACCGTCGGCCCGTTCGCCCAGTACGGCCGCGAGGTCGTCGAGGCGTGCCTCGCCACCGGCTGCCACTACCTGGACACCACCGGCGAGCAGGACTGGCTGATCATCTGTGACGAGGAGTACGGCCAGCAGATGGCGGATAAGGGCCTGCTGCTGGCGCCGGGCATCGCCCAGATGTACACCACCAGCGAGATCGCCGCCCAGCTGTGCCTGGAGAAGCCGGGCGTGGACACGCTGGACATCCTGGTCTTCTGGAAGGGCACGCCGACCGTCGCCTCGACCCGGACCATCCTGGTCAACGCGTGCCTGTCCAAGGCCTACTACCTGGAGCAGAACCAGTACGCGGAATGGCCTGCCGACGCCGGCCTGTACGACGTGGCGATCCCGGGGCAGCATGAGGTCGGCCTGGCCCTGCCGTGGGGCGGTATGTCGCATCCGGTGTGGTTCAAGCACGACCCGCGGGTGGCCAACGTCAAGGCGCTGGGCGGCGTGTTCAACCGCCCGCTCATGCTCGGCGTGCCGCAGATCGTCAAGGGCGTCCTGGCGGCTATCGAGGGCCTGCCGGACAGCGAGAAGCTCCGGGTGATCAACGAGCAGGCGGCCGGCGTGATGAACCAGATGCCGCCCCGCGAGGTCACCAGGATCAACACCTCGCTCGACTCGGTGCACGCGTCCGGCCCGCTGGGCCGCGCGCACTGCGTCATCCACGGCAACTCCAACTACAAGCAGACCGGCCTGATGCAGGCCTACGGGGCGTACTCGCTGCTCCAGCAGGCGCCCAACCGGGTCGGCTTCGCGTCCGGCTGCCAGGCCTTCGGGCACCGCGAGCTGCTCGGCGCGCTGCGCAGCTTCGGCCTGGTCATGGAGCCGAACCTGACCGTTCACCACTGAAGGACAGCAGCGTGCGCCTGACCGACTACCTCGACAAGGGCGCCTCCCTGGGCCCGGAGGCGCCCTGCCTGACCATGGCCGGGCGCACGCTGACCTACTTCGACGTCCAGCGGCTGTCGTGGCGGATCGCGCGGGCCCTGGACCGGTCCGGGATCGGCCCCGGCGACAAGGTGGCGATCTTGTCGGGCAACGACCCGGTCGCCTTCAGCTGCGTGTTCGGCATCTCCCGGGCGGGCGCGGTGTGGTGCCCGGTCAACCCGCGTAACGAGGCGGCGGAGAACCGTGACCTGCTGGACCTGTTCGACTGCCGGTGCCTGATCTTCGCCGCCGCGTTCGCCCCGCTGGTCACCAAGATCCTGCCCGACCTGCCCCAGCTGACCACCCTGGTCTGCCTCGACGGCGAGCCCGCCGGCGCGACGCCCTTCGATGACTGGATCGCCCCCGAGCCCGCCGAACCCTGGCAGGCCGAGCCTCCCGACGACCTGGTCATGCTGGTCGGCACCGGCGGCACCACCGGCCGCCCCAAGGGCGTGATGCTCGCCGGCCGCAACATCGAGACCATGTCCGCGCTGACGCTGATGAGCTATCCGTTTGGCCCGCGCCCGCGCTACCTGGCCCTCGCGCCGCTCACCCACGCGGCCGGCGTGCTGTGCTTCCCGGTCATGACGCTGGGCGGCGAGATCGTCACCATGCCCAAGCCGGACCTGGCCGACTTCCTGAACCTGATCGAGCAGCGCGAGATCACGCACACCTTCCTGCCGCCGACCCTGATCTACATGCTGCTCGATCACCCCAGCCTGGACGTGACCGACCTGACCAGCCTGCAGTGCCTGTGGTACGGCGCGGCCCCGATGTCGGTCAGCCGCCTGGAGGAGGCCCTGAACCGGATCGGCCCGGTCATGGGCCAGCTGTTCGGCCAGTCCGAGGCGCCCATGATGATCTCCACCCTGGCCCCGGCCGAGCACTTCCGCGCCGACGGCTCGCTCGCCACCGAGCGCCTGTCCTCGGCCGGCCGGCCGACCCCGCTCACCACCGTCGCGGTCATGGACGACGACGGCCACCTGCTCGGCGCGGGCGAGCGCGGCGAGATCGTGATCCGCGGCTCGCTGGTCATGACCGGCTACTACAAGAACCCGCAGGCCTCAGCGGACGCCGCCCGCTACGGCTGGCACCACACCGGCGATATCGGCTACCTCGACCCCGGCAGTTACCTGTTCATCGTGGACCGGGCCAAGGACATGATCATCACCGGCGGCTTCAACGTCTACTCGGCCGAGGTCGAGCAGGTGCTGCTGGCGCATCCGGCCGTGCAGGACTGCGCGGTCATCGGGCTGCCCGACGAGAAATGGGGCGAGCGCGTGACGGCCGTCCTCCAGCTCCGGCCCGGCCACGCCGTGACTGCCGATGACGTGCGGTCCTTCGTCAAGGACCGGCTGGGCAGCGTGAAAGCCCCCAAGCAAGTCGAGATCTGGGCCGACCTGCCCAGGTCGAAGGTGGGCAAGGTGCTGAAGCCCGAGATCAAGGCCCAGTTCCGCAGCGGCCAGCCAGCTAGCACAGCCGGCTAGCACAGCCGGCTAGCTAGCGCACCGTTCCCCTAAGGGCTCCTGCCGCTGGTTGGGCTGACTCGGGCGGAACAGGCTGCCCGGCTCGGAGTCGGCCGGCTGCTCGGGACGGCCGGGACGGGGCTGACGTCCGGGCAGCGCCGACGGCTGAACCTGTACGCTCCGGCCGATCCGCTCCATGAGCTGTGCTTCCTCGACCATCTCGGCCGCCGTGGGGGCGAGCGAGATGACCGCGGAGAAGATGAACCCGGCCGAGGACAGGCCCAGGATGAGCGGCAGCAGGAACGCCTCCGCGCCGGCCGTCGCCGCGTAGCTCACGGCCAGGCCCGGGGCGGCTTGCACGTGCAGCGCGGCCATGCCGGTGTAGTGCATGCTGCTGACCGCGACGCCCATGATCAGGGACGCGACCACCGTGGACCGCAGGCTGTCCAGCCGCACCGCCGCCCACAGCGCCGCGATACCGGCGACGACGGCGATCACCACCGAGGCCGCGACGAGCAACGGGTTGTAGGTCAGCGAGTCGGGCACCCGGATGGCCGCCATCCCGATGTAGTGCATGGTGGCCACGCCGCAGCCGATGATCGCCCCGCCGAGCAGCAGCGGCCAGGTCGGGGCGCGGCTGAAGCCCACGATGAACACGCCGATCCCCACCACGAGCACGGCGAGCAGCATGGAGAAGATGGTGACCGGCACGTTGTAGCGGATGGTCTGGCCCGGGATGGTGAACCCGAGCATGGCCACGAAGTGCATCACCCAGATGCCGGTGGTCGCGATGGCCAGGGCGGCCACGGTCAGCCAGCGGGCCCGCGCCGCGCCCTGTGCCGCCCGGGCCCGGGTCGTGCAGCGCAGCCCGGCAAAGCAGCCGACGCACGACACCACGTACGCCAGCAGCGGGTTCAGCGCGCCGTAGCTGAAATTGTTGACGTGGATCAAGGGGGCCCCCGCGTATGCGATCACGAGCGACGCTAATGTTAGCGCTCGGCGCGCTTCCGATTTGCCCGTATTCTGCACAATGACGAACTTTTTAGTCGGCGGCGGCCGGCGCTTCTCGACCGGGCCTGCGCGATACCCCCGGCCGCTGCTCCCGCATCGCCCTTGGAGTGTCTCCGCCATGAAGAGTGTCGAGCTGTCGATCCGCGGCATGACCTGCGCGGCGTGCGCGGCGCGGGTCGAGAAGAAGCTCACCATGACCGGCCCGGGCGTGGTCGCCGCGGTCAGCCTGGCCACCGAGCGGGCGGTCATCACCGCGCCGGAAACGGTCCCGGAGCAGGCCCTGGTCGCGGCGGTCGAGGCCGCCGGGTACGCGGCTCAGGTAGCGGAGCCCGCCGCGGCCGCGCAGGCGCTTGCTGGTCCCGGCGACGATCAGGTCGGCTACCTGCGGCGGCGGCTCATGCTCGCGCTGATCTTCTTCGTCCCGCTCAGCGACTTGTCCGTCACGCTGTCGCTGTTCCCCGCCTACCGCTTCGCCGGGTGGCAGTGGGTGCTGGTGGTGCTGGCCGCCCCGGTGGCGCTGTGGGCCGCGTGGCCCTTCCACCGGGCCGCTCTGAAGAACGCCAGGCACCGGGCCTGCTCGATGGACACGCTGGTGTCCCTGGGAGTGGTCGCGGCCTGCGGCTGGTCGGTGTACGCGATGTTTCACCTGGACCGCAGGTCCGGGGCGAGCGCGTGGCAGGAGCTCACCCGCGCCTCGGGCGGCGGCATCTACCTCGAGGTGGCCGCGGCGGTAACGACGTTCCTGCTCGCGGGGCGGTTCTACGAGGCGCGGGCGCGCAGCTCGGCCGGCCAGGCGATGCGGAAGCTGGCCGCGGCGGCGGCCAAGGACGTCTGCGTCCTCGACGCCGACGGCTCGGAGCGGCGCATACCCGCCGGCCGGCTACGGGCGGGCGACGTGTTTGTGGTCCGGCCGGGGGAGAAGATCGCCGCCGACGGCCAGGTCGTGTTCGGCGCCTCAGCGGTGGACCGGAGCATGATGACGGGCGAATCCGTGCCCATGGAGGCGGTCGAGGCCGACACCGTGACCGCCGGGACCATCGCCCTCACCGGGCGGCTGGTGGTCAGGGCCGTCGCGGTGGGGGAGAGCACCCAGCTGGCCCAGCTGATCGCCCTGGTCGGCCGGGCCCAGGCCGACAAGGCCGCCATCCAGCGGCTCGCCGACCGGGTGTCCGGCGTGTTCGTCCCGCTGGTGCTGGCGGCCGCGGCGCTGACCCTGGCGGGCTGGCTGCTCGCCGGGGCCCCGGCCGAGCGGGCGTTCAGCGCGGGGCTGGCCGTGCTGATCATCGCCTGTCCCTGCGCGCTGGGCCTCGCCACTCCCGCCGCGCTGGTCGCGGCCTGCGGCCGGGGCGCGCAGCTGGGCATCTTCGTCAAGGGCCATCAGGCCCTGGAGTCGTCCGGCGTGATCGACACCGTGGTGCTCGACAAGACGGGCACCATCACCACCGGCCAGATGACGGTGGCCGGGCTGGTCCTGGCCCCGGGAACCGAACGGGCCGGGTTGCTCAGGTACGCAGGCGCGGTCGAGCACGCCTCCGAGCACCCGATCGCCGCCGCGATCAGCGCGGCGGCTGAGCAGGCCGGGCCGCTGCCGGAGGTCGGCGACTTCCGGGCCCTGCCGGGTCTCGGCGCCCGCGGCGTGGTCGACGGCCGTGACGTGATCGTCGGGCGCGAGCGGTTGCTGCGTGACCTCGGGATCGCCATCCCGCCCGGCCTGGCCCGCCAGTGGGCGCCGTGGCAGCAGGCCGGCCGGACCCCGGTCCTGGTCGCCTGGGACGGCGAGCTGCGGGGCGCGCTGGCCGTGGCCGACACGATCAAGCCGTCGGCCGCGGCGGCCGTGGCCGAGCTGCGCGGCCTCGGGCTGCGGCCCGTCCTGCTGACCGGCGACAACGAGGCGACCGCCCGGGCCGTCGCGACGGCGGCGGGCATCGAGGAGGTGATTGCCGGGATCCTGCCCGCGGAGAAGGCGGCGGTCATCAGGGACCTGCAAGCCCGGGGGAACCGGGTCGCCATGGTCGGGGACGGGATGAACGACGGCCCGGCGCTGGCCGCCGCCGACCTCGGCATGGCCATCGGCACGGGGACCGACGTCGCGATCAGCGCCGCCGACCTGATCCTGCTCCGCGCGGACCTGCGCACCGTGCCCGCCGCGATCAAGCTGGCCCGCGCCTCCCTCAAGACGATCAAGCGCAATCTGGCCTGGGCGTTCGGCTACAACGTGGCGGCCGTGCCGCTGGCCGCCCTCGGCTTCCTCAACCCGATCATCGCCGCCGCCACGATGACCATGTCCTCGGTCCTGGTCGTGGCCAACAGCCTGCGCCTGCGCCGCTTCCGGACCGGACAGTCCTGACCAGAACACCTCAATCAGCGTCACTAGTGGCGAACCGCTCATGCTCCGCGGTTCATGCTCGTAGGCTCGAGTCATCATGACAGTAACCGCCAGTGACATCGACGCTGCGATGTCGTGCGTTATGAGCGGCCTGCTGCCGGTATCCGACCGGGACTGGTCCGTGCGGGCCGGCACGCTGGAATGGGACTGCTGGCACACCGCCGAGCACATCGGCGATTGCCTGCTGTCCTACGCCTGGCAGCTCGCCGTCCAGCCCACCACGCGGTACGTACGCGCCATCGCGACGGCCGAGAAGGATGCCTCGCCGGCCGAGGTCCTGGAGTTCGCGGTCACCGGCGGGCGTGTGCTGGCCGCGATGGTGCGCACCTCGCCCGCGCACGTCCGAGCCTTTCATCCGGCCGGCATCGCCGATCCGGAGGGCTTCGCCGCGCTGGGCTGCAACGAGGCGCTGCTGCACGGCAACGACATCGCGCTGGGCTTCGGGCTCAGCCTCGACCCGCCGCGCGACGTGTGCCGGCGCGTCCTGGCCCGGCTCTACCCGCAGGCACCTTCCGAGCTGGCCGACACCGACCCCTGGACGTCGCTGCTGTGGGCCGGCGGGCGCACCGAGCTGCCCGATCACCCGCAGCCGCAGTGGCGGCCGCACCCCGCCCCGCTCACCAGCTGAACGGAGCGGGGCGGTCAAGCCCGCCGGGCAGCGTCAGGGCTGGTAGGAGCCTGGCTCCCAGGCCCGGGTGCTGACGCCGATGGCGTTCCACGCGTTGATGGCCACGATCAGGCTGACCAGCGCGCCGACCTCCTGCGCGCTGAACTCGGCCGCCACGTCCTGGTAGGCCTGATCCGGCACATGCGTTTCAGCCAGCAGCGTCACCGCCTCGGTGAACGCCAGCGCGGCCCGCTCCCTGGCGGTGAAGTACGGCGTCTCGGCCCAGGCGGCCAGGCCGTAGATCCGCTGCTCGGTCTCGCCGATGGCCCGCGCGTCCTTGCTGTGCATGTCGATGCAGTAGGCGCAGCCGTTGAGCTGCGAGGCCCGGATCCTGATCAGCTCGCGGAGCCGGTGGTCGATCTCCGCCTTATCGAGTTCCTTGGTCGCGGCCTGGTCCAGGTGCGCCATCGCGCGGGCGAAGCCCGGCACCACGGTGTCGAAGTCGAGCCGGACCGGTATCTGGGTGATTTCGCTGGTAGCTGTCATGACACCCACGCTACGAAGCTAAACGGCCCAAGGTAAGGTCCATTTCTATGCCAGAAACATGGGCCAAGCAGGCGATGGTGGCCGGGGTCGACCTGCACCTGGAGCTATCAGGCACCCGGGTCCGGGCCGGCCTGGAGAACGCGCTGCGCGAGGCGGTCCGGGTCGGCCGCCTTGGCCCCGGTACCCGGCTGCCGTCGTCCCGGGCGCTGGCCGCCGACCTCGGCCTGGCCCGCAACACGGTGGCCGAGGTCTACACCCAGCTGGTCGCCGAGGGCTGGCTGACCGCGCGGACCGGTTCTGGGACCCTGGTCGCCGAGGGCCGCCCCGCCGAGCCCGCCGCCCGTCCTGGCGCACGCGCCGAGGTGGCTGTGCTGCGCTACGACCTGAGGGCCGGCGTGCCGGACCTGGCCGCGTTCCCGCGCCGGGCTTGGCTGGCCACGGCCCGCAAGGTGCTCGCTGCCGCGCCGGACCGGCTCCTCGATTACCCCGATCCGCGCGGGCTTGAGCAGTTGCGGGTGGTCCTGGCCGCCTACCTGGCCCGCGTCCGCGGCGTCAGCGCCGACCCCGAGCACGTCGTGATCTGCGCGGGCTTCGCGCATGGCCTGGCCGTCACCTGCCGGGCGCTGCGGGCGGCGGGCGCGGGCACGCTCGCCGTCGAATCTCACGGCCACCAGGCTCACCGCGACATCGCCCTGGCCGCGGGCCTGCGGCTGCGCCCGCTGCCGGTCGATGACCGCGGCGCCGTCATCACCGGAGCCCCCGGACCCCCCGGAGCCCCCGGAGCCCCCGGAGCCCACGGGGCCTATGGAGCCGAGGCGATGCTGCTGACTCCGGCGCATCAGTTCCCGCTGGGCGTGACCCTGCATCCGCAGCGGCGCCGCGAAGCGGCGAACTGGACCGGCGTGGTGATCGAGGACGACTACGACGGGGAGTTCCGCTATGACCGGCAGCCGGTGGGCGCCCTGCAGGCGCTGGCCCCTGATCACGTCGTCTACGCCGGGACGACGAGCAAGAGCCTGGCTCCCAGCCTGCGGCTGGGCTGGCTGGTCGTCCCGCCACGGCTGCTTGACGCGGTGACGGCCCAGCTCACCGCGGGCCCGCCGGGCCTCGATCAGCTCACCCTGGCCGAGTTCATCAGCTCCGGCGGCTACGACAGGCAGGTCCGCAGGGCCAGGCTGGCCTACCGCAGGCGCCGCGATGCCTTGGCCACCGCGCTGCGCCGCCAGGGCCTGCACGTCACCGGGGTCGCGGCCGGACTGCACGCCGTGCTCGCCGTGCCGGGAACCGGCACCGAACGGCGGCTGATCGCCCGGGCTGCCGAGCACGGGCTGGCCCTGCAGGGGCTGGAAAGCTACCGGGCCGTCGGCCGGCTGCCCGCCGCCGACGCCGGGCGGGCGGGCCTGGTGATCGGCTACGCCCGGCCGCCCGAGCATGCCTACACCACGGCCCTGGCCAGGCTCTGCGTCGTGCTGGCCGGCTAGGTCAGCGGGGCATCGAACCGGTTCGGGCTGGCCGCCGTAGTCCTGGGTGAGGGCGGGATCCGAGACCGCCCCGGGTCGTGCGGGGGCGGTGATGAGCGGGATGCCGGACGGACCTGCGGGCGCCGATGGCGGCAGCGAGGAATTCAGCGTGGCGCTGACCCGGGTCCTCGAGGCCATCGGCGGGTGCGACTTGGCCGTGGTCGATACGCTGGCCGTGGCGATCGGCCAGACCGCGGGCATCGTGGACGGCCTGGCTGGAGAGCTGGCCGCCATCCAGGCCCGGCTGGACGCCGAGGCCCACACCGCGTCCAGGTACGGCGTCGCGATCGGCACCGACGGGCAGCCGCCGCCGATGTCCGACGGATCGCCCGCCGACACCGGCGCGGCGAGCGTCAGGCACTGGGCGCTGGCCTACCGGCATGCGTTCGAGCGGGCCCGGGCGCAGGCCCGGCAGGCCAGGTTGCGAGCCGCCCGCCAGCTGACCGACCTGTGCGCCACCATCGACCAGCGGCACGTGCTGGCCGTATCCGCGTCGGTCACCGGCCGTGACTGAGTATTACCGATTCATTGCGGGCGGCCGGTAGGTCGAGCCGGGCGGGCCGCACCCTCGTTCTTCCCGGTGGTGGTTGGCCGGCGCGACCGTCATGGCTACCGGCGTCCCAGCTCGTCCATGGCGGTCGCGCCCAGGACGCCGGGCCGGCTACCGGCCGAACGGCGCGGGCGGCTCGAGCGAAGGCTCGTCGAGGAACGGGATGACCGCGGCGGGCAGGTCCGCCGAGGCGAAGATGTCATAGTGCGTCCGGCCCGGCAAGACGGCCAGCCGCGCCGCCGGGCGGGCCGAGCCGTCCCAGTTCGCGTCGCGCAGCCCGCCGCCGAGCAGCCCGTAGAACTCGACCATGTGCGCGGGGCGCACCGCGTCCGCGTCGCCGTAGACCAGCATGACCGGCGCGGTGATGGCCGGGACCTCCGCCGACCAGTCGTAGTCCCGGCGCAGCAGCTCACCGGTCTTGTCCAGCAGCACTGCGAAGTCCTCGACCCGGGGCGCGACCTGGGCGTAGAGGTCGTACACCGGCGACTGCATCAGCATCCCGGCCTGCTGCGGCCCCATCTGGTCCATCCCGGCCAGGCTCTCAGGAAACCAGCCGTCCCGTCGGCACGGGATGGACGTGAGCACCAGCCGCCGGACCAGCGACGGGTGCTGGATGGCCAGGCGCAGGGCGGTCGCCGCGCCGAAGGAGTAGCCCATCACGTCGGCCTGCGCCAGGCCGAGATGCTCGATGAGCCCGGCCACGTCGTCGCCCATCGTTTCGTACCGCAGCGGGCGGTCCACGTCGGCGGTGTGGCCGTGGGCCTGCAGGTCGGCCGTGATCACCCGGCGGCCCTTAGCCAGCTGCGGCATGATCGCGGCGTACATCTCGCCCGAGCCCAGGCCGCCGTGCAGCAGGATCAGCGGCTGGCCCGAGCCGTGCTCCTCGTAGTACAGGGATACGCCGTTCACATCTGCGTAGCTCACTTGGCCTCCGGGGCGGCGGGCCGCTCGGCCAGCGTGTGGATGATGTCGTGCCGGTCGGCCCCGGAAGCGAACATCCGCCGGGCCGCGACGAAGGTCGCGGGCGGATCGTCGTCCCACAGCTCGGCGATGACCCGGTGCACGGCGGTCATGAAGTCCTCGCGGGTGATCCCGGCGTGTGGCGCGCACTCGGCGAACTCGGCCTCGGTCAGCTCCCGGCGGACGGCCGGGTCGCCGAGGTCCACCGGACCGCGGGCACCCTGGCCGGGGTCCGGCAGCGGCACCGCGAACATCCGGCGTGCCACGTGCCGGGCCAGCTCGGACACGTCGGCGTCGGCGGCCGCCAGGTCGGCCAGGTAGCTGCGGGCCATGACCGCGTCCGGGTCGTCGTAGGCCCGCCCGAACCGGCCGAACGTCTCGGGCAGGCTGTCGGCCAGCCGCGCCCCGGCCGCCTCGTCCAGGCCGCGCTGGGCAGCCGACCAGGCGGTCCAGGCGGTTACCGCCGGCTCCAGGTGCTGGCGCTGCGCCTGCGACAGAGTGAAGGTGTTCGGCACGTGGCCCAGCAGCAGGTGCGCGAGCTTGCGCGGGCCGATCTGGGCCGGCGGCTCGCTCGGGATCCTGCTGCTGTAGCCGGTGAGCACCTGCGCCCAGAACCGCGTCGCGTCCTCGTCGGCGGCCAGCGCCTCGGCGGCCAGCGGGTTCTTCAGGAAGTCGTCCGCCGCCGAGGCGCGGTCGGCGGCGGTGAAGACGCCGATCGCCACCTCCGCTTCGGCCGGCAGCCGCCGGACCCGGGACCGGGCCACGGGCAGGTACGCCAGCGTGTCCACGGACAGGCCCGGATCC
>Ga0209420_1000962_pt1 | contig 14206 bp, 12 predicted proteins | sample BlaSpr_A8_OM1_O1_FD_187972 | JGI IMG/M metagenome (GOLD analysis project Ga0209420, IMG submission 187972) | Forest soil microbial communities from Thunder Bay, Ontario, Canada - Black Spruce, Ontario site 2_A8_OM1_O1 (SPAdes) (version 2) | ecosystem: Environmental > Terrestrial > Soil > Boreal... | reverse complement strand
CGATGAGGGCGGCCGGGTGACCAGCTGCGGCGCCCGCCGCGCGCAGTCTGGCGATGATCTCGGGCAGCTGCGCTGAGGCCATGTAGAACACGACCGTATGAGAGGGGTTGGCGAAGAAGCGCCAGTCGGCGCGGGCGCCCTCACGCTGGTGTCCGTTCACGAACGTCACGCTCTGCGCCAGGCGGCGGTGGGTGAGGGGAATCTCGGCATACGCTGCGGCGCCGAGCGCGGCGGTGATTCCCGGGACCACGATGCAGGGGATCTCATGCGCAGCGAGCAGCTCCAGTTCCTCGCCGCCGCGCCCGAACACGAACGGATCGCCGCCCTTTAAGCGCGCCACGCGCTTGCCGGCCCGCGCAAGGCTCACCAGGAGCGCGTTGATGCGCTCCTGCTGGCCCCGTTCGCCGGATTCCTTGCCGACAAAGATGCGCTCGGCATCGCGGCGTGCGCGCTCGAGCACGGCACGGCTCACCAGGCGGTCGTAGAGGATGACATCGCAACGCTGCAGCAGCTGCAGCGCGCGCAGCGTGAGCAGGTCCGGATCCCCAGGCCCGGCTCCGATCAGGTACACCTCGCCCAGCGGCGCGCCTGCCGGGTGCGCACCGGCGGTGAGCTGCGCGCTGCGCAGTTCGCGCACGAAGCCGTGCTCGGCCGCAGCTTCATCGCCCTCGAGCACGCGGCTGCCCACAGCTCCGGTCACGATCCCTTCCCAGAAGGCGCGGCGCGCGAGGGCTGCCAGCGTGCGCTTGACGCTCTGGCGGCGTGCACCGAGGAAGCGGGCCAGCGCGCCGATGCGCGCGGGCAGCAGCGCCTCGATCTGCTCGCGCACCCAGCGCGCGAGCACCGGGGAGTGGCCGCAGGAGCTCACCGCGACCAAAAGCGGGGCACGCTCGATGAGGGCCGGGAAGATGAAGGTCGAGAGCTCGCCGTCGTCGACGACATTGACCGGAATATTCTGGGCGCGCGCCGCCAGTGACACCGCGCGGTTGACCTCCCGGTCATCGGTCGCGGCCACCACCAGCACGGCGCCGCAAAGCTGCTGCGCGGAGAATTGCCCCGCGCGGTGCGTGATCTGCCCGCCCGCTGCCAGCGCGGCCAGTTCGGCATGCAGCTCCCCTGCGATGACGGTGACGCTGGCCTGCGCGCGCAGCAGCCAGCTGACCTTGCGCAGTCCCACCGCGCCGCCCCCGACCACCACGGCCGGACGTGCGCGCAGCTCAAGGAATACCGGCAGATAGTCCATCGACTCTTCTGCCTGGATCAGGCGTGCAGGGCCACAGGCGTGACTCCTGCGGAGGGGGGCTTTCTCGGATGCAGACCGCATTCGCGCGACTCGGCTTGTTCCCACCACCAGCGCCCGGCCCGGCGGCTCTCGCCCGGCTGGATCGCGCGCGTGCACGGCGAGCAGCCGATGCTGGGATACTGACGATCGTGCAGCGAATTGTACGGCAGCTGGCGCGCGCGGATGTACTGCCAGATGTCCTCTTCGCCCCAGTCAAGCAGCGGGCTTAACTTGTAGAGGCCGTGCTCGGCATCCCACTCCTGCGGTAAGAGCTGCGCGCGCAGCGCCGACTGCTCGCGCCGCACTCCGGTAATCCAGGCCGGAAAGCCGGCAATGGCGCGCCGGAACGGCTCGACCTTGCGCACCCGGCAGCATTCCTGTCGCGCCTCAAGGCTTGCGTAAAAGCCGTTGACGCCCTGCCTGGCCACCAGCCGTTCAAGGGCTGCCGCATCGGGGTAGACCACGCGCATCCTGAGGCGGTAGCGGCGCTGCAGCTGCTCGAGCAGCTGGTATGTTTCCTCGTGCAGCCGCCCGGTGTCGATGCTGAACACGTCCACCTGCGGCAGGTCTGACCAGATGATGTCGGTGAGGACCATGGCCTCAGCGCCGAGGCTGTTCGAATACACCAGCCGCCCGTGCCGCTCGAGCGCTGCGCCGAGGAGCTTGCGTACGGCGGCAGCCTTGCGTTCCAGTTCCGGTGTCGGCAGATCCGCCATGATGGGGCGACTATAGCGGCAGCGCCACATCGCCCAGAACGAACGATTTCTTCTTAGGGACTCTTCTGCGGTTATGGAACGGTTACAGCCGGCTCACAGAACGGTCGCCGCCGGTTCACAGAACGGTTGCCGCTTGAGTTAGTCTTGCACGGCACCAAGGCCTGAATCCCCATGAAGCTGCACCAACTACGTTACCTCGCCGCGGTCGCGCAGAGCGGTCTCAACATCACCGCCGCGGCGCAGAAGCTGCACACCTCGCAGCCGGGCGTCAGCAAGCAGATCAAGCTGCTCGAGGATGAGCTCGGATTCCAGATCTTCGTGCGCGCGGGCCGCAACCTCACCCGCATCACCCCCGCCGGCCAGCAGGTCATCGAGCGGGCCGTGCGGATCCTGCAGGAAGCGCACAGCATCAGAAACCTCTCCACGGAAATGCGCGACGAGGGCAAGGGGAGCCTCTCGATCGGCACCACCCATACCCAGGCGCGTTACGTGCTGCCGGGCGTGATCCAGGAATTTCGCGCCCGCTACCCGCAGGTGCGTCTGAACCTGCACCAGGGCACTTCCGAGCAGATCGCGGAGATGGTGAGCAGCGATCGCATCGAGTGCGCCATCGCCACCGGTTCCGAAGGGCTGTTCGCGGAGCTGACGCTGCTGCCGTGCTACCGCTGGCATCGCACCGTCATCGTGCCGCGCGGTCACCCGCTGGCGGACGGCTCGCGGCTCACCTTCAAGGCGCTGGCGGCCTACCCGCTCATCACCTACACGTTCAGCTTCACCGGGCCGTCCTCGCTTCACCAGGCGTTCGCACGCGCCGGGCTCACCCCGAACGTGGTCATCACGGCGCGCGATGCCGATGTGATCCAGACCTACGTGCGCTTAGGTCTCGGCGTGGGAATCGTCGCGCACATGGCGGTCGATGAGCACGATCCGGATCTGGCCGGTGTCGATGCCTCGCACCTGTTCGCCGCGCACACCACCTGGATCGGGTTTCGCCGCGGCACGCTGTTGCGCAAGTACATGTACGAGTTCGCCCAGCTGCTCGCGCCGCACTTGGAGCGGCGGCTGGTGGAGCGCGCGCACCGCGCCGCATCCGCCGAAGAGGCGGCGGCACTGTTTGCCGATACCGCGCTGCCGGAGCGCTAGGCGAAGAAGCGCTGCCGGCGCAGTGCGACCTGGGCGGCGCCCGGCTGGTAGGCGACGTCGTAGCGCGAGAGCGCACGGACGGCGGCCTCGCGCTCTTGGGGCCGGGTGAGATCAAAGGCATCAAATCCGCAGCGCGCGAGCAGGAACAGCTGGTCCTGCTGCACGCCTAACGCGCGCAGCTCGCCCTTAAAGCCGAAGCGCTCGCGCAAGAGGCGCCCCTGGGTGTAGCCGCGTCCCTCACCCGGCGAGGGGAACTCCACTGCCACCAGGCTCAGATGCGGCAGTAGGCCGGTCAGATCCTCCACCGCATCCGCCGGCGCCAGGCGCACGCCCAGGGGGCCTGGCCGGGAGAGCCACTGACTGTCGCCGTGCAGCTGTGCGTAGGGCACGATCAGGGCGGCCCCCGGCGCGGCTTCCTCGCCCAGGTAGCGCCACTGGTCCGCCACCCACTCACGCTGCCGCAGGATGTGCCGCATAGGCGCCCTCCCGGAAGGGGTTGAGCCCGACGCGGCGCACGGTGTCGATGAAGCGTTCACCTTCCGCACGCACCGTCCGGTACACCTCGACGATGCGCTCGATGGTGGGGGCGACCTCGTTCTTGCGCACCGACGGGCCGATCACCTCACCGAGTGCGGTGAAGCCGTTGGCCGAGCCGCCGAGACTGATCTGGTACCACTCCTCGCCGTGCTTATCGACACCGAGCACGCCGATGTGCCCGACATGGTGATGGCCGCAGGCATTCATGCAGCCGGACATCTTGATCTCAAGCTCGCCCAGGTCGTAGAGGTAGTCGAGGTCATCGAAGCGTTGCTGGATCGACTTGGCGACATCGAGCGTGCCGGCGTTGGCGAGCGAGCAGAAATCCAGCCCCGGGCAGGCGATCATGTCGGTGAGCGTGCCGATGTTGGGCATGGCGAGCCCAAAGTCCTGAAGCTCGTGCCACACCGCATAAAGATCGCGCTGAGGAACGTCCGCCAGCAGCAGGTTCTGGCTGTGCGTGGTGCGCACCAGGCCGAAAGATACGCGCTCGGCGAGAGCGGCCACCGCCGCCATCTGCTTGGAAGTCATGTCGCCCGGCACCTGTCCGTGCGCCTTCAGGCAAACGAACACCGCCCGGTAGCCCGGCACGCGGTGCGCGCGGGTGTTATAGCGGTACCAGGCCCGAAACGCGCTGTCGCGTCCGGCGGTCGCATCGATGTCTTCGAGGGTTTCGTAAGGCTGCGGCCGGAAGAAGGCGCGCACGCGCTCAACCTCGGCGGCGGTGAGTTTACTGGCGTGAGCGGCGCTTGCCTGCCATTCCGCCTCCACCTGCTCGCGAAAGCGCGCGATGCCTAAGCTCTTCACCAGCACCTTGATGCGCGCCTTGTTGAGGTTGTCGCGGCGGCCATGGCGGTTGTAGACGCGCAGCACCGCCTCGAGATAGGACAGAAGATCGCCGAGGGGCAGGAACTCGCGCATCACCTGGCCGATCATCGGCGCGCGGCCGAGGCCCCCGCCGACCCGCACGGTGAAGCCGATGCCGCCTTGCGCATCGCGCATCATCTGCAGGCCGATATCGTGCACTTCGGACGCCGCGCGATCCTCGGGCGAACCGGTCACGGCGATCTTGAACTTGCGCGGCAGGTAGGTGAACTCGGGGTTGAGGCTCGACCACTGGCGGATGATCTCGCAGTACGGGCGCGGGTCATCCACCTCATCCGGGGCGATGCCGGCCAGGTGATCGGCGGTGACGTTGCGCACGCAGTTGCCGCTGGTCTGGATGGCATGCATCTGCACGCTGGCAAGCTCGGCCAGGATCTGCGGCACGTCGGCGAGCGCGGGCCAGTTCAGCTGCAGGTTCTGCCGGGTGGTGAAATGGCCGTAGCCGCGATCGAAGCGCAGCGCAAGATCGGCAAGCTTGGTGAGCTGCATCGAGCTCAAGAGCCCGTAAGGAATGGCGATGCGCAGCATCGGCGCATGGCGCTGGATGTACAGTCCGTTGCGCAGCCGCAGCGGCTTGAACTGCTCCTCCGAGAGCTCGCCGGCGAGGTGGCGGCGGGTCTGGTCGCGAAACTCCGCGACGCGCTGATCCACCAGCGCCTGGTCCAGTTCATCGTAGCGGTACATACGCAAATGACTATAGGCGGGCGCTATCGGCAGGCTAAATACCGTGTGGTTTGGTGCACCTCTTTCTGGGGTTATGAGCGGTGTGCAACACTACGAAGGCGGTTAAGGAGGCGGCAAGTGGCGGGACTGTATTTCGAGCAATTCGACCCCGGTCAGCACTTTGTGCACCTGGTGCGGCGCACGGTCACGGAGACCGACAACCTGCTGTTCAGCGCGCTCACCATGAACCCGGCCGCCATCCATCTGGATGCGGAGTACTGCAAGGCAACCCCCTTCGGCGAGCGGATCGTCAACAGCGTGTTCACCCTCGGTCTGCTGGTGGGACTGTCGGTCATCGACACTACCTATGGCACGACCATCGGCAATCTTGGCTGGGAGGAGGTGCGCTTCCCGCGCCCGGTGCTGATCGGCGACACGCTGCATGCGGCCACCACCGTGGTCTCCAAGCGCGAGAGCCAGTCGCGCAAGGACTCCGGGATCGTCGTGTTCGAGCATCGTGCCTTCAACCAGCGTGACGAGGAGGTCGCCTCGTGCCGCCGTGCGGCGCTGATGCTGAAGAGGCCCCCCGCGTGAGCGATGCCGAGCTGCCCGCGCTGGCGCTGCGCTCGTGGCTGTTCGTGCCCGGCGACAGCGAGAGGAAGCAGGACAAGGCGCTCACCACCGATGCGGACGTGGTGATCCTCGACCTGGAGGACTCGGTGACCAGCGCGCAGTTGCCGCACGCGCGCGAGCGTGTGGCGCACGTGCTGCGCTCGCGCGGCCGCCGCCAGACCCCGCAGCTTTGGGTGCGGGTGAACGCCCCCGGCAGCGGCTTTTTGAAAACCGACCTGGCCGAGGTGTGCGCGGCCGGAGCACTGCCCGATGGGGTGGTGCTGCCGAAGGTCTCGGCGGCCGATCAGATCGACGATGTGGCGCAGTACCTGTCCACGCTCGAGACCGGCTTCGGCCGTGCGACCGGCAGCACCCGCCTGCTGGTCATTGCCACCGAGACGGCGGCAGGATTGCTCGCGCTGCCGCAATATCCGCTGACGCTGGGCGCCTCCCCGCTCGCGCGGGAGCGCCTGCTCGGCCTGACCTGGGGGGCCGAGGACCTGGGCGCGGCGCTGGGCGCACGCAGCCGCCACGACGCTTCCGGGGAGCTGACCTTCACCTTTCAGCTCGCGCGCACGACCTGTCTTTTGGCGGCGGCGGCACTGTCGGTGCAGGCCATCGACACCGTGCACACCAACTTCCGCGATGCACAGGGTCTGCAGCGCGAGCTCGACAACGCCCGCCGCGATGGCTTCAGCGGCAAGCTCGCCATTCACCCCGATCAGATTGCCCCCATCAATGCCGCCTTCGCGCCGAGCGAGGGCGAGCGCGAGCACGCGCAACGCGTGGTCGCAGCGTTCGCGGCCGTTTCCGGGGCGGGGGTGGCAAGTCTTGACGGGCAGATGATCGACCGGCCGCACCTGTTGCAGGCTCAGCGCATCCTCGCCGCGGCACGACGAGGAGGCGGCACATGAAGCTTCGGATCAAGGGCGCAAGCCTGCGGCTGCGACTCACGCAGGGGGAAATCCGCGCGCTCGCGCAGCACGGGATGATCGAGGAGCGGGTGCCTTTTCCCCACGCGCAGCTGGTGTACCGCCTCAGGCGTGAAGCGGCGGCGCGCGAGATCGGCGCCTCCTTCGGCGCGGGGGTGGTGGAGATCCAGATTCCGGAAGCTGCGGTGCGAGAGTGGTGCACGACCGAACTCGTGACGCTCGAGCGCGAACAGCCGGTGCCGGGGGGCACGCTGCGCATCGTGCTGGAAAAGGACTACGCCTGTCTCGCCCCGCGTAACGACGAGGATGAGTCGGACAACTATCCGCACCCGGACGGGGCGAGCGGCAAGACCTGTTAGGCTTTCAGCCGTTTGGCGCATCGAGCGCCAGCAGATCCTCGGGCGTATCCAGGTCGATGGCGGCGCTTGGCATCGGCACCCGCACCACGCGGTCGGTATTGCGCTGCAGCAAAATGCGCGCCCCCACATCGCCGCGCAGCTCGGTGAGTTCGCGGAATGCGCTGCGCGGGAAGATGACCGGTGGCCCGCAGATACCCGAGTAGAGCGCGGCGGCGATGTACTGCGGCTGCTTGCGCCAGGTCCCCGCCAGGCGTCTCAGATCGTCCGCCGTGACCGCGGCCTGATCGGCCAGCACCAGCATCACGCCGCCGCAGCTCGGCGGCAGGCGCAGCACGGCAGCGCGGATCGAGCTGCCCAGGCCTTCGCGCCAGTCGTGATTCACCAGCACGGAGCCCGGGGAGTGCTTCAGCAGCGGAGCGAGTTCCGCCGCGCCCGAGCCGAGCACGACGATCAGCGCGTTGCCGGTGACCTCGGACGAGCGCGTTACGGCGGTGTGCAATAACGGGCGCCCCGCGACGCGCACCAGCTGCTTGGCCGAGCCGAAGCGCGTCGAGGCGCCCGCGGCCAGCACCACCGCGTACAGCCCCTCACCGCTGCGGGACGTGCCGGTCGGCTCGCTCATGATGCAACCGGATTGCCCGCCAGCGTGATACCCGCCGGCAGATGATCGCCCACGCGCGCATAGCGCGCACGCTCCTCGAGGACCGAGTCGGCATCGACCCCACCGACGATGCGCCAGTCCGCCACCCGCGGATTGCCCGCGAGCAGGGCGTCGATCTCGGCCCGGCGCGCGCACCAGGCCTGTGTGAAGTACTGCAGGAAGTCCTGCCAGCTCTGAGTCGAGTTGGCATCGCACGCCGCGGCGAGCTTCTCGAGCACTTCGCGGCTGGTACCGGGGCGGCCGAGCGCGGCCACGAGCGCCCGCCGCGGGGCATCCTCACCCGCGTGCCCGCGGGCGAGATCGGCCAGGCGCTGATCACGTTCCTCGAACGAGGCGAGCACCCGCACCAGGTAATCGGTGCACGCGCTGCGAAATTCCTGCACCGGGACGCCGCCCGGGATCGAGGCGCACGCACGCGCCACCGCCGTCGCGTGCCCCCGCTCGGTGATCAGCTGTGCGCGTATCTGCTCGATCTCGTTCATATATGGTTCGAGATATATTCTATAACACCTTGAATATGCTAGCTAAGCATGGCCACTCAGGGGCCATGCCGGGGCTTGGCGGGCCGGCGTCTCCCGGGCATGCACGAACGCGTGCAGCTGCGCCACGATGGCGAGCGCGATGGACTCGGGCGTCCTGCCTCCGAGGGTCAGGCCGACCGGCGCATACAGGCGCGGCTGCAGGGCGTCGGCATCGCGGCCGAGCTGGGCGAGGAGGCGCTCGCGCCGAACCGCCGGCCCGAGCAGTCCCACATAGGGGAGGGAGCTTCTGGCGAGCACGCGCAGGTAGGCCAGATCCGAGGCCAGGTGATGGCTCATCACCACCGCGGCGCAAAAGTGTTCCAGCTGAAGGACGGCGGCGGCTTGCTCGGGACGGGCGACAACCACCCTTTCGGCCCCCGGAAAGTGCGCAGGGTTCGCGTACGCGGGGCGGTGATCAAGCAGCGTGACCTTCCAGTCGAGCCGCGCGGCGAAGTCCACGATCGGGGCGGCATCCGGACCTGCGCCGAGCAGCAGGATGCGCGGCGGAAGCGACAGGGGCAGTACAAAGAGCTTCCAGCACGGCTCTTCCAGCCAGTGGGACTGTCCGGCGGCCCGCGCCCGCTCGAGCGCGGCCTGCACGGAAGCCACTGCGAGCGGGCCGCCCGCCTGCGGCAGCGCCACGGTGCCGACGGGCGCGTGGGGCACTTGCGATTCCACCACGATGCCGATGGCCGTGGCCTCATGCGCGGCGAGCGCGGCGGCGAGGTGTGTGAGCGGCTGCCAGGCATTCTCAGGACCCGCCCGCAGCAGCAGGATGCGCATGGCACCCTCGCAGCCGAGCCCGAGCCCCCACAGCACCTCCTCGGTGCCGCGCATGTCGTAGCGGATCTCGCGCGCCGCGCCGGTCGCGATGACACTGCGGGCATGCTCGGCGAGGTCACCCTCCAGACACCCCCCGGAGATCAACCCCGCGTAGTCACCGTTGGCGGCGATGAGGATGAGCGCGCCGGGCTTGCGGTAGGTGGAGCCTGCCGTGTGCACCAGCACGCCGAGGGCGAGCGCGCGGCCGGCCAGGCGCTCGCGCTCGAACAGGGGCAGCAGCGGACTTAAGGATGCTTCCACGGCAGAGTGATTATGCCAGCCGCGAATTGCAGGCGTTGCGGGTGTGCAGGCCGTCGTTGCGCGCCTGACGGTGCCTCAGTAGAGTCCGCACGGCCTGCTAATAACTCCTGAAATATCAGCTTCGATGGTCACATCCGATCCTTGGGTCGTGCACAAGTTCGGGGGGTCGAGCGTTGCCGACGCCGACTGCTTCCGTAAAGTCGCGGCCATTCTCGAATCGGCGCCTCCTGGGCGCCTGGGCGTGGTGCTGTCCGCCTGCCGGGGGGTCACGGATGCCCTGCTGCGGGTGGTGGCACTGGCCGAGCGCCAGGATGAGCGCGTGCGCGAGGAGATCGCGCAGCTGCGCGAGCGGCACCTGGCGATCGCCGATGAGCTCTTGAGCGCGGCCGCGGCGCGCCACTACCGGGCCGCTTTCGACAGCGACTGTCGCGATCTCAACCAGGTGCTGCGCGCGCTGCATCTGCCGCATTCCCTGCACGACCCGCGCCCCTCCGCGCGTGGCGTCACCGATCTTGTGGCCGGCTACGGGGAGATCTGGTCGACGCGGCTGTTTCGTCCCTTCCTGGAGGAGCGCGCGCGGCGGCCGGGACCGGTGGCGTGGCTGGATGCGCGGCGCGTCGTGGTGGTCGAGTGGGGGCCGCTCGGACCTGGCGTGCAGTGGCCCGAGTCCCGCGCCAACCTTGCCGCCCAGGTTCCCAGCCAGTTCAACGGCACCCTGATCATCACCGGCTTCGTCGCCGTCGATCGGCGCGGGGTGCCCACCACGCTCGGCCGCAACGGCAGCGATTTTTCCGCCTCGATCTTCGGGGCGCTGCTCGGGGCCACCGAGATCGTGATCTGGACCGATGTGGACGGGGTGCTGTCGGCCGACCCGCGCCGCGTTCCGGACGCCACGGTGATTGACTCGCTTTCCTACAGCGAGGCGGTGGAACTGGCCTACTTCGGCGCCAAGGTCATCCACCCGCAGACCATCGCGCCGGCCGTCAAGGACCGCATCCCGATCTGGATCAAGAACACCTTCGCACCCGAGAAGGTGGGCACGCTGATCTGCGCCGAGCCGACTTCCACGCTCCCCGTCAAGGGCATCACCAGCATCGAGCGCGTGGCGCTGATCAACCTTGAGGGCACCGGCATGATCGGCGTGCCGGGTACCGCGCATCGGCTGTTTGGCGCGCTGCGCGAGGAAGGCATCTCGGTCATCCTGATTTCGCAGGGCAGCTCCGAGCATTCCATCTGCTGCGCGATCCCGCAGGAGCAGGCCGAGCGGGCCGCCTCGATCGTGCGCAGCGCCTTCGAGCGCGAACTGGAGGAGGGCCAGATCCAGAGCGTCGACATCGACCACGACCAGGCAATCCTCGCGGTCGTGGGCGATGGCATGGCGGGCACGCCGGGCATCGCGGCCAAGGTCTTCAACGCCCTCGGAGTGTCGGGCGTCAACGTGCGCGCGATCGCCCAGGGGGCTTCCGAGCGCAACATTTCCGCGGTGGTCGACGGGCGCGGCGCCATGCGGGCGCTGCGTGCCGTGCACGCCGGCGTATACCTCTCCCCGCATACCCTCTCGATCGGGGTGATCGGTCCTGGCACGGTGGGACGCGTCCTGCTCGATCAGGTGGCGTCCCAGGCGGCACGGCTGCGCAGCCAGTTCCGCCTCGACCTGCGGGTGCGCGGCATCATCGGCTCGCAGCGCATGCTGCTCGCCGACACGGATATCACCAGCGGCGACTGGCGCGCGCAGTACCAGGCCAGCACCCGCGCCACCGACATTGCGCGCTTCGTCGAGCACGTGCGCCTCGACTACCTGCCGCATACGGTGATCGTGGACTGCAGCGCGAGTGAGCAGATCGCCAGCCACTATGCCGACTGGCTCGCGGCCGGCATACACATCGTCACGCCCAACAAGAAGGCTAACAGCGGCGAGCTGGCCTACTACTATCGTCTCAAGGAGGCGCGCCGCGCCGGCGCCTCGCATTACCTGTACGAGGCGACCGTGGGGGCGGGGCTGCCGGTCGTGCAGACGGTGCGCGATCTGTGCCAGACCGGGGACGAGATCACCGGCATCGAGGGCATCTTCTCCGGCACGCTCGCGTACCTTTTCAACGTGTGGGATGGCCGCGTGGGTTTCTCGCAGATCGTGCAGGACGCCCGCGGGCGCGGCTTCACCGAGCCGGATCCGCGCGATGACCTTTCCGGCATGGACGTCGCGCGCAAGCTGATCATTCTCGGGCGCGAGATGGGGCTACCGCTGGAACTGAAGGACGTGAGAGTGGAGAGCCTGGTGCCGGCTGAACTCAAGGGCGGCACGATCGAGGAGTACATGGCGCATCTGCCGGACCATGATGCGGCCATGGCCGCGCGGCTTCAGGCCGCGCACGCGCGCGGCAAGGTGCTGCGCTACATCGGCAAGCTCACCGCGGACGGGCAGGCCACCGTCGGACTGCAGGAGCTGGATGCGCGCCACGCCTTCGCCAACATCGCCCTGACCGACAATGTGGTGCGCTTTGCCACGCGCCGCTACTGCGACAACCCGCTCATCGTGCAAGGTCCCGGGGCGGGTCCGGAAGTTACCGCCGGAGGGGTGTTCGCCGATCTGCTGCGCCTGTCCGCCTACCTCGGGGCGCGCTTATGAAGGGTGCGCCGCGCGAGCAGGCGACCGCCTTCGCGCCGGCCTCCGTCGGCAATGTCGCCATCGGTTTCGACATCCTAGGGTTTGCCATCGAGGGGCTCGGGGATCGGGTGACCGTGTCGCGCAGCGAGGCCGCCGGGGTCGAGATCAGCGCGGTGCGCGGGGTGGCCGGCGAGCTGCCGCGCGCGGCCGCCGACAACACCGCCGGGCGCGCGCTGCTCGCGCTTGAGGAGGCGCTGCGCCCGCCGTTCGGATTTCGGGTGCAGATCGAGAAGGGGATTCCGCTCGGTTCGGGCCTGGGGGGCTCGGCGGCCTCGGCGGTGGCGGCGGTGGTGGCGGCCAATGCGCTGCTGCCCGAGCCGCGGCCCCGCCTGGAGCTGTTGAAATTCGCCATGGCGGGGGAGGCGGTCGCCAGCGGCGCGCGGCACGCCGACAACATCGCGCCCTCGCTGTTTGGCGGCCTGGTGCTCACCGTCGGCATCGACCATCCGCGCGTGAAGCAGATCCCGGTGCCCGCCGGTGTGCGCGCCGTGATCGTGCGTCCGCACATGTTCCTCGCCACCGCCAGCGCCCGTGCCATGCTCAGTTCGAGCGTGGACCTTAAGGATTTCGTCTGGCAGACCGCCCACCTCGCCGGCTTCATCTGCGGGTGCTACACGGACGATCTGGAGCTGATCCGCGCCTCGCTCGAGGACGTGGTGATCCAGCCGCAGCGCGCGGCGCTGATTCCCGGCTTCCACGATGTGCGCCGCGGCGCCATGGCGGCCGGCGCGCTCGGCTGCTCGATCTCCGGCGCCGGCCCTTCCGTGTTCGCCTGGACGCTCGAGCCCCACGCGGTCGCGGTGCGGGATGCAATGCGCGGCGAGTTTTCCCGGCATTCGCTCTCGAGCGATGCCTGGCTGGTCGAGGTGCACTCGCGCGGCGCGCGTGTTATTGATTGACAAAGGCTGAAGTTAAATAAGACCTAGATGAGCGAGGGATTCCTGTTCAAGAGCTCGCGCGGGCAGGCGCCGGCAACGCCCTTCGCAGCTGCCGTGCTGCAGGGACTGGCCCCGGACGGCGGCCTGTACGTGCCGCTGCAGTGGCCGAGGCTTGCGCTCGAGAGCTTCGCCGCGGGCGCCGCACTGCCTGCCGTGTGCGCAACGCTCTTGGCGCCGTTCGTGCAGGGCGATCCGATCGCGGCCGAGCTGCCGGCGATTGCGCGCGAGGCGTTGAATTTCGAAGCACCGCTGGTGGCGCTGGCCGGCGACGCAGGACTCTCGGTCCTCGAGCTGTTCCACGGCCCGACGGCGGCCTTCAAGGACTTTGGCGCCCGCTTTCTGGCCGCCTGCCTGCAGCGCCTGCACCGACCGGCGGCGCGCCCGCTCACCATCCTCGTGGCAACCTCCGGCGATACCGGCGGTGCCGTCGCCGCCGCTTTCCATGGGCGGCCCGGCGTGGAGGTTGCGGTGCTCTTTCCCAAGGGCCTCGTCTCACCCACCCAGGAGCGCCAGCTGACCTGCTGGGGCGGCAACGTCCGCTCGCTCAAGGTGCGCGGGACCTTCGACGACTGCCAGCGCCTGGTCAAGGCGGCGTTCCTCGATCCGGCGCTCGCCGAGCTGCGCACGCTGTCTTCCGCCAACAGCATCAATGTCGGGCGCCTGCTGCCGCAGAGTGCGTACTACGCGGCGGCGAGCCTTGCCATCTGGCGCGCGCACGGTGAGCGCGCCTCCTTCGTGATCCCGAGCGGCAATCTCGGCAATGCCATGGCGTGCCTGTGGGCGCGCCAGGTGGGGCTACCGATCGCGGATGTGGTGCTGGCGCACAACGCCAATCGCACCGTGCCGGATTATCTGGAGAGCGGGCGCTGGCAGCCGCGGGCAAGCGTGGCCACCCTGGCCTCGGCCATGGACGTGGGAGATCCGAGCAACATGGAGCGCCTGCGCGCGCTGTTTCCCGCTATGGAGGAGCTGCGCGCGGCGGTCAGTGCCTGTTCGGTCAGTGATGAGCAGATCCGCTCGCGCATCCGCGCGGGTTACCGTGACTACGGGCAGATCTGGTGTCCGCACACCGCCGCAGCCGCGGAAGGCTGGGCGCGACTGCCACCGCAGCTGCGCCAGGGGCGGCGCTGGGTGTTGGTGGCGACGGCGCACCCGGCGAAATTCCGCGAAATCGTCGAGCCACTGATCGGGGTTGCCGTGCCGGTGCCC
>Ga0209420_1000961_pt1 | contig 14207 bp, 12 predicted proteins | sample BlaSpr_A8_OM1_O1_FD_187972 | JGI IMG/M metagenome (GOLD analysis project Ga0209420, IMG submission 187972) | Forest soil microbial communities from Thunder Bay, Ontario, Canada - Black Spruce, Ontario site 2_A8_OM1_O1 (SPAdes) (version 2) | ecosystem: Environmental > Terrestrial > Soil > Boreal... | reverse complement strand
ATGTAGTTCGTCGATGAAGAGGATGATCTGCCCCTGCGAGTCTTCGATTTCCTTGAGCACGGCTTTGAGCCGGTCTTCGAATTCGCCACGATATTTCGCGCCGGCCAACATCGCTCCGAGATCGAGTCCAACCACGCGTTTGTTCTTGAGAACTTCGGGCACATCGCCGGAGATGATTCTTTGGGCGAGGCCTTCGACGATGGCCGTCTTGCCCACGCCGGGCTCGCCGATGAGCACGGGATTGTTCTTCGTCCGGCGCGAAAGCACCTGGACCACGCGGCGGATTTCTTCATCGCGTCCAATGACGGGGTCAAGCTTGCCGCGGCGGGCCTGCTCGGTCAGATCGCGGGCATAGCGGTCTAATGCTTGATACTTAGCCTCCGGATTCTGGTCGGTAACTTTTTGTGAGCCGCGGACCACGGTGAGCGCCTTCAAAATCGCGTCGTAGGTCGCTCCCTGGCGGGCCAGGATTTGCTGCGCGACGTCCCGTTTGAGGTGGGTGATGGCCAGCAGCAGGTGCTCGGTGGAAACGTATTCATCCTTGAAGTTGGAGGCTTCTTTGAATGCTTGATCGAGCAATTTGTTGACTTCGTTCGAGAGCGTGGCCTGGGCGGCTTGTCCGGAGACCTTGGGAAGTTTGTCGAGCTCTTTGTAGACGTCGGACAAAACGGCTTGCGGGCCGATGCCGATCTTTTCGAGCACGGGCGGGACGATGCCTTCTTTATCTTCGAGCAGCGCCGCGAGGAGATGGAGCGGCTGCAGTTCGGGATTGCCGTGCTCGGAGGCGAGTTCGTTCGCTCGCTGCACGGCTTCCTGCGCTTTGACGGTGAATTTGTCCCAACGGATCGGCATAAATTTATTCCTTGCTAAACGATTTGTTCTGTTGAATGTGCGTGGGCCCTGCTCGTGCCTCTACTCCTTAGTTTCCCGTATCCACCTTCTTGCGGTCCAAGTCATTGCTGGGGGGAAGAAACTGGAGTAGCCAGCCCCCGACCACAATGGGTTCGTCCTGTACCCTGCCGCCGAGGGCCTTGAGATAGCCATCGAGGGGCTCAAGGCTGAGCAACGAACTACCCGGCGCCGACGGCGGCTGCGCGATGGCGTATTTGCCGATGACGGCGTCGGCTTGCATTTGGTTGATCGCTTCGAGCGCGGCTTTCACGAACGTACCTTGGGAACATTGTGAGGCAATACTGCCCACTTCGCCAAGTTTTCAACCACGTCAAAAGCAAACGGGAGGGCCGGCAGGTACGCCGCCCTCCCGCTAAAACCCCGCTCCGCCGGGCGCGGACGAATGCGTCCACCCCCACGTGAGCCTCGTACTTATGCGGCTTTGCTGGGGCCCTTGCTTTCCGTCGTTTTGCCTTCGATCGACTTCTCCGTCCCGGACTTGGCCTCGCCGACGGTTACTTTGATCTGCTTGGGCTTGGCTTCGGCCTTTTTGGGCAGATTGATCTTCAACACGCCTTTATCGTAGGTCGCGGAAACGTTCTCGGAGTCTACGGTGGTGGGCAGAGTAAAGGTGCGCGTAAAGCTGCCGTACTGGCGCTCCACGCGGCGGTAGTTCTCTTCTTTTTCTTCTTTTTCGATCTTCCGCTCGCCGTGCACGGTGAGGGTGTTGTTCTCCACGCGTACGTCGATATCCTTTTCGTCGATTCCGGGCACTTCGATCTTAAGAGTAACTCTGTGCTCATCCTCGTAGACGTCGACGGCGGGGGCGAAGCTCGATGTGGTCAAGGACTCGTCCTGGCCTTCTCCGCGATAGGACTCGCGGAAGACGCGGTTGACGCGGTCCTGCAGGGTAGAAAACTCACGGAAAGGCTCCCAACGGGTTAATACGGTCATGGTTACATCCTCCTTCAGAGATTTGGTGATTCCAGAATTCCTGATTCCAAGCTCCCGGCCCGAAGCCAAGACCTCAGGCTTGCCGCTTACCTATACTTAGATGCACAATGATCACGCAAGAAGCATAAAATATGAGTGTATTACTGTCAATATCAATAGTGTGCTTGTTTTCATTAGCTTACGTGCGCAATGATACATTTCAGATAGGCGGTTTCAGGGACATTTAGGAGAACTGGATGGTCCTTTGCCTGCCCACGAACCTCGATCAACCGAAGAGTTCGGCGAGCATCCAAGGCGGCGTCGGCGAGCATTTCGAGGAAGTTGGTCTGACTCACGTGGTACGAACAGGAGCAGCTAATCAGGATACCGCCGGGGCGGAGCATCTTCAGGGCGCGGAGGTTGAGTTCTTTGTAGCCACGGAGAGCCGCGTCGAGATCGCGCTTGCTCTTGGCGAAGGCGGGGGGGTCGAGAACGATGGTGTCGTAGCGGCGGGAAGAGGAAGAGTAATCCTTGAGCAGGTCGAAGGCGTTGGCTTCGATCCATTCGATCTCTAGCGGGCTTTCATCGCGGTTGAGCGCGGCATTCTGCTCGGCGACTTCGAGAGCAGCACGCGAGCTGTCGATGCCGGTGACGTGCGCGCAGCGTGGGGCGAGATGCAGAGCGAACCCACCCTGGTAGCAGAAGACGTCGAGCGCGTCTCCCTTGGCGTATTGGGCTGAGGCGGAGTAGTTTTCGCGCTGGTCGAGGAACGCTCCGGTTTTCTGGCCCTCCAGGGCGTCGTAGCGGAACTGGATGCCGTTCATGGCGAAAGTGGTGGAGGACTTTTCACCTTGCAGCAGGCCGGAAGCGCGAGCGGGAAGAGTTTCGAGTTCGCGAACGCGCGGGTCGACGCGCTCCATGATAGAAGCCGGGCGAAGACGGGCGGTCAGTTCGGCGAGGACGGTCAGGCGCACGGAATCGATGTCCATGGCCTGGGTGAGGATTTGCAGGGAAAGAATGTCGTTGTATCGGTCGACGATAAGGCCGGGGAGGAAATCAGCTTCGCTGAAGACGACGCGGTAGCCTTCGGTGTCGCGGACTAGAGGCTGACGATAGGCGATGGCGTTGGCGATGCGCTGGCCAAGCAGGGCGGTGAAATCCGCGATGGTTTCGGAGGAGATCATGCGGATGGCGATTTGCGAAGAGCTGGAGTAGAGGGCCGTGCCGAGAGGCTTGCCGCGATGATCCGTGACGCGGATCACGGAGCCGGGGAGGGCGGAGTCGGAGGAAACGATGTCGGAGCGGTAGACCCAGACGTGGCCGGATTTCAGGCGAGCAGCGCCGCGAGGCGAAACTTTGACTATCGGAACAGTTGCGGGCGCGGGCTGATTGGGCATGCAGTCATCTTAAATGGGTTGAATCGTCGATGGATGGCTAGCCGACTCGTATTCGGCGGCGGGATTTTTAGTGCACATCGGCATTTTCCCGTCGGGCCTCAAAAAGGTCTCCTTCAGCTTAGCGAGTGGGATCGCGCGCTACGCCGAGGGTGACCGGTGATAGGATTGCCGAAAGCAACAGCGCCAGCGTGCGCATGTCCGGAGCGCCTGCCTTTTAGAGCGCCTCGGGCGCTATCTCTGGCGCAATTCCGTAAACTTTATCGCGAGGGTACTGCGAGAGCCGCCATTTTAGCGGGTGGCTTGTTCGGTGGGTGGTACTGGGACTTGCGGTTTGACGTGAGAGCCGCTGGCGGCTTCGTGGCGGGCCAGGTCGAGATCGAGTCGCAGGGAGTCAAGCGCAACCATGGGGAGCTCGGTGCCGAAGGCATCGAGTTCGCCTTCGGTCCAGCCGCCGTTTAGGCGCATCGCGCCGGTGATATCTTCGGGAAAGGCCTGGCGATAATCGCCCTCGCGGAGAAAGATGTTGCCGATGAGGCGTCCGGTGTGGACGTCGTAAATGCGGCGGCTGGCCTGGCCGCGGGCATTGGTAAGACACAGAAATACCTCGCCGATCCCGCCGAATTCGGAGCGGTAATACCAGGCCTGAGACGCGTCAATCTTAGGATGATGGCGTTTGGGGCGGGTGGTCGAAGGGATTTGATCGGCCAGCTCGTCGGCAGGATTGAAATAGAGAATGCGCTGGCAGGAGTCGCACACGATCGTCTGCGTACCGGAGCGAACTTCGTTGTAGGTCTGCGGCCGGAGCTTGACCCGGCAGGCCATACACTGCTGATCCCGAACTTCGGAGATGCCGCTGCCGCGAAACTTAGACACCCGCTCGTAGTGACGGAGCAGATCGTCGTTGACGCCGGTGCGAATCTGATCGCGCTTGGCGCGCCACTCGGCGAGAAGTTTTTCGTCCTCGGCGGTACGCCGGCGAGCTTCTTCCTTTTCTTTTTCTATTTCGGCGGTCTCGGCTTTGAGTTCGGCTTGCGCGGCTTTGACTTCCTTGTCGCGAGCGTCAGCATTGACCATCATCTCGAGAATCTTGTCTTCGTTGGCGGCGATTTCCTTTTCCGAGAACTGGATTTCGTGCAGCAGCGCCTTGTACTGGTCGTTGGTCTTGACCTCAAGCGACTGGTCGCGATACTTGGAGATTTTGCCGCGCAGGTCGGAGATGGCCGTATCGTACTTACGGCGGGCAGCTTCGTCAGCCTTGACGGCGGCCTGGGCTTTTTCCAATTGGGTTTTCGTGCCCGCGAGTCTCTGCTCGATGACCGCGACGCGCTTAGGGAATTCGGCCACCTCGTCCTGCAGACGACGGATTTCCTTGTCCGTGTCCTGCAGTTTCAGCAGATTTTCTATGTCGGGAAGCATTGACTATATTGATTCTAGCATGGGGGTGGGGACAAATTATGGGCTCGATTCTCTCCCCTGGCGGGCGGGAAAGAGCTTAACCATAGAGGACACGGAGTGGCACCGAGGCAGACCGGAGCAAAGCATAGAAAGCCTGTCCGCCGGGCTCAATTCTCCGCAGAGCTCGATCCGGGCGGGCGGACGCGCAGCCGGTGTACACTCTTCCTTCGCGCATTGTGCATCCGCCGTTATTTCTTGCCTGTGAGGATCGTTCGTGAAAAGACAGATTTCTCTCCTCTCGTGCTTTGCCCTGCTCGCACTGATCCCTGGTGTCGTCACTTCCACGACTGCAAAAGCGCAGACTGCCCCTACCAAGCCGCTGACCATTGAAACGCTGTACCAACCGGGGGGGCTGGCCGGTCGCGCGCCCGAGACTGTGGAGTGGAGTCCGGACGGGACCAAGCTCACATTTGTGCAGCGCGACGGAAAGGGAGAGAAGGGTGAGTTGTGGTACCTGGACATCTCCACGGGCGAGAAGAAGGTGCTGGTCAGCGCGGCCAAGCTGGCAGCGCTTGATCCGGACGTGAATAAGGTGAAGAACGAACGGGAGCGGGAGCGGCGGACGCGTTATCACGTGGCGGCATATTTGTGGGCGCCGGACTCGAAACATCTGATCTTCGATTCGCAGGGTCAGCTATGGCTCTACGATTTGGGTACGGCGACGGCGGTGCAGTTTACCTCCGCGTCCGATCCCAGTGGAGATCCGAAGTTCTCGCCCGACGGCGGACATGTGGCCTATGTGCGCAAACACAATTTGTATGTTCATCCGGTAAACGGGAAGGATGAAAGGCAGTTGACCAAGGACACCGGCGACAGCCTGTTCAACGGCGATATCGACTGGGTCTACGCGGAAGAGTTAGCGGTGCGCAGCAATTATTTCTGGTCGCCCGACAGCCGAGAGATTGTGTTCCTGCACATGGATGAAACCAAGGTGCCGACCTATCCCATCACGGACTGGCTGCCCACACATCCCAATATGGAGTACGAAAAATATCCCAAGGTGGGAGATCCGAATCCTGCGGTGAAGCTGGGTGTGGTGGATGCGGAGAAGGGCAAAGTTCGCTGGATTTCGCTGACCAGCGATCCGGACTCGTACATCCCGCGCTTCGGCTGGGTGCGGGAAGGAGTGGTGTGGGCGGAAGTGCTGAATCGCACGGAAGACAAGATGGACCTGTATTTCGTGGACGCGAAAACAGGGAAATCGAAAATTGTGCTGACCGAGACGACGCCCGGGGCCTGGATCGACTTCGAACAGGTGGAGGTTCGGTTTTTAAAATCTTCCGGGCAGTTTCTGTGGCCGAGCTGGCGCGACGGCACCATGCAAATCTATCTGTACAGTTTCGATCAGCAGAACCCGATGGTCGCTGAGGCCAAGCTGGAGCGGCAACTGACGCAAGGCGAGTTCGAGGTGCTGGGAATTGAGGGAGTGGACCCGGCCGCGGGCACAGTATTTTTTTCGGCGAATAAGGATGATCCGCGGCAAGTGCAGATTTTTTCCGTGCAACTGGATGGTTCGGGCTTCAAGCCGCTGACCTCGGAAGAGGGTATCCATTCCGGAGATTTCAGCGACGATGGGAAGCACTATACGCACACCTATTTCGGTCCGCAGACGTCGACCACGATTTCGCTTTGCGCCGTGGGAGGGGCCTGCAATCCGGTGTGGAAGGCGCGAGACTCCGTTGCTGAATATGGACTGCGGGCGCCGAAGTATCTGGACTTCAAGGCGGACGATGGGACGACACTTTACGGGCGGCTATTGCTTCCCGCGGACGCACCGGCCAGCGGCAAAATTCCGCTGATTGTGAACATTTACGGAGGTCCGGCGGCACAAATGGTAAGGAAAGGAGTGCCCGATCCGTTCGACGAAATTCTGTCGCGCAAAGGCTTTGCCATTTTTGCGGTGGATAATCGCGGGACGCCGGGACGGGACCGCAAGTTCCAGACTGCGATCCGGCATGAGTTTGGCGCGATTGAACTGAAGGATCAGCTGACCGCCCTCGATCAGTTGTTGGGGCAGTATCCACAGCTGGATAAAGATCGCGTGGCCATCTGGGGATGGTCGAATGGCGGATCGATGACGCTCTATGCCATGACGCATTCGGAGCGCTTTCGGGCGGGCGTGGCCGTGGCTCCGGTGACCGATCAGTTGAACTACGACTCGATTTATACCGAGCGGTACATGGGGCTGTTGACTGACGATAAAGCGGGATACCAACAGTCGGATGTGACCCAGGACGCCGAGAAGCTGCACGGAGCGTTACTGCTGGTGCATGGTACGAGCGACGACAACGTGCATTTCCAGAACACCGTTCAGATGATTAATGCGCTGATCGATGCGGGCAAACAGTTCCGGCTGATGATTTATCCCAACAAGACCCACAGCATTGCGGGGAAAGATGCGCGAGTGCACCTGTTCACGATGATCGTCGACCATTTTGAGCGGGAGATGAAGTAGCCGGGACTAGAGCCGGTCTCAAGAATGGTGGTTGAACCTTGGTAGCTATTTTCTGCGCCTCAGGTTCGTCGGCTGGTGATCCGCTGGGAGTACCACGTCGAGAACTTCTTCGCCATGGTTCGCCTCGCTGGTACGCAGATCCTCCTCAGGCATCTATGAGCAGTTACTCGTACCGCAGCGCCACCATGGGATCGACTCGCATGGCTCGACGAGCGGGAAGGTAGCTTGCGAGTACTGCCACCGAGCAAAGAAGAACCGTAACCGCAGCGAAAGTGAACGGATCCGTGCTGCTCACTTCAAACAGAAGGCGGTTCAGCACACGCGTTACTCCATACGCCCCTGCAAGACCCAACAGCACGCCAAGAGAAACCAGGGCCATGCTTTCGGCAAAAATCAGAGCAAGCATGTCGATGGGACAAGCTCCCAATGCCATTCGGACGCCAATTTCACGTGTGCGTAGGCTGACCGCGTAGGCCATCACGCCAAAGATTCCGACACCCGAAAGCAGCAATGCAATGGTTGCGAAGCTCCCGAGAAGAAAAGTGCGAAATCGCTGTTGAGTGGTAGACGCCTCCAATAACTGATCCATCGTGGCGATACGGCCCACGGGTTGATCTGGGTCGAGCGCCGAGACTTCGCGTCGAATTGCTGCGCTAAGACTCGAAGGATTGTCTCTTGCGCGGATCACAAGCGTCTGCCACGGCATAGTCGCCTGTGTGTAAGGAATGTAGATTCCCGGAGATGGCTCATCGGTCAATTTGTTCTGTCGCACATTGCCGACGATCCCTACGATCTCACAACGGCCAATGCCAAATGCCGGCATGTCGAGAAATCGACCTACGGGATCTTGATTGGGCCAGTAAGTTCGGGCAACCGCCTCGTTAACGACAGCGACGCGTGGAGAATCCTTGGTGTCGTGGTCGGAGAAATATCGACCACGAAGAAGAGGAATTTTCAGCACGTCAAAGAAATTGTTGGAGACAATGCGTGCCTCTGCCTCTGGCTGATCGAAGAAACTCTTATATGCACGACCGTCCATCTTGAAACAGACGTTCCAAGACTGTCCTTCGATGGGCAGCGCGAGCGTGGCACCTGCGGATTCCACTCCGGGCAGCGCTGCAATACGAGCCATCAGCTGTTGATAAAACCCAGTCCAACTCATTTTGTCTTGATCGGACATGGAACGGTACACTTCGACCGTCAAAAGATGATCGGTGCGGAAGCCGGGGTCGACTCTGTATAGGAGAATCAAGCTTTTTCCTAGCAGGCCAGCCGCCGCCAGCAATACCAGCGACAGGGCAAATTCGGTAACCACCAACATCCTCGCTAGAGGTTTGCGCTCTCGTGCATTCCGAGCGTTTTGCTTCAGAGATGCTTCGGGGGCATTGCGCGAGATCTGCCAAGCTGGCGCGAGGCCAAACAGGATTCCAGCGAGGGACGAAATTAAGCCAGTGAACACGAGCACAGCCAGATCGATATGTGCGGATGAACTTCTGGGAATGTCGATGGGCGCCCAAGCGATTAAGACATGCATGAGAAGGAAGGCACCCAGCACTCCCAACGTGCCACCGAGGAGCGCGAGGAGCAGACTTTCGGTCAGCAATTGCCAGAGGATTCTGCCTCGCGTGGCACCCAGCGACGAGCGAATCGCAATTTCTGACTGCCGCGCAGCGGCGCGGGAGAGAAGCAAGGTGCCAAGGTTCGCGCACGCGATCCACAGTACAAGAGCAGCCGATCCCATCAGGATGAGGAGCGCGGGCCGAAAGTTCCCGACCATGTCCTCGCGCAAAGGCACCAGTCTCACTCCAAGGTCTCGATTGGAAGCGGATACACTTGTGCCAGGCTGCTCGCAATGGCCGTCATTCCGGCTTGCGCTTGGGACAACGTTACGTCGGCGGCGAGGCGCCCAACCACCGACATTCCGAGATTGCCGCGTGTGGCAATCTCTTCGCGTAAGTCCGGCCGTACTGACGTGATGGCAACCCAGATTTCTGTTTGTGGGTCAGGAAATTGATAGCTTGGCGGCATGATGCCGATCACCTGGTAAGCATAGCCATCCAAAGTGATGGATCGGCCTATCACGCCCGGATCAGAACCGAAGGAGTTGGACCATAAGGGGTAGCTCAAGACCACGGTTTGCTGATTCAAGTCGGCCGCGAGGGATCTGCCTTTATAGGGCTCAACGCCCAGGGTCTCGAAGAAATCAGACGATACAACCTCGCCCCGTATACGCTCGGGTTGGGGAATTCCAGCCAGGTTGAACGTCTTCTCTTCGTAGGCAGCGAGCTTGCGAAAAAAGCGGTTCTGTTCGCTCCAATCAACGAAGTCTGGATAAGACGTCTTCCCGTACAAGTCACCAGACTTTAAATTAAAGGTATTTACTTTCACGAGCTGTTCGGCGTTCGGATAAGGCAACGGCCGAATTAACACGGCATCCAGAATGCTGAACACAGCGCTGTTGGCCCCAATTCCCAGCGCCAAGGTAAGCACTGTAACCGCCGTGAAGCCAGGATTGTTTCGCAGCTGACGCAACGCGTAACGGACATCTTGGCTTAATCTCCCCATCTTAGGACGTGGGTTCTCCTACATGCAGGAAGCGCCCCATTACACGTCGAGATATTAGCACCAACGATTGCAACCGCCGTCGGAACTCCTCACTCTTGGAGCAACACTTTTCCAATCCAGTTGGGGAGCGTAATCCCTTGATGGCAAAGCGCGAGAGAATACCGCCGTCGAACCAAATTGCTTAGCACCAGGTTGCTTCAAAGTGTCCACCGCCGGCCTTAGGCGTCCGGAAGCGAACCGGCAACCATCGCTCTACTGAGTTTATGAGACCGGTTGTAGTTGTTAGTGCAGGTCAGAATAGGCTCGTGGTTTTGCTGCGATCGCAGCCGCTTATTTATGTCTGCCTGAACCTTTGCGAGGGCTCTCCTTCGAGGAGCCGTCTCGGGACGAGCTCTCTCTCGAGCTGTCCTTTGAGGAGCTTTCTTTCGACGAGCTTTCTTTTGAGGAGCTGTCTTTCGAGGAAGTGTCTTTCGACGAGGAATCCTTCGAAGAGCTATCCGACCTGGATTTGTCGTCTTTCTTGTCCTTCGAGGAGGAGTCGCCGCTGCCCGAAGATCCGGGCGAAGAGGATTTCTTGGCGTAGTCGGTGACGTACCAGCCGGTGCCCTTGAACTGCACCGCGGGAGCGGAGATCATCTGTTCGACCTGGCCGCCGCATACCGGGCACTTCTTGACCATCTTGTCGGAATACTTCTGGATTTTTTCGAAGCGGTGACCGCACTTCTTGCATTCGTATTCGTAGAGGGGCATGAGTGTGAGACGGTTGTGAGGAACAAGTTTCACACTGATTCTAGGGGCGCGCGGCGATTGCGTCAATTACAGGAGCGCCCCCGAAGCGCGGAGTTGAGTCGTCTTGGCCGAGATTTGAACTCACTTCGTCCGCCAGCTGCCGGAACTTCGGTCCCGGTCTTTCCTTTTTCACCGTTTGCATCGGAGTGGTTTGGAGTGGGGCGCTGAATCAGTTCTTCAGGCCCATGTGCAGGCGCTGGGGCGCGGTGTTTTGCCAGGCGGCCTGAATGGCTTTGCGCAGAGTTTCCTTCCTGGCGGCTTTCAAGTTCACGCGGGTCGCGCCGCGGCGTCCCCAGCCGCCGTTTACTGGGGCGAAAACATCAGGTTCATCTTTCGAAAAGTAGTGTTGCTGCTCGGGAGTGAGCTTGACCATGGCCCAGGCCTTGTCGGGATAGCCCAGAGTGGCGAAAACTTTTCCGGCGACGCGGAAGTCGGGATGATTCATGTGCGAACGCTCTTCGGTCTCGGGAAAAGCGAGGGCCATTTTGCGGAAGTCGCTGGCGGTCACGAGGCGGGTCTCCTGAGATGCGTACGTTAGCATAAACCGCCTGCCTAGGCGGAAAGTTACGGGCGTTTGAGAACCGCCTTTCAATCATCGTCCGGGTAGTGACATGTCGAGCTTCGCTCGACTGGACAGCCCAGGCGGCAGTTCCCACATGGGCAGTGGTAGACTCCGGCCATGAAGGATAGGGAGCGAGAGCTTGCTGAGTTCGAGCCTGTGACTCAGAACAAATCCAGCAAGGAAAAGATCGCCGCGGCGGGGCGGGCGCTTTATCTGGTGGGGACGCCGATTGGGAATCTGGAGGACATCACGCTTCGGGCGCTGCGCGTGTTGAAGGAAGTCGATGTCATTGCTTGCGAGGACACGCGGCAGACGCAGAAGCTGCTGAATCATTATGCGATCGCGACGCGTACCACCAGCTATCACGAGCACAACGAGATGACGCGGTCGGCGGAACTCGTCAACGAGATGCAGGCAGGCGCGAGCGTCGCGCTGGTGACGGATGCGGGCATGCCGGGAATTTCTGATCCGGGATATCGGCTGATTGCGCTGGCGATTCGACATCGGGTGCCGGTAGTCCCGATTCCGGGGGCGGCAGCCTTTCTGGCGGCGCTGGTGGCCAGCGGGCTGCCTACGGATTCGTTTCGCTTCAGCGGATTTCTTCCGGCGAAGCGCGGGGAGCGGCGGGCGGCGCTGGAGGCGATCCGGAATTCTCCGCGGACGCAGGTGTTTTATGAGACGCCCCATCGTATTGTCGAGGCCCTGGAAGATGTCTGCGAGGTTCTAGGAGCAGCGCGGCGGGTGGTCATGGCGCGCGAAGTGACCAAGCTGCATGAGGAGTTTTTGCGCGGGCGTGCGAGCGAGGTGCTGGAGAACTTGAAGTCGCGCGAAGCAGTGAAGGGGGAGATCACACTGCTGATTGGAAAAGCGGAGAGCGATGCTCGTGTAGAGACCGACGCATTCGTCCGCCTTTCAGTCCGGCGGCGAGTGGAGCAGATCATGGCAGAAGAAAAGGTGGACGAGAAGGCGGCGCTGAAGAAAGCGGCGAAAGAGCGAGGGGTCTCGAAGAGCGAAGCGTATCGGGAATTGCAGCGTAGCAGGTGAGCAACGGGCGAGCTGCGCTCGACCATTGCCAAGGGCGGCTGCCCCCCGCATAAAGCGGTGCGTCTATTTTCCTGCCAGCTCCCGCTTCACAATTTCGCTGACCATTTTGCCATCTACGCGCATGCCGGCGGCGTTAAACCTTGCCATGGCGTTTTTCATGACCGTGCCCATTTCTTTCATGGTGGGCGAACCCATTTCGGCGATGGCCGCTTTCACGCCGGCTTCTACTTCCGGCTCGCTGGCGGCCTTGGGGAGATAGGATTCAATGAGAACCATTTCGGCGGCTTCTTTGTCGGCCAATTCCTGGCGTCCGCCTTTGGTGAACTGTTCGACGGATTCTTTGCGCTGCTTGATCAGCGTGGCCAGCACGGCCTGGCATTCTTTCTCATCGAGCGGAGCCATTTTTTCGACTTGGCGCAGCTGCAGCGCGCTCTTGACCATGCGCAGGGCGGAGAGGCGCGCTTCGTCCTTGGCTTTCATAGCGCTGACGATGTCTTTCTGGATTTGGTCGACTAAGCTCATGAGGCGATTATAGACGGTGCAGTTGCTCGATGACGGCGGGGGCAAAATCAAAATCCGGGCTGCGATTCACGCCAGATATTTTTGCGCGAGTTATTTTTCGCTCATGCAAACCGGCTTATGCTTCGGTTTGCTGTCCACGAACTGTCGAGCTTCGCTCGACGGACAGCCGAGGCGGCTGTCCCCAGATATTGATTTCCACCTGGGTCTCGGCGAACGGAGACAACAGCGAAGCTCTCCGGAGCTGCCACAATCAGCCGGCATCCGATAAACTAGTAACGAACCTCATACCTAGGAACTCCAGGACATTATCCATATGTTGCATAAGAATCGTCTTTTTACTCCGGGGCCAACCCCGCTATTGCCGGCGGCGCAGACGGCCATGGCCTCATTCACCGCGCATCATCGGACGGCTGACTTCCGGGCACTGTTTCAGCGGGTGCTGGCCGACATGAAGGAATTCATTGGCACCAAGAACGATGTGCTGGTGCTGGCTTGTTCGGGCACGGGCGTGATGGAGGCCTCGGTGTCGAACCTGACGTCGCCGGGCGATAGAGTTCTGGTGCTGACGGCGGGGAAGTTTGGCGAGCGCTGGACGGGCCTGGCCAAGGCGTTCGGCTGCAACGTGGAGGTGCTGAGCGTTCCCTATGGGGAAACTTTTTCGCTGGAAGCGATTGGGGCGAAGGTTACGTCGGATGTGCGGGTGGTGTTTGTGCAGGCGACCGAGAGTTCTACCGGAGCTCGGCATGATGTGGAAGGCATCGCGAAAATTGTGCGGGCGCAGGGCGACGGCACATTGCTGGTGGTGGATGCGATCACGGGGCTGGGCACGACTCATCTGAATGTCGATGGCTGGGGCGTGGATGTGATTATTGGCGGATCGCAGAAAGCGCTGATGATCCCTCCGGGACTGGCGTACTCCGCGGTAAGCGAGCGGGCATGGAAGCGTATGGATGCGACGACTTCGCCACGCTATTACTTTGATCTGCGCAAGGAACGGAAGTCTGCCGCGAAAGGCGAGTCGGCTTACACTCCGGCGACTTCCTTGTTTGCGGCGCTGGGAGCGGCGCTCGAGTTTGTGCGCGGCATGGGCAAGGGCGACCTGGCTAAGGGACGGGAAGAGCTGGTAAACAATGCTGAATTATGCGCGGAGATGACGCGAGCGGGAGCGAAGGCTTTGGGATTAAAGTTGTATGCATCGTCGCCGGCAGCGGCGCTGACCGCGATTTGCGCGCCCGAGGGAATCGATTCCAGCGAGATGGTGAAGGAATTTCGCGAAGCATTTGATGCGGTGGTGGCAAACGGGCAGGGCGAAATGAAAGGGCAGCTGTTTCGCATCGCGCACATCGGGTATTACGACTATCTCGATACCATCGGCATTCTGGGCGCGCTCGAACATGTGCTGGCGCGAGTTACGGGCCGGAGCGTCGAATATGGCGCGGCGGTGCGGGCAGCGCAGCAAGTCTATGCCCGCGCCCAGTCGGGGAAGCGGCAATTGGTCAGCGCCTGAAGACTGCGCCGTACCTTGGTGAGAGCGGGCAGAGCGGTTACGGCGGGATTTAGTCAATCGTGAAGTCCGTGGGACTCGAGCTCTCGG
>Ga0209420_1000960_pt1 | contig 14228 bp, 16 predicted proteins | sample BlaSpr_A8_OM1_O1_FD_187972 | JGI IMG/M metagenome (GOLD analysis project Ga0209420, IMG submission 187972) | Forest soil microbial communities from Thunder Bay, Ontario, Canada - Black Spruce, Ontario site 2_A8_OM1_O1 (SPAdes) (version 2) | ecosystem: Environmental > Terrestrial > Soil > Boreal... | reverse complement strand
CTATCTCAAGTCGAAATTTGAGATGACGCTGGTCGATCTGTCGCCGCAAATGCTGGCTGTCAGCCGTGCGCTGAATCCCGAATGCGAGCATCGCGAGGGCGACATGCGCAGTGCGAATCTCGGACGCACGTTCGACGCGGTTTTTGTCCATGACGCGATTGCCTACATGACCACCACGGCCGACCTGGACGCGGCGATCCGCACCGCATATCGGCACTGCCGCGCGGGCGGCGTCGCGCTGTTCGTGCCGGACTGCGTGCAGGAGACCTTCGTCGCAGAGTCACGGCACGGCGGACATGATGGTGATGGGCGCAGTCTCCGTTATCTTATGTGGACCGTCGATCCCGATCCGGCCGACACTACGTATCGAACCGACTTCGCGATCTTGCTGCGTGACCATCGCGGCGACCTGCGCGTCGTGCATGACTCGCACATCGAAGGAGTGTTTCCGCGCGCCGAGTGGATGCGCCTACTGGGTGGAGCGGGATTCGAGGCGAATACATTGACGGATAAATGGGGGCGCGAAATTTTTGTGGCGAAACGTCCGGGGTAGCGCAAATTCTCGGGCGAGGCTTAGCTGGCGGACATCAGGCGGATTACTTCGGCGCGGCCCCACTCCACTTCGGCGCGGTGCCGATTTGCCATCGCGGTCAGATAGTCGTGGATGGGACCGTCGACAGGGGCGAGCGCGAGTGCAACTTCGGTTTTACGCGCAGCCCATTCCTGCCCGCGTGACAGCAGGTTCAGGCGATCGCGAATCGAGTCAAGCGCCGCGACTTTGCGCGCGAACGGGCCGACGCCAGTGGATGGTTGGCCGCCGTTGGTGCGAATCAGCGCCTCGAGTTCCTCGGCGTTGCGCTGTTCCATCGCGCGCGAGCCGGCCAGGAATTTCTTCAGCTCGGTCTGCTTGACGCCGGCGATCAACTGGTCGAGCGCGAGCACTCCGGCGCGTTCGGATTCGAGCAGAAGGTTGAGAGCTTGTTCGAGCGCCGCGTCCACAGCGCGAACTTAGTAAGGGTATTTCAGCAGTGCAAGGCGGTCACCGCGACTCAGGCCCGCTGAATTATTGGTAGAGCATCCGAATCGAGGTCAGCAGCAGGAACACGCCGAAGACGCGGCGCAGCGCCGTCCCCGGCATCTTCACCGCGTAAACCGCGCCGATGTAACCGCCGATCAACAGGCCGAGGCCGAGCAGCAGCGCGTACGTGAGGTTGAGATGACCGTGCTTGTAGTATTCGTACGCGCCCAGGATTCCGACTGGAGGCAACAGCGCGCCGAGCGACGTCCCGACCGCGAGATGTTGATCGAAGCCGAGCGCCAGCACGAGCACCGGCACGATCAGCACGCCGCCGCCGACGCCGACGAATCCGCCGAGGATGCCCGCGGCCAGCCCGAGTGCAAGAACGATAGCGATTTCGCCCATGGTCGATTTGTCTCCAGTGCTCACAATTTCGCGAGCGTATCAGAACGCGGGAGCACGATTGAAGATGGGATCGCGCGGTTATGGAAGCGCGGCAATCCCTTTTAGGAAGAGCTCGACCACCGCTTCCGCGTCTGATTCGAGCGGACTCGACGCCAGCTTGAGCAGACGGCGCCGCAGCGACCCGGTCAGCATCTCGCCGAGCATGAAGGCCGCGAATTGCGGATCGATTCGGCGAATCGCGCCGCGGGCGATCGCGTCCTGGAGCACCGACGCGACGAAGTCGAGATGGCCGGCATAGACGCGCATGTACTCGCGACCGGCGGCCGATTCGAGCTCGATATCGAGAGAATTGCCGATGATCAGCGTCTTCAGGAAATCCTGGTTCGAGGCCTGGATTCGGAACTGGGCCAGGATGAGTTTGCGGATTCGATCGAGCGGCGGCATCGACGGATCGTCGGACGCGATCGTCTCGGCGACCATCTCGCGCAGGCCGGCGAGCACCGCCGCATGGACCAGCGCGTCCTTGGTATCGAAGTAGAGGTAGATAGTGCCCTTGGCTACTTTGGCCTCCTCGGCGACGCGATCGACGGTGGTGCCCTGCATGCCGTTGCGAGCCATCACGCGGCGAGCGGCTTCGAGGATCTCGCGAACGCGATTCTCCTTGAGCAGCTCTTCTTTTGTCACGGCAAAACTGTACGGTCAGTTGTGAACGTGCAGTGTGTTTAGGCCAATCGCCAGATTGGTGGCAAGGGGAGCGCGGATGCAGCAGTGAGGCGGTCAGGGGGCCGGTTTGTCCAGCTCGTCGCCCAGGATTTCGGACAGGCGCTCGGCCGGGAGTCGGCGCAAATCGGGGATGGCGAAGCCTGATGCGGCCGCGTGACCGCCGCCACCGTAATGCTGTGCGAGCAGCGACAAATCGACCTCGGAGTCGGAGCTGCGCCGCAGGCTGACGCCCTGGCTCCGCAGATCGAACAGGGCGACCACTGTGCGCGTCTGCCCCTTGTAGAGCTGGGCGGCGACTTCGCTGCTGTAGCCGAAGCAGCACGCCGTCCGCACCGTGATCCCGTTGTCGAGTTTGCGATCGACCATCGTCGCATTCGCCAGCTCGAGGCTGCGGCGCATCGCATCCTGGCCCGACTCGAACGCGGAGCGCAGCTTGCGGCTCATGCGCGGCTCGCGCAGTTTCAGAATTTCGCGATACGACGCGATCCCGCCGAGGGTCTGCACGGCGAGCGCCCATTCGGGCGACTCGGGAATCTTGTGGACCCAGCGATCGTGATCGTCGGCGATCATGACGAACGGCTGGAAGGCGTCGAACTCGGCGCGTTGGCGTTCGGGCAAGTCGCGCCCCATCCGCTTGAGAAAATTGAAGGTCAGGCGCGCCGCCGAGTATTGTTCGCTGAGAACTTTCGCGGCGAACGGCACCTTGAACTCGGGGGCATCGGCGCGGGAGACTGCGGTGCGATGATGATCGATCCAATAAATCTGGGCGCCGCGCGCGCTCAACTCGGCCAGATGCGCGCCGGTGGCCGGTGAGTTCCAGGACAAATCGGTGATCCAGATCTCGTCACTGCTATCGTCGGATTTGAGCGTCAGATTGCCGATTACGTTGTCGGCCTCATTGTTGCCGGCCAGCGTGGTGAAGACTTTATGGCCGTCGTAAAAACGCGCCACCGCAGCCGCCGCCATCACACCGTCGAGGCATGAGGGGCCGTGGCTGACGATCTGGATCGTGCGGGGAATTTTTCCGGGCATAAGAACTCAATTGTAGAGCATTCGGCCGGCGCGCGCGAAGCTACGAAACGCCGCGGCCGCGGCAATGTGATGCTCGTGCAGATACCCAACGGGCTGAGCGCGACGAGATTCGCACTGGCGGCAATCTGGATCGATCTCGCATCGCGCGGCCACCAGGGCCGGTTGGCGTTCGCGATAGTCGCGCTGGCAGCGGCAGGCAGCGATTTCATCGATGGGCGAATCGCGCGGCGGTTGGGAGTCGCGAGCGGCCGCGGGCGATGGATCGACGGAATCGCGGACGTGACCTTCGTGCTCGCGGCGCTTTTGTGCGAAGCGGCAGCGGGCGCGATCCCGTTCTATATTCCGATCCTCGTCGCGCTCTCATTCAGCCAGTACGCGATCGATTCGATGCTGATAGCGCCGCCCGCGACCGGCCCTATCAAGAGCCGGCTCGGGCACTGGGGCGGGATCATCAACTATGCGCTGGTGATCACGCTCGCGATGGCGCCGCCGCCCGCGCTTCCCGGCGCGATCGTGCGCCCCTTGGCGCCGCTGATCGCGCTATTCTACGTCGCCGCAATTTCAGAACGCGCGTGGCTCTTCTATCGCTCGCGCTGAAGGCGCGTAAAGCTCACAAGCTGGATTGCACTCAGAGATAAGATAAACTACTGACTGTAGGTATATTTCTTGCACCTTTCATCGCCGGGTACGCGATGAAATTGCAAGCGCATTTGCCCATCGACAGCATCGGCGCGCGGGACTGGCGCGCCGCGACGATCGCATTGGCCTCGTTCATCGGAGCGGCGGTGCTGTTATTGGCAACGGAATCGGGCGCCTTGCTAAACAATCCACTATTTGAGCACCTACGAACGTCATCGGCTGGACATTCTCAGACTGCCGTACTCAATCGTGTTTCGCTCAATATTCACTCGCTGGACAATCCAATCGATCCGACAATAGGGTTCTCAGTTGCGCACCCGCTACCCGGGAATGTCGCTTTGTCGCAACCATTCTCGATTGGCATGGACTCGCGCCTTGCGTTCGAGGTCTTTGGAGAGACGGCGCAGAGCGAGCTGCTGGCCGACGAGCGAACACTGCCCGACCTCCAGCAACGCAATGATCGCATGATGCTCATGTTGATGCTGCTGCGGTTACATCAGGATCGCCAATAACGCCCGCATTTGCGCAACAACAGGCGACTCAGCGATTATCGACGAACTCATCCATCGCCGAGTGTCTGATCGTTATGACTCGAACCAATTTGCGCGATTCATTGATTTCATAAATCACGCGGTACGCGCCTCGTTTAGAGCTGTAGAGTAGATGGCGCAGATCACCGCCGGTTCTTTTGCTCTCAGGAGTAATGGGGCAGCGGCGCGGAAAACTCCGAAGGGTGAGGATCGCGTCCTCGAGCTCAAAGTACCAGAGTGCGGCGACGCTGGAGTCGTCCGCTGAGATGCGTTCGTACATCTGTTCGAGGTCCTGACTGGCGCGGATTGCCAGTTCAACGCGATAGGCCATGGCGACGGCGGAACTCGGCGAAAACTTCTTCAGCGGGACGCGTGCGGCCGTGAGCGATGTCGTCGAGGCCCTGCCGGATTGCTTCGTAAACATCAGCGCGGGCGGCGATGTCGAGCAACCGCTGATAGGCTTCGGCGTCCTGCACGACGGCCTCGGCCTTTCCATTGACGGTCAGCACCACAGGCCTTTTGCTCTTCTTGAGCTGCTTGAGGAATTGGGCCGACTTGCGCCGAAAGTTTGTCAAAGACTGAATGTCTTTTGTGATATCGAGCTTTGCTGAATTTCGCATTTGTCTGAGCACCTAATTAGGTGCTATCAGCAATGGCCGCGGCTTGTAAAGACGCTCGGCGAGCGCGAGCATTCGTGCCTCGTATATTCACCGCCATTAGTGCTTGCTCTCCACGCGGCACATTGCTACAAGGAAATCACCGAACCCGCTTCTCCTGCATTCCCGTCCTCCAAGTCCTTCGACCAGCGCTATTTTCCGTTTGCCATTCGACATTTTTATTAAGGGCACTTTGCCAACTACAAGTTGACCGCACGTTAATCAAAACACACCTGATTCAATTCGTCTTTAGTTTCCTGTTCTCGATCGCTTGATCTTCGGCTCAATACGCAGCCGACAAATTCGTTGCAAAGGTCCGTCCGGGTCCTGCCGCCGGCAGGATTCTCGCCCAATAACACCCACCTTGGAGGAAATCACGATGAACGCAGAACAGTTCGGTTTGAAAATCACCCTACGGGGAAAGGAGGTAACCTCTATGGCTTCGACGCTAAATGATGCGCAAGCGATCGGCACCCAGATGACGGCCGCGCAGGCCGACGTCTCTGACGGGCTGCGGCTTGCTCGCTACTGCGGATTGGATGAGCTGCCAGGATTGATCTACGGCATCATGACCATCGGCTACATCGTACTGTCGCTGATCCGGCTCGCTCTCTAACTGCAAGTAGTCCTACCACCGCGATCCTGCATTGGCAGGATTCTCATCAACAACTCTCACTCCATAACGGCGCCGCACCTCGCGCACCGCGCAAGTTCCGAATTCAGCCGATGCGCAGTTGCGGCGCCCACAAAATCTCAACTCGACGCACGGCGCGCGCGAGCGCTCAAGCCAATACGCCGGTTAAATCAGGGTTAACGGAAGCGACGGGCGCGGGACGACCGATGCCACAAGTAGAACTTCGGCGCCGCGCTTGCCGTCGGCGGCCAGGCGATGCGGCGTGCGGGCGTCGAAGTGCGCGGCATCGCCCGCGTCCAGCAGATGCTCTTCGCCCTCGAACACCAGCTTCACGCGTCCCGACAGCACGTAGAGCCATTCTTCGCCGTCGTGCTGATTGAATTTTTCGTAGTGCCGGTTCGGCGGGATCGCGATCGCAATTGCCTGGAGGTTGGTGAGCGCGCCGCCGCCGGAGATCGGCCGATAGCTGAGTCCGTTTGCCGTCCTGGGTATCGGACTACCGGCGCGGATCACGGCGCATCGCGACGACGGCTCATCGCCGGCGTCGAGCAGCGTGCGAATCGGGATGTTGTAGACCTGCCCCAGCGTAATCAACGCGGCGAGCGAGGGCTGGCGAGTCCCTCCCTCCAGCCGGGAGAGATACGGCTCGGACAACCCGGTGCGTTTGCTTAGCTGCTCGAGAGTCCATCCCTGCTGGCTGCGCAACGATTTGAGGCGCGTACCCAGCGTCACGAGAATCTGCTCAAGCGGCCGGTCGATTCCAGCTGCCATCGCAACGTCGATTAACACCAAACATGCCTGTTGGGCAACCCGCGCTTATTCGATTGTTATCATGTCATCGCGTCGAATGAGGCCGCCACGTGCGACCGTCACATAGACACCAACCTTCGCCCGATTGGCCTGTACTGCGGTCCGAAGAATGCCGAGGTCCTTGGGAAGATCGCCTTGCGCGAGCGTGGTCATCACACAACGACCGGTGGGCCGAAGTATGTGCAAGCGAACTTGCTCGCCGATCGCGATCGTTCGTCCGATCCACGAGTCTTCGACAAAGCCCGTCTCGGTGGGATCGGGAGCCACCACCAGGTTCGGCCTGAAGCGCAGCGGATCGAAGGTTCCCTCCGGATAGAGGCTATGGAGTTTGGCGAGGGTTGCGGTCGTCAGGAGATGAATCACCTCGCCGTCGAAAAAACCGTTAGGCGGCATCTCCTCTTCGGTGACCGCCTCTCGATGCGCCAGGTTTTCCACGTCGGGCCAGTACTGCTCGAGTTGCGCTCCCTCCGGCACCTGCGATCGGAGCGACACCTCCCGGTCGAGCGCGCAGGACAGGACCCGATCGACGTCGCCCTGTTCGCTACTCACCTGCGTCCCGTTGGGCAGCGTGATCATCACGGGAGGTATTCGTTCGCGCATATCGGGAAGATCCATCAACGCAGCTTTGAACTTGAAGAGGGTCGGCCACCTGCGAGGGTTCTTCGAGCTGACGATTCTCCCGGTCTCTCGATCCATCAGCGCGTAGGCACGGTCGCCGAGCAGTCCGCGTTCGGTGATGAGCGTGGAGTTGACCTCTTCGCCGAGCATCGACTTCACCGGGTATCGCCATACTGACAGTACCGATCCGATGGTTTCATGACTCTTCTCTGACGGCATCGACTCTCCAGTCCGGGTAGCTTCTATTTGCTCACATCGCCTGCCGCTGCGGAGCCAGCGCGGCAACCTCGACTTCATCCTCGAGCGGCTGGCCGTGATCGCTGTACACGCGTCGCGTTATTGCGGCCGAGTATCCGGGTGTGCGCCGGTGGACCGTGAAGATCCAGGCGATTCCGACCATCAGATATGCGCCGAAGATGTATGGGAACACGTTGACCGGCCACGACGGCACCGGATACACACTGCCGACCGCTGGCACTAGTAGCAGCGCCACCGACGCGCCCGCGAGCAGCATGTCGCGGCCACGACGGATTCCAGACTTGCGCAAGTACGCCGGTGCCGCGAGCGAAATCAGAAAGTATGCGCCCAGGAAGCCGAAAGCTCCGAAAGTGCCGGCGTCGTTGAAGACGTCGAGGATTTGCATTCCGAACAGCAGCAGCATCGTGGACGGCACCAGGAAAATCAGGGCCGCCATGACGGTGACTGCGACGTGGGGAGTTTCGTTGGTCTCGTGCGCATTGCCCATCGCCGCCGGGAACATGCCGTGACGCGCCATCGGGTAGAGGATTCGCGCGCCGGAATTCAGGCACGAGAGCGCCAGCGAGAAGAAGCTGACCATCGCGCCGAGCGATACCGGCGCCTTCAGCCACGGCATGCTCACCAGCTCGGCCAGCACGTTGAGCGGTGCGTCGACCTTGTCGAGCGTGGTCTTATAGCCGGCGAATCCCAGCACCTCGGTATAGGTAACGATGACGAAGAACAGGCCAGTCAGGATCAGACTAAAGATTACCGCGCGCGGGATCGTCTTGAGCGGATTTTTGGCTTCCTCGCCAAAGGCCGTCGCGCACTCGAATCCGACCAGGCTGAAAATTGCGGTCACCACTCCGAGCGATATGCCGGAGAAGGACGCTCCGTTCAGACTGAGCTGCGCCGTGTCGAGCTTGAAGCTGTGATGATAGAGCACGACCCAGCACAGCAACAGGATCAAGCCGACCGACGCGCCCTCGAGCAGCAGCATCAGGATGCTCGAAAGCTGAATGTCCTTGTAAGCCAGCACCCAGATGACCGCTCCGCAGATCGCAAACAGCACCAGGCTAGGAACTTGAAATCCCATCATGCCGCACAGCGTGTTGGCGAAGATTGTGAAACCGGTGATACCCGCGGTCCCGATGAACAAATACGCCCACGCCAGGCACCATCCGGAGATACCGCCCGCAGTCGTGCCGAGACCCATCACGGTGTAGGCATACATCGAGCCGGCCGAGGTCGAGCGGCGCGCGAACTGATTGAGATTCAGCGCGACGAACAGCAGCATCACGGTGCCGAACAGGTAGGCGAGCCAGCTCGCGTTGCCGGCACTGCTGTACATCAACGGGATGATCAGCGCAGCGGTCATCGTGGGCGAGATCAGCGCGATCGCGAGCGAGGTGACCTCGGTGAAGTTGAGGCATCCTTTTCTTAGAGATCCGGTTGATTCCGCGTTCATAGACAGACTCCCTCCGAATTCCGTTCATCAAGCAGCCGACGAAGCGATTCATCGGTTGCCTGCGAACGGGGTCAAAATTACCTGTGAGGCAACTATGCAAGGAGGGTGCCTGTTGGGCAATTCAGCTACCTGTGAGGCAAGCTCGTCGAAAATCAATAAAGCGGCTCACCGGCTGGCAACCCGATAGTCAGTTGCCATCCATAAAGGCAGCAGCATGCCGCGTCGCTGACGCGCGGTGCCGACTGTTCGAGATTTAGATGATTGAAGAGCTGAGCGACGCCGGCGCGCCGCTCAAGGATCGCGAGCGCTCAGTGCTTGCCGTAGTCCAGCGCGACGCCTTTGCGTTGGGCGAGGAGGTACGCTTGGAGTCTGAAACGTAACGACAATTCGAATTGCGCCGCTTTCTTCTACGACTCGAGCAAGAACTGGATGCGGCGATGGTATAGCGGGACAGAATGCGGAAACCGAGTGAGGGTTGCGAAATTTTGCGCTCGGAGTCGACGCGATGATTGAGGGGGCGCGGCTCGTCGAAGCCGGCGCGGTCGACAGACCGCGCCGGATCGGATCTTAGGGGTTACCCCAGTCACCCTGAAGAGTTGTGCTGCCTGGGTTGAAATCAATACCGCCCTCGTTCGTGGTATTCTGGAACTCGAACAGGCGCAGGGTGCCGGACGTGTCGGAGAGATCCAGGAACGACTCGTTCACTTGCTGTGGTGGCGAAGCTTTCGTGGTTAGAAAATTACCGACGGTCGAAAGATTATGACCGGCTCCGTCCTGACTGAAGACTCCGTTGAAATTGTTAGCCGGATCATATTCGATCCCGCTGCGCAGGTTGCCGGACGAGTCGTACAGTAAAGAGTAAGATGCGGAGTTGTCGAGTGCATTTCCTATGACTGACTCGTCCGTTCCAGTGAACACCAGCGGGCTCCCACTTCCGCCTGTTTCAGTGTAGTTCCCAGTGAATAACCCTACGAAGTTATCGGACGGGAGTACTTTGACACCGGTGCGGAGAATCCCCGAGCTGTCGTAAATCAATACCGCCGACGGAATAGTTGTGCCGTCCAGGCTCGAGCCCGCTTGCATGCGTCGGTCAAGCCCAGCACCGTTCGCGCCATAAACCCCCATGCCGAATCCGGGGTTGGCAGAGGCGGAGCTAGCGATCCCGTATCCAGTACGCTCCACCCCGTTGCCTGGAGCGATTGTGTTACCATCAAATCCGTCGATTCCTGCCTGGTTGCCAGTGTCATCCACGCCGACAAGTATAAATCGCTTTCCGTTGCTGTCGAAAAAGGTCAGAGCACCGCCGCCCATAGGCGCAGCCGTAAGCGTAGCGAGAACCTGGTTACTTCCGTTGACCAGGTTAAGCGTTTGAACACTCACGCTTGTACCTAACGTCCCGCTCGGACCTGCTGGCCCCGTGGCCCCTGCTGGTCCTACTCCACCGATCGGGCCTGCCGGTCCTGCCGGACCTTGAGCACCCGTCGCACCGGCCGGACCTTGTGGTCCACCGAAAGGCCCTTGTGGACCTGTTGGCCCGGCTGGACCTGCGGGCCCTACTGCGCCTGTTGGACCCCCCGGACCAGTAGTATTCCACGTCAGCAGTGTATCCCCCTTCTTGCACGCGCTCTTGAGCAAGATTGTGATTGCTCCCGATTTGGCGACGCAGGCCTTGATCATTTGCGCCGAAGCGAAGTTCGGAAAACAACCGACCGCGAGAACTGCGATTGCGGCCACTACTTTGGCCCCTATCCGATGCAACTCTCGATGTTTGCCTGCTTGGACCTTACAATTCATACGACCCCCACGTTTCTAGTCGGCGACTCCCGCCGAGTTTTTGCGACGCGCGTGTGGCAGTGCAATTGACATTCGCTCATCAAGTCCGAGATTCAAGAAAGTGCTGCTGTGCAGTAATCAGAAAGTGGAGGCAGCTGAGTGTAGCGCTGTTACACCATTCCACTCATCGTTTACCTCTTTGGTGTTACCGCATTATTCGACGACGCCGATACCGGAGAAACGCTTCCTGGAGAGCAGATCGCATACGTTTCCTGGGCGCCAGCATGGGAAGCGACAGCCAGAACGAGGCCGAACGTTAACACCGACATTTTCTTGAACATTCAATCCCCCTCTTGAATTGGTGTTGCCTCGGCGATTCCAAGGCACCTGAGCTGCAAATAGTGTTCTCACTTCCTGACTTTTGGTTGTTTTCGCTTGCAGAGTAGATCGTGGACTGGCGCGTTCACAATTCGTCAATCGACTGATTTGCTTCTACGCGATTCTACCTAGGCCTTTCTGAGTACTGTTGACGAACGACGCTGCCTTTTGTTAACCGTTTGCTGAGGGGGGACTCGTGGAAAGCCTGACGCTCCGTCAGCAGATAGCGGCTATGCGGTTTCTTCGCGACGCGTACGTGGCCCGCGACGTTAGTGCTTTCGTCGCTTTCCTGTTGGCGACCCTTCCGACGTTAATTCAGTCGGAAATTGCCTCGTACAATGAGATGTGGCCGGCGGAGCATCGATCAACCAACTGGGTTAATCCACCTTCGCTAATGACTCCTGAGCGCCATGAAGCTTTCGCGCGAGTGGTACATCAAGAGCCAGTAATTTCCCACTTCGAGCGGAACCCAACGAGTCCGCCGGTTAGACTTTCGGACTTTGTGAGTTCAACGCAGTTGCGGAATTCGGCTCTGTATTCTGAGCACTATGGTCCCCTGGGAAAAGTAGAAGATACCCTCGCCATCCTCTGGCACTCCGAGGCAGGCGGAATCAATGCGACTGGTCTGCTTCGCCGCAAGAGATTCACGGATCGCGATCTTGCGTTGGTACAATTCCTCGCCCCCCATCTTATCCAAGCCCACGCTAACTCGCTGGCGCTCTCAAGTATGGAACGCGAAGCAGCGCGCCTGCAAAGGGTGCTCGAAGCGTCGGCCCGGGCGCTCGTAGTCCTTAAGGGGGACCGCACCATCGACTTCCTAACGGACTCGGCGCGCAACTGGATGCGTGAATACTTCCACGATGCGCGCGCCTTGGACCGATTGCCTGAACTGCTCGATCTCTGGGTGCGCCAGCATGACTCGGCCGTGCGCCAGACACTCGAACTACCGAAGCCTCGCGACCCCTTCGTAGTCAATCGCAAAGATCGACGCTTGGTGGTGAGGCTCCTCTCCGGCGATGAAGAGATCCTTCTCTTGCTTGAGGAGCAAACGATGTTTATCCAGCCGGCCTCGCTCAGCTCTCTGGGTCTCACCCGGCGTGAGAGCGAAGTGTTGGCTCACATGGTCAACGGCTTGAGCAAGCGCCTGATAGCTCGTTTACTGGGAACGAGCCCGCGGACGGTCGACGCTCATGTCCAGAACATACTGAAGAGCCTTGGTGTTTCAAGCAGCGGGGCGGCGATAGCGAAGGCGTTCCAGGCCAGCAGGCTCGTTTTCCAGAGTCTCCCAAACAACGAAAGCGCAGCGCTCCGTGAGCAGTTGATCCGATTGACCGTCAAGGTTTCCTGAGCGTCGGTCGAAGCTGATACTGGCGGAGGGGAGTGAGTCGAACTCTCCAGAGACAGCGTTCCGGGCGAAGCAATTCAAGCCTGCGGGCGCGCGGGTCGAGGCGGACGAAAGCGGGGACGCGGACGCGAATCGTATCGCCTCCGCATCCCCATAATAAACGCGAGCCGTCAGCTCACCTTGGTGAGCAAGTCCAGCATGTCGTTGGCGTGCTCCTCTTCCACCTTGTTGATCTGCTCGATCAATATCTTGGTGGTCGGATCGGCGTCGCCCAGCCATCGGATGATCTCCGAGTAGCTCTGGATTGCGATTCGTTCGGCGACCAGGTCCTCCTTGATCATATCGACCAGGCCCTTGCCTTCGACGTACTCCGAATGCGCGCGCTCACTTAGCGTATTCGGGGTGAAGTCGGGCTCGCCGCCAAGCTGCGTGATTCGTTCGGCGACCCAATCCGCGTGCTGTTGCTCTTCGTTGGCGTGTTGCAAAAATTCCGCCTTGACCGAATCGGAGCTGATGCCCTGGGCCATATAGTAGTGACGCTTGTAACGCAGCACGCAGACCAGCTCGGTCGCGAGCACGTCGTTGAGGACTTTGAGCACCTGCTTTACGTCGGCCTTGTAGCCCTCGGTAACCGAGCCCTTCTCCATATTTTTGCGGGCGCTGTCGCGTAGCTTTTTCACGTCGGTAAGAAATTTGTCCATGTAGAGGTCTCTCCTCTATTTAGCGTGACCCTTTTCGGGTTTCGGGGCAAAGCAGCTTTCGCGCTCACGCGTCAATCGGGTGAAGACTGCGCTCGGTCGTGCTAGCGTTGGGACCCGTCGGGAGCTGTCGAAGTGGAACCCCGTATACTAGCGCGCGCCGAACATCCCATCTCGCGCCGCGATATCGACGCCAACGTTCTCAAGGTCCTCTATCGGCTGGCCGGCGCCGGCTACGACGCATACCTGGTCGGCGGCGGCGTGCGCGACCTGATGCTGTCGCGCAAGCCCAAGGATTTCGACGTCGCCACTTCGGCCCATCCGCAGCAAGTGCGCGAGCTGTTTCGCAACTCGCGGCTGATTGGCCGGCGCTTCCGGCTGGTCCACGTTTTCTTCGGTCGCCAGAACGTCGAAGTCGCCACCTTCCGCAAACTGGCCGAGGCCGTCGCCGACGCCGACGATCCCCTGATTCGTCTCGACAATACTTTCGGCACGCCCGAGGAAGACGCGTTTCGCCGGGACTTCACCGTCAACGCGCTGTTCTACAGTCCGCAAACTTTTGAGGTGGTGGATTTTCCCGGCGGAGTTGACGACCTCGAGGCGCGTTTGATTCGCACTATTGGCGATCCCGAGCTGCGGATGCGCGAAGATCCGGTGCGCATGATGCGCGCGGTGCGATTCGCCGCCAAGCTCGGCTTCGAAATCGAGCCCGCCACGCACGCCGCAATCGAGCGCCATCGCGCCGATCTCGCCAAGGCCAGCGTGCCGCGCCTGGTCGAGGAAACTTTCAAGACGCTCGGCCAGCCCGAGGCCGCCCACGCGCTGGTGCTGATGGAAGAGCTGGGCCTGCTTGAGTACGTAATCCCGATTCTCGCCGCTCATATGAAATCGCGCGGAGTCACGCTCGCTGAGCAGCCCGCGGTCCGCAACATGGCGGCGCTCGGCCGCGCGATCGGAAGCGGATTCACGCCCGACCACTCAATCGTGCTGGCGGCGCTGATGCTGGACTTGTATCGCGACGAGCATCGCCGCGAGCGCGGCGACGCGCGCCGCGTCGATATCCTGGGCGCGCTGCGCGCGCGCGGTTTCGCGCGCCACGATACCGAGCAAATGCGGCTGATACTTGAGGCCTTCGCCAATCTGGCGTCGCCCACGCGCCGCACGCGGCGCTTGATGCGGCGGCCGTACTTTCCCGACGCGCGGATGTTCTTCGAGATGACGGCGCCGACCTATTCGATCGATTCGACGCGGACGCTGCGCTTCC
>Ga0209420_1000959_pt1 | contig 14231 bp, 9 predicted proteins | sample BlaSpr_A8_OM1_O1_FD_187972 | JGI IMG/M metagenome (GOLD analysis project Ga0209420, IMG submission 187972) | Forest soil microbial communities from Thunder Bay, Ontario, Canada - Black Spruce, Ontario site 2_A8_OM1_O1 (SPAdes) (version 2) | ecosystem: Environmental > Terrestrial > Soil > Boreal... | reverse complement strand
TGCAGTAATCGTCCGGATATTCCCAGTTAGGCTGCACGGTCACCTTGGTCATGCCATTAAGTTCCGCCAGCGTGTAGGACCACACCTTTTTGGTGGTCATGCCCGGACATGCACTTGAAGCCATGAAAAGCGCCTCTATGACGGGCATCTGCGCCGGCTTCGAGAACCGGAACTGGAGCGGGTCGTCGGAATCGAGGATGTACCCTTCTCGTAGAGCCGTTTGGACGATGATCACCTTGAGCGTTTGAGCAGAAGCTTTGCTGGTGAATATATACGGTCCCGGCTGAGCCTTTGGTTTCTTATCTCGTGCCGCAGCCAAGGTCGTTATCGCCAGAATTAGAATTAGAACTCGCTTCATACTTTTACCCCATTGTGAACTCTAGCTCGATAACCCCGCGGACCGCTAATTACCGGAGTCATCTCAACAATTCTGGGGGGAAGTCAAGTTGGCCGAGCGACTCGGAAGTCAGAAACCTGCTGGGCTACATACTCGGACAGGGGCCCTAAATTGGGGTCTTCATCCATTCCGCTTTCTTAACGGTATGATGTCGAGGCATAAATTTCGAGGACGAATCTGAAGCGGTACGTTTCCCAGGCTTTCCCCCTTCGGAATCTTCTCAGACATGTTCGCAACACTTGGCGCAAGAGCCCGCCACCACCTCGGAGACAGGTCAGACGACTCTCCCCCCTTCCGGCAGCCAAATCCCCGCGGATCGCCTTCCTTTCGGATCACCTGCGCCGCAGCCGTTCGTAGGAAAAGAACCTTCGCTGGAATCACGACTACTGCCCTCTGTAGAACACGTAAAAAAAAACAGCCACGCTGAAGCAACCAACCGCATAGATGAATGACTGGAACAGCGTCACCGCAGGAACCAAGTCCCGCAGGACATTGACAAAGGTGAAGACGAACGACCACAGCAAAAAAGCCGTCATCAGAATCGTGCCGATCAGAGCCAGCAACGCCGCATTCTTTAGGGTCATGGTCGGAGTATGAACGTTGCCAGTGGCGGCCGCAACTCTGGTCCCTCCCTTTTGGCTTCGAAAACGAACGAGTCGCTCTCTTTCCTGACGGAGCAGTCCTCAGGACGCTGATCTGCCGTTTGCCGAAGCAAAGTTAGAATGTCTGTATGAGACGAATCTGCGTTTTCTGCGGTTCCAGTGCGGGTAGCCGCCCTGAGTATGGCGCTGCCGCCGAGGAGATGGCTGCTGAATTGGTGCGAAGAAAAATTGGGCTGGTGTACGGCGGTGGCAAGGTGGGTCTGATGGGGAGTATCGCGGACGCTGTGTTGAGGGCGGGCGGGGAGGCGCAGGGAGTCATCCCGGAACATCTGATGGCGCGGGAGGTCGGACACAATGGGCTTACGAAACTCCATGTCGTCCGCTCCATGCACGAGCGCAAGGCCCTTATGGCCGACCTGTCGGATGCCTTCGTCGCTCTGCCGGGCGGATTCGGGACGCTGGAGGAGTTTTGCGAGGCGATCACTTGGACGCAGCTTGGCCTGCATGCGAAGCCCTGCGGCATCCTGAATACCTTGGGGTATTATTCGCCACTGCTCCAGATGTTCGACCATGCGGTGGAGGAGCGGTTCCTGAAGCCGGAGAACCGAGCATTGGTGCTCGCGCGCGTATCTCCCGGGGAACTGCTGCAAGCACTGGAGGAGTGGCGTCCGACGCATATTGAGAAATGGCTCAGCCGCGAGACGCGGTGAATCGGAAGTCGACAATCGCTGACCTCCGGATGCCTGTTAAGCGAGCCCAAGGTATGGCGTCGCCTCGGAGCAATGGTCAGCGGCGCACCGCCATCGATCATCGCTCCGGCTCAAGTGGTCTGCCGCCTACGCCAAGCTTCCAGAGATTGCTAAAGCCCTAAGAAGACTGTCGGAGCGGGAATAACTGAGGGAATGTCTGATAAGTGGAGGGCGCCCGGATTCGCGCCCGCGATTGGCGCTACGGCCCCTTTTCATTTGACACTCCCACTTCGGTTGCCGGAAACTTCTCTCAACTCTTACCGAGGATTTGGAACATGGCCGATAACTCTCAAGGTCCGGCACCCGCTCGCGCACAACTAACCGACCTGCAGAACCAGCATCCTCCGATTTATTCGCTCAACAGCATTGGCTCGGATCGTCCGCGTGCGCTGGCGGGCATTCTGCAAGAAGAATTCCCGCCTCGATTGCTGGAACTCCTCCACACAGACCAATTGGTCATCGGCGAGATTGGCCAGTTTACGCCGGATATCCGTACTCTGCCCGCTGGCCCGGACAATTTCATCATCGGAGTCAATAGCGGCTTAATGGACTTTTACTATGCCGTCGGTCGCGCCGCACATGGTCGTGCCATCATTTACGTGAAGTCGGCAATCCCCGAAAACGCTCCTGCCATCAACAAAAAAGACATGCAAGAGCTCATCGTGAAAGCTCTTACGAATTGGCGCTCGCTCTGCCAACCGGGCTTTTGGGAAAGCATTTTCGCCGCGGCGAAGCACGACACACGCATTGAGCACGCCAATTTCGGACTGACGGAAAACGTGAAAACTACAACGGAAATGCTGGTAACCAGTGCAGAACTTTTTATGGTCGCCCACGAACTGGGTCACGTCGCGCTGGATTCCGGGGCCTGCCCGCCGATCCATCACGAAGACGAAAGCGACGCCGATGCTTGGGGCTTGACCATGTACTTGCCCTGCGCGGAAAGGCGCTTCCGTCGGCGCATGGCTTTGGCCGGGATGGCATTCGCCGTTCGCATAACTTTCAGCCTCACAAGTATGGGTGTGAAGTTTTCGAAAATTTACCGCCCGCCCATGGAGCGTCTGCAACTTCTCCTCGACAAGGTTCGTGCGGAATCTCCCTGCGAGCAATACTTCGACGAATCTGCAACTGTAATGGTCAACTACCTCGATCTCATGGACAGCGTCGACGCGCAAATTACAGGCAAGCCGCCCGCGAATCCCATCGCTGAGTGGCAGGCTCGCGTCCGTCTGATTGCAGTGCTGGAAGCTGTAGCTGAGCAGATGAAGCCGGACAACGAATTCGAAATCATGTGGCGACTGACGGCCGCCAAGGCTCCACCAGAAGTCATGTCGCGCATCGCGCAAAAGCTCACTGACTACTACCTCCGTGATTCCAGGATCGAGCCCTATCAAGGCAAAGAAACCCGCGACAGAATGGCCAACGCCCTGCCGCGGTTGATCGCTCAATTTCCCGACACGCTGCAGACTTATTTCCCCGCCGCGAAGCCAACTAGCTGATCGACGGGACACCTGATAATGTAAGGTTCGATTTTGCGGGCATTCGCCATGATGAGGAGGAGGAGGAGAATATGCAGTACTTTGGCTATGTGCTTATGGGGTTGGGAATTATCCTCAACATGGTCGGAGTAGTCGGTGCCGCGTTTTCGGTCTCCGCATCACGTGGCAAGGGCTTTGCCGCACCGGTTCTGAACATTCCGGAAGTCCTGAAAGCGATTCCAGACATCATCACTGCGATCCTTAAGGCGCCGCAGTGGCTGTTGATGGTCATCTTCGGCTGCGCGGTCTTCTGGTTCGGATTCCAAGCCACCCGAGGCGGCTGGCCCTTCGCCTAATCCGTCCACGCACGCTGCCACACTCATGCAAAGAGAACCAGACAAGCAGTCGTGGCCCAAAATCTGCAGCGATAGTGCAGCAACGATGGGTCGCCGGCCGTCGATAGGCAGAGAGCCCGGCTTTCGGTTGGACTCGGAGAAACTAGGGGAAGGGAACCCTGTCATGGTGCAAGAGAGAAATATCCCTGAACGTAAGAGCGTCCAGCCTGCTCCACGGTCTCCACGCCTATTCCTGCTCTATCGCGATAGAAATCAACACCCCAGTCTCTATCATTCGGACCGGGTGTATCGCTTCGACGGATCCGGGGGAACTTCGCTTGATCTTCACAAACAGATGTAGTAAACCATCGAAAAGCCAAGGAGGCATTATGGTGGAGAAGGCTGCACCCAAGCTCGATTTCCACGGGAAGCTGTTGCTCAGAATGGCGGGAATTGCGGCGATCGCGACAGTCCTTTTCAGCCTGATACACGTCACCCAGGTCCGCGCTCAATCCCCGGCGGAGAATCCGATTCAGAATATTGCCGACACCTGGCAGGGAACGCTGCACGCCGGCAGGGACCTACGGACGGTGGTCAAGATCTCAAAGGCGGACGGAGGAGGATACAAGGCGGTTTTCTACAGCATCGATCAAGGTGGCGACGGAATTCCAGTAACCAAAATTACGCTGGAGGGTACGACCGTGAAGATGTCGCTCACGGCAATCGGTGGCACGTATGAGGGCAAGTTGAGTTCGGATGGCAAGTCGATTGTGGGCAACTGGAGTCAAGGACCCAGCCCTCTTCCTCTTAATCTGGCGCGTGCTACTCCCGAAACGGAATGGACCATCCCGGCGCCGAACCCGAAGCTGCCGCCGATGGACGCCAATGCTTCACCCAGCTTCGAGGTCGCCACCATTAAGCCGAGCAAGCCGGATGAGCCAGGCAAAGCGTTTCTCGTCAGAGGCCGTCGCTTCCAGACGATCAATACCACGTTGAGTGAGATAATTTCGTTTGCCTACGGAGTCCATTCCAAACAAGTCCTTGGCGCTCCCGCATGGGCCGCCGCCGAAAAATTCGATATCGACGGGCAGCCCGACGGAGAAGGTGCGCCCAGCGACAAGCAATGGAAAGGCATGATGCAGAAGCTGCTGGCGGAGCGCTACAAGCTGACCCTTCACCACGACAAGAAAGAGCTTTCGGTTTATGTGCTGTCCATTGCCAAGAGCGGCCCAAAGCTTACCAAAAGTGAAGGCGATCCGAACGGCCTGCCGGGCTTGTTCTTCCGAGCCTTGGGTGCACTGAACGTTCGCAACGCCACTATGGCCGACTTCGCGGGGTTGATGCAGCAGGCTGTGCTCGACCGCCCCGTCCTCGATCAAACCGGACTCACGGGAAGATTCGATTTCACGCTCAACTGGACCCCCGACGATTCACAGTTCGGCGGCATGGGAGCCAAGATTCCTCCGCCAACAGACAGCGCCACCGCGCCGCCGAATCTGTACACCGCCATCCAGGAGCAGATCGGGCTCAAGCTTGACGCCACCAAGGCGCCGGCCGACGTGCTCGTCATCGACCATGTCGAGAAGCCTTCGGAAAATTAGCCGCGGAACAACACGCTCGATCTTTAGCTGCGGGCCAAGCCGCGCCGCAGCCGAGCGCATTCGATTTGTCGCGGTTACGCCGTTGCCATGGTTAACCTTTTTGTAGTAGCATTACATACATCGGTAGTAGGAAATCCCATGCCGCGTCCTAAACTCACTCCGCTTGAATTTCAAATCATGAAGACTTTTTGGGACCGCGGGACGGCCTCCATCCGGGAAGTTCAGGAAGCTTTTCCGGAAGATGCCCGGCCGGCGTATACAACCGTGCAAACTACGATCTACCGCTTAGAAGCTAAGAACGCGGTCCGCCGGGTTAGAAAGATCAGCAACGCCCACATTTTCGAAGCAGTGATCTCGCGCACCGCGGAGCAAAATCGTCTGCTTGGCGAGCTGCTGAGTTTATTCGGAGGCCGCGCTAAGCTGGTAATGGCGCATCTGGTGGAGTCTGGGAAACTCACACTGGATGACGTGAAAGATGCCGAAAAAACGCTGCGAAAGCATTCGAGAAAGGAGAAAGAGCGATGATGCCCACGGGAATGGGTCTGACGGAGATTGCGCTTGGCGATCTCTCCCCCCTGGCGAACCATCTTTGGCAATCGACTCTCTGCGTCGTTGCGATCTGGTTGCTGACCGTCGTGTTGAGAAAGAACCACGCGGCGGTGCGGTATTGGCTTTGGCTGACTGCGTCGGTGAAGTTCCTGATTCCTTTTTCGCTGCTGGTCGGCATGGGCGGTCAAGTCCGATGGCGGACGGCTCCGGCAATTGCGACCGCCATCGCCGAGCCTCACTGGTCTACTGTCGTCGCGGATGTCGGTGGTCCCTTTACCGCTTCAGCTCCCGCGCATCAGGCTGTCGCATCGCCGGCTTTAAACTCACTTCCAGGCATTCTCTTCATGGTGTGGCTCTGCGGTTTTGCGGTAAGCGCCATTTTGTGGCTGCGCTGCTGGCGACGGATGCGAGCGGTTCGAAAAGGTGCGGTTCCACTGGCACTCGGCCTGCCGATTCCAGCGATGACGTCCTCTGCGCTGATGGAACCTGGAGTGTTCGGCGTCCGCCACCCCGTGCTGCTTCTGCCTGAGGGCATCGTGGACCGTTTGACGCCGGCTCAGTTGAATGCGGTTTTGGCGCACGAAATGTGTCACGTGCGGCGGCGCGATAATTTGACGGCTGCAATCCACATGGCAGTGGAGGCCACCTTCTGGTTCTATCCTCTGGCATGGTGGATCCGGGCGCGCCTGATCGAGGAACGGGAGCGGGCCTGCGACGAAGCCGTGCTGCAATTGGGCAGCGACGCTGAAGTCTATGCGGAAGGAATTCTGAACGTGTGCAAGTTCTACCTCGAATCTCCGGTGGCATGCGTGTCCGGAATCAGCGGCTCGGATCTCAAAAAACGGATTGTTCGCATCATGACGGGGCGGTTTGCGTACGAACTCACCTTCGGCAGAAAGCTGTTGTTGACTACTCTCGGCATAGCCGCCATCATCCTGCCGGCCGGGTTTGGGCTGCTGCATGTAACTCCAATCCGGGCTCAATCGCAGGCTCAAGATACGAGCACCACTGCGCCTGTCTACGAAGTCGCTTCCATCAAGTCGAACAAATCCGGCAACAACATAGTCAGGTTTCGTATCAAGCCGGACGGGCTTTCTTTGATCGGAGGGACGCTCCACATGCTCATTGAAAACGCTTACGACGTCCGATACTTTCAGATCACCGGAGCTCCGAGCTGGTTCAAATCTGAAAAGTACGATATCGAAGCGAAAATGGATGGTTCTTTAGCTGAGGAACTGCGGAAGATTCGCGACAATCAGCGCGAGGCTCAGACTCGGCGGATGCTTCAGGAGCTATTAGCTGATCGCTTCCAGCTAAAACTACACCGCGATACCAAGGAACTCCCTGTTTATGCGCTGGTCATCGCGACGACTGGTCTCAAACTTCATGAGGCAACACCCGGCGACACCTACCCCAACGGATTCAAAGGCCCCGATGGTGGCGGAGGAGCGGGCATGATGTCTATGGCAGGAAATGGAGGTCCGGTAAGGGGTCAAGGGATTCCGATGGCGTATTTGGTGCACTTCTTGTCGCAGCAACTGGGCCGCATCGTTGTCGATAAGACCGGCCTCACGGGCAAATACGATTTCACACTCCAATGGGCGCCCGATGAAAACCAAGGTCCGCCAAGCGGCCCCCCGGGGATTGATAACGCTCCTCCGCCCGACTCTTCGGAGCCTTCCATCTTCACCGCGATTCAGGAGCAGCTTGGGTTGAAACTGGAATCGCAAAAAGGTCCAGTGGAGATTCTCGTCATCGACCATGCCGAGAAGCCCTCCTCCAACTGACGCGAAGCGATCTTCGGGGGAAGCGAAAATGTGTTGGAGCGGTGAATGCATCGAAGCTTGCAGCTGGTTTGCGCCCTGCTTTGCACACTAGCAGCGCTGGCATTCCCCGCGGTGGCCGCGGCTTCGCAGTATCACGGCCAGATCACCTTCCAGGGCTGGCCCGTTCCCGGGGCTACCGTCACAGTGACACTCGGAACGAAGGGTGTCAGTACCGTCTCCGACCAGGCAGGACTCTACAAATTCGCGGATCTGCCGGATGGACCTGCAAAGATCAAGATCGAGATGCAGGGTTTCTCGACGATCGAGGCCGACCTGACAATCGCAGCGAATACTCCTGCGGGAAAATGGGAATTGACGCTGCTTCCGCTCGACCAGATCGTCGACCTGGCGCGCACCAAGCTCGCGCCTGGTCCGCTTCCTATCGTTAGTTCCGAAGCGGCTGCGAAGAAGCCCGCCGTCGCCGAATCTTCCAACAGCACCACCCCTGACATACCGAAGCCCGAGGACGAGTTGAGCCAGCAATCTTCGGATGGCTTCCTGGTCAATGGCAGCGTCAACAATGCAGCCACCTCAAGGTTCTCGCTCGATCAGGCCTTCGGCAACAGAAGGTCGAATAGCAAGAGCCTCTACACCGGTGGATTTGCCGCCATCCTCGACAACTCCGCCCTCGACGCCCGCCCTTATTCGCTCAGCGGATTCGAGTCGCCCAAGGCCTCGTACAATCGCATCACCGGAGTCTTCACCCTCGGAGGACCAATCAAGATTCCGCATCTGTGGCCACACGGTCCCAATTTCTTCGTTGCCTACCACTGGACGAGCGACCACATCGCCGAATCCGAGTCCGGCCTCGTCCCCACTGCGGAGGAGCGGTCGGGTAATCTCGCGGGCGTGCTCAATGCTCTCGGCCAACCAGTTCAGATCTTCAATCCGGCCACGGGCCTGCCCTTCGCTGGCAACATCGTTCCAGTCAGCCCCCAGGCACACGCCTTGTTACAGCTCTATCCTTTGCCTAACCTTGCGGGCGATTCGCTCTACAACTACCAGGTGCCGGTTCTAAACAGCAGCCATCAGGATGCCCTACAGTCGCGTCTGGACAAGACTCTCGGCCGCAAAGATGAACTCTATGGCAACTTTAACTTTCAGAGTACAAGAGCGAGCAACGCCAACCTGTTCGGTTTCACAGACAACACCCAAATCCTCGGCATCAACACCAACATCAACTGGGCGCACCGCTTCAGTCAGCGTCTTTTTGTCTACGGAAGCTATCATTTCAGCCGGCTCAGAACGGACATTGTTCCGTATTTTGCAAACCGCCAGAACATCTCGGGCACCGCCGGCATCTCGGGCAACGACCAGGACCCGACCAACTGGGGTCCGCCCACGCTCAACTTCTCCAGTGGCATCACTGCTCTCACCGATGGGCAAAGCTCCTTCAACCGCGCGCGCACCGACGGCTTTTCCGCGTCCACAGCCATCTATCATGGGCGGCACAACGTCGCCATCGGCGGCGACTTTCGCAAGCAGCAGTTCAACGATTTCTTCCAGCAAGATCCGCGCGGCATCTTCACCTTCACCGGCGCCGCAACCCAGGGCCCCGCTAGCGGCGTTCGAATAACGACCGGCGGCTCCGACCTCGCCGACTTCCTCATAGGCGTGCCTGACACCAGCGCGCTCGCCTTTGGCAACGCCGACAAATATCTTCGCGAGCCCGTCTACGACGGCTACCTGACCGACGATTGGCGCATCCTGCCGGGCCTCACGATTAATGCTGGCCTGCGCTGGGAGTATGGCGCACCGATCACTGAGCTGCACGCACGCCTCGTCAATCTCGACATGGCTCCCGACTTCACCGCCGTGGCTCCCGTTCTAGGCAGCGATCCGGTAGGCGCGCTAACCGGCACTCACTATCCCAGCTCGCTCATTCGTCCCGACAAGCGCGGCTTTGAACCACGCTTCGGCGTCTCGTGGCGTCCCATCCCCGCTTCGACCATCGTCGTCCGCGCCGGTTACGGCATCTATTACGACACCTCCGTCTATCAGACATCAGCACTCAATCTTGCCCAACAGGCGCCGCTTTCGAAGAGCTTGAGCGTGCAGAACGGCGCGGCCTGCCCACTCACGCTGGCCAACGGCTTCACGCCCTGTGCCTCCAGCACCAGCGACACTTTTGCAATCGATCCCAATTTTCGCGTGGGATACGCGCAGACCTGGCAGTTGGCCGCCCAGCGCGATCTCCCCGGCGCGCTTCAGCTCACCGCAACCTATCAGGGAGTAAAAGGCACGCGCGGCGTTCAACAGTTTCTGCCCAATACTTATCCGATCGGCGCAGCCAACCCCTGTCCCACTTGTCCGTCGGGATTCGTGTATCAAACATCGGGCGGAGATTCCACGCGCGAAGCGGGCCAGGTCCAACTGCGGCGCAGGCTTCGCAATGGCCTTACTGCCGCGCTCCTCTACACCTTTTCAAAGTCGATCGATGATGATGCCTTCTTGGGCGGGCTGGGTCACGTCAGCGCGACTACGCAAGGCCAGGGCTCGACTGATTCCACATCCGCCAGCGCTCCAACTCAGAGCGCGCCTCCGCCAACTCCGGCGGTTGCGCAGAACTGGCTCGATCTCCATGCCGAACGTTCGCTCTCCAGCTTCGATCAACGTCACCTGCTCAACCTGCAAATTCAATACACCAGCGGCGAGGGCCTAGGCGGCGGAACGCTCATGACCGGCTGGTCTGGCAGACTCTTCAAAGGCTGGACCTTTCTCACAAGAATGGTCGCCGGAACGGGGCTGCCAGAAACACCTGTCTACTTGGCGGCCGTGCCCGGAACCGGATCCGTCGGCACCATTCGGCCCGACCCGACTGGAGCTCCGCTCTACGCTTCGGAGGCCGGCTCGCATCTCAATGCCGCCGCCTACACCGCGCCCCTGCCCGGCCAATGGGGAACTGCAGGCCGAAACTCGATCGCCGGCCCCGACCAGTTCAGCCTCGACAGCTCGCTGGCGCGCACCTTCCGTCCGAGTTCACGCTTCTACTTCGACCTCCGCGTGGACGCAACCAACCTGCTCAACCACGGTGTGTTTACCGGCTGGAATACGATCGTAAACAGCACGCAATTCGGACTTCCGGTTGCAGCCAATCCAATGCGCAGCATCGAGACTACATTGCGCGTGAGGTTTTGAGATGAGGAAGCTGCTGAGCATTTTTCTTCTACTGGCTCTCGCTTCCGCATCCGCTCAGCAGACTGGTCAGAACAAATCTCCCAGCGAGCCGGGGAGGTTCACACTCACCGTCAAGTCCCAACTGGTGGTCGAAACCGTAGTTGTGAAAGACAAACAAGGCAAACTCATCCAGGGACTGACCGCCAAGGATTTCGCGATCACCGAAGACGGCGTCCCGCAACAAATAACTTTTTGCGAGCATCAGGCCCTCGCCGCCAACGCGTCGCTCTTGCCAGTCGCACCACCCGGCTCCGAAGAGATCAGGCTGTACAAGCGCCTCACCCGCACGCAGGTCTCGCCTGAAACTCCGGAGAAAGAACGCTACCAGAATCGCCGCCTGCTCGCTCTCTATTTCGACATGTCCGCCATGCGTCCGGCCGACCAACTGCGTGCCCTCTCGGCCGCTGAACAATTTCTTCGCACCCAGTTGACAACCGTCGATCTGGTAGCCATCCTCCGCTACCAGGGCGGATCCGTCGACATCCTTCAGGACTTCACCGCCGACCGTAATAAGCTGCTCAGCATCCTGCAGACACTCGTCGTGGGCGAGGGCCAGGGATCGGCCGAGACGATCGACGACGCCAGCAGCGCCGATACGGGGGCCGCGTTCGGCCAGGACGACAGCGAGTTCAACGTCTTCAACACCGATCGTCAGCTCTCAGCCTTGGAGACCGCAGCCAAAATGCTTAGCCAGTTGAATGAGAAGAAATCGCTTATCTACTTCGCCAGCGGCCTGCGCCTCAACGGCATCGACAACCAAGCCCAGCTTCGTGCCACCGTCGACGCCGCTATCAAAGCCGGCGTCTCGTTTTGGCCGGTCGACGCCCGCGGTCTCGTAGCAGAGGCTCCGCTGGGCGACGCGACTCAAGGCTCGCCTGGTAACTCGGGCGTATACACCGGTGCCGCCACTCTCGCCCACACCAACAACTTCCAGCAGTCGCAGGACACTCTCTATGCGCTGGCCAGCGACACTGGAGGGAAAGCACTCTTCGACAACAATGACCTTGCCCGCGGCATCGTCCAGGCCCAGGAGGCGATCTCCGACTACTACATCCTCGGTTACTACACGAGTAACACCGCCCAGAATGGCAGGTTCCGCCACGTCAAAGTCTCGCTTACAAGTGATTCCAGCGCGAATCTCACTTATCGCCAGGGCTACTATGCGGATAAGCAATTCAGCAAATTTACTGCTGTCGACAAAGAGCGACAGCTCGAAGATGCACTCATGCTCGAAAACCCGATTACTGAGCTCTCCATCGCCATGGAGATCGATCACTTCCAGCTCAACCGAGCCGAATACTTCGTCCCCATCGTGGTGAAGATTCCCGGGCGCGAACTGGCTCTCGCCAAGCGCGGCGGCGCCGAGCACACCCTGATTGACTTCGTCGGCGAAATCAAGGATCTCATCGGCGGCACCACGGTCACCAATGTACGCGACCATGTCAACATCAAGCTCTCCGACGCAACCGCTCTCGAGCTCGCGCATCGCCCCATCGAGTACGACACCGGATTCACCCTCCTGCCGGGAAAGTACATGATCAAATTCCTGGCGCGGGACGACGAGACCGGGAGAATCGGAACTTACCAAACCGTCTTTGTGATCCCAAACCTCAACAAAGAGGAGAAGCGCATTCCCATCAGCTCGGTCGTGCTAAGCAGCCAGCGCGTCGATCTGAAAGAAGCGTTGTATGACGTGGAGAAAGGCGCGCACAAGGAGAAGGAAGCCGCAGTCAATCCTCTGGTGCAGGACGGGAAAAAGCTTGTTCCCAGTGTGACTCGAGTTTTCAGTTCGAGTCACGACCTGTACGTCTACCTCCAGGCCTATAAGCAGGGTCAGCAGGGCGGCCCGCCTGCGAGCCAGCCTCTTTTCGCCTTCGTCAGCCTTTACCTCGGAGACAACAAGGTCTTTGAAACCCCACCCGCCGCGGTCGTTCCCAGTGCGGCAAGTCGGCTTGGAACCATGCCTTTTAACTTCAGCCTTGGTATCAATCGCCTCATTGCCGGAAACTACGACTGCCAGATTACGATCCTTGATCCGACAACACAGAAGGCAACTTTCTGGAGAACTCCCATTCTGATTGTTCCTTAGCCCCGATTGTTTCTTAGCGGCCTGCTGAAATAGTCCCTTGAATCGGTTTTGCAGGGGGCGGCTTTCCGCCACGCCGGAAGTCTCATCGCCAGAGAGCTTTTCAGATCTCGACCGGTCTCGATCAGGGGAGGGTGAAAGCGACGAGCGCATCACTCAACGATTCTTCCCTGATCTTGGGATGGCCGCCGGCCGCGATCACAATGTATTGTTTCCCGCCTGCTCCGAGTCGGTAGGTCATTGGCGTTGCGTTTCCGCTCGCGGGGAGCTCGGCCTTCCATAATTCCTTGCCGGTCTCGATATCAAAGGCGCGAATAAATGGATCAAAAGTGCCAGCAATAAAAACCAATCCTCCCGCTGTAACAATCGGGCCGCCTAAGCTGATTGATCCCGCAGGGACCGGCGGCTGTCGGCCGCCAAAGTCCTGCATGGAACCGAGCGGAACTTGCCAGCGAATCTTGCCTTCAGTCATTTCCACCGCGGTCAGCAGACCCCACGGCGGCGCAGTACACGGCAAGTCCGACGGAGATTGCAGGAAACGACGAAATAGTCCATATGGCGCTCCCGCCTGAGGCCCATACTCGCCATCTTCGGTGCGGACCTCGTCCCGCCAGAAATCCGCGCGGGGAATGAGCTTAATTTTGGCAACGAAATTGTTTGTGTTGACGACCAGGAGGCTGTGCTGCGGATCAAACGCATAGCCGCTCCATGTCATCCCGCCTATATTTCCAGGTACGGACAGAGTGCCTTGAAGACTTGGCGGGGTAAAAATACCCTCGTTGCGAAGTCCGCCAATCCAGTTGCGACAAGTCTCACGATCCTGCGCCGTCGGGCCCCAGGCGTCCTCCGCCGAGATTTGCTGCGGCGCAAGCGGTGGCGGAGCAACCGGAAAGGGTTGCGTAGGCGATGCCAGCTCGCCCGGCACATCGCTCTGCGGAACCCGGCGCTCTTCCACGGGAAACACAGGTTTGCCGGTATCGCGATTGAGCACGTATAGAAATCCAGTCTTGTTGCCCTGGATGACGACCGGAACGTCTTCTCCGTTGTGCCGCAAGGTGGTGAGCAGTGGAGGTGAAGCCGTGTCATAATCCCAGAGGTCATGATGTACGAGTTGGAAACCCCATGCGATTTCACCTGTTCTTGCGCGCAACGCCACCACCGCGTTCGCCCACTTGTTATCGCCGGGCCGAAGGCCGCCATAGTAGTCAGGGCTGGCGCTTCCGGTGGGAACGAAGATGAGATCGCGCTGCGGATCCACGGACATGATGGACCACGCATTGGCCGCGCCGGTTTGGCGCTCCGTATGATTACCAGCGGTGCCGTTGGTGGTCCCCGCCACAGGATTTGGAATCGGATCCCAACTCCAGCGCAGCGCGCCGGTGCGGGCATCAAAGGCGCGTACTACGCCGGCGGGCATGACGACGCGCTGAT
>Ga0209420_1000958_pt1 | contig 14237 bp, 15 predicted proteins | sample BlaSpr_A8_OM1_O1_FD_187972 | JGI IMG/M metagenome (GOLD analysis project Ga0209420, IMG submission 187972) | Forest soil microbial communities from Thunder Bay, Ontario, Canada - Black Spruce, Ontario site 2_A8_OM1_O1 (SPAdes) (version 2) | ecosystem: Environmental > Terrestrial > Soil > Boreal... | reverse complement strand
GCGTTCTCCGACGTAGAGAGCTGTTTCCTCCAAACCCCAAGTCGCGTGCGTAAACGATCGCCCCACCACGAGCTCGAATGGCAGGGCGCGCCGAGCCTGGGTTGCATCTGACTAATCGCTGAGTGACTTGAGCAACGACTCGAGTCCAGAGCAGCGGACAGACTCATCTTGCGGGCCATGCTTAAACCATCAATTTAGTGCTCAGCGTAGCAGCTTGTGTGCGAGGCCAGATTATCAGCCAGATGACGTGGAAGCTTTGAGTGATGCATTCTGACATTTCCTCGGAAATGCTATCGATCGATGCAAACAGCCAATCTTGGAGCGTGATGGTTGGCGCTGTCAGAAATGTGGATGCTCTAAGAATCTCGACGTTCACCACGTGAGACGACGTAGCGCACTTGGTGACGACGAAGAGATCAACCTGATCACGTTTTGTAGGAAATGCACCAAATTGTGCACAGGTCCGCCGACAGACTACCGACGGACGGGTGTGTTGCAGAATCCAATCCGGATCAGTGTCAATAGTTACAATCTCCGAAGCATATGACCACCCGCAGACGCAATCCCGCCGCCTTGGACAACCCCAAATTCTCTGTGGTGATAGGGTTTGACGGAACCGAAGACAACTCTTCGAGGGAATACAACTCACACGGCCAAAGGACGGAGTTCGCGGATATATTAAGCACGACCCGAGTGTCAAGAACGGAAATTTCGTGTCACAATTAATTCGGCGGCGAACACGGACGGCGGTATGTCCTGAATTCGGTGACGAAATTCTTGTCTGATTCCCTGATGGACTATCTTGAGATGCTACTAACGGCGAAAAAACGGTAGGCCATGGAGTTCTTCGCCGCTCCGATGGATACACCCAGGCTCTTGGAGAGGCTTGCGGAGCACGCTCCGCGGAATCCTTTTTGCAGCCCCGGTTTCTTCAAAGCGATGCGGCGCTCAGGGTCTGATCCCTGGATTGCTGGCATGAGAAAGGAGGATCAACTATTAAGCGCTGCTGGCGTGTTTCTAAGGCGTGGCCGGCTTAATAGCACGCTGGAGATTACTTCTCTGCCCACAGCTGCCGGCAACGAAGAGTTTTGGTGTGGTCTTTTTCGTTTCAGTGCAGAGCGTGGCATTACCCAAATCGAAGCAAACAGCTACGCCTCGCCGTCGGTGGCTATACCGGTGCTCAAATACGAGACAGGACGACGGGATCGCCATGAGCACGTGCTCGATCTCACTGGCTTCGGCGTCGATCGCATGTCCTCAAATCACAGGCGAAATATCCGCAAAGCAGAATCTACCGGCCTGATGATCAGGCGAAGCGTGGATCGAGACGCGTGCCGCGAGCATGTTCGTCTGATGAATCTATCTCAGGACCGTCGACGGCTCCGGGGAGAAGAGATCGCCGGCGGTCCGGTTATGGAAGAGCTTCTAAGCTTTCTGGAATTTGGATGCGGTGAGCTGTTTCAGACGGTCACTTCGACGAAGGTTCTTTCTTCAGTCTTGGTTCTTCGTGCGCCGAGCGGCGCTTACTACCAATCAGCTGGCACAGCGCCTGAGGGCATGGCTTCGGGTGCGTCTCATTTCCTGATCAACGGCATCGCCCGGCAACTCCGGCAAGAGGGGCTATCAATTTTCAACTTAGGCGGGGCGCCTGTGGAATCATCACTCGCCAGATTTAAGAGCGGTTTTGGGGCTACCGTCGTGCCATTGACCTCAGTGTCTCTGTACGTGGGTCAAGTCTGGCGACGCAAGCTCACTACTTTGCTTCTGATGGCCAAGCGTATTCCGAGAAAGTTGTACCCAGGCTCGTCGGCGACCTCCATCTCCAATAGACGTGCATCGGACGCACTTCTGGAGCCATGGTATCCATCAGTCTTTCGTGAACGCAGTTTGGTAAACTGAGCGAGGATGATCTGCGTCATCTGGGCGTGGATGCTACTGGGGTTCAGCGACGCCTGCTCGACAGATTGGCCGGATTTGGCCGGAGCTATGCGCGCGGATTCCTCATCAAAGACAACGTCGCGCACGTTTCAAGGCGCTTCCTGGAGCCGTCGTACAAACGGAATCACCTGCCATCTTGGCGCTCAAAGATGACCAGGCTGAGATCAGTGCCGAAGTTCCGTGGAAGAAGGGTTCTAAGGTGTCGCCATCCGCAAGCTTTTCGAGGTTGCACACCAGCAGGGGATATAGCGGATCTATATGAAGACAGGCCGGGACAGCGTGAATTCGGTGAGACGATCACGAATCCGGCTTTGGGATGATGCATGACCAGACCAACTTTGATCTTGGGCAGTGAACCGCGTATCGTCATTCCGATCGCCCGCTCACTCAGTGAGAGAGATGTTAAAGTCACCGTTGCAACTTACGGTGAGAACGCGAAGAAAACACGATCGCGTGCCCTCCATCAATTTGTAGTTCTTCCCGAACCAGGCGATCAGCCCGTCAAATTCTGCTCAACGCTGAAGGAACTAATCTGCAAGGAGCAATTTGATTTTCTCGTGCCGTGTGGCGACTCCGCTCTGGTTGCCATATCACATGACTACGAACAACTGACCAGACTTCTCAAAGTGAGTTGCCCCCCTCCACGAATTCTGCAGCGCGTCCTCGACAAAAGGCAAACTCTGGAGATCGCAGAGGCGTGTGGCGTCTCGATTCCGAAGACGTTCTGGGTTTCGAGCATAGAGGAAATTGAATTCATAAAAAATCAGATTACCTTTCCTGTCGTATGCAAACCTTCTAGCAAGCAACGGGAAAATGCTTTCAAGGTTCGATACTTTCGTTCGTGCGAAGAGCTCAAGAACGCTTTCACTTCAGGTGATACCCTAGGAAAACCCGTAATGTTACAGCAATATTGCGAGGGCGATGGGGTTGGCATAGAGACATTAATTCATGAAGGAGAGCCGATTGCCCTTTTTCAGCATCGCCGCATCAGGGAACTGCCCAGTACAGGAGGAGTAAGCGTCCTGGCAATTTCTGAACGGTTAAACCCCGATCTCGTCCGGTCTGCGCTCGTGCTGCTCCGCGCTCTCGAATGGGAAGGCGTTGCGATGGTGGAATTCAAATATAACCGTTCGGACCGCACAGCTGTCTTGATGGAGGTCAACGGCCGATTTTGGGGTTCGTTGGGTGTGTCGATGCAGGCTGGCCTAAATTTCCCGCTTTATGCTTGGCAGCTTGCGCACCACGAGCAGCCCCAAGTTCCGAGCCAGTATCGATCAGGACTGCGAGTGCGATGGATGAAAGGCGAATTACAGCGATTGCATGAGATGTTATTTCAATCAAGGCGCGAGGCTTCATCTCGTGAGTCGCGATCTCGAGAATTGGCAGACTTTGTACTCGACCTGCGACCCTCGACAAAGGACATGCTGTGGTCCCTTTCAGATCCTCTGCCGGCATTTCTTGAGGCTAGCGATGCCATACTAAAGCTCGCGAGCGACGACATCAAGCGTCTCCTCAGGAGGATATTGCCGCCGCGATTGATGCATCATGTGCGTGTCTCACGAAAGTTGGGCGGTGGCGAGGCATGGCTGTACTTGAAGTTACAAGCGTCCCGCTCACTCGGAATCCGGAAAGACAAATTGTCCCGGATTCCATCTGGAGTTTCCTCTGTTCTCTTCATCTGTCATGGCAATATCATCCGTAGCCCATTGGCGGCCGCATTGCTCAAAGAACAGCTGTCGAATCTCAATCGCAACGGAATTCATGTATCCTCTGCTGGGCTTCACGCGAAGCCGGGCAAATCTGCGGATCTTCGCGCGATCATCGCAGCAAGAGAACGAGGAATTTCGTTAGAGGATCACCGAGCCCAGTCCCTGAACATTGGTCTAGTGCGACAAGCCGATATGATATTCGTGATGGACCAAGTGAATGAGGCGCAATTGCTCATGCTATACCCCGAAGCCAGATCAAAGCTGTTCTTGCTAAGCATCGAGGGATCAAACGGAAAGCAAACTTCAGCAGAAATTACGGATCCGTATGCGGGAGACCTGTCTGATGTCCGGCAGTGCTGCGAGACCATTCATTCTCGTATATCTGACTTGGTATCACTTCTGATTCGATCAAACTCGAGCAGGAAATTGCAAAAAGGCGGGGAAGGCTGAGGCCCATTTCCATTTACGGCCGCTCGCCGAACAATGCCACGTCGTACAGCGCAAACCGTTGTTGAGCTTCGTCGTTATTGAACCCATTAAAGCTTTATCGCCATCTACTTCGGAAGTCAGAGGCGTGGGGTACGAGTTTGTTCATTAAGCTGGTTTATCCGTGAATCCTCGCTCATCGGGATCAGTCTTGTGGTCTGGCAGTTGCGACTAACGAACTTGAAGACAGATATGCTGCCCAGTATCTAGGCTACTTGCCATGTGTTCCGTGCGATACATGCCTTGGACGGGGATCTTCGGAGATACGGAATCGCTCAGCTTGCGGGCAACAAACAAGGACATCATTTTGGCTGGCATGGCAATATTACTAAGAAAGAGGCGAAACGAATATCGCTCGTCGTTCACTGTGAAGGAAGCTCGAGCAAGCCATGATGCAAGTAGGCCTGCGAGTTTCTTGTTTATTCTGAGCACAGCAAGCATGTCAATCAGATTATCGGTCAAAGGCGTGACAATCAGCTTGTGTTCTAGGATTTCAAAACCGTTGTAGCTGAAGAACTCCTTAAAAATCAAGGGATTGAAGTTCAGAAAGCCGTGATCGAACCAGGATACGGGCGAGAGAAGTATCACGATCCCGCCCCTTTTCAGCAGCCTCACGATGTTCCCAAATGCCGTGGCAACATCGAAAATATGCTCGAGCGTTCCGATGTCGATGACTGTAGCTGCCGCGCCGAAAAGAGGCGTGGGAAGTTGCTGGGAAAAGTCCAAAGCCAGTGCCGCTCTTCCGTTCATGTCAATATCGCGATATCCCTCGATTCCAACCATTCCCAGGATGCTTTCCAGCGAGATATGTTTCGGGTTCAAGTGGTCCGTAATGGCTCTTGCGCTATTTCGCAACAACCCTTTGGACTTAAGCACCTGAAGCACATGTTCATGAGTGAGATAGCTCGCCTGATCTCCTAGGACATAAGCTGGTCCGATCGCACCATGTTTGACTATGGCTCGGGTGAGCGGAAGCAGCCATTCTCTGCGCAAAGCCATATCGGCGACAGCCTTATCCGGAATTTCCCTTTTTGGACTCGAGAGCGGCAGCCATTGTACAGCCATTTCGCCAGATCGCGACAATGTGAAACGATGGTCAAAGAGAGTTGGAGGGAGCTGAAAGGGCTGATTTTGCTTCTCGACCGTTGGGTAATCGCCTCGGCAGAGTTCGCTTTTGCTTCAAAGCCGCATGAATATTGGAGCTCGCGCCACCGTACTGGTCACTTCCATCATCTTCAAAAAGCAAATGTGGGTTGAAAATGAGAAAGGACGTATGAACAAAAATCGTGGCGAAAAAAAACTTGTTTCGAATGTCGGACTGGAAGCTTGTAACGCCGCTGGCATGACCGAACGATGCAACGGTACAATTAGGAACCGGGCTTTCCGAACTCTTCCAACCGAAACGCCGCGCGCCGACCATCATAGGCGATGCAGCGAGCTTTCAGATCCCATTTGACCTGAAGTTCATGCCAGGCTAGCCATTCATGAGCAGCGAAGTCCCGGTAATTGTAGTACTCGTCGAACAAAATCACCGTCCCCGGTTGGCAATGGGGCAAAATGAGCGATAGGCATTGCTGAGTTGACGAGTAGAGATCGCAATCGACGTGGACGATCGCAGCGGTGCCGGTCCAGCCATTCAGGAACCGCGGGATACTCTCACTAAACCACCCTTTTACAAGCTCCACATTGCTGGCATCAATGTGCGGCATTTCGGACTTAAAAGCGCCCTTTGGCCGCGTCCACCACTCCTCGGGCAACCCCTCGAACGAATCGAAGCCGAAGATGCGCCGTTCGGGACAGCGCCGGGCGAAAGTGCGCAAAGAGTCGCCGGCGGCCACACCGAACTCCAAAACGTCACCTCCGAGGCCACAGATGCGCTCAAGAACAACTTCGATAATGCGCGCGCGCGTCTCTGGGTCGTGTCGCATGCCGTCCGCTGCGCAATCCTGGCCCGAGGGACGCAGCTCCTCCGCTAAGACAATGTACGAGTGAGTTTTCCATGCGAAGGCCTCCGCAACCCCGGACGGCGAGCAGACATCTGCCTGGATCTCCGATCGCAGCTCGTTGACGATCGTCGGGTATATCAGATGGCTTGCGACCGCGCGTATGGGTCGCGTTCGAGCCAGCCGCCTGAGCAGCGCTTTCAGGTATGTTTTCATTGCTTCGTCGTCAAGACCCTCTTGACTGGCCTAATAGAAGACACTTGGATCACCACAAAAGTCAAAGGGTGGCCGACCACGAGCGGCGTTATTTCAAACACTCATCCCGTGAGTCTCGAGTATTTCTGCGCGGATAGTGCATCCACCAGATACTTGGTTGCCCAGTTTAGGATGGTAAGTCTGCCATAATCACTCCAGACGGGCCATGCTCCTGGAACCCCCCCGCGGAGTCGGGCATCAGTGTTGCGAATGTCGTGGTGAGCCATCAGATAACGATTCGCCTTCTCCGCGGCTTGTCGATACTTGTCCTCGCCGGTGAGGGTACCAAAGTCGTTCCAAACCACCGACATTTGTGCTGACCCAGTGAGACAGCACCAGTCCACTGCACCACGAAAAGATGCGTACTGGCGACCAGGCAGAAATCCGTCTTCCCGCAAGAGCGACAGTTCGGCGTCCGCTGTCTTGCGCGCAGCATCGACCAGCTCCCTCCTGCCGGTGAGCCTTCCGATCTCAAACAACCCCTGCATTGTGTATGCGATCGTATGTAAGAGAGGCCGTACGGCATCGCTCAAGCAGCAGTCGCGATACCAACCGTTAGGATTCTGATGTGTCAAGCAGAATTCAGCGTTTCGGAGTGCGGCTTCGACGTAATCTTTGCGGCCAAGGGCCATGCCCGCTTCGCACAATCCCCACGCTGCCTTCACGTTGTAGATGGTAGCGCTCCCCGCGAACTGGGAATTCCCTCGGATCCAGCTGCCATCCGGTTCCTGCATACGCATCAGCCAGTCGGCTGCGCGACAGACGGCGGATGCGAACCGGGTGGGACCCAACACGGAAATTAGGGCGCTCCAACCCAGCAGGACCATGCCCGTATTGAACACGGCGGGTGTGGGATTACGATTAAACTTACCGGCCATGACTGCGCCTTCGGGCATCAGGATATCCGCTTCCCACTGACCCATTTCTATTGCACGGTCGAGCAACTCGCTCTGTCCGGACTGGCGCGACAATCGAACAAATGTTCGACAAATGTAACCGGTCGTCTCAGGGTAGCTGACGTCGAAATCCGACCCGAATCGGACACCGTAAGAAACACCGCGATCTTCTCCGGCGTCCTGCGCGCGTTTCAGCCAGTCCACAGCGGCGTTCAAGTGCGCGTCAAGGTCAAGATCGGTCGGATCCGGGGAATATAACGGCGCGAGACGGCGTCTTTCGACGCTCTGATGCCATTCCGTCCGGGCCCTCCTGAGGACCTTTTTCGCCAGACCGATCATCTTGCTCTTTTCTTCCGAATCTCGTGTTCATCGTATCAGAATGTCTACTGGTGACTCCGCAGATTTTGCCGCATTTCGGCCCTCATCGATTGGTTCTCGGCCTTTCGATGCAGCTGATGCACGATCTTTCGTACGCCCGCCAAGACGACGTCGCGAGGCTCGAACTCGCGCAGGAACGTGGAGTCTTTTCGGTAAAGGTTGGTGTGCACGGACTCGGCACCACGCTTACACAGGAAGCTGTGTTCGCCTCCAAAACTAGAGTTGCGGAATGCCTCTCGGCTAGCCCCGCTGATGGCTTGCTAGAGGAGCAACTCGTTGGGTTTCAGACCCAAACACTCACCCAGGAAATTGTTAGCAGCGTATTCCAGATCTTTTCTCAGACGATCTGTCGCTTTCGGGTATTTACGCTCGAGCCGCTAGTCTCAGTATTCGTTGCACTAGGACAGCCAAAAATTTCCCATCAGCCCCCAGCTTCCCTAAGACTGTGCGCCGAAACAGGCTGTCCTGGCTCCGTAACTGCCACTTCACCTCCTTCCAGAAGAATAGAGTTATCCCCACAGGTATGAGAGGCAGTGCTGCCGCGATTTGGATAAAAAAATGGACCAAACTGGTAACACGCCAGTAATGATCGATCCAAACGCACGCAAGGCAAAACGGTGCGGTGGCCAAAGCAGGCCGGATCCAACATTCCCGGAAATAGTCCCAAAGGCTCAGGCTCAAGAGCTTCGATAAATATCGCGGCCATAGCACAATTTGACTCACCAGGCTCGGGAGCACTGTGCCCCAGGCGACGCCGTCAATTCCGATTTTCCGGACCAGGTAAACACTCAGTGTGAGATTGGCTATGGCCTCGCACGACTGCCACAAGGCGAACGGCTTGTGTTTACCCAGCCCAAAGACGATGTTGCCGCCGACGCGGTTACCAGCTATGGCAACGGTCGACAGAAGCAAGATTCGAAGTATTCGGCCGGAGGGTTGAGCGTACTGCTGTCCCATCCACAAGCCAATGAAAGTGGAGCCTCGAAAGAACAACACCCCACCTACAGGCAGCGAAACAAATAGCGCGGCTCTGGTCCCTTGGATCAACAACCGCCGAAGCTGATCCTGCCGATCCTGGGCTGCCAAGTTGGTCGCCACCGGCAGGAAGGTCTGAGCAAGCGATGCGCCGAGCTGTCCCAAGTACTCGATGAATCGGCCCCCAATCGCGTAAAGCGTCACTGCTCCCGCAGAGAGGAAGGCGCCCACAATTAGATTATCGCTATAATAAACAACTTGACCCGAAGCAGCGATGACAAATAGATAAAAGCTGTACCGCCAAAGTTGCGGAAGAGTGCTCCGGTCCAGAAAGCGAAAGCCGACGCGAAGTTCAGGGTAAACTCGACGGCAGATGATGATCGTTGCAATGCCCAAGATGAGTACAACCGTCAGCTGCATGATGGATAGTGGAACAATCCCATATCCCCTATCCAGTACCCATACCGTGCCCGCCGCGCCGATTAACGTTTGAGCGATCGCGATGCCGCTTACCAACTCAAAACGCTGTAAAGCCGTCAGCACCCCGGCAAATACTCCGACGATAAGACTGAAAGATAAGTTGAACCCGCTTATGACGATGGCCCACCGCGCTGCCGTCCACATATTGAACGGTATGCGAAAAATTTTGCTAGCAAACGCCGCAAGCATCAAACTAGCCACAATTACAATCAGGCTGATCAAGGCTCGAAACGCCAGACCAACCGAGACAGCACGACTCGATTCGAGGTGTTCTCCACGCGCTTGATGCTTGGCCACAAAATACGACACAGCGCCACGCATCCCGAGGTCAAGCAACGCCATATAAGCTATGGAAGAATTGGCTAGAACCCAAACACCATAGGCTACATTCCCAAGGTGATGGACCACGAATGGAGAGAGAAAGAAGGAAACTATCACCGAGATGGCAAAGGCCATCCAGTTCACAGCAATACCACTCATAAGAATACGAGCGCGGCTCATTTTCCCCATTCGTCTAGCGAATTGCGTCGCAACAGCGCTGAGGTTCACCTATAATAATGAGACTTTTATCTTGCCATTGCTACAATGGCGAGCATTGCGTATGCGTGCAAATGATAGCAATGGGCCCAGTGGGTCTCTCGACACATCCGATAAAGCCACTCCAGGATGGCTATTCGGCGTTCCGCAGTCTCTCCGAATTATTGGAGGCATGAACCAGGTCGTGAACTCTCTCGTCGGTCAATTTCTTGACGGCAGAGAATTCTCTCCTCAGGTGTTAGTCTGTACGGAAGAGTCAGCATTGGGTGGCGCGGTCGAACCCGACCTGATAAAAACGCATTATCTGCCTCTGTGGAGTCCTGTGGATCATCAACATCCATTTCGCGCCCCGTTTTCTTTTGTCTATCGCTTGCCGTATCGCTGTTGGGTAATGCACCGAATCATTGATCAACACAACATAAGAATTATCAACCCGCATTCTCCTGACCTTGCGTCTCTCGTATTCCTTGTCCTGAAGAAGCTTAAGCTGTTTAAAGGCAAAATCATACTTTCCTTTCATGGAAGTGACATTCGGAATGCCCTAGCTACAAAAGGGCGAGAGAGGAAACTTTGGAGGATGCTCCTGCGGGGCGCGGACCATATTGTTGTAGTTTCTGACTATCTTGCGAAGGACGTTCTGGCGTTGGACTCCACGGTGGCGGCGAAAATGAAAATTATTTATAACGGGGTCGATCACGCTCTATTTACACCTGTTGAGCACGAGCAGCGCGCGCGAGTCTCTCTTCCGAATCAAGGCAAGACTATCTTGAGCATCGGTGGGTTTATTCCAATCAAGGGGCACGATATTCTCGTTCGAGCCTTTGGTCTTGTTCTGAGTCAGGTGCCAGATGCACGATTGGTATTAGTTGGAGGGGAGGGCCCCGAAGTCGAGCCTATTCGTCAGCTGATCAATTCGCTATCGCTGGCACATAGAGTCACCATCTTCAAACCCGTCCCTCACGCGCGCATTCCCGAATTTCTGTCCCAAGCACAAGTCTTCGTTCTAGCCTCCCGTAGAGAGGGCTTCGGGCTTGTTGTCACGGAGGCGGCAGCTGCGAAGGTGCCGGTCGTGTGTACTAAGGCAGGGGGAATCCCTGAACTGATAACCGACGGAGTAACTGGAAGCCTAGTAGACATCGACGATCACATTGCGCTGGCTGGTGCTATTGTCGATGTTCTGACGCACCCAGACGAGGCCCGACGAATGGCGGTGAAGTTCTATGAATATGTCAGAAGGAATCTGACGTGGCACCACAGCTATGAGAAATATATTCAACTCTCCCGGTAGCGTGCAGCACCCAATTTGCTCATTGCACGCTGAACCGCTCCATCGGCCGGACTCGTCGTAACACTGCTGGCCACAATCCGAACAGATCGTTGGACGCTAGTCGTCGTCTCGTTGAATAAGCAAATGGAGGAAAAACCCGAGATTCGACGGGGCTACTTCGTGCAGATTGCCATCAGGTCCAAAGCATCATCTAGATCAGAGTCTGAGTAAAATACACTATTCTTCGAAAACCTGCTTAGGACATCTTTGCCTATTTCCTTAGGAGCAGTTTGTTCTACGCGAAGACGCATAAGCCCACGCATTTGTCTTAACACTGGCTCTGGTAGGATGCTCTTCAGTTGAGTGATTATGGTTGATCGAAGTTGCCAATATGGGGGAAGGACCCTCTTTGCAGCTCTTTTGGCAGACTCGCAACGCTTTCTCTCGATAGACTCCATCTCGGGCGTGGCGCGGAGACCCCGCATCTCTACTGTCGAAAAACATTTAGTTAACAATTCTTTTAACTCAGAGGGCGTAAACTCACGGACATGGTAAGGGTTCCAGGGTTTATCGCCCGGATTAAGACGGAGGTTTCTATTTGGTGTCGTAAATATCGCTATGCCGCCCGGCTTGAGGGCGTCGAGAATATGTGAAAGGTAGGTCTTCAAATCGCCGACATGCTCGATGACCTGAAAACTTGTGACGACGTCGAAACTGCCAGGCGGAAAGGGCACCCGTTTGCCATCGTATAGTCGGATATTTGACTGAAGGTCTGGGAGCCTTCGGTGTGCTGCCAAAATCGAAATTTCTGCCGAGTCCAATCCAGCGATCTGCGCGACATAGGGCCGCATCAGCTCGATACCATAACCGTCGTTGCAACCCCAGTCGAGGCACGATTTTCCGCGTGCGATTTCTGCAGCGTGCTCGTATGCCCTCTCGTGCAAGAGATAAAGGACATAGCTCTCAACCGTAGAGAAGGCTCCTGTTTGAACAACTGGGTGGGTTGTTTGCAACTCCTCGAATTTCTCATTCCCCTGCATCTGAAGGTCGCTCTGAGGCTTCATCCGCGGTCTCCCAATCTCTTCTGTTTTCAGAATAGGACAAATTTCTTAACTTCTTTCGCCGCGCGTACGGTGGTCACTTGTTATACGCCAGGGCAAGTCCAAGATACGCGACCGTGTCCAGGGCGGGCCCATCCTTCGGCCGCGTTTCCCAATAAGCCTTCGGATCGTATTCTGTGTGCATATTCGCACCGATTCGTGCACTAAACTGGAATTTGCGATTTGGACCCTAGCCACAGATCGTATGCTTCTCCTGCCCCGCATACAACGAATTTGCCACCAGGCAGCCCCGCTGGGATGAGCGGGATTCCGACGGTTCATTCTTGCCCGTCTCACGATCGCCGCTGGCTACCGCATAAATAGCGCTCTCGGTGGCATGGGCAACAAAGCCCAAGTTGAAGATATGGGCATCGACGGTCGTGTCTACCCTATTTTGAGCCTCTGACTGCATGGACCAGTGGTATCCGAACCAAGTAAAATGGAAGGACAAACTGGGGTGTCCAGACATTGATGCGCGAGAATCGCACCACGGGATTTTTTGCATTTCGACCCCACCCCCGTAAAAGGTCCGCGATGGCGCGAACGATTGCCATGCTCGCATTCAAAACCGACGATTATGTTGGTTACACCGCTTCGCACTTTCATAAGATGGCCTGTTTTTTTATTTTGTGGCCGATTTCGCTCCGAGTGATGGCGATAAACTCGGTCACTTATGTTTCAAGGAACTTGCGCTATTCTTTGATTGGGTAAATCATTGCCGAAACAGATGCTTGGAGACCTTTCAAAGGAGAGTATTACAGCGTTAGATGCCTACGCAATGACGAATCCGATGTGCACAAAATCATGACAAATCTAAACGTGAAGCCAGATAAGGGCGATGGTGTCGAGGTGGGCCTGTTGCAATCCTCGTGTAATAACGATGGAGATACGAACTTTGGAAATTTATCCGTCAGGGTTTTTCGAACGATTGACGACCTTGGCAAGCTCCGCGTTCGGTGGGAAGACTTGCTGGCGCAATACCCACAGGGCTCGACATTTTCCACTTGGGAATGGCTTACGACAAGGTGGCGCGCTTTCGGCGGGGATCAGCAGCTTCATGTCTTGGCCTTCGAGGACGGTTCCTCTCAGCTCGTTGGTCTCATTCCGCCCCCCTTGCCACGCGAAAGTCTTTAAGAAAGGGCTGGAAAATACTGCAGTTGATAGGCGATGGGAGCGGCGATTCCGACAATCTCGATCTGGTAGTCGCTCCTGGATATGCGCCGGCCGTGGTCCGAACTCTTTTGGCTTATCTTGAGGATCACTCAGACCTTTGGGATTTCTGCGAACTTAACACCGTACCAACAAGCTCACCAGCGGCGAATGTGCTCATGAAGTCGCTCGCCGAGCCCAAATGGATTCATGCATTCGCCGAAACGCCCTGCTGCCAAATTCCCTTCCCCGATGATTGGGATACTTATTTCAAGCAGCTCTCGAGCACCGTGCGCAAAAACTTCAAATATCATCTCCGACGCCTCGAGAAAAGACCGAGTTTTCGCATCTACCGGTGTTCCCGCCAGACGGATCTGCCTCAATCTCTTACGGCATTGTTCGACTTGCATCAGAAACGATAGCGAGCAAGTGGAGACCGTGGTTCATTTAGTTCCGAAAAACGCCGGGAGTTCTATCAGCAACTCAGGTCCGTGCTACAGAGCCGGAATTGGCTTGAGTTTTGGATTTTGGAAATCGGGGGAAAGCCGATTGCGGCTGACTGCGGTTTCCCGTACAACAATGTCGTTTACGCGTTGCAAGCTGGCTTCGATCCTTCGGAACACCCCGATAGTTCGGGGTTTTGCTTGAAGGGCGTGATGCTTAAGGCTTTGATTGAATCCGGTGTGCAAAAGTATGATTTTCTCACGGGCTTTGGCGAGAACAAGGCCCAATGGAATGCGCAGCTCTCATACTATCAGCACGTTCATTTCGCCCGTCGTCGAAGTCTAGGAGGCATTTACCTTCGGACCCGGTATCAATTGAAAGGCGCCAAAGAATGGCTGCGCGAGCACCTTCCTGTCGGGCTTTGGAAGTTGCTGCATCGCTGCAATGCCTTCATTTCGGCCGGCGCAAAATAATTATCAAGAGCGTTTTTCCCGTCACATGAAAGTTGATAGAACTTTTCAATTGAACATCCCCCGTCCACCGCTGTGTCGGAGAGATTGGCTCGGGACCACCAGAGCTGGAATTAACAGCTTGTTGAAGAATTTAGTTTTTGAAGCTTTTTCGTTCTCAGTTTTGAGTTTTCGCTGAGTTGTAAGGGAGTGATTTGGTTTTTCTATCTA
>Ga0209420_1000956_pt1 | contig 14265 bp, 12 predicted proteins | sample BlaSpr_A8_OM1_O1_FD_187972 | JGI IMG/M metagenome (GOLD analysis project Ga0209420, IMG submission 187972) | Forest soil microbial communities from Thunder Bay, Ontario, Canada - Black Spruce, Ontario site 2_A8_OM1_O1 (SPAdes) (version 2) | ecosystem: Environmental > Terrestrial > Soil > Boreal... | reverse complement strand
GTCGATGATTCCAGCCTTTTCGTCGAAGGCAGGGTTGTCTCGACCGGCTTCGGTGGAAAGGCCGGCATCTTGCGTTCGATAAACTCCGGTTGCTTGTTGCGCTTTTTCGTCAGCTGAAACCAGACTGGGACGACCCGGTTCTCCTGCTTGATGAAGCCACGCAGTGACTCCAGACCTGAAATCTCGGAAGCCATGACCAGCGGCTTGATGGCGATTTCCATGGCATACGATTTCTTGTTGCGGAGCAGGCCCAAGTTGCGCGATTCCTTGAGCCGTTCGACCTCGATCTCGCCGATGGCCTCGGAAATCCACTTGGCCGCGCGCGGCTCGCTGGTCTTGAAAAAGATTTTCGTCGCGGGCTGCGAGAGCATCGCTTCGGCGTCCTGGCCGTAGCGTTTTTCCAGTTGGCTGCGCCCCTGAAATCCCAGCACAACCGGGTTCCCATACTTGCGGCTTTCCGTGACGGCCGTGTGAAGCTGAGGCAGCTTATTCAATGAAGCCAGCTCGTCGAGTACGAACCATACTGGCTTTGCGTCGTGGTCTTCGCAATGGCCCATCATGCGCAAAATGAACAGGTCGAGCCACACGCTGTGCAGTGGCAAAAGCTTCTCGCGATAGTCGGCGCTGGAGGTCAGAAACACCCACCGCTTGCGCTCCGTGTACCACTCGGCAGTCGAAAAAGTCTTGCCCTGCGCATCGTCGTATTCCGGCAGCGACTCCAAGCTGTCGGCAACCATGTTCATGCTGGCGATCACGCCCGCTCGCTGCGGCGGCGCGGCGGGATCAAGCAGAGCGGCAAGGGGTGTCCCCTTCACCATCGCAGCCATCGTTCCTGGTGCGGCCATCCACTTCAAAATGTCTCTCGGTTGCGGCTTCCGCTTTAACAGATGAGCGAGAATGCGGCGCGACCCATCGGTAAAAAACTCCCTCTCGTACTCCGTGTCAGGGAGGAACGCGGCGGCAATCGTGGTAGCCGTTTCCTCCCGCATAAGCTCAGCGCCAAGGTCCCAGTATGGGCAGCGCGCATCGAGCGGATTGAGGATCAGATCGCCGCGTTTTGGGTCATAGAACTCGCCCACAAAATCCATGGCCGGGTCGTAAACGATGGCGCTCTCTCCGCGCTCCTGGACCTGGCGTAAGATCTGCCGGATGGCAGTCGATTTACCGCTGCCGGTGTCGCCCATAAGGAGGGTGTGGCTCGACTCCAGTTTGCGCGGAATCCCGTAGCCGGGACCAAAGGGCAGTCTGCCCAAGAGCGGGTTCTCAAATCGCAGACGGAAGCGAATGCCATCGGCCTTCGCGCGGTAAGTCGAGCGCAAAGCTGACAACAATTCGGGGCCTTTGGTGCGCCGCCCGTGGCGCTCTTCATGCCGGGACCGCCCCCGCCGCACCCTAATCCACAAAGCAAGCAAGAACAGCACCACCGCCGCAGCCAACAACACAGGCTGCAGCAACAAACGCCATGCGCTCTCCCCAGCGAAGAAGGTCTCTTGCAGATAAGGCTTTAATTCCGCAGCAGTGATTGCGTCGCGGGGTCCCAGAACCAAGCCGGTCCAGCCCTCGTCGCGGGCTCTAGGCGAGAGTTTCATTGGCAGATGGAGGTCGTTACCGGCGCAGTCGGAGACCACGTCGGCAACCATCGCCAGCTCGCGTTTCTTTCCCGGCGCGGTCTTATACAGCCACTGCACCGGGACCGCCACGGTGGAGTGGTCGCCCCCGAAGGCGCCCACGAAAGCGCTCTCGAAATAGGCTTCCAGGTAGTAGTGCTGGACCGGTGGATAGGTCAGCCAATACCAGAATCCGAGAGGCAAGAAAAGCACTCCCGAGAAGGGCAGCAATACCAGCGCAATCAGCCAGGGAAATCTTCGCGGAAACTGCATCGGCCTCATGCTTTTCGTCTCCCGGGGCCCTCTGCCTGGGCAAAGAAATCGTGCAGTAGCTTGCGGGCTTTTTGTCGTTTCTGGGCGTCGGCCTGGTCGCGAATCTTCAGCACGGAGTCGGGTAACAACTGCTTCCCTTCCGCTCCCGCCAGAGCGGTTGCGTGGAACAGATTTAGCAAGGCATAACGGGTCGCCATCAACTCGGCCAACAACAGCTCGATCGGATCCCCTGGCCGCTCACGAGCCGACCGGAGGGCCAGCTCGCGCAACCACTCCGCGAGGGATTTCCCGTCTCGCTCGGCGGCGGCCTCCACCTCCCGCAGCTCTTCGGGACTAAGCCGGGTGGCGACGGTTTTGGCACGCTGACCCGGTCGCCCTGTATCGGTTGGAGACGTCGAAGACGGCGAAATGCGGGAAGCACTCATAGTGAGCCTACGTCGAAAAGGTCCGGCATTGATGCACTTCACGCATCGGGCGCAGGGTCTTCGACGGAAAGTAACAACCACAATCGAATCAGTGTGTTTACACGATTTCGGCTGAGAGCGACATTTTGTTTACAAACGTAAACGCTGAAATTCACAAAAAAACTAAGTCGCTGATTCAGAAAGCTTTGAAGCACCTCAGAGCCCGAAGAACTTCAGATATTCCTGCAGTTCCCGTTTGGGGGTGACGTGTCACCCTTCAGCCGCTGCGAAGCAGCGTTTCTCAAACCCAAACCAAACCTGAACCCGTCCTAGCGTCCACCCACCACCAATCAGGCACCCTGTTCAATCGGCACCTGACTCCTCCTGAGGAACTTGTTTAGTTAAGCGGCAACGACCTGTAATCCGAGCTCGCGGGCCTGTTTCCGGAGTCTAGCTTCCAGACGTTGGCGGTTTTGCAATTCATTCTGTGCGCAAATGGTTTCATCATAAGCATGCCCAGTCGTTACCATGTGATAGACGATGCGGACTAGTTTGTGGGCCGTGGCCGTAATTGCCTTGGGAGCGCCCAGTTTGGCGCGCATCCGGCGATAGAAGTGCCCGAGAAAAGATTGGCTGTGATGCAGCGAGTGCGCGGCCATGCGGAGCGCGGTGGCCGCTCGATTCTTGACCTTGCGAGTTTTGACCGACAACACTTTCCCAACGCTGATCCGGTTGTCCGGACAGAGTCCAAGCCAGGATGCTAAGGCCGACCCATCCTCGAAGCGCGAAAGATCAGGACCGATCTCCGCCAAAAGAGTCTGCGCGGTGAGAACCTGGATCCCGGGCACTTGGGTCAGATCGACTCCGAAGATGCGGTGGAGATGAGTCTGCAGGTCGAAGCGCTGCTCGTTAGCCTTCGGTTTGGACCCGTCTTCCGACGGGGACGTGGGACGTGGGGGTGGATCCAGTTTCGACTCGAACTGCTCCAGATATTGCGCGATTTCGTGATCGCAGTCCGCGATCCAGTTTTGGTATTGACGAAACGCGGCCAGCGACTGGCGCAGGGTGAATAAATGCTCGCGCCGGTAGTCTCCCACCAGCGACTTGGCGATGGTCTCCTCCGTGGCTTTGACTCGCCGGTCGCGTAGTTTTGCCAACTGGTGTGGGTTGCGCTCTCCCGCCAGGATGGCCTCCAGGATCGTGATGCCGGTCCGGCCGGTGATGTCACTGATCACGTGGTGGAGTTGCAGGTTCATCTGGTCCAGCGCCTTTTGCATGTGTTGCACGTGACTCGACGCCATCTGCACCAGGCCGTCGCGGTGACGCAGGATCGATCGCACCGTGCACACGGCCTGTTCCGGCCGGAACGAGCCGCGCAGTAAGCCCACCGAATGTAGATACTGCAGCCACTGGCAGTCGGAAACATCGGACTTGCGCCCCGGAACATTCTTTACGTGATGGGCGTTGACCAGAAAGACCTGGAATCCTCGCGCCTCTAAGATCTGAAACAACGGAATCCAGTACACGCTGGTCGATTCCATGGCTACGGTCTCGATGTGGCACGCTTTCAGCCAGTCCGCCGCCGCATGCAGATCTTCCGTGAAGGTCGAGAAGCACCGCACCGGCTGTGGATCTCGATCCCCAGGTACCGCGATATAGATCTCCGTCGCTCCGATATCTACCCCGGCGGCATTCAGGTTCAGGTACGACAACATGGGCACTCCCTTCTTCTTCTTGCTCTTTCCTCTTCTCGACATGGGCTCTCTCAGGATTGGATTTGTCCCTGCGAGCCGGCCCAGACCGTGCACAAGGAGTACTCTCCTGAACGAGATCAACGCACCCTGTGCAGGGCCGCCGTCATCACTGAATTGAGCACAGAGTCTGGGACCATGCTATAAAACGGGCTCCCGAAGGATGCACCATTGGTATTTTCGGCCTACTTGCCGACGCGCGTGGACCGGCCATTTTATCGCGCCATGCAGGAATCTCAGTTCCTTACCTTCTTGACCCGCGCGACGCGGGCTCTTTGCTATAAAGGAACTGGCGAAACCTACTAGGATCTCTGGGGGTAATGCGTTTGAGGTGGGCTACTTTTCGCCAGCTCCCAAAATTTTTCTGTGGAAATCTCCGGATCAGCTGCGAAAAACTTGTGTACGCGCCGCCAGGAGAAGAGGAATGCTACGGACGTTCTTCTCGCCGAAGTCGATTTCGAACAAGTGCTCTACCGTGGTAGCCCGGATCACCTCCAACGCCGCCACCGTCGGAGAAGTCAGGCGTTCTGTTTCAAATCGACGGACTAGATTCGGTCGTTCTTCTGGACCGTGTCACCACGATAGAAAGGGGCAGGCTCGGCAAGTTTTTCGAAAACTCGGCGACGAAAAAGCCTAGGTCTAGGCGGTCGCGACCCCCGCAATGAGCACATTCATCCCCGAGAATTTCACTTCGGAACTGCTGCTGCCCCTCAAACCATGATCCGCTAACACGCCAAAAAACGGGGACTCGACGAGGACTAGCCAACGGTGCGGTGTATCCTTCAGCCGCTGCGAAGCAGCGTTTCTCAAAACCCAAACCAAACGTGACCTTGCCTCTCCGTTACTTCCCCTTTTCCACCGGTTCCACGATCACCAGTAATGACAACACCGCTCCATAGTTCTTTAATCCTACGGATTGTTCCCAGATCTGGGCTCGTTCTTGTAAGCCTTTTTCATACAGCCACGCCGAAGCTGGAACTGGTGCCAGTTGGTCGGGCACGCTTTGTTTCCGATAGCACTGGGCGGCAAAGCTGTTCTCCCTCACTTCACCTTTCCGTATCCAACGCACAAATCCCTCGGACAACTTCGACCATAGGATCTTTTGGTCCTGGGACCACACCACTGCAGCTCGGTGCTGAGTGAGCGTAATCAGCCGTACGGCGGAAGCCGTCAAGGACGTGCCACAAAGCTGGGCGATCGAGCGAATCGATTCCAGCGAAGGCTCTGACTGAATAAACTCGGCCATGAGTCCCCGAGGCATCAGAATCTCGGCGGCGAAGCGGTTGGCATCGAGTTCGGGGCGATAGAGATCCGCGTCCCAGTTTTCAATCCTTTGCTGCTTGCAAGGGGCGGAGGCTTCCTGCTGGCCTGGTAGAACGAAGTGTCCGATTTCGTGGGCCAGGGTGAAGCGTTTGCGGGACTCCTCGCGAATCCGGGAGTTGATGACAATATATCCGCGCTGCGCGTCGCGGATGCGTAAGAGTGCGCCGTCATAGCTTTCGGCCGGCCGATAAAGGACGTCAATGCCAATTTCCTCGGCGATTTCCGTCAACCGATCGCGGCTGTCGAGGCCGAAGCGACGGAGAAACGCCTCGCTCATCAGGGCCACCAGGTCCAAGTCCGGATTTGTCTTCTTTACTTTCTCCTTCAGCTCGGATTCCAGCTGGGCGAGTTCCTGCTGATCGGATTTCGCAAGCTGGCTGCTCTTGCGGTAGGCCCGGGCGGTTGCGAGATTGGAGGAAAATCCGAGAGGCGATAAGAGCCGGTCGAGCCAATGGTCGGCGATCCTGACGGCGGTGATGGATTGGCTTTCGGATTGGTCTTCAAATTGGTCTTCGGGGCCGTCTGCAGGTCGCGTCGCTTCGATCGCTTGCTGGAGAGCGAGAGGCACAGGTCGACTTGCGGCTTGTTCCCGTTTCGCGATTTGGGTGGCGGAATGATGAAATCCGGCCCTCAGCGCATCCGGATCGATACCCGATTCCTGTAGTTGACGGCGCAGTTCGTCGTCGTTCGTGGCGTTGTCGTCCGCAAGAGAATCCGCGAGGCGCAGAATGTCTTCGGCGAGTGGCTCGTGGTTAGGCTTAGACATGTTGCCCCTCTTCTATTAGACGAGCATCGGCTAACTTCCTCAATCTGCGTATGACTCGTCTCCTCCGGTTCTCGATTTCAACCACGGTTGTGCTCAGCCTCTTGGCCAGTTCTTGGCTCGAAAAGGCATTGTAGCCCGCCGGCTCTAGCTGCAACCTAAGGATCTCGAGGAGCTCGGGGTCGTCTTTGAACTGTTCGACTAGCCAGACCAACCGCTCGCTCTGGAGATGTTCGTCTTCGGGGTTCCCATAGCTGGCGACCCGTTGATCGATGGTGGATCCCAATAGATCCTGACCATCTGCTCTCTGGTCATCCGGGTAAACGCTCGTCGTGGCGCGCTTCGATCGAACGAAATCGAGGAAGTCGCGTCTGAGTACCGCGCGCAAATATGCCAGAACCCCAGCGGTAGTGGGTGGTCCTTTGGTCGGAGACCAAGTGACGGAGGTGTCCAGCGGGTCGAGGAGTTTCAGCAACGTGGCGCTGGCCAGGTCGGCGGCGCTATCTCCACCGGGTAAGACCACTTGGGCGCGCCCCAGGCATGCCGCGACGATGAACAAACTTTGAGCGTGCAGCGCCAGGCGATAGAGCACTTGTTCGAAATCGATTTCGGTACGGAAAACCTCCGTAGTATTCCTCTTCCCAGGGCGCGCACACCGTAGATTTTCTCCTGCCCATCAGGAGATTTCCACAGAAAAATTCGGGCGGCGCGCAAAAACCAGCCCAGCTCAATCGCAATGAGTACAAAGGAAGTCACGATGAGCCTTCGCAAGAACGAACGATGTTCCATCCATAACTCATTGTTCTGCTGGCGCTGGGAGCAGCTTGGGAGGCAGCGTGAAATCGCCCCGCCGGTGCCGCGGATTGAAGAACTGTCGCCGCGACGTGGCCGTCGGTTTCTTCTCGATCGAAATGAGCAAGAGCGAGTTACTGCAATGGCTCTGGTCGCACGAGCGGATGATCCCGTTCGAATACATTCGCAAACCCGCGATGGGGCTCGGCCGAGATGCGATCGCAGGGCTGCTGGTCGTCGACTACGTGCAACTCATTTCGGCAAACGCGCCGAACGAGCGAGCGGGGATCACGAAAATTTCCAACCAGATCCGCGCGCTCGCGAAAGACACGGGCGTCCCGATCGTGGCCGTCAGTCAGTTGAATCGGCCGAAGGACCGAAACCCGAACGAGCGGCCGAACAAATTTTCGATGAAGGAAAGCGGATCGCTCGAGAACGACACGAACACGATCTTGCTGATCTATCGCCCGATGGACGATCCCGGCCGGCCGGACGGTGGAAGACGAGCTCAACGTTGTGAAACAGCGACACGGTCCGGTGAGCAACGAGAAAGTCGTTTTCGATTCGAGGATGATGACGTTCCTCGACCTGATGAGGGAACGCGCGGCGCCGGACTCGAGCGAGGTTATCAGCATGAACGACTTCCCGACGCTGGCGTTCCTGGCGTCGGGTCCCGAGTTCCTTGCGCGCATAAGGGCTGGAACTACGGCAAGGGTGGTGCGGTCATCGACAACCGCACCCACCAAAATTTCACACGACGGCGACGGCGGCGTGAGGCCGGCCGCTTTTCTCGTGTAGGGGAAGCGATCGGCGGCGACGGGAAGGTGGCTTGAGCTCTTCCGTCCCGCCGAAAAAGTTCGCAGCTAGAGTTGCAGGAAATCGAAAAAGTGAATTCGCCCGATCACAGACCGGAGTGTAATCACATCTACGGAGTTGTAACGCCTGATAAACTCACAGGCGAGGCGAACTCCGGCAGGCCATCGAGAGGAGTACTCGAGAGGATGGCCGCTAGGAGGTTCCAGGATCCACAGCCGATCAAGTCGGGTCACTTTTGGTATTTGCTGATCTGGCAGAACACGCCAGGACGGGCCCGAAAACGTGAACGCGTCAAATTAGCCCCCGCTTCGATGCCGGAGCGGGAAGTTCTGAAAATTGCCGCCGAGAGATTGCGTCCCATCAACCAGGGCGTCATCACCGCCGGCTCCGCAGTGAACTTTATGCACTTCGTCACTGACACGTACGAGAAAACCGCTTTGCCGTTGCTGGCGTCGGCCGTGCAAAAGACCTATCGGGGCGCAATCCGGAAGCACCTCGAGCCGGTCTTCGGAAATTTCTGTTTGCGCGATCTGACACCGGTGACCATGCAAACCTACTTCTCCGGTTTGCACGTGAAGGGCGTCAAGTATCCGACCATCGTGAAAGTGCGGGACGCTTTGTCGAGCATCCTGCGCGCCGCGGTGGGGTACGAGTTCTTGCAGAAAAATCCGCTGGAGACTTTGCAACTCCCGCCCGACAAGCGGGGAAAGCAGACGAAACCTTGGATCACTCCTGCACAGTTCTCGACGCTCATCGACCTGATCCCCGAGCCCTACGCGACCATGATTTTCGTGGCCGTCTGGACCGGTCTTCGGATCAGTGAGATCGCGGGACTCAAGTGGCGATGCATTCACAGCGAGTCGATCACCGTCGAACAACGCTATTGCCGAGGGGATTGGAGCTGCACGAAAACTCCCGGCAGTGCGGCGACGATCGCGGTCGACTCGGAAGTGGTCGAACGCATTCACCGTCTCAAGACGCTTACGGTCGAGGTCCAGGCCGGACGAGCGGTCCGCCGTTACAAAGTCGTGAAGGCGGATGGGCCCGACGATTTGGTTTTCCAATCTGTGAAGGACGGAAAGCCGATGAACGACGGGAACATTTTGAAACGGTACATCGCGCCGGCGGGTCACCGCCTGGGGCTCAAGGTGAATTGGCGTTCACTGCGAACCTCGTGCGCTACCTGGATGGTGCAGGCCGGAGCCGATCCGAAATCGGTGCAGGGACAGATGCGGCACTCCCGCATCTCGACCACAATGGACATCTACGCGCAGTTCGTTCCCGAGGGGCAAAAGCAGGCGCAAAGGCAACTGCGAGCCTACGTGGTGCGGTCTGTTCCGGCTGTTCCGATCGTGTTCCAATAAACGGGGGTCAAACTGAAAATGATTTTCAAAACCGACTCGCAAGTTGTTGAAAATATGGTGGAGCTAGTCGGGATCGAACCGACGACCTCATCGTTGCGAACGATGCGCTCTCCCAGCTGAGCTATAGCCCCGTGTGAGGTTGGGTTGTCAACGGTCTGTGTGTCGACTGCACCTATTTTATCAGCGTTCCAGAAACGGCACCAACAGGGTCGGTATCCAGTGCGGCATTACAACCGGTAACTGACAGGAGCTCCGTTCAAGAAATCCTCTTGACGAAAGCTCGGTCTTACGTCTAACTATCAATGGGCTGCAAAGTAAACGCCCGCCGCAAGAATTGTCTGATGTTTGAGCAACTCAGTCCCGTGACTGCGCGCCGGCAGCGCTGGCTCCGGATGGGTTCGTTTGGTTTCCATGCCCTGCTGCTGGCATGGCTGCTGCACACACCTGAGCCTCAGCTCCTCACTCCATTCTCGGTAGCTGTGGGGCAGAACGGCAAGTCCGTCACCCGGCTCTACTGGCCCAGCAAATCTCCCGACGACAGCAGTCAGAGTTCTTCCGACAAGGCCACCGAGCGTTACCGCCATCAGCGGCTGGGCCATGAGAAGCTGACGTGGAGAGCGCCAGCCCAACCGCCGAAGCTGGCAGTTCCGCAGAACACTTTGGCCCGCACCAACACTGAGGACGACTCCCAAACCCAGACGCTTTCGGCCGTGGGTCACGGCGCCCAGGCCGGCGCGCCTTACGGTACACTGAGTAACGGTCCTTTTTTTGGCAACGAAATTCGACCGGCCTTGCCGGTCGCTACTTCTGATCCGGTGGCGTATCCGTGGGAATTGCCCGATTTTGAAGGCAACGTTGTGGTGGAGATCGTGATCGATACTCACGGAGATATTGTCGGCAAGAAGGTTCTCCAAAGCCTGGGAACCAAACTCGATGAGAAAGTTTTGACCGCGCTCGACAACTGGCACTTCCAACCAGCCACTCGCAATGGTGCGCCCATCGCATCCAAGCAGGACGCTGTCTTCCACTTCCGCGCCCGAGGCTAGCGACTCTCAATCCGCCTTGTGGAAGCCCTGTCCACATCATTCAACCACTATAATGAAACAGTGAGCGACAACGGAATACAACAGATCGCCTCGGCCGATTTTCCGACCCGGTGGGGAAAGTTTCGCATTTACGGGTTTCGGGGGCACACCAGTTCCGATGGCGACCACCGCGTGGAAGAAGCCATTGCGCTCCTGACCGGAGACGTGAAGTCCGCACCGCCCCTGGTGCGCATTCATTCGCAATGCCTGACCGGCGACGTTTTTCATTCGTTGCGCTGCGATTGCCGCCAACAGCTTGAACTGTCGCTCTCGATGATCAGCGAGGAGGGCGCCGGCATTCTGATCTACGAACTACAGGAAGGCCGTGGCATCGGATTGATGGCCAAACTGCAAGCCTACGAACTGCAAGATGCCGGGCTCGACACGGTTCAGGCCAACGAACGTCTCGGCTTCAAGAACGACTACCGCAATTTCACGCTCCCGGCCGAGATTCTCAAAGCGCTAGGGGTCACGGGTGTGCGTCTGCTGTCGAACAATCCCGAAAAGGTCGAGGCCCTTGAACGCGCCGGAGTTCACGTCGTTGAGCGCGTTCCCTGCGAAGTCACTCCCAGTCCGCACGCCGAAGAATACCTGAAAACCAAGAAAGAGAAGCTGGGGCATCTTTTCAGCTGAGGCTGACGCGGTCGAACGTTCTCAGTAGTCGTCAATTTCTGCCCTGAGCTTAACCTTGCACCGGAAGCGATACGCCATTTGTATCCGTGTCCCGTCGCAGAATCCGCACAATAAAGAACGACAGCAAAGCCAGCAGCACGAACGGCAAGGACGCAGCCATGCGTGTGGGAAAAACCAGGACCGCAGGATTACTTGCCCGAGCTGGCCAAAACACTGACACGAAAGCGACGCCGCAAGCCGCGATCCATTGCCAGCAGAGTGCGACCATACCCGCGAGCGCGAGCACGCGCAGCGGGCGGCTTGCGTTGAGGATTTCGGCCCGGCGCAAACCTAGCCAGAGAATCGCAGGGAGCAGAATAACCTGGTCGTAAACCGCCCCGCCCGTCGGCGCCAGGATGACAGTGACTCCGAGGACAAAACTCATTGCTAACGAAAAGCTGGCGGAACCGGCCGGCTCACGGCGCGCACGCCAGCACGTCGCCGCAGCTAGCGTCAGCGTCGCCAGTCCCACCGCAATGCCCAGGAATCTGCCAAGCACCAATTGTGAGAGAGGCGGCAACGTATAATGGGAATATCCCGCCAGCGAGCGCCACCAGCCAACAAACCATCCGGGTAGGGCGAGTTGGCTCACCAGAACCAATAGCCCCAGGCAAAGGATGAAGCTGAGAGTAAACGTCTTTCGACGTTTCCAGTCGCTGACTGCCCACAACAGCAACCACAGAGCGAGCAGCCAAACCAATTGCGGTTTCACGGAAGCGCAAGCGAGCAGCATTCCGGCAAGCCAGAACCGCCCACGAGTCAGCATTGCCGCCGTCAGCGCCAGCGCAGTTCCGACCAACAAGCCTGCTTGCTGCGCATACAGGCCTTCCAACACCGGATAACTCACCAGAAACAGAATGATGGCGACAGCCCCAGTCGTTGACGAAACCCGCAAGCGAAAGGCGCGAAGCCACAATATCAGGCTCGCTGCCGTAAGCAGGGGAAGCAGAACTCCCAGAACGACTCGAACTGCATCAAACCCAAACGGCAATAACGGTGCCACTATGAGATCGACATACAGTGGATAAGAGAATGAGCGAAAATCCGTCGGCGGATCGGCCGGACGGCGTGGATCCATGGGCCGGCCGAAAAGGCCGGTCTGAATCTCCCGCGTCATCTCCTGCGTGTAGGGGTTTTTGCCGTGAAAAAGCAGCTCGCGACCGGTCAGCCAGATGGGATAAAAGTCCCCGCCATAGTCATAGGGCCCAACCATTTCGTTGGCCGCATCCTGAAGTCGCGCCCTAGGCAGAAGCAAGTCGAAGTAGTAGTAGCAGGTCCCAAGCGCGACTAACAGAGCCAAACCCAGCGTGCGGTTTTTTCGCAGGCGCATGCTTAAGTCGAATCAGTTGGGGATCTTACACGCGACCAGAGGGCGCGCACCTCCACCGGCACTCATGAACAGAGAAGCCGACCCGGGTCGGTTCAGTTTACTCTCTCCTGAAATCCCCAGAGGCTGTTCATGAGACTGGGCACACGGCTTCGCTTCGCCGCTTTCGTCGGCTCGCCGCGCCGCACGCGAGACAAGTTGACTGGGAATCGGTAGCGGTGCAGTTTGAATCCTCTCACGTTACCATCGCACGCCGAGGCCTGGAAACCTGCTTCGCTGAAAGCCATGCCGCGGCAGTCAAACATAGTGTAGTCACGATTGAGAAAACGATGGGAATGATAAAAAGGTATTTCCAGCTCAAAACCGTGATGGCGGCAAAGCAAAGGGCAAACGCCCACGCAGTGCCGCGCATGAGCGCCAAAGACTCTGGCGGAAGGCGGCCTAGCTGCCACGCCAATACCACCGCGAGTAGAAGAAACACGCTGACAAAGAGTCCGAACCCAACATAGAAATCCCAATAAGTCCGGCTAGACCCCATGATGTAAAAGTGAGTTGACCGCATGGAGCCAAGACCCGCTCCCCACTTGGGATCGGACCAAGGAAAACCAGATGAGTGTCCGGCGTCAAAAAGCAACAGAAGAACAGCTGCGATTCGATAAAACATCGATGCTCGCATTCTCGCCTCATAGATCGCGGCGGCGGGCACTACTATCCTGCCGCGCAGGTTCAAACTGTACAACTACCGGGAATCGAGAAGTCGCCTCAGGCCACTCTTATTCTTGGCTGGCAGATCGCGCAACGCACTGCGCGCTAGCGCGGAGTAAACTTCGCGCGCAGCTGGCGAGGCCCGGAGCACGCGCAAATGCCGTTTCATTGTATCCACGTCACCGCGGACGATGGGCCCGCTGAACGCGCCAGCCGCGCCGAAAACAGCATAGTTCGTCAGCGTCTGCTGCAGGATGGGAATTATCCGCTGCTTCGCGGCTTTTCGATTCACTCCGGCGAGCCCCGCAACGCGCTCCGCAGTAGCCAGAAGCGCAGTGAATAGGGGGGAGGCAAACGTTCCCCAGGCATGATACGCAGCCTTGTCTTTCTTGCGAATCGAATAGGCGTGACCGCCCAGGTCTTGAATGACGCGCCGTGCCACACGGACCGCAGGCGCATCACCTTCCAGCGCAAAAGACACTCCGAAAAGCGAAGGCCGCGAGCCCCGCACAAACGTCATCAGCGGATGTACGGACGCGATCGACGCTCCGCGGCTGCGCAGAACTGCCAGTTCATCGCTGGTAAGCGCGCCGCTGGAATGCAACGCGACTGTTCCCTTCCATTCGATCTTCTCTCGGAGTGAGTGCGCAGCTCGGGCGATCTCGGCATCCGGCACACAGAACCAGATCAGTTCGGCCCGCAAATCCCACGCTCCCGTCGCCGCTTCGACCGCCGCACCAATCGCCGGACCTGGCAATACCGGCGCCCCAACTTGCTTTGCCAATCGCTGCGCCTCCTTTATTGAAGCGCCCCGAGAGCGGGCAATCACCGCTTCCATCACGTATCCCAGTCGCTGAAGCGACAAGGCAAGTGCTGACCCTAGATTTCCCGCCCCCACAATGGCGATCCGCGGCTTGACGGCCATGCCGGGCAGCATATCAGAATCGGCTTCCCGCTTTCGTGGTCCGGTCACCCGGAAGCCAGCCTCCAAAAAGGCTTTCGCCGCCGCCGCGACAAGCGGGGAGTCGACACTGTTTCCCGTCCAATTCGATCGCCGTACACCAGTCTTTCAAAAGCCGAACGCCGGCAGCCGGACGCCATGTTTTATCCTTTCTGCGCCGTAAAACCACTCCGTTCAGCGAGTGGATATAAGGCTTGCCTTTTTGTGGAAGCTACAGCAAAATCTTCTTCGTAGATTCGCTGGATCTGAAGACCTGGCACCTAAAGGTCGGCTGTGACGGAGCTGATCTGTCTAAAAACCAGGCGAATGCAGTAAAGCTACAAGTGGGCCCGGGCAGGGCCTTCAGGCGCTAACGTAGGGAGATTAAGCCCATGCGTAGCCTGAGAAGGAATCCCCGCTCTTTAGGGCGGGGAGGATGTCAA
>Ga0209420_1000955_pt1 | contig 14265 bp, 17 predicted proteins | sample BlaSpr_A8_OM1_O1_FD_187972 | JGI IMG/M metagenome (GOLD analysis project Ga0209420, IMG submission 187972) | Forest soil microbial communities from Thunder Bay, Ontario, Canada - Black Spruce, Ontario site 2_A8_OM1_O1 (SPAdes) (version 2) | ecosystem: Environmental > Terrestrial > Soil > Boreal... | reverse complement strand
CCATGGGACACTCGGCAGGAGCGGAATTCGCCGCGCGTGCCTGCCAGCAGGACTCGCGCATCCACGCTTGCGTCGACCTCGACGGCGCCATGGTGCCTGTCGCCGCTCTCCCGCTCTATGAGGACGATCGAATGATGAGCCAGCCGCTCCTGTTTCTGGAGGCCTACCACCCCGACGATAGGATGGGTGCCACGCCCGACGAAATCGCGAAATACAAAAGAGTCAGGGAACAGCAGCTTCAGGAATTACCCCTGGGCTCCTACGCCGTGGTGCTGCACTCTCCGGAGATCGCCCACCCGAGCTTCAGCGATGTGCCGCTTCTCTTCCACGGTCGCGACGGGTTTCCCGAGACTCCTGTTGTGCTGCACAATCTGGACCTGATCACGCGATTCATCCGTGACTTTCTCAGCAAGGCACTTCGCGGGGAAACAGTTTCGCTGTTCGACGGGCGTACCTCTCCTCTTCCCGAAGCTATCGTCACGGCATATGGCCACTGATTCCGTTTGGTTGTTTGATCAAGCATTAGAACTCATCTTCAACTGTCGAACTCATCCTCAACTGTCGAAACCAAGGCGATAGCGCTCACGACCTGGAGTGGCTGGGTTCGGTTTTGGGCGGATCGCGGGCAATCCGGAGGTAGTCCGCTTCAGTTGAAAGCCGGTTTTGCGGTTTTACGAACGGCAGACTTGCGATGCTGGCGAGATCGGAGATCAGGGTCTGCGCAGCCTGAAACGGCAACCGCACTATGTCAAGTGCCGCGGTCTCTTCCATGGCTACACCGCGTACCCCTGAAGTTCAATCTACATAGTCCGGCTGGTGACATTAAGCTTCCTATGTTGCCGACAACATAGAAAGCTGTAATTGCGAAATTTGGCCATGGCCGCGAGATACTGCATGAGCACTGCACTGTGCCCGGACTCCAGGGCTGCCACGAGGAAATCCACGGCCTCTTTGGTTCGTTGGTTGACTTCTTCTAATTTCATTGTTTTTCCCTTCTGCCGGTGCCGGCTTGTTTTTTTCTTCACTGAAGCGGCAGCGGGAAAAAACAAGCCGGCACTGGCGAAAGGGACCGAACGGAGGGTAATGGAGGGTGGCAGGGCGTGAGTGAAAGCGCGGAGAGTGCCAAATGGCGGTTGGGGTAAGTTTGGCGCGAAACCGGCGCAGTCTGAAACGACCGTCCGAGCCGCGGCCAAGCGGCGTTCCACCCGGAGAGAACGGAGTGGAAAGAAGACGTGAAGCGACCGCTTAGGTTTTACTGGTCAATCCAATCATGCGCACCCGCGGAATCCGCTGGCTCCGTGATCATTGCGTTTTTTTCGTTAACGGAGCCGGAGCACCTTCTGTGGATTCGAATCTTGTGAAGACAGACTTGTGTTCAGAGCGTAGCTGGTGCTCCGCCCGCCTTCCGGGTTCCGGACGAGAATGCCGCGCTCGACGAGGGCCAAGATATCGCGAAGGGCGGTGTCCTGTGAGCACTTGGCGAGGGCAGCATATTTCGTCGTCGTGAGCTTGCCTTCGAAGACGTCGAGCAGCCGGTTCAGCACGGCGCGTTGACGCTCATTGATCGGAAAATCGGCAATGCGTTCCCAGAAACGTGCCTTCGCAAGGACAGTGCCGAGCGTCGTCTGTGCGCATTCAATAGCGCGCCCCAGACAACCAAGGAACCATTCCATCCACGGCGTAATATCCAACGTACCCTTTTGCGTCTGTTCAAGAATGTGGTAGTAAGCAGCGCGCTCCTGCCGGATTTGCGCCGACATGCTGTAAAAGCGCTGCGGAGAGTTTTCCGAACGGGCTAAGGCCATATCCGCAATCGACCGCGCAATGCGGCCGTTGCCGTCATCGAACGGATGGATCGTGACGAACCACAAATGGGCCTGTCCTGCTTTCAAGACCTGATCGATGCCGGCGGTGGCGTTGAACCAGTCGAGAAACGTCCGCATGTCGGCATCGAGACGTTTCGCCTGCGGCGCCTGAAAATGGACCTTTTCTTTTCCGATGGGACCAGAGACGACTTCCATCGGAGCGGTGCGGACGTTGCGGTCTGCGGGCTTGAGGGCTCCGATATCCATGCCTAGCCGCCGGGCGATCGAGGACCGGACCTGCGCGGGGTCGAGTTTCTCGCCCTCTATTTCACCGCTGTTGAGGACATCTTCTGTGAGCGTCTGAAGGACGGCCGGCCGAAACGATCGTCCGAGCCGCGGTCCCTCAACAGTCCACGGAGAATTCCCTTTCAATAGAGACAGTTTGTTTCTAAATAATAGCATAAATGATGTCTGCTGGTTTCATATGATGTAGATATTTCCTTATTATAGCCATTATGCTATATTTTGGTCATGAACTTGGCATCCCAGATCGCTGCGTACAGGGATAGAGGGTTCAGTAGCGAGCAGGCCGAGGTCATAACACTGATGCGGCTTGCCGCTGGCGTGCTTTTCCAGGAATTCCCCGACTCCTTCTTGTTATTTGGCGGTGCGACACTGTTGTTGTTTCACGACAGTGTTCGTCACTCCGCAGATTTGGACCTGCTACCGAGAGCGGACAAGCTGCCAAAGTCAGAGGACCTTCGTAGTTCCCTTGCCACCGGATTGGCCTCGGCGGCGGATGCCCTGAATCTAGGCCCACTTCAAATCGAGGTATCTGGCGACAAGATTCTGGTTAAGCAGCGAGGTAACGGCCTTCTGTTCAAGGTGGACATCACTCGGTTTGGGTCCGTGATTGAGAGTGAGGTAGAAGAGCACGCGGTTGAAATTGATGAGGACAATGTCGCCAAAGTGATGGTGGCCTCGCGCGATTTCCTCTTGCTCCAGAAGGCTGAGTGTTTCCTGTCGCGAAAGATCATGAAAGCACGGGATGCATTCGACATTTATCGCTTGAGACAATCCGGCGTCGCTCTTAATGAGCAACTGGAGAATCATTTGCAAGACACGCTCATGAGCCACGAAATTGAAGCGACAGACATCGCCGCGAGAATTGCTGGGGTTGACGAGAAGCGTTGCAGCGAGCTTCGTCCCTTATTGCCTTCGGAAGTATTCGCGTTGTTGGCGAAAGAACAATTCAGCCCTCTCGGTGACGCACTTCGCGATCTGTACCGACGCTGGTTGTAGTCAGAAGAAAAGAGGAAGACGAATATGGATTGGGTAAGCGTGATTCGCAAAGAAGCGCAGACAAGCTCGATTCTTCGCACGGATGAACTGGCACGTAAATACGGTATTGGCCCTCCTGCTGTCACACAGGCGCTCCGGCGCCAGGAGCAAAAGGAACTGGTGGAGCACGTCAGCAATAAGATCTACTACAACTGGCTTGCGCTGGATGGTTCCACTCGTGATCTGGTGAATGTTCTGCGCGAGGATGCCTATCTCTCGCTTGAGTCTGGCCTTCGCGAATACGGAATCAGCACACAGTCTCCTCGTACACTCACCTGTGTGACCACAGAACGCGCGAAGGATTTCAAGGGAAGAACGATTACGATCAGGTACCGAAATATCAGTCCTCGTCTCTATTGGGGTTTCTTGCGAAAGACCACTCGATATGGCAGCTATCTGATAGCGGAGCCGGAAAAGGCAATCCTCGACTGGATTTACCTGGGTATTCAGAACGGAGCTGCGCCCGCTCTCGACGAACTCGATTTCAGCAGCGTTGACGGTCCTAAGCTCTTGAACTATGCACGCCGATTCCCGTCATCCACATATCTACACGTGCTACCGGCTCTGGTCGAAAACGTGGCCAGCGCAGCGTCAGTCGGGACCGGGCCTGAAGGGGGGGCAGGAGATTAGGTATTTGAGGCGTACCCGAAGGGTCGAGAGCTACTTGTTGTGCCTCTCCAAAATTTCCAACACGTCTTTGGGATGCCGAGACACGTTCACCGTCCACTCGCCGAAGCGTCCGTGTCCATTGACCGCCCTGGCCCACTCGGATAGGAACTCCCGCTTCGTTTGCTGTTGCTGGTCGTCTTGACCCTTTACTTCCAAAATCAGGGTTTTGCCGTTCGTGAGCCGCACTAGATAATCTGGCCGGAATTTGTGAATGATCCCTTTGAACGAGTAGGTAATCTCAAAACCAATGTGGTCGTTCTTCACCCAGGCGCGCACGTTCTTATTTCGATCAATGCTTGTGTATAGCGCTCCGCTGGAGTCATCGCCCGCAGCGAAATCTTCCTGGCGGGAATCGCGCTCTTGCTACGCAGAAAATCGAGCAGGTGCTTGAGGGCGGCGGCATCGCCCCGGTATGGCCGCAACTGCCTCGCGCGGTATCGGAGATAGCAAAGCGGATGATCTGGCGTAACCCTACGTCGCGCGACTCCCTTTTGTTTTAGCCATCGGCTAAAACGCGCAGCGAGCAAGACCTGCTGGTAAATCGAGCGCCGCGTACATCCCTGCTCGCTCAGTGATTTTGCAAACGACACGATATACCCCGCAATGGGGCCTTCCGGCGCCTGGGCGTGAACTATTTGGTTGTCGATTTCATTCTTCACGGAGAACTCCTTTCCTCTTGCGGGTGGCGGCGGACATCGAAATAACCTCGTAATTCGATAGGCCACCGTTCCAACGCCACATAACGGCCTGCGCCACAGAAGATCTCAAGGTCGGAAAATTCAGTTACGCGGACGCTGGACAGATGCACCTGTACCTGAACTACGCTCGCGAGTACTAGATGAGGCCCGGCGAGAACCCGCCAGCCGGGCTCATTCTGTGCGCCGAAAAGGGAGCAGCAGAGGCCCACTACGCACTCGACAATCTCCCCAACAAGGTGCTCGCCGCTGAGTATCAGACTGTCCTTCCAGACGAAAAGCTCATCGCTCAGGAACTTGGACGCTCCCGCCGGGAACTGGAGAAACCGGCGTCTGTCAACCGTGCTCAACGAGAATCGGCTAATCACCCCAGAAGGAGAGCGCGATGACTGATATCGGCTACTGGTCGAACCCGCCAAGGGGAAAGAATTGTATTTTGAAATGAGCAGCAAGCTGTCCCAAGCTTCCGAACTACCATTGGATTCTTACGGTTGTCAGAAATCCTCTCCATCACACTTGATGCTTGTGAGTCCGGATTTTGGCACTACCAGTTTTTCCATGGTCAACAGCGGTGTACCGAACAACTCGTGTGGTCCCTCGGCCGTAGCCTTAAAGCCAAATGCTTCGTACAGGCAAATCGCTCGGGTTAAGAATGGCGTAGTGCTGAGAAACAGCCGGGCGCAATTCTCTTCAACTGCAACGCGTTCGATGTGTTCCAGCAGTAGCCGACCGATACCAAGACTTCTCGCCATGGGAAGCACCGCCATTCCGCGCAGGTAAAACCCAGTTTCCTTACGAACAACAGATCCCGTGCCAACTATCTGTTGTCCACGGGCGGCCACGTACACAGGTCCCTCTTGCATACGCGTGACGACCTCAGTTGCTTTGGGGGTCGTTGCTTCGTAGCCCTTTCTTGTATACAGAGGTTCGTACTCGCTGAACGCATGTTTCAGCACAAAAGTGACAGCCCATGCATCTTCAGGACCAGCTCTCCGTACTCCGACCGTTAGCGCGATCGCCATGCAGTCCATTGTGAGAGGAGTGGAGTCGTCCACCAACCTCCATTTAGGAGGGGAGCATGGAGCCAATCCAGAAGAGACCGACCATTTTCGGTGAAGAGCGCAGGGAGCACGAAAGCTAAAAACCCCGGTCATGCATTCTGGAATTTCCTTTCGCGCGCCTGGCTTTTAATGCATGTTTTGATAATTTGCCCCAGCTCCCGCATGCTCTTTCGGATGACTTCAGGCCGAAATCCGGCGTAGCCCAACAGCAGGCCGCCCCGGGATAGACGCTGCACGGCAAAACTAGATACCGGCAACGCGTTAAGTCCAGCTTTGGCAGCTGCGCCCGTGACATCGGAGTCGGAAACGCCGGGAGGAAGCCAGCCCACCGTGTGCATTCCAGCCTCTGCATCCCAGCTTTCGAGCACATCACTTAATTCTTGCCGGATGAGCTTCATCATCACCCCACGGCGCTCCATATAAAGGGCACGCATCCGCCGAATGTGGCTTGCAAGGTGTCCTTCGGTTATGAAGTCTGCAAGGGCCGCCTGTTCGACTAACGGAGAAGATCGATCGCTGATCCAGCGCGCTGCAACAAATGCATCCACCAGATCAATAGGCACGATCACATAGCCCAGGCGGAGCGAGGAGAAGAGAACTTTGCTGAATGTCCCCATGTAAATTACACGGCCGTTCTCATCGAGGCCTTGAAGAGCAGGAATAGGTTTGCTCTCGTAACGAAACTCGCTATCAAAATCATCTTCCAGAATCCATGTATCGTGGCGCGCCGCCCAATCCAACAGTTGCAGCCGTTTCGGCAGACTGAGAACGACTCCCAATGGAAATTGATGCGATGGCGTGACGTATACCAGCTTTGTCTTTTGGTGTTTTTCCTTGAGCCGTTCGACGCGGAGCCCGTCCCTTTCAACGCTGACTGGCAGCAGACGAATGCCCGCGCCCTCGAGAGCGGAGCGCGCACCGAGATAGCCGGGATCCTCGATGACTGCGATGTCGCCCGGGTCAGCCAGTACCCTGGCGGCGAGATCAATCGCTTGTTGGGAGCCATTAATGATAATCACTTGCTCCGGTTGGCACCGGACGGCCCGCGCCACACCGACATAGGACGCAATCGCCTCGCGCAGCTTGAGATATCCCGCGGGATCGCTGTGGACGGCGATTTCCGGTGACGCCTTTCTGCAATGCTCAAGGAGCAATCGCCCCCAAAGATCCAACGGCAATTTGTCGAGCGCGGGTAACCCGAAACGAAATGGTGCGTAACGCAGTCTCGGCTCGAAAATGGGTCCGCGCAGTGAGATTTTTCGAATCAATGTTCCCCTGGCGGAAAGGCTTCTGTTTCCATTTGTAGACCGGCTATGGACTTGAAGGACCTCCTCCGGCAACGTATTCGTAACGAAGGTGCCTGCGCCCGTTCTCGATTCCAGGTAGCCCTCGGCCAGCAGTTGTTCGAATGCGATAACAACAATATTTCGAGATAGGCCGAGCTCAGCGGCAAGATAGCGGGTGGACGGAAGCCTAAGTCCCTTTTTCAGACTCCCGCGCAAGATTTCCTCGCGTATCGACTCGTAAAGCTGCTTGTACAGGGGCCGCGATGATCGTCGTTCCAGGCTGATCGGTGGCAAGAAAAACGCACCTGGATGCTTGCTCATTTTTTAATGGTACCATCGCCAGTTGGTAAAATGGCACTGTACATAGTGCCACTACGACATGAGAATCTCTGTGGAAGAATTAAGAACCGCTTGGGCCACGGCATCGGCATGGATATGCACGAGTGGCCCTATCTGGTCCGCGGCAACACGACCAAACTGCAGCCCAATATGACCACCAGCGACGAGCCCGATATTTACATTCGAGGAGAATTTGGCATTCGCCTTGAAGATGATATGTACGTCACGGAAAACGGCGCCGAATTGTTCACGCCGCAGAGTCCGTCACTGGGAGATCCGTTCGGGAAAGCATAAGAATTCGCGCCGACGACCTGCGTGCGATCTCCCCGAGATCCCAGAGCTTAATCATGGAACTCACCGTGCAAAATCGGCCAGATAGTCGAGGTAGTCGGCGATTTCTTCCCCATCCCATGCAGTTTCTTTCAGCCAGACTATGACGACTGCTTCTCCGCCTCCAGCCACCATGGATGCTCCCGCGCCTGTTCCGGCAGAGGCAACGGCGGCCTTTCGCATCCTGACCGCAGTCACTTTCTGCCACATGCTCAACGACATGGTGCAGTCGCTGCTGCCCTCAATCTATCCCATCCTCAAAAGCTCGTTCAGGCTCAACTTCGGACAGGTCGGCCTGCTCACGCTCACCTATCAGGTCGTCGCTAGCCTGCTTCAGCCCTTCATCGGTCTCTATACCGACCGCCGTCCCGTGCCTTACGCGCTGGCCTTCGGCATGTGTTTCACGCTGGCGGGAATCCTCACGCTGGCCATTGCGCCGACGTTTGGCCTGCTGCTGGTGGCCGCGGCCATCATCGGCGCGGGCTCGGCTATCTTTCATCCCGAGTCGTCGCGCATCGCCCGCATTGCTTCCGGAGGACAGCATGGATTTGCGCAGTCGTTCTTTCAGGTGGGCGGCAACACCGGAAGCGCCATCGGACCGCTGCTGGCGGTGTTCATCGTGCTGCCGAAGGGTCAGCATGGAATCGCCTGGTTCTCCATCGCGGCCATCGCAGGAATCTTCATTCTTTATCGAGTCGGCAAGTGGCGGTCGCACCATCTTTCGCGCGCCACGCCAACGCATGTGCGGGTCGAACCCCCTCATCATCTGCCGCGCCGCACCATCATTGCTGCGCTTTGCATTCTTGCGGCACTTATCTTCTCTAAGTATTTCTATCTCGCCAGCCTTACCAGCTACTATACCTTCTACCTCATCAGCCGCTTCGGCGTGTCGGTGCGCAGCGCGCAGTTGCATCTGTTCGTGTTCCTGGGCTCTGCGGCTGCGGGTACGTTCTTTGGCGGCCCCGTCGGCGACCGCATCGGTCCAAAATCCGTGATCTGGGGCTCGATTCTCGGCGTGCTTCCCTTCACGCTGCTGTTGCCCCACGCCAATCTCTTCTGGACTGGCATCCTCTCCGCGATTATCGGCTTTGTCATCGCTTCGGCGTTCTCGGCCATCGTCGTCTACGCCCAGGAACTGATGCCCGGCCGCGTGGGCCTGGTCTCGGGTATCTTCTTCGGCCTCGCCTTCGGAGTTGCCGGCATCGGCGCCGCGGTGCTGGGCCACATCGCCGACCTGACCAGCATCTTCTTCGTCTATCGTGTATGCGCCTGGCTTCCGGCCATCGGCCTGCTCGCCGGCCTGTTGCCCAACCTGGACCGGCAAAGGTCATGAGCACGCGCAAAAGCTCCATCAGCGCCGAAGCCGGCTCCGCCAGCGCCGCCGTCTGTTTCGAATACCTTGCCCGCCACCGCCTGCTCATGAAGGCCGATACCAACTCCACATAAAGTTCGCGCATGTGCCGAATGTGCCTTGCAAGGTGCCCTTCGGTTATGAAGTCTGCAAGGGCCGCCTGTTCGACTAACGGAGAAGATCGATCGCTGATCCAGCGCGCTGCAACAATTGCATCCGCCAAATCAAGTGGCGAAGTCACGCTGGCTGCTGATTCAATCTGTCAACCATGTGTTTGCTCTGACACTAACTCTGCGGGGCTGATTTAAGGAGTCAATGCTATGTCGATGCCTAGTCGGGCATTCTCTGGAACACATTGGGCCGGAGCGCCGGTACTCGACATAGTCCGGGAGGAGAAGGTGAGGATGACCTTCGCACGCAGGACAGCAGTCCAAGCATGCACTTTATCTATGAAATATTCGATAAGACCATCACGAAACGACCAGAAGATCGCTACCCAAATGCGACAGCATTGCTTAAGTCTCTGGACGGCATAATCGAGCGAATCCAATTGAAGGCACACATTCTGAACACCTCTGTTCGTCAACAGTGCATGTTCTGCGTGGTCGGAGAATACCGCGCACAACGAGTAGCTGCCAATGAACTTATGTACATATGCAGCAATTGTGCGAACGTTCAGCATTTCATGGCTCTCCAACCTTCGAAGATGTGGTGGAAATAAGGCACAGTTCCAAAGTTGCGAGTGGGACTGTCCGAACTGGGTACCTTATCGCTACTTGGGATTCTTCTTCAAGCGACTAGTTGGGCTCGCAACCTCAGGATTTGTGTGGTCGCTATAGCTTGTCGAATCAACCGTCAGTTCGGTGCCTCGCTTGATATCTCGGAATGCCCGAAAGTCGTAATTCTCATCGCAGCCTACGTTGGGTTTGTCTTTCGGTTTTGGATCGTCGATATACCAAGACATCGTGAGCCGGTTAAAGTTTCGGGGGCAGCCATACCACTTGGGTCGCCCGTCCTTATCTTTCTTCACACAGCGAAACGCTCGTAGAACTCTCTAAGGGCTGCTGCTTTCGGCAAGCTCTCTGCTTTTAGCCAACGCATTTCATCCGAATCTCCAGAGAACAGCAGCGTGCCCTTCTTGATGTCCTTGATCGCAAATACTCCGACACCTTCTATCGGGGATCAGTGCCGCGCTCCCCGCGCTTTGCGGTCGGCATCAGAGCGATGCTGTTTGTTATCGGTCAAGGGAGATCGCAAGAGTGAAGACCTTTGAAAAGCAAACCACTTTCCTTATCGTCGCAACTCTCATAGCACTAGGTGCAATAGCGGCGGGTGCTTCGATTAGACTCACGGGACGCGGCGCGGAGCGTGACGCCGCGATTCAAGATGCCGCTAGCCATGTCGGAGAAGAATGCATACGCTCCGGCGCAGCGCCGTATCCTACGTATAGCTACAGGGTTGTCGAGACACACGATAACAATCCCAGCGGACTGGGCGGCGACTGGTACGCCACTATTGAAACCGACTGCCAACCCTGATCACGGCAGATCGCCCAGCCGTCTCCGTGGCATTTCCCCGGCGTGTGTGCCGCGCCGCCACTTGGCATTCCCCCGGCAGATCGCGGAGCCATTCGCCCGGTAACCCACCCGGCATTCCCATGGAAAAACCTCTGCCCCTGTCGTCCACAAGAAGGTCAATTCCGAGTTTCCGCTAAAGGGCTTTGTGATGTGCTCGGGATGCGGCAAGAAGCTGACAGCAGGCTTCGTCAAGGGCCGCAAAGAGAAATACCCCCGCTACTGGTGCTGGAATCCCAAGTGCACCGTGCGCGTCAGTGCCAGCTGCGAGGAAATAGAAAGTGCCTTCGTCGGAATCCTGACCATGATGGAGCCCACGCAGGAACTCCTCAACCGCCTCCCGGAGATCGCTAAGACATACTGGGCGAACCGGCTGGAACGCATCACGACGGACCGAAGGGTGCTTTCCAGCCGTCAGGCCGATGCAAAGACTTTGAACCAGAAAATCCTGTTTCAGAAGGTCAATGGAGAACTGTCGGCTGAGGACTTCGCCACGCTGAAGGAGACTGTGACGCAGCAGCTCGCTGAAGTGGAAGCCCAGTTGAATGCGCTAGATGCAGAGACTTTAACGGTGCAGGGCCTTCTGGAGGAGACGCAACGCAGCGTTGTTGATCTGGTCAAGGCATGGAGAACCGGAGGCGTGCAGCAGCGTCAGGAGCTGGCATTTAGCCTTTATCCAGAGGGATTAAGATAAAGCCCTGAAACCCCATTCTTTGAACCGCACAACACCCTGCTAATGAACAGCATGCATGAGATGATCGACGGTTTATTGTCCGGCAAAATCGTTGGCGTCCCCGACGGGACTTGAACCCGTGTTACCGCCGTGAAAGGGTGATATGTTGTATCACGTTGTAATTACAAGGCACCGGTCGCACCGTAATGCCCTGTAAATAGCAGTAGAGAATACAAAGGAACAGACCCTCTGTGTATCGTCTGTGTATCGCGAGTTTGGTGGGAAAAGAATGATCAGGAGAACAATTACGGCAGCGACCCAGAACAGCGCGATACTGACCTTGCTGCGCTTCTTGCATTGATTTCGCCACGATACAGCTGCACGAATCGAAGGACCAAAAGAACGGCCGCGAGGGCAAGAAACCGACCTGCCGATCAGTCATTTGCCGATTAATTTTCTGGTTTGCCCGTGATTCGCCCAACCAGCGGACGTCCGGAGTCCTACCATGGCAAGGCCAAAGCAAGCTCGTCGTCGACTACGCCTACCGAGTCCTTCGTCTCATGAGTCGGAGTTTGAAGCCCACAAGGTTTACTTGGCAAGCCGGTCGTCTTGCCCGCCGCTAAGAGGGGGAAGCAGAATGTTGAGCTGAGGACTGCCTTTACTCGGCATCGAGTTCACTAATACCTCAATCTCCATTTCTTGACATTATGGGTGACCGAACCACTCGAACGCAGGGGATCGTTCGAAGCTCGATTTCGCTTCCTCTACGAGAGTCTCAACCTTTGTTAGCAGCAATCCAAACTTCGCATGTTGACCCAGGGGGCTCAGCCAAACGTCTGAGGTCAAGGTAGCGGGTGCGCAGACGAAACCCAACCGTGCTGCATGTTCCAGATCGTGTATGGCGGAATCAATCAAGCCGATTCGCGCATAGTGTCGTGCAAAATATATTTTGAATTCCGGATCGCGAGTTGTATCCGCGGCTTCCATCAAACGGACGGCATCCTCTGCTCTGCCTTCGAGAACAGCCAACAGAGAACTCATGAGAGCGGTCATCAACTTTGATAAAGACATCCTGTCCAGGCGATCTCGCAACAGTGCAATCGCCCGACTCAGGTCGCCCAACGCAGCCCAAGCCGCAGCGTCGAGGTAGTAGGCCGCGCGTCCGCTATAGGCTTCTATGGCCGACGCATACTCTCCAGTCAGAAACAACGTGTGAGCAACGCTCGTGACAATGGCTGGGTCTAGCTCCTTCGCTTGTTTGTGCGCCTCAAGCGACTGTTGCAGCAGCCCTCGGAAGCGTAACGCCTGAACCAGACCGCTGAAGGACTCTGGCTCATGAGGATAATGTTGAAGCCGTTTCAGCAGTCGGCACATGGCCTCATCTGTGTGGCCGGTGTCGACCTGCACAAAAGTAAAGAACTGGTGAGCCGATGCCAATTCTGGATTGAGCGCGAAGGCGCGCTGAAGTGCTGCTTTGGCCAACTCAAGATTCGCCGAGGAGTTCCCGCTGAATTTGTCCAGGAACCAGCAGCATCGACCCAGCCAAGCCCAGGCAGATGCGAAAGTGGGATCCTCCGCCAGACAGATCCAGTACAAATCTCGCGCCAAGTACATCGATTCCAAAGAACGTTGAGCGGTAAGTACCTTGGCGCGGGCAAACGTCTTGTAAGTCGATCGTGCCACCCCGGGTTCGCTCGCGACCGGCACCTCGAATCGATAACCATGCTTGGATACGGTGCGAATCGCATCCCGCCCGACAATTTTCCTCAAGTCCACAATGAGGTTGGTGAGGTTCGTTTCGCTCACATGGACGGACGGCCAGAGGAGGCTGATCAATTCTTGCTTGCTGACAAGATGTTCCGCATTGCGCAGGAGGCAGAGAAGCGCGTCGAAAGCCTTGGGCTGGAGCGGAACTGCAGTGCCGGCTCGTTTCAATAACCGGTCGCGAGGATGAAGCTCAAAATCGCTGAACCGGTAAGCACTATCAGGCGAGCTTTGATCTTCCTTTGAAAATTGGTGCTCCATAAGTGGGATATTCAGTCTCGAATCAAGTTTACACTGCTCTCGTAAGTGGAAGGAGATCTCGCAGGTGACTCTGCCCGATTGCAGAATGATCGAGGAGACGACGGTCGGGATGGTGACGCACAGGACACATTCCAATGCGAAGCAGAGGAGCGGGAATCGGCCCCGTCTGTTCGTTCTATTTTGGTTGATGTGTGCTGTTTGCTGGCATCCCAATCCGGCATTTTCCGTGTCAGCCGGATCGGAGCCGGCTAAGGCCCGAGATGGCGCCCACGATTTCGACTTCGGCACTGGCGTATGGCATACGCACATACGCCTTTCGCTCGACCCGTTCTCGGCTTCGAGCGACGTGATCGAACTCAACGGCACGGTCACGACACGACCGATTTGGGGTGGGCGCGCGAGGTTGGAAGAGATTGAGGCCGACGGTCCGAAGGGACATTGGGAAGGACTGTCGCTGTTTCTGTACAATCCGCAGTCGCACCAGTGGAGCCAGTCGTTCCTCAACAGCAAGACCGCAGTTCTAACCGGGAGTTTAGTGGGCGAGTTTCATGACGGCCGCGGCGAGCTGTACCAACACGATACCTTTCACGACAAGTCGATCTTCGTAAGGGCCCTCTGGTCGGAGATCACTCCCAATTCGCATCGTTACACGGAATCGTTTTCGAATGATGGAGGAAAGACGTGGGTTACATCATTTGATGCTCATAAGACGCGGGAAAAGGATTTGCCGCCGTCGGACATGGCTACTGGGGCTGAGCCGATGAGCGCCGATGCCGATGGGCACGCGTTCGACTTCGATCTGGGAACATGGCATACGCAGTCTTCGCGGCTTATGCAGCCACTGACGGGCTCAACCACATGGGCCGATCTGGAGGGGCAGACGGTGGTTCACCGAGTGTGGGACGGACGCGCCAACCTGGCGGAGTATGTGGGCGACGGTCCGGCTGGCCACGTGCAGTTGCTGGCTCTGCGATGGTTCAATCCAAATACGCATGAATGGAACCTCGACTTCGCCACGCCGAATGTCGGCACGCTAGGCGACCCGGGAGTGGGGCAGTGTAAGAATGGCCGTTGCGAATTTTATGACCAGGAGGAGAGCAACGGCAGATCGATCTG
>Ga0209420_1000953_pt1 | contig 14282 bp, 16 predicted proteins | sample BlaSpr_A8_OM1_O1_FD_187972 | JGI IMG/M metagenome (GOLD analysis project Ga0209420, IMG submission 187972) | Forest soil microbial communities from Thunder Bay, Ontario, Canada - Black Spruce, Ontario site 2_A8_OM1_O1 (SPAdes) (version 2) | ecosystem: Environmental > Terrestrial > Soil > Boreal... | reverse complement strand
TGCCACGAGCCGTGACGGCCCGGCCGGTTGCCCGCGGCAGGCGCGTCGAAACGGATGGCGCCCGGTCGCGGCCACAGCAGCGCAGCGGTGGTGCTCGAGTACACAATCGCGCGCGGCGGCGATCGCTGCAGCTGGCGCAGCATGTGGGCAGCCGCCGCCCGCGCGGCTCGCGCCCACACAAGGTCGGTGAGCATCAGCGTGCGAATCGCCGTGGGGGGCAGCGGCCGTGCGAGCGCCACTCTCGCGCCCGCTCGTCGCAATGAGTCTTCGAGCTCTTCGTCGGCCGTGCGCAGCCCTTCGGTGGAGCCGAGCGAGACGATCAGGACGTCGACCGCGTGCGCAGCCATCTCAGCTGACGGCGCCGTTGATCCGCTCAGGTCGCAGCGCCTTGAATCCTGGCGCGCGCACGAGCTCCATCGGCCGCACCGATGAGGTGCGGCGCACGTAGAAGGCCGCCCCGTCGCGCTCCTCGATGGCCGCCACCGCCGCGTCCTGGCGCCGCCAGGCCAGCGCCCAGATGATCGCGAAGCCCGCCGCGATGCCCGGGACCTGAGGGGCCAGGAAGGCCAGCCCGCCCGCCAGCAGCGTGAACAGCAGCAGCGGCCACAACCGGTTGAGCAGGATTGCGCTCGGGTGGTGCTCGGGCAGCGTGGTGCTGGCCTTGGCGCCGGCCAACAGCCGCGCGATCGGCGGGGTCGTCTGCGCGCGCCTGCCCAGGAGCAGGCCGATCGCGGTCGCAAGCGCCCACCAGCCGACCGCCACAAAGACGAGCGACTTTTCGGAGCTCTCACCTGCGGCGAGCACGGTGATGGCGGCCAGCGCGGTGGCCGCTCCGGCGCTGAGCAGAACGGCGGTCCTGAGGAACTCGACGAAGCGCACGGCGCTACAGCAGCGCCCCGAGCACTCCGCGCACGCCGCCGGGGCCGTCGACCGTCAGGTCGGCCTCCTCGGCCAGCTCGGGAGGAGCTTCGTCGGAGCTCACCGCTACGCATACCGCGCTGTCGAGCGAGCCCGACCGCACGAGCTCGCGCAGACCGCGAAAGGCGTCCAGATCCGTTGTGTCGTCGCCCACGTACAGCGCCGCCGCGACCGACGCTCCACGCAGCAGCGCTGCGATGCCCAGGCCCTTGTCGAAGGTCACCGGCGGGCGCACCTCGAGCACCTTGCGCCCCCAGTGGACCACGAAGCCCTCCTGCTCTGCCTGCGCCGCGATCTCGCGCACGGCCGCCGCGGCGGCCTGCTCGTCGGGAGCGCCGCGCCAGTGAAACGCCGCGATCGCGTCCTTGTCCTCGCTGCGCACGCGGATGCGCTGGTGCTCGGGGGTGTACACGCGCGCTGCGAACGAGCGCACGCGAGCCGTCCAGTCGGCGAAGCCCCGATCGACCTCAGGGCGCGTCGCCCCCGGGCGCAGCAGCTCGCCCCCATGGTTGCCGACGTACGCGATCGTCCCGATCGCCACGATCTGGCGCGCGGTGGCAGCGCGCCGGCCGCTCACGCAGCCGACCACGCTGTAGCGGCGGGCGATCTCGATCAGCAGCGTGCGGGTGGCCTCGGGCACGTGCGCGTCGGCCGCGTGGCGGACGATTGGCGCGAGCGTGCCATCGATGTCGAGCAGCACCGCTGAGCGGTCGGGGTCGGCGCGGATCGGCTCGAGCGCCTCCACGAGCGTTGCAGCTGGGGACACACGTCTAGTATGGCGCTCACCGTGGCCCATCCGTACCCTCGTGCACGCCGCCGCTGAGCTGTCGCGCGGGCGCTCGCTGAGGCTGATGGTCATCGGCACGCTGGCCGGCCTGTTCAGCGGCCTGTTCGGTGTGGGCGGCGGCAGCGTGATCGTGCCGCTGCTGGTGCTGTGGCTCGGCTATGACGAGCGCGCCGCCACCGCCACCTCGCTCGCCGCGATCGTGTTCATCGCCGGCTTCGCCGCCGCCACGCAGGGGCTGTACGGCAACGTCAACGTGCCCGACGCCCTGCTGATCGGCGTGCCTGCCGTTGCGGGCGTGGTGCTGGGCGCGCGCCTGCAGCAGCGCCTGCACACGCGCGCGATCGCCCTGCTGTTCGCGGTCGTGTTGGTGGCCAGCGCCGTCGAGCTGGTGACGCAGTGACCCGCGAGGGGTCGTCCGTGCCGGAACGGCCAGCGCGTGGGCGCACGTCGGCGCGATGATCGGCGCGATCGTCATCGGGCTCGCCGGCGGGGTGATCGCCGGCTTGCTGGGCGTCGGCGGCGGCGTGCTGTTCGTTCCCGGCCTGGTCATCTTCCTGAGCCTCAGCCAGCACCATGCCGAGGCCACCTCACTGCTGGCGATCGTCCCGGTGGCCGCAATCGGCGCGTACAGGCACGACCGCTACGGCAACGTGCGCCGTGCGGACGCGCTGCTGCTGGGCCTGCTCTCGCTCGCCGGCGCCGCGGGCGGCGTTGTACTCGCCAACGCGCTCACGGGCGCGCTTCTGCGCGACGCATTCGCGGGCCTCATGGTGATCGTGGCGGCGCAGCTGGTGCGAGGGGCGCTCGGTTGACGCCAGCAGCGCCCGCATTTGTGTGACTACGCCGTCGCAGAGACAGGCTCGAGCGGCTACCGCGCCAGTGCCGTGTATTTGTCACATGTTTCCCACTCGAATGAGTGCTCGCCTTCGATACGTTCCGAATCGCCGGCGCAGTTCTCAGAAGAGCTGCGCGCAGCAGGTGATCTTGTGCAAATCGACGCGACCCGCATACCCACTGAAACCACGCTCGAGGCCGAAGTGGCGATCGTGGGCGCCGGCCCGGCGGGTATCACGCTGGCGCTCGAGTTGGCCAACGCAGGCCATCGCGTACTCCTGGTCGAGAGCGGAGGTGACTCCTACTGCCCTGAGCTGCAGGACCTCGGCGAAACGGTGGGACACGACCCCGCGCACGTTCCCATGTCGCTGGCAACACGCCGCCAGATCGGCGGCGCGTCCAACCTCTGGGGTGGACGCTGCGTCCCACTCGATCCCGTTGACTTCACGGATCGCCGCCTAGTCGGAGACATTCGCTGGCCGGTCAGCTACGACGAACTGGAGAGATACTTCTCACGAGCATGCGAGTTGTGCATATGCGGCACGCCCACATTCGACGCCAGCCGGATACCCAGTCTGGCGGGCTTTTCGTTGATACCCGGGTGGGAGGAGGGCGACATACGGTCGACCTCGCTGGAGCGTTGGTCTCGCCCGACCAACTTCGGCAAGGCCTACCGAGGCGCATTGAAGCGCTCCGCGCTCGTAACCTTGGTGAGCAAGATCACCTGCACGGAGATCGTGTGCGTGCCTGACGAGCGACGTGTAGAGCATCTGGTGGGACAGACGCTGGCCGGCGGGCGGCTGCGCATACGCGCCAAACGCTACGTCTTGGCGTGCGGAGGGATCGAATCGACTCGGCTGCTGTTCGCCTCCAATCGCCACCATCCCGGCGGCATCGGCAACCATTCCGGGCACCTCGGCCGCTGGTACATGGCCCATCTTGGCGCTTCCATAGCGCGAATTCACCTCAAGACGCCTCCCCACCAGACGCTGTATGGCTTCGAGCGCGATCCGGCTCGTATATACGTGCGTCGACGTTTCACCTTCTCGCCCGACTACCTGCTCGAGCACGATCTGCCAAACGCAGCCATGTGGCTGGAGAATCCCCCGATCAGCGATCCCTCGCATGGCAGTGAGATCCTCTCGTTTCTGTATCTCGCCCTGGCATCGCCGATGGGCAAGCACTTCGTTGCCGAGGGCGTTCGCCGGCGCAAGATCGGCACGAACAGAGATGTGTCCAACGGGCGACACCTGCGCAATGTCATGCGCCACCTGCCGCGCGCTACGAGGTTCGCCCTCACGTTCGGCTACGAACGCTATGTGAGACCGGGCCACAAGGTTCCGGGGGTGTTCCTACCCAGTCCGTCCAATGTATACGCGCTCTACTATCACGGTGAGCATCTGCCCCACCATGCCAGCCACATCGCCCCCGCCGCTGAGCGCGACGCGCTCGGGGTGGCGCGGATGCGAACCAGGCTTCGCTTCGAAGACGACGACATCCGGGGAGCGATCCGCGCCCACGAGCATTTCGATCGCTACCTGCGCAGGCTCGGCCTCGGTCGGCTGGAGTACCTCGACGAGGACCCCGAGGAGGCTTTTCGCGAGCAGCTGCTCGACGGCTACCATCAGGCGGGCACCACCCGCATGTCCGTCCGGCCGCAGGACGGCGTGCTGGACCCGCAGCTGGCAGTACACGGCTTCGACGACCTGTTCGTGGCCAGCAGCTCGGCGTTCGTGACTTCCGGCCAGGCCAACTCTACGTTCACGATCGTCGTGATCGCGCTGCGGCTCGCCGACCACATCCACCGCACGCTATGCTCGGCGACCGCGACCCGGCCGTCTGTGGGCGCAATCGGCGCGATGGCCTACGACGGTGGCGGCCGGGCGAACGGGTGGCCTAGGGTGGTGGCGGCCAGGCGCATGGTCTAGACTGCAAATACCGATGGGCCTCGACAACCCACTGCACATCGCCTTCGTGGTGGTGATCTTGCTGCTGTTGTTCGGCGCCAAGCGCCTACCGGAGATCGGCCGTTCGCTTGGCAGCGGCATGCGTGAGTTCAAGGAGGCGGTCACAGGCGAGGCAGGCGCGAAAGGCGCAGCTCGGCAGGCACTTCCTCAGGCCCCACAGCAGCCGGAGACGACCGCGCCCGAGCCCGCGATTGCAGCCGCATCGGCCCCCACAGCTGCCCCCGCTCCACCTGAGTCCACCCGTCAGGCCTGAGCGCCCGCCGGTCCAGTGCCCGGGATGGACGTCGTCTAACCAAGGACGTATGGGCGCAACCGCACTCCGTAACGCTCAACGCTGTCGGTCGCGTGGGCCAGCGGCTCGCTGTCGGCCGCAACCAGGCTGATTAGGCTGTCGCTTCGAAAGGGCGCTCGCAGCCGGAGCAGCTCGAGCGAGCGCAGCACCAGCCACACGGCCCTCCAGGGCAGTCGCACGAGCCTCGGCCGTTTGCCAGCCGCCTGGCCAAGCGACTCGAGCAGGTCCGCGAATGTGACCGGCTGTGCCGACGCAGCGACAAGCAGCTGGCCCGAGCTCGCGGGCCAGCCGTCCAGGACACGCTCCACCAGCAGCGCCAGATCGTCTTCGTGGACCATGCTCACCGACGTGTCCGCGGGAACCAGCAGGGGCACGATCGACAAACGCTGTACGACGCGCCGCAGCGCCCCAAACGCAGCCGCCCCCCGCGCTCCCCACACCATTCCGGGGCGGATGACGGTGGCGCCGTGGTCGAACGCTGCGCGCTCGATCTCGAGCTTGGCCCTACCATATAGAGAGCGCGCGCCGGCAAACGCGGCCACGCTGCTGATCAAGACGATGCGCTCGACGCCCGCGTCGCGAGCGGCTGCGAAGAGGCGATGCGATCCCTCGACGTTCACGCGCTCGATCTCGCGCCAGCGGGTCGCAGCGAAGTCATAGGCCACGTGCACGAGCGCCTGGACGTCCGCCAGCACGGCCGGCTCCAGATCGCTGCCGAGCTCGAAGTGAGCTGGTGTGAGTGACGAACAGCCTGGACCGGGCCGCGAACGGGTAAGTGCGCGTATCTTCCAGTCCGCGTCCGCGAGATGGCTCACAAGCCGTGCTCCGACGTAACCACTGGCGCCGGTGACTGCACAGATCCCCCGCGACACCTATCGCTCCCGTCTCGAGAATGGTACAAAAATATCGACTTCGTGCTTGACCGAGCTGTCGCGTATGTGGTGGTTGTCGAACATCGAAACGAGACAGTACATGCGTCGTCCTATGACAGAATCAAAGCATGCCGAGCGTCGATCGCAGCGATACGGGCTCCTTGTATCTGCCGCTCGCCGGGCGCCCGCACGTATCGCTGGCGAGCTCCTGAGCATCACGGGCAGCGAGGCCGCCATGTCCGTCATCGTCATAGGGTCGGGACCTGCCGGCGTCGCCGTGACACGGGCGCTCGTCGATGCCGGTCAGCACGTGACGATGATCGACGCCGGCGACACCATCGAGCCGGGTCGGATGGAGATCTTCGAATCCCTCCTGCATGACGATCACTCACAGCCACCCCCACAGCTCACACAGATGGTGCGCGACGCCTTCCCCGTCAGCACCAGACACGTCCCGCTCAAGCCATCCTACGGTTCGCTGTTCCCCTACGCCCTCGACGACGCAGACCTGCCGATCGCACGCGAGCACGCCGAGACGCTGCCATCGCTGGCGCGCGGTGGACTGAGCAACTCCTGGGGAGCCTCCATTCTCCCCTTCCGCCGTAGCGACATCGACGACTGGCCCGTCTCGCTCGATGAACTGGAGCCGCACTACAGGGCCGTGCTGCAGTTCATGCCGATCGCCGGCGAGCGCGACGCGTTGAGTGACGTCCTTCCGCTCTACACCGACCGGCCGGATCATCTGCAGCGCAGCCGCCAGACGGAGAGGATCCTGACGCATATGCGCTCTCGGGCCGCGGATATGCAGGCTGCGGGGTTGCGCTTCGGAGCGTCGCGACTCGCGGTCAACGCGTCCACGCAGACCGCTCGCGCCTGCCGCTACACCGGCCTGTGCATGTACGGCTGCCCGTACCAGTCCATCTACAACGCCGCACACACCCTCGACGAGCTCGTGCGCTGCGGTCGCCTGGACTATCGCCCGGGCCTATACGTCGACCGCCTGAGTCAAGAGGACGACTCGGTGATCGTCCATCTTCACCCGCGCAAGCTCCCGCGCCAGACACATCGGCTGACGGCGTCGCGCGTGTTCGTCGCCTGTGGTCCCATCTCCTCGACGAGGCTCGTGCTCGACTCCCTCGGTCATGCACCATCTCACATTCGCCTGCTCGACAGCCAATACTTCTTGCTGCCCATGCTCACCCGCTACCGGGCCGAGGCAAGCGCGGCGACCCAGGGCAACACCCTCGCACAGATATTCCTCGAGCTCGAGGATCCGCGCATCTCCCGATACACGGTGCACCTGCAGGTCTACGGCTACAACGACCTCATGCTATCCGCGCTGGCAGGGCGAGCTCCGCTGCCTCGAGCCATGCTCGAGCGGATGCTCGGGCCCATCGTGGGGCGTGTCGTGGTAATTCAGGGATATCTCCATTCGACGGACTCTGCCGGTCTGACGATGCACTGGGATCGGCGTCGTGTTCGCCTTGTCGGCGACGCTGTGACACGTCGTGGCACGCCCGTCTGCGCGATCGTGCGTCGCCTGCTCGCCGCCAGAAGCCCATTGGGCATGCTTCCCGCCGCCGGCCTGCTCCAGATCGGCTCGCCGGGCAAGAGCAACCACCTCGGCGGCTCGCTGCCGATGCGACGTCGCCCCGGCCACCTCGAGACCGACACATTGGGACGGCTGTCAGGCTGGGAGCAGGTGCATGTCGTCGACGCATCCATCTTTCCCTCGGTGCCCGCGACTACCGTGACGATGTCAGTGATGGCAAACGCCCACCGGATCGGGACCGCTGCAGCTAGCCTGTGATCGGCGAACCCCCGATCTCGTCGGGTTCCTCTGCCCGGCAGACGGCAAACGTGTTGAGCCCGAACTTGTGTCTGGCGCAGGTGATCGCTTTTGGACGAAAGCCCGCCCGAACGAGCATCGGCCACAGGTCTCGAGGATCGTAGTAACGCTTGTGATCGTCCATCTCGCATGCCGGGCTCAAGCCGAGGCGAAACGCGGAGAGCTCCAACCACCACTTGCCGCGCCATGACGGCACGTTGATGAGGGCAAGCCCTCCTGGGACTAGGATACGGTGAAAGCCGTCGAGCACACGTTGGGGGTACTCCAGGTGCTCGAGCACCGATAGGCACATGACGACGTCGATCGACCGTCTCGGTATCGTCGGCAGCACAGTCTCGATCGGGCCCTCGGTCGCCGCCACCGTGGGAAGCTGCTTGAGGTCCTCGGCTAGCTGCAGGTCGACCAGGTGCACGTGGCGAGCACGCGGGATGATCTCTCGCGCGAGCGTCGCCTGATAACCACAGCCGAAGTCGACCACCCGCTTGCCGTCGAAATTCGCCCGGCGTCGCACGGCCATCGTGCTCAGCCACACCCCGAAGCGATCTACCACGGACGGTGCCGAGCCCTGACCGTAGGCCGTGCTACGCACCCGCGGCCTTGTGTCGCATCGACCGCGCCATGGTGATCGCCGCCCCGTGGAGCACAAGGGTGAACGTGAACAGTGAAAAGGCGATCGCCACCAGCATCAGGCCGATCACGGCAAGGCCGTCCGGCAGAGCCGCTTTTAGGCTGAGGGTCTCATGATGGGAGAGGTAATACGCGATCAGTGGCACGCCGCACCCAACTCCCGCGATCGCCGCTGTCCCGGCGATGACCACGCTCCGGGTGTAGGAGAAGATCGACAGCCACCGGGCTCTCGCTCGTCCGCTGTAGTCGAACAGGACCTGTGCGATGCACCCGAGCAGGAACGCTTGGAATCCGATGATGGTGAGCGTCATACCGATGAGCATCCAATACAGCGACAGGCTGACGTGGCCGATCCTGATCGGGCCGCCCGCTAGCGGCAACGTGATCAGCAGTCCGACCGCGAATGCGACGAGCCCCGGCTTGAGGATGAAGAAATCAGAGCCGTAGACGAACATCGCGCGCAGATTCGCCCAGGCGGCCTGCCATGGCGACAGCCAGCCGACGCGCTTGTGGTGACTGACGCGACCCGCCTGGTCTTTGAGGAAACGCACCGGCACCTCTGTCGTGCGCAGGCCCATTTGCACGGACTTGAGCACCATCTCCGATGCATACTCCCAGGAATCGGACTCGAGATCCATCGCGATCAGGTCATCCCGCGCGATGCCACGCATACCGCAGTGTATGTCTGAGAAGTGACTCGAGTACAGGCGGTTGAGCACCCAGGTGGTGACCGGGGTGCCGAGATACTGGTGCAGCAAGGGCATCGCGCCGGGCTCGATCGATCCCTTCCACCGGGAGCCCATCACGAACTCATAGCCTTCGCGAAGGCGCTCGACGAACGGCTCGAGGTAGCGGAAGTCATAGGTGCAGTCCGCGTCTCCCATGAGCACGTAGCGACCACGCGCATACGGTATGGCGTCCTTGTACGCGCGGCCGAGGCCACGTCTTGGAGTGCGCAGCACCCGCGCGCCCGCCTGCAGAGCGCGCTGTGCGGTCATGTCGGTCGAGCTGTCGACGATCACGATCTCGCCCGATACTCCCGCTTGCGCCATGCCCTCCTGGCACCAGCGCACGAATTGCGAGATCGTGAGCTGCTCATCGAGCGCGGGGATCACCACAGAGATCTCGGGATGCTCCACATCGGCCTGTGGCTTGAGCAGCCAGGTCTCCTTGATCTCAGCGGCTGCGCCATTCGCGCCCCCACGACGTGCCGGCTCGGTCTTTACGTGCACCGGTCGCTGACGTGCGTGCATTCACCTCACCCGCTCCCGTGCTGCCGCAGCGATGTTCGCGTCGATCGAGTCCAGCAGCGCTTCAGTTGAGTTGTGCGTGCAGGTCCAGCCTCTGGAGATGAGCTTGTCGCTGCGCAGGCGGACGATGGGCACGTCGCCTTTCCAACCGCGCGGCTCTCGTCCATATTCGTAGCGCACCTCGGTGAGCCCCATACGTTGGACGACAAGTGTGGCTATTTCTGCGACCGTTACGTAATCGCCGGTATCTGCATTGAACACCTCGAAGCCGCTCCACCCTTGATCGGTAAGAGTAAGTATCGCCGCGATGACATCATTGACGTGAATGTATGACTTACTCTGACTTCCGTCGCCAAGAATGCGCAGTTCATCAGGATGATCGCGCAGCCGTCGCACGAAATCATAGGTCACTCCATGCGTCTGGCGTGGGCCGACGACATTGGCAAAACGAAAGACTGCGGCGTGGATGCCAAACATGTGAGCGTATGCGGCAAGGAGCGCCTCGCAGCCGAGCTTGCTCGCACCGTACGTGGACACAGGGATCAAGGGGCCGAAATCCTCGTTGACCTCCTCGAGCCCGCGGTCTCCATACACGCCGGAGCCCGAGGCGTACGTGACTCGGGACACACCGCTAATCCGAGCAGCCTCAATCACATTGTGTGCGAGGTAGGTGCCCTGCCAGAAGTCTATCGCCGGGTCATCGACGGCCGCCGCTATGTCGGGGTTAGCAGCGAAGAGGTACACATGCTCAACTCCTCGCATCGCCTCGACAACTCGATCGAGGTCTTGAAGATCAGCCTCGATCAAGCGCATCCTGGGGTCGTCGAGTAGATCCTGGAGGTGATCGACGCTCCCGGACGCCATGTTGTCGAACACGACGACCTCACCGTAAGAACGACGAAGTAGCTCGTGGGCTAGGTGACTCCCGATGAAACCTGCTCCGCCGGCGATAAACGAGCGAGTCCGCATGTGCGAAGAGTACTTGGCAAGTGAATCTGCGCTCGCGAAGTTTGCGCGCGGGCTTGTTGCCTGCCTCCGAGAGCCGTACCTATCGTCGCAACGATACGCGTAGTGTTTCTACCTTCGGTCAGTTGGAGTGACCAAAGACTTGTATGGCGTCTCAACGGCCGCTTGACTCGGCGCCCAGCGCCGCCGGGCGCGCCTCCTGCAACAAGGGCGCGCCGCAGTGCCAGCAGTAGGCCGCTCCGCGGCTGTGCACAGCGCCGCACGAGCGGCAGGTGCCGTGGATGCCAGCCTCGGCGTCCGACAGCAGCCGCTGCACCTCGCCCAGCTGGCCGTCGACCTCCTGCAGCTCCGCTGCCCTGCGCGCGATCACGTCCAGGCGGTAGTGGTCGCGGATGGCCATCTCGTAGGCCAGGCCGCCGAGGTCCCAGGTGAGCGCGGCCACGCGCTCGGCCAGCTCCAGCCGGCGACTGCGCAGCTGCGACATCGAGCCGTCGATCGTCACCGCGCTCATCAGCCGCCTGTTTCGATCGGCTGTTCGCCCAGCGCGTTGACTTCTTCCTCGTGCTTCTTGCCCGTCGAGCTGCCCAGTTTCTTCAGTTTGGTAGAGCTCGGTTTGACCACCGCCGCGTGTTCCACTTTGGCCGCCTGCTGTTTTTCGGCTTTGGCTTCCTTCGCGACTTCTTCGGCTTCTGCCTTGGGGCTGGACTTGGCCGCCGCCGTCGGCGAGCTGGCCGCGGGCGTGGTGGACGTCGGGGCGGTGCTCGTCGCGGCCGCGCCCGTGCCGGCGCTGAGGCCTTCTACTTTGATGACCTGTGTGGCGGTTGCCGGTGTCGATTTGCCCTGCGTGACCCAGTGGCCGACCAGCAGCCCGGCAATCAGCGCAAGCAGCAGCACCGACGCGACCGCGAACAGCGGCGTGTAGCGGCGCAGCCACGCCGGAGAGCCTGACGGCTCGAGCAGCGGGGCGTAGGTCACCGGGGTCGTGGCCAGCGCGCCCGGCGCGGACTGCTGGCGCTCTGACTGCAGCACGTCCAGGAAGGCCAGGCGCACCGGCGAGACCGGCTGCCCGCAGGCCAGGCAGTAGCGCTGGTCTGCCACCAGCGGGGCCGAGCAGTTGGCGCAGGTGGGGCTCTCGGCGGGCACCGGCGCGAGATTACCCCTCGCGCTCACCGAGGGGCCTCGCGCATGCGGGAGCGGGCGAGGCTCACCAGGAGGCCTCGCCGACGTCGCGCGCGGGGGCCGGGCCGCGTGGCGCTCACCCGAACGCCCCGCTGACGTAGTCGCGCGTGCGCGTCGCGCGGGGTTCCTCGAAGACCTCGTTGGTGGTGCCGTACTCGATCAGGTCGCCCAGATACATGAACGCGACCTTGTCGGCCACACGGTGGGCCTGGGCGAGGTTGTGGGTGACGATCACCACCGCCAGTTCGCGGCGAAGCTCTCCGATCAGCCCCTCGATCACGCCCGTCGAGATCGGATCCAGGGCGCTGCAAGGCTCGTCCATCAACAGGACCTCTGGGCGCAGGGCGATCGCGCGCGCGATGCACAGGCGCTGCTGCTGGCCGCCCGACAGGCGCAGCGCGGGGCGGTCGAGGTCGTCGGCGACCTCGTCGTACAGGCCGGCCCGGCGCAGCGCGTCGATCACCAGCGGTTCCAGCGCATGCCTGCCGGGGCGCTTGCGCGACTGCTCGCGCAGGGCGAAGGCGACGTTGTCGAAGACCGACATCGGGAAGGGGTTGGGCTGCTGGAAGACCATCGCCACGCGCGAGCGCAGCGTGGTGTCCACGAGGTCGTGGATGTCGTCGCCGTCGAGCAGGATGTCACCCGAGCGCGACGCGCTGGCGGTCAGCTCGGTCAGGCGGTTGAGGGTGCGCAAAAGCGTCGTCTTGCCACACCCCGACGGCCCGATCAGAGCCAGCACCTCGCCCTGGTGGATCGACAAGGAGACCGACTTGACGGCCTCCTTGTCGCCGTAGGCGACGCTCACGTCGCGCAGGCTCAGGCGCTCGGGTCCGGCCGCGGTGGGAGCGAGCCTGACCGCCTCACGGTGCTCCTGCGGGCGCGCGGGCGTGGGCGGACGGTCGAGCACGATCGTGCGCACGGGCGGCACCGTGCCGGCGAGCGACTCGGCCAGATCGCCTGACACGGTCAGGGGCGGCGGGCGCTTGCCGGTGGAGTCCTCCTCCTCACGGCCGTCCGTAGCGAAGCTGAAGGGGTCGAGCACCATCTCCTCAGGCGTCATCGGACACTTTCTCAATCAACTTGACGATCTCAATCGGCTTGACAATGGCCATCAGAACACTGAGGTTAGCGCCCTTCGACGGTGTTAGCAAGTGATTGCCGACTACGCCCGCAGCGACGCTCGATCGAGCTCAACGCCTATTACGCGCGCCACTCGGTCCAGGTCCGCGTCGTGGGCCAACAACGTCGCACCCCGACGCGATGCGACGGCTGCGATCATGCAGTCGAGCATCCCCCTCGGGGTGACGCCCGCGGCGCGGCAGCGGCGGTAGATCCGTGCGGCGCCGTCGAAGTCGGTCACGGCGTCGAAGCACAGAAGATCGAAGCGCCCCAGCAGGCGACGCAGGTCGGTTTCTCGCTGCTCGTTGCGAGCGCCGGCCAGCACCTCCATGATGACCGGCTCGGTGACCGCGACTTCCCCGTCGGCGTCGATCAGACCCTTCAGGCGCAGGTGCGCAGGGCTACCGGTCGCACGGTCGTACTCAACCCACGCCGAGGTGTCGACCAGGATCACGCCGCTGCGCGCGGCGGTACGTCCCCGGGCAGCTCGGCGATCGCGTGGGCGCCCTGCATCGCCAAGGCTTCCTCGCGCGTCATGGGCTGTCCAGCAAGATGGCGCAGAGCGAGATCGACGGCCGCCGTCTTGGTGTGCAGACCGTAGCGGTCCATGATCGCCTGCAGGTGCTCGTCCTCGATCTCAATGTTCGTCCGTACCATGCCCACACACCAATCATACACCATGCGTGTACGTTACGTGTATTGGGAAACGTCACACGATCCCGCCGCCACCGCCGGCGACGGACAGGGCAAAGGCGCTGTCGCTGGGGCGGCCGATGCGCTCGACGATCACGTTGAGGGCGAGCACGAACAGCAGCAGCACGAACGCGGCCGCGTAGGCCTTCTGCGGGGCGGCGCCTTCGCCCGCGGGGGAGTTGTCGAACACGTAGCTCGTCAGTGAGGAGCCGGTGCCGCGCAGGACATTCAGGCCGGGCACGCCGCCCTGCGTGTCGAAGCGCAGCGAGTCGCCCAGCAGCAGCAGCACGATCGCCGTCGAGCCGATGATCCGGCTCATGCCGAGCGTCACGCCGGTCGCCACGTTCGAGCGCACAGCCGGCAGCAGCACGCGGCGGATCGTCGCGATGCGCGTCTTGCCCAGCGCGAAGGCGGCCTCGCGCATGTGCGCGGGCACCGCCTGCAGCCCGTCGCGCGAGGCGGCATACACGGGTGGCAGGGCGAGCAGCGACATCATCGCGCCGGCCGCGAAGAACGAGCGACCGTACACGCCGCCCGCTTCGGCGCGGAAGGACAGCGGCGCGAGCACGCCCAGCTGGAAGATCGCAAGTCCGAACAGCGCGATCACGATGTCGGGCGTGCCGGCGATGATCTCGATGCTCGACTCGACGGCGCGCGCGAGCCAGCTCGGGCGTCCGTACTCGGCTACCCACACCGCGCAGCCGAGCGCGAGGCGCTGCTTCCATCCGCCGGACAGTTCACCGGCAAGCTGGTCGCGGCGATCCTTCAGGCCGAGGCGTTCGAGGCTGCGCGCGACGGCGTTACGGCGATCGGGGACGAAATACATCCGCGCAACGAAATCCAGATTCTCCGCGATGGTGAGGTCTTCCCAGAAACTGAATTTCTGCGTCATGTAGCCGACCTGGCGTTTGATGGCTTCGCTGTCTTTG
>Ga0209420_1000951_pt1 | contig 14314 bp, 11 predicted proteins | sample BlaSpr_A8_OM1_O1_FD_187972 | JGI IMG/M metagenome (GOLD analysis project Ga0209420, IMG submission 187972) | Forest soil microbial communities from Thunder Bay, Ontario, Canada - Black Spruce, Ontario site 2_A8_OM1_O1 (SPAdes) (version 2) | ecosystem: Environmental > Terrestrial > Soil > Boreal... | reverse complement strand
CTCCGGGCGGTGGGGCAGGGCATGAAAGTCCTGATGCTGCAGTTCCTCAAGGGCTCGTGGCATTATGGCGAGCTCGATGCGGTGCAGGCTTTCGGCGACAAGTTCGTCATGAAACAGATGGGACGCGGCTTCGTGAAAGTGGGAACCGAGAAGCCTGACCCCGAAGACATAAAGATGGTCGAAGAAGCCTGGGCCGAAGCCGAACGCGCGATCCAGTCGGGCAACTGGGATATGGTGATCCTCGACGAAATCAACTACGCCATCAGCTACGGTATGCTCGATCCGGTGAAGGTTGCCGAGAGCCTGAAAAACAAGCCGGAGATGGTTCATGTTATCTTGACCGGCAGGAATGCGCATCCCGCAATCGTCGAACTAGCCGACACGGTCACGGAAATGCGCCAGGTGAAGCACGCGTACGAGAAGGGCGTGATGGCCCAGAGAGGGATTGAGTACTGAAATTGAGTAATTGAGCAATTTAGTGATTTCGTAATTGAAAATCAAAACCGAACCACCGAGCGCGAGGCGCAAGGTTTTTTCAATGACTCAATTACCAAATTCCCCAATTACTAAATCTCTATGACTTGGTTTAAACGACAATCCGGCGATCTGGATGCTACGGGCGAGAAGAAAGTCCGCACCGAGGGCTTATGGGTTAAGTGTGAGCATTGCCGCCAGATCATCTGGAAAAAAGATCTGGAAGAGAATCTGAATGTCTGCCCGAAGTGCGATAAGCACTTCCGCATCGACGCCCGAACCCGCCTGGCCCAACTGCTGGACGACAATCAGTACGAAGTGTTCGATGGCAACCTGGTCTCGACCGACCCGTTGAAGTTCGCCGACTTGAAAACTTATTCCTCGCGATTGGAGCAGGCGCAAGCTGAAACTGGACTGAAAGATGCCGTCATCAATGCACGAGGCAAATTGAACGGGCGTCCTGTGATTGTGAGCGCCATGGAGTACGCGTTCATCGGCGGAAGCATGGGAGCAGTGGTCGGCGAAATGATTACTCGCGCCATTGAGCGGGCCACGGAGACGAAGGCTCCCATCATTATTGTTTCGGCTTCGGGCGGAGCGCGCATGATGGAAGGCGTAATCAGCCTGATGCAATTGGCCAAGATTTCAGCCGCGCTGGCTCGGCTCGACGAAGCGCGCGTCCCGTACGTCTCGGTGCTGACCGATCCCACGACCGGAGGGGTAACGGCCTCGTTTGCGATGCTGGGTGATTTGAACATCGCTGAACCTGGCGCGTTGATCGGATTTGCCGGGCCACGCGTGATCGAGCAGACTATCCGACAGAAACTTCCGCAGGGATTTCAGCGCAGTGAATTTCTCCTCGAGCATGGCATGCTCGACGCGGTTGTCCCTCGCAAACAGTTAAAGCCGTATATCGGGCGGGCGCTGGAATTCATGGCTGCCGCGTAGCTGTCGGCTCTCAGCCAGACCCCTTTCTGTGCCGTTCAGACCGCGTCTTTCCACGTTGAATGGTGGACCGTGGCAAACCCCGAATCGCAACCTGCAAACTGGTAATCTGAAAGCTGACAGCTGAAGGCTGATAGCTGACCCATGTCCTACGAAACTGCGGTTGCGCGCATGTACGCGCTCGGTCACGAGCTGACGCAAGCTCCCTCGCACAAGTTTGATCTGGCGCACATGCGCGTGCTGCTGGCGGCTTTGAATCATCCCGAGCGACGGTTTCCGGGCGTTTTGATTGCGGGAACCAACGGCAAGGGCTCAACGGCGGCTACGCTGGGCTCGATCCTGCGAGCGTCCGGTCTTCGCACTGGGTTGTACACCTCGCCGCATCTGGTGCGGATCAACGAAAGGATTCGCATCGGTGGCATTGAAATCAGCGACGACGATTTCGCTTTGTTGCACGACGTTGTCGATCGCACGGCGGAGCGATTGGTCGAAGATGGCGAATTGCCCTGGCACCCGAGCTTCTTCGAGATGCTGACCGCAATCGCATTTGAATACTTCGCGCAAAACAAAGTGGAAATTGCCGTGTTGGAAGTTGGTATGGGCGGACGTTTGGATGCGACCAACGTGATCGAGCCCCGCGTAAGCGTGATCACCGACGTTTCGCTCGACCATCAAAAGTTTCTGGGCAACACCGTAGCCGAGATCGCACACGAGAAGGCGGGAATTATCCGGCCCGGCGGAGTAGTGGTGACCTTGCCACAACAACCGCAGGCCAACGATGTAATTGGAAATACGATTCTGGAATTGGGAGCGCAGGGAGTGAGCGCCGTTCCGTATGTGCCTCCGCTTTCGCCAGGGAGCGATGAATACTCCGTGCGCAAAAGCGAAAAGCCTTTCATCGCAGGGTTCGCGGGCTTTCTATCGCGCTATCCGCTGCAAGTGATGGGCGAGCAAATTTCGGTGGAAACCCCGCTGGTTGGCCGGCATCAACTCCGGAACATAGCGTTGGCGATTGCGACTGCTGAGGTACTGAGTCATCAGGGATTCGCGATTACGCCGGAGACGATCGAGCGTGGCATTCGCGAAACCTCTTGGCCGGGACGTTTTCAAGTTGTCCCCGCCAAAGGCACTGCGCCTGAATACGTCTTCGATGTAGCGCACAACCCGGCCGGAGCGTGGGCATTGCGCTCGGCTCTTTCAAGCTGCTACGACAACCGTCCGCTGACATTCGTTTTCGGAGCCATGCGGGACAAGGCGATCGGCGAGATCGCGGAGATATTGTTCCCGCTTGCAATGCGCGTCGTTGCGACGAGGGCCGACAATCCGCGATCGGCCACTCCGGACGAAATTCGAGAAGCAGCCTCACGCACGGCGGCCGACATCGAAGATGCTAGCGATGTGGCGTCGGCGCTTGATCGAGCCAGTTCCCTCGCTGGTCCCGACGGCGTAGTAGTTATAACCGGTTCGATATACATTGTAGGAGAGGCGATGCGAGTTCTAGGGGTAAAGGTTTAGCGGATTATGCAAGACGTGCATACATCAATCGGGGAGCCAGCACAGAGCGAATCGGCCCGGCCTGTGCGGATGGCTTCGGAGCGGACGGTCGAACTCGTTCGAGAAGGGGAGAAGTCCGCCAACGCTCCGGCGAGAAAATATGGATTGCTTAGCACTCTCCGCTCCTTTCTCATCTTTGATCCCTTGATTTGGCTGTACACGGTTATTCTCGGAATTGTTTCCATTCCGGTTTCTCTCTTCGGCGAAAAGAGTCGCATCCTGCACAGCTTCGCGCGCTTCTGGTCGTGGCTGATTATGAAAACGATTCTTTCCCCAGTGACGGTCACTGGCCTGGAAAAGATTGACACATCGAAGGCGCATGTTTACGCCGTGACCCACGCCTCGGCGCTGGATATCCCGGTGCTCTACGTCAATTTGCCGTTCGAATTCAGAATTCTGTTCAAGAAGGAATTGCTTTCGTATCCTATCGTCGGATGGCACCTGAGACGCTCGGGCCAGGTTTGCATCGATCAACAGAAACCGACGAAATCGATCGCTCATATCCGCTCAGCGGTGAAGAGTCTGCAAGCGGGCATGCCACTCGTGATCTTCCCCGAAGGCGGCCGCACACCGGATGGCGAAATCAAACCGTTCATGCCCGGAGCGTTTTACCTTGCGATCAAGGCGCAGGCGGATATCGTTCCTGTCGCACTGGTCGGAACCTACGAACTGCTGCCCATGAACACCTATCACATCAAGTCGCGAGCGCTGGAGATGCGCGTGGGCGAGCCTATCTCGACTGCGGGATACTCGTTGCGCGAAATGGAACCGCTATCCGAAAAAGTTCACCGCGCTATGGAAAGTCTTTACTACGGCGGCGATGCAGCTAGGACTAACGATGTTCACGCCGGCCCGGACGCCCCCGTTCGGGCTAGAGAGCTAAGCTCGCTGTAGCGGCCTGCCAGCGCGGCATTCCGTCTCGTACAATTCAGAATGTCACCCCAAGGAATTGCTGGGACGGACGAGGCGTCCGCCCTACGCGCTGTGATGACTATGGACAAATGGACTTCTGGCGCAGCCTACGACCAGTGGATGGGACGCTGGAGCCGTCTTCTGGCGGATGAATTCCTGGACTGGCTGAATTTGCCCTCGAAGTTGCGCTGGCTGGACGTTTGCTGCGGCAGCGGCGTACTCACAGAAGCCATCGTTGACCGTTTTGCGCCGATTCAAGTTGCAGGGTTAGATGCATCTGCGGACCAGATTAAATTTGCCCGCGAGCATCGCGGCCGCTCGGGTGTCAGCTTCGAAACCGGGGATGCCATGGCCCTCCCTTTCGCTGACGCCAATTTCGATGTTGTCGTCTGCGGCCTAGGGTTGAATTACGTTCCGGAGCCCGAACGCGCGCTCGAAGAAATGCGCCGGGCTACGGTTGCGGACGGCGTTATCGCAGCTTATGTCTGGGACTACGCCGAGGGAGCGCGCTTCCTGCGCGAGTTCTGGGATGCGGCCGCGGTTTCCGATCCCGAAGCGCTGACGCATGATCAGGGCCAACGCTTCCCCATGTGCAATCCCGAGGGGCTGCGGGATCTCTTTAAACGTGCGGGCCTCAATCAGATTAAGCTTTGTGCGCTTGACGTGATTACGAAGTTCACGAGTTTCGACGACTATTGGCAACCGCTTCTAACCGGACAAGGTTCTGCCCCCAGTTATCTTGAGACCCGCGACGAAGTTACTCGAAGCGCGATTCGCGAACGGCTGCGCGTGTCGCTGGCTACTGATTCGAACGGCGCGATAAATCTACCAGCCCGGGCGTGGGCCATTCGCGGACGCCGGATTCCTCCACGCCTGCGTGATCGGGGAGCCTAGTTACCGTTTAACCACTCTTCGTAAGCCTTAAATGAGTAAGGCCTGCCTAGAAAATCGCTTACCAATCCCGCTGCCGGCTTCGTGCCGCTTTCTTCCAAAACCGTATCGCGATACTTTCTTGCGACCACGGGATTGGTTAGGCCATCTGCCTTAAACTCCGTGAACATATCCTTCGCGATCACCAGAGACCACATATAAGTGTAATAAACCGCGGAGTAGCCGTTGAGGTGATCGAAGGCGGTTTGCATATGGGTATCCGCAACGTACTTGAAGGGCGTGTATCGCTCCTGCAGTTGGGCCACGAGTTGGGTCGAATCCAGCCCTTGCGGGTTGCGGTTATACAGATTCAGGCTGAGCGCAGCGTAAAACATTTGCATGTGCACGCCGAGAGCGCGGCCGAAGTCGTCCGCAGCTTTTGCTCTTTGGGCTAACTCGACCGGAATCGGTTCGTTGGTTTTGTAATTACGAGCAAACGTCTGCAGGATGGCAGGGTCTTTGGGCCACTCCTCGAACATTTGCGAGGGAGCTTCGATGAAGTCGTTTTCCAAATCACCCGTGGCCCACATCGTGTTTCCTCGAAAAATTCCATGCAGAAGATGACCATATTCGTGAAAGAAAGTAATCACATCGTCGCGTTCCATCAGTCCGGGGCCGTTGGTGGCTCGAGGGAAGTTACAGACCAGCACATATTCCGGCGACCGAAATCCTTCCTTCCCAGTAGCCAGGCTGAACGTGGCATAGTGCTTGTATTTGTTTTCGCGCGGGAACATATCGAAATAAATCCGGCCGAGCAGCTTGTTGCCATCGAATACGTCGTAAACCGTAACATCCGGATGCCAAACCTGAGCCGTGGTCACGCGTTTATACGTGATGCCGTACATCTGGCTGGTGAGGTCGAGAATCCCCTGCAGAACGCGCGAATATTCGAAATACGGACGCATGGCCTGCGAATCGTATCCATACTTTTCAATCGTTGCTTCGTGCAGAAAATGGTGGTAATTCCAAATGTCGACCGTAGTGGCCGTAGGATCCTGGCGCTTTCTGTAAGCCAGCAGTTGATCGTAATCGCGCTGCGCGCCAGCCTGCGATGCAGCCGTAATTTTCTCGATGAAATCGGCTGCGTTCTGCTTGGTCGCGACCATCTTGTCTTCGGTGATATATGCTGCCCAGTCGGAATAACCCAGTGTCGTGGCCAATTCATAACGCTTCTGCAACAAGCGCGACAGAACCTCAAGGTTTTTCGGATACGCGCGCTGAGCGTAGAGTTCGTAGAACTCCTTCTGAGCCGCGTCATTCGTGGCATACTCGCGGAACGGAAGATAATCCGTATTGTCGGTCTTGAGCGTCACTTTGCCCGATGCGTCCGGCTTGTGTGCCAGTTTGTAATCTTCAGGAAGGCCGTCCAACTGCGAAGCGTCTAGTTGCAGCGTGCGGACATCTTCAGGAATGTTCTGCTCAAATTCCTGACCGATTTTCACCAACTCATTTTGAAGCTGACGGATCTTGGCGCGCGTGGCATCGTCGCGATCGACGCCGGAACGGTGGTAATCGCGCAGCGATGTGCGCAGAAAATAGCTGCCGGCGCCGTCCAATTTAGAACCATCGAGCGAAGCGAGGACGTTGTACATGTCCTTGTCGAGCGAGATGTCAGTCAGCAGCTGACTGGCTTCCTGCTCACATACTTGGGCGGAGTCGCGGAATGCCTTCAGCGGATGCACTTGCTCGGCAAGACCCGAGCGGGCGGCAGCATCGCTTGCAATCAGGACTGCGGTGTCGAATGCTTGCAATGTTGCCCTGGCGTCGCGCGGTGCCTTGGTTGCCTTGATGTCGGCGACTTGCTTCTTTGTCAAGTCCAGGTCGCCGTGACAGGACGCCATAAATGATTCAGGAGTTCCCGCCAGCGTGGTGGAAGCACCCGGCGCAGGCGTCGGCGCAGCCAGCGCCCCTGCGCACGCGAGAAGTACAAATGCGAACAATGGCACTAAGGCTTTCTTATGATTCATTGGTATTGTTATCCTTCCGAATCCTCGACTGAATTTTGGCACAGAATGCTGCGGGCCAAAGCCTATAGACGAAAAGAACAGCAATAGGTGAGGTGTCAGCTTAGATTTGAAGAGGATAAATACTCAAATTGTCGCGTAGGCCCGGAGGCCTCGTCCGGGCGGCGAGCAAAAGCGAGCCTCAAGAATTATCGCGAGATGGGTCTTCGCGTCCGGGCCGGCGAGGGCGTCGGCCGCTACCTGTTTTATACTTAAAGGCTATGGCAGACAGCATTCATATAAAACTCCCCGATGGGAGCGTGAAAGACTTACCCAAAGGCAGTACCGCATTAGACGTCGCCAAGTCTATCGGCCAGCGGCTCGCCGACGCTGCACTTGCGGCTAAGACCAATGGCGATCTCATCGATCTTACCCGTCCGTTGGAGAAAGATACTGATCTTCGCATCCTGACGGACCGGGATCCCGAGGCGCTCGAAGTCTACCGGCATTCGTCAGCCCATCTGCTGGCGGCGGCGGTTCTGGAGCTTTTTCCTGAGACCAAGCTCGGACACGGTCCGGCCACGGAAACCGGATTCTTCTACGACTTTTATCGTCCGACCCCATTTACTCCGGAAGATTTGGAAAAAATCGAAAAGAAGATGCAGGAACTGGTGCAACAAAACGTTCCTTACGCGCGCGAGTTTCTTCCACGCGAACAGGGTTTGGAAGAATTCAAAAAAGATGGCGACTTCATGAAATGCCATTTCATCGAGCAGTTCACCAAGCCTGATGAAAAGATTTCGATCTATCGCACCGGGAAGTTCACCGACTTCTGCCGTGGTCCGCATATCCCGTCGACTGGCAAGATCAAAGCTTTTAAGCTGCTCAGCATTGCCGGGGCTTATTGGCTCGGGGATGAAAAGAACCCGCAGCTGCAGCGCATTTACGGGACTTCATTCTTTTCGAAAAAAGATCTCGACGACTTCCTGAACAAACAGGAAGAGGCGAAGAAGCGCGACCATCGCGTCTTGGGACAACAACTTGATTTGTTTTCTATCCAGGAACTAGCCGGGCCGGGGCTGATTTTCTGGCATCCCAAGGGCGGAATTATCCGCAAAGAGATGGAAGACTGGATGCGCGCCGAATATATCAAGCGCGGATATTCGCTCGTCTATACGCCGCACGTGGTGAGGCGGCAACTGTTCAATGTTTCCGGTCACGAAGGCTACTACTCGCAGAACATGTTCGACTCCATGGAACTCGACGATGCGGAATACCGTCTGAAGCCCATGAACTGCCCCGGCCACATTCTGATTTACAAAGACTCGCTGAAGTCGTACCGCGATCTGCCGGTGCGCCTGGGTGAGTTGGGGACGGTCTATCGCTACGAGCGTTCCGGCGTGATGCACGGCTTGTTGCGGGTGCGCGGCTTTACTCAGGATGACTCTCACATCTTCTGCACTCCGGAACAAATCGAAAGCGAAATTGGCGGCTGCCTGGATTTTGCGCTCGAGGTGCTGAAAGTTTTCGGCTTCGACCAGTTCCAGACCGAGCTCTCTACCTGGGATCCGAACGACCGCAAGAACTTTCTGGGCTCAGAAGATCAGTGGAACGTGGCCAACCGCTCGCTCGAAAATGCTCTGAAGCAGCGGAATATCGAATACAAGGTGATCCCCGGCGAAGGGGCGTTTTATGGGCCGAAGATCGACATCAAGCTCGTGGACTCAATTGGGCGCCTTTGGCAGCTTTCGACCGTCCAGGTCGACTTCAATTTGCCGCAGCGCTTTAATCTCGAGTATGTCGCTGAAGACGGAACGCGCAAACAGCCGGTGATGGTGCATCGAGCGCTGTTTGGATCGATCGAGCGGTTTTTCGGCGTGCTGATCGAGCACTACGCGGGTGCGTTTCCGGTGTGGCTGTCTCCAGTGCAGGCGACGATGATTCCGATCGCCGAACGCCATGTGGATTATGCGAATAAAGTCGCTGATCAGCTCAAGGCCATCGGAGTGCGAGTCGAAGTCGATGCGCGCAATGAAAAGATGAATGCGAAGATCCGTGAGCACGCCATGCAGAAAGTGCCGTTCTTATTGGTGGTTGGTGACAAAGAGGCCGAAGCCGGCAAGGTCAACGTCCGCATCCGCGGCAAAGAAAAAACCGAAGACATGCCGGCACCTGAATTTGTCGAAAGGATTAAGAAGCTGATTGCCGAGAAGCGCGCGGTCATCTAGCAGGCCTCCAGGTGTTGTCGTCCCAAGCGAAGCGGTTCTTGACGGGAACTGGCAGAAAGCCAGATTCCGCGCTCTTCGCTTCTCGGAATGACAAGAGAACGGATTTATAGCCGATCAGAACGAGTTCCTCCCACTGAGGTTTACTTCATGCCATCTGAGTTTTCAAAAAAGCGAGTCGCCGTTCTGGGAGCGGGGAAGATGGGCGGAATCCTGCTCAAAGCTCTTCTGGAAAAACAATTGTTCTCCAGCAAGACGACGGTGGCAACCGTGCAGCACGAAGAGAAAGCACGCAGCCTTTCCAAGAAGTTAGGAATCGCCGTAATCACCGACAACCGCGCCGCCGCGCGCAATGCGGACATTATCCTGCTCTGCGTGAAGCCGCAAATAGTCGACCTGGTCGTCGGACAAATCCGCCCGAGCGTGACCAAGAATCAGATCATCATCTCAGTGGCGGCTTCGGTTCCGACCAGCCGGATTGAGCGCGTTTTAAAGCGCGCTGCGCCGATAGTGCGCGCCATGCCTAACACCCCTTCTGTCGTCGGTTGCGGTGTGACCGCGCTGTGCAAAGGAAAATTCGCGACAGCCCAGCATCTCGAGATTGCGAGTGCGCTGTTCGGCGTCGTCGGCAAAACGGTCGTCGTCGATGAGAAATTAATGGACGCCGTCACCGGGCTATCGGGAAGCGGCCCAGCTTACATTTACATCATTTTGGAGTCGCTTGCCGAGGCCGGCGTGAAGGTTGGTTTGCCTCGCGATGTTGCTACATTGCTGGCCGCGCAAACGACTCTGGGCGCGGCGACCATGGTGCTCGAAACCGGCGAGCATCCGGCGCAGCTCAAGGACACGGTCACGACACCCGCCGGCTGCACCATCGATGGCATTCTCGAACTCGAAGAAGGCAAGCTGCGGGTGACGCTGATCAAAGCCGTCGTGAAAGCCGCCCAGCGCGCCAAAGAACTGGCGAACGGCTGAGAAAAAAGTGAGGGCCCGGCGTTCCCGCGCGGCTGGACGGGTGAGACGCCCGTCCTCCGTTAGAATTTGTGTGTGATCATCGGCGTGATCTCCGACACTCATGGCCTGCTTCGTCCTGAAGCTCTCATCGCTTTACAAGGATCCGACCACATCATTCACGCCGGTGACATCGGCGATCCGGAGATTCTCGAAAAGTTGGCCGTGATCGCGCCGGTAACGGCGGTGCGCGGAAACGTTGACCACGGCGCGTGGGCGCAGAAAATTCCGGCCACGAACGTTCTCGAGGTCGATGGAACATCAATCTATGTATTGCACAATCTTCAGGAACTCGACTTGAAGCCGGAAGTGGCGAAATTCAATGCTGTCATCTACGGCCACACCCATGTACCCAAGCAGGAACGGAAGAATGGTGTGCTCTACTTCAATCCCGGCAGCGCCGGGCCAAAGCGATTCAAGCTGCCGGTGAGCGTGGGTCGGCTGCTTCTGACCGAAGGGAAAGTGAAATCGGAAATTGTGGAACTGCTGAAGTGAAAGTATCAGCTCTCAGTTGTCGGTTCTCGGTTCTCGGTTGATGCTGAATTCCCACACATTGCTACAATCCCACAGTGTCCATCCAATTCAAGACTGACGCTCGAAAAGGCGCAGCCCGCACCGGCCGGCTGGTCACGGCTCACGGCGAAGTCGAAACTCCCGTGTTCATGCCGGTGGGAACGCTGGCTTCGGTCAAGGGCGTTTCGCAGGACGTTCTCGAGGAACTCGGAGTCCAGATTCTTCTGGGAAACAATTATCACCTCTATCTCAGGCCGGGGGTCGAGCAAGTCCGCAAATTAGGCGGACTACATCGCTTCATGGCATGGCCGCGAGCTATTCTCACCGACTCGGGCGGATTCCAAGTCTTCAGCCTGAATGAACTGCGCAAAGTCACCGAGGAGGGTGTGACGTTCCGCTCGCATCTCGATGGATCTTCGCATTTCTTCAGCCCCGAGAGCGCAATGGATGCGCAGATCGGCCTGGGCGCGGACATTATCATGGCGTTTGACGAATGCACCGAATATCCGGCGGACCGCGATCGGGCGCGTGCATCGATGGAACTGACCCTGCGCTGGGCCGAGCGCAGTAAGAGACATTTTGAGGAACATAAAAATGAAGTTCCATGGAGAAATCACGTGGGAACAGCCGCTTCCACCCAGGCCCTTTTCGGAATCGTTCAAGGCGGGATGGATCGCGCTTTGCGAAAAGAATCGGCGGAACGAACTATCGAAATTGGCTTCCCCGGCTACGCCATTGGCGGCCTCAGCGTAGGTGAGCCGCGAGCTTTAACCCGCGAAATCGTCGAATCCACCCTGGAACATCTTCCCGCCGACAAGCCCCGTTATCTTATGGGGGTGGGGACGCCCGAGGAAATCGTCGAATATGCCAATCTCGGCATCGACATGATGGATTGCGTTCTGCCCACGCGAGCGGCGCGGCATGGGTTGCTGTTTACTTCCGAGGGCAAAATCTCGATCAAACAGGCGCGGTACGCGGGTGACGACGCTCCGCTCGACCTAAATTGTCGGTGTCGAGTGTGCCTGCGCTACTCCCGAGCGTATTTGCGGCATCTTTATGCGTCGAACGAGGTCCTGGCTCAGGTCTTAAATACCGTCCATAATCTCAGCTTCTACCTTGACACTATGCGGGCAGTGCGTCATTCTATTTCACTTGGGAAAGAGACTGGTTCCCCGTGTGTCCAGTCTCGACCGAAACCATAGCTCGGCATCCCCGGTTCGTGTCCGAAGCTGAAGGAATCTCCGGCCTCATAGCGCGAGAACTCCAGCGGTAAAATGTAAAGGCGAGTGCGCCAGTGGGCGTAGCTCGAATTACTTAGCGGAAGTTGTAGTCTTCATATGAGTGTTCAGCACTTATTTGCAATACAGCTTGGCGGCGGCTCGGCGGGATGGCTGGGGTTCGCCCCGCTCATTTTTATCTTCGCCATTTTCTATTTTCTGCTCATTCTTCCGCAGCAGCGGAAACAAAAGAAGTGGCAGGCGATGCTGAACGACTTGAAAACGGGGGACAAGGTTGTAACCACCGGAGGCCTGCACGGCACCATCGTTGCCTTGAAGGATGACTATATTCATCTCCGCGTCCCTCCCGACAATTTGCGGCTCGAAGTGAGCCGGGGCTCGGTAGCCTCAGTGACTACCGCCGAAGAGGCGGCGAAATGAACTCTGGCATTTTTGATCTCTCAATTTGGCAATCGGACGTGCATTTGTCATGAATAAGAATTTAGGTTGGAAACTTATCGTTATTGTAGCTACGCTGCTATTTTTCCTTTTTGGCATCTTCGGCATACCGGAAAGATGGTCGGGCGGCGGGCTGTTGGCAGCATTGCAGAACCGCATTCACCTGGGACTCGACCTCAAAGGCGGAACGCACCTGATCTTGCAAGTACAGGTGAACGATGCCGTCAACGTCGATTCGGACAATGCCGCTGAACGGCTTAAGACCGACTTGCGGGCGCGCAAGATCAACTACACCGACATCAGCAAGCCCGATCCAGTCAACAGTCCGGACAAGGTTGTGCTAAAAGGTGTGCCGCCGGAATCCAGATCTGATTTGCTCTCCATCGTGCAGGATCGCCTTCCCGAATACGATCTGACCTCGGGCCCTGACAACACGTGGACAGTTTCGATGAAGCCGCAGGCGCTGGCTGATCTCAAAAATCGTGCCGTGACACAAGCGATTGAAACCATCCGAAACCGTATTGATACATTAGGCGTGAGCGAGCCGATCATCGAAGAGCATGGCCTCGGGCAATATCAGATTCTGGTGCAACTGCCCGGCGTGGACGATCCCGCGCGCGTGAAAGACATCATGCAGTCCACCGCGATGCTTGAAATCCGCCAATCTTTTGGCGGGCCTTACCCCAGCGAGCAGGCGGCATTGCAGGATAAAGGTGGAGTTTTGCCGCCCGATCAAATGTTGCTGCCCGGCCGGAGCGTGGGCCCCACTGATAGCGAGGGCGGACAGGCTTGGTATCTGATTTCGCGCGCGTCGGCTGTCACCGGCCGTGACCTGCGCACTGCCAGCCAGTCCCGCGACGAGAATGGACAGCCTTCCGTAAGCTTCACTCTAACCGGCGAAGGCGGCCGTCGTTTCGCCAGCTTCACCGGCGCCCATGTGGGCGATAACCTCGCTGTCGTGCTCGATAACAAAGTTCAGGAAGTTGCCGTGATCAAAGACCAGATTCACGATCAAGGCGTAATCAATGGGCGCTTCACCGAGCAGCAGTCCAAGGATCTCGCTATGATCTTGAGCTCGGGCGCGTTGCCTGCCGGCATCAAGTATCTCGAAGAGCGCACTGTCGGTCCGTCGCTAGGTAGCGATTCGATCCGCGCCGGCGTGACGGCGGCAGTCATTGGCATGTTGGCCGTGCTCATCTTCATGCTGGTCTATTATCACGCCGCAGGAATCAACGCGGACATTGCGTTGATCTTGAATCTGATCATCCTTCTCGGTTTCCTTGGCTTCAGCGGGGCAACGCTTACGCTCCCCGGGATCGCAGGAGTCATATTGACCGTCGGTATGGGCGTAGACTCGAATGTGCTGATCTTTGAACGCATCCGCGAAGAGTTGCGCAACGGGAAAACGCCGCCTTCGGCGGTGGAGCAGGGCTTCGGCCATGCCTGGATCACGATCGTGGATACCCACGTCACGACCATCGTCTCGGCAATCATTTTGTTTATCTTTGGTACCGGTCCAGTGCGCGGCTTCGCGGTCACCCTGAGTTTCGGTCTGTTCGCGAATTTGTTTACGGCTGTGTTCGTGTCCCGCGTGATCTTCGACTGGTTGCTCAGCCGCAAACAGCGCGGCGAAGCGTTGAGTATCGGATAGGCGTTGTTATAGAAAAGGAGTTCTAAGCGGCGTGGAATTTTTTCGCAATCCAAACATAGATTTCCTCGGCAAGAAGTGGTATTTCCTCGCATTCTCGCTGGTCTTCAGCGTGGCGGGTGTATTTTCCATGCTGTTCTGGCATGGGATTCCGTACGGCGTCGACTTTCGCGGTGGCACGCTCGTCTACGTGAAGTTTGCCGAGACGCCAGATAACAACGCGATCCGGGCTGCGATGGACCGCGTCGGCCTCCACAATGCCCGGATCCAGAGCTACGGTTCGGCCGGCAGCAACGAAGTGCTGATCGATGTTTCCGAACAGGAGACTAACGAGCAGGCGCTCGACCGGAGCAAGACCCAAATCATCAACGCGCTGGAAACGAATGCGCCCGCCGGCAAGCAGGATCTCAACAACTCCAGTTTCCTCACGATCAAGAACTATCTTCTAGAGAAAGATCCGCTCCGATTGGGCACCGATGCGGA
>Ga0209420_1000949_pt1 | contig 14355 bp, 12 predicted proteins | sample BlaSpr_A8_OM1_O1_FD_187972 | JGI IMG/M metagenome (GOLD analysis project Ga0209420, IMG submission 187972) | Forest soil microbial communities from Thunder Bay, Ontario, Canada - Black Spruce, Ontario site 2_A8_OM1_O1 (SPAdes) (version 2) | ecosystem: Environmental > Terrestrial > Soil > Boreal... | reverse complement strand
CCAAGCGTCGTCTGGATGGTCGGCTGCGACAGTTCGCTTTCGCCCACCGGGCGCACGTCCACGGCGCCGTCCAGGCCGCCCCAGTTGAACCAGGTGCGGTGAAAGCCCACGCGCGACTGTTCGGCCGGGCCGCGCCAGTCGATCCGCACGACCACCGTGTGTGTGCCTGCGGCCAGCCTGTAGCGCATCTGAAACGGCAGGTAGGAACCACGGTGTGAGCCGAGCGCCCGTCCGTCCACCCATACGTTTGCCAGGAAGTTGGCCGACTGGAATTCGAGCGCGTACACGCCCGCATTGGCGGCATGGAAGCTCGTCCGATACCACGCCACCGAGCCGTCGTAGTTCGCCTCGGCCGAGCGTCCGCTCCACTGCGTGGGATCGACGTCGTTGGGAACGCTCACCGTGGCGCCCGTGAAGCGGCCGCGCTGCCAGCCCAGCGACAGGCCGCGGTCAGACGGGTCGCGCCGCAGCGTCCAGCGTGTCAGCTGGGTGCGGCCACCCGGGCCTTCTTCGCCGGACGTCTGCGTGGTGGGCGCTTGCGCCGACGCAGCCGCCGCGGCGAGCGTGGCGCAGAGGACCGTCACGGTCAATAGCGTCTTCTTACTGAGCAGTGGCATCGCTACGCCTTCAACAATGGCGGACGCGCTTCAGAGCGGCGCCGGCACCGTACTTGGCGCCCCGGTCGTCGCCAGCAGCCGTTCGAGCAGCGCCAGCGCGCCGGCCTTGGACAGCGGCTCGTTGAGGTTGCCGCACTTGGGCGACTGCACGCACGAAGGGCAGCCACTCTTGCACGGGCACTCGGCGATCAGCCGGTGGGCGTCCTCGCACAGCTCCTCGAAGCGCGTGAACGCGGTGCGCGAGATGCCGATGCCGCCGGGGTGCCCGTCGTAGATGAAGATCGTGGCGGCGTCGGTCTGGGGATGGAAGTTGGTGGACAGCCCGCCGATGTCCCAGCGGTCGCACATGGCGATCAGCGGCAGCACCGCGATCTGGGCGTGCTCGGTGGCATGTAGGGCGCCCAGCAAGACCTCGAGCGGGACCGTATCCGTGTCGGCGAGCTCGCCGGCGTCGAGCTCGAACCACAGCGCCTGCGTGGAGAAGCTGGTGGACGGCAGGTCGAGCGCGGTGAGGTCCACATGGGCGTGGTCTGCCAGGCGCCGGCGCTGGTAGGCGAGGACGGTGTCGGTCACGCTGACCTCGCCGAACGACAGGGTCACGCCGAGCGCCTGGCGGCGATCGAGCAGGCGCACGATCTCTGTGTCGGTCTGTCGCTTGGGCTGGGTGTAGAAGTCGCCGTCGAACGGCGCTACGAGCGCGCGGCGGCGCTCGAGGTCAAGTTCACGCACCTCATAGCTGCGCCCGAGGTGCATGTAGATAGCGCCCTCGTGGACCGTGGAGTGGGCGCGCGCGGCCTCGGTGGAGCCGAGCATCTCGCCCGAGGACACGTCCACGATCGCAAAGGTCTCCGGTGAGGCCGAGCGCAGCGACACCTGCGCCGCGGGATAGCCGCCGGCCTCGCGGGGGACGTAGGCGCCGGCCAGCGGGCCGCCGCGGCGGCGCAGCGCGCCGGTGCTGAGCAGCACCTCGGCGTGCGTCTCCCAGCGCGGCCCCAGGAACTCGGCGTCGGCGCTGCACAGCGGCCCCTCGTGGGCGGCGCACAGCAGATGCCCGCGGTAGATCGGCTCGCTCTCATGGTCGAGGATCGCGGCCTCAACCGGACGCTCGAGGAACTCGTCGGGGTGGCGGCAGAAGAACTGGTCCAGGGCGTCCTCGCCGGCGACATAGGCCGCCAGGCCGCGCCCGCGCCGCCCCGCACGACCCCACATCTGGCGCAGCGATGCGACGGTGCCCGGGAAGGTCACCACGACCGCGGCGTCCAGCTCACCGATGTCGATGCCGAGCTCGAGCGCGTCGGTGGTGATCACCGCGCGCAGCTCGCCGCGGGTCAGGCGGCCCTCCAGCTCGCGCCGCTGCTGGGGCGTGTAGCCGGCGCGGTAGGGAGCGATCAGGTCGGCGAGCTGGGGATCGGTGTCCTGCAGGTCCTGCTTGACGAGCCTGGCGAGCACCTCGACGCCCTTGCGCGACTTCATGAAGCAGATACAGCGCGCCCCGTCGCGGACGAGCCGCGCGAGCATCTCGGCGGCCTCGCCGAGCGCCGAGCGGCGCGTTCCCAGCGCCTCGTCGGTCAGCGGCGGGTTCCACATCGCGATCCGCCGCGCGGGCGCGGGCGAGCTGTCGCGGTCGATCAGGGCCACGTCTTCCAGGCCGGTCAGGCGCTGCGCCAGCTCGACGGGGTTGGCGATCGTGGCGGACGTGAGCAAGAAGCGCGGCTGGGTGCCGTAGGCGGCCGCTATGCGCCGCAGCCGGCGCAGCACGTTGGCGACGTGCGATCCGAACACGCCGCGGTAGACGTGGGCCTCGTCGATGACCACCACGGCGAGGTTGGCGAACAGGTCTGCCCAGGCTGCGTGGTTGGGCAGGATGCCAACGTGCAGCATGTCGGGATTGGTAAGCACGACGTTGGCGCTCTTGCGGATCTGTGCGCGCGCCTCGCGCGGCGTGTCGCCGTCGTAGATGGCGGGGCGCACCCGCTTGGTCAGGCCGAACGAGTGCAGCGCCCGCGCCTGGTCCTGGGCGAGCGCCTTGGTGGGGTACACGTACAGCGCCCGCGCGCGCGCATCGCGGCAGAGCACGTCCAGGGTGGGCAGGTTGAAGCACAGCGACTTGCCCGATGCGGTCCCCGTGGTGACGATCGTGGGGCCTACCCACGCGGCCTCCAGGGCCTGCGCTTGATGGGCGTACAGGCGCTCGATCCCAAGCCCTGCCAGGGCCCTCAGGACGTCAGGATGCAGCGACGGCGGCAGCCCGACAAGCGACGCGCGGCCAGGCCCTTCGTTGGCTTCACGCACGAGCCGCCCGTCCTCGCGTCCGGCGTCCAGCAGCGCGCTCCACGGCTCGATCTTGCGGTCCAGGGCCAAGACTCCTCAGTTGTATCGCTTCGGGGATCGGCCACGCAGAACTTATGTACGCACGTGCCGCTGTCGGGCCTGCGCATGTGTCGCCGCGACATGGCCCAGACGAGCCAGCACGTCGGTGGTGGGCGTTGGTCGAGCTTCAGGGGCGAGCACTTGAGATAGTGGGGTCATGTCAGGCTCTGCCGCCGAGCGTTGGGCGAAAGTCCGCTCGTTCCATTACTCGCTCTATCCGGCCGAGCGGATCGCAGCGGCGCGCGAGCAGAGCGTGTCGGTATGCCTGCCCGCACGCGAGTGCGCGCAGACGGTGGGGGACATCGTCACGGCGCTGCTCGAACTGCGTGAGGCCGGAGCGATTGATGAGATCGTCGTCGTGGACGCGGCCTCGCGCGACGGCACCGCGAAGGTGGCCGAGCGCGCCGGCGCGGTGGTGTGGCAGGAGGGCGACTTGCTGCCCGAGCACGGGCCGGTGCTGGGCAAGGGCGATGCGATGTGGCGGGCGCTGTCTGCGCTGCGCGGCGAGCTCGTGTGCTTCCTGGACGCCGACACGGAGGGCTTCTCGGCGCACTTCGCAAGCGGCCTGCTGGGGCCGCTGGTGTGCGAGCGAGGCGTGTCGTTCGTGAAGGCTTTCTACAGGCGCCCGCTCGCCGAGGCCGACGACGGTGGCGGGCGCGTCAACCGCCTGACGGCGCGTCCTGCGCTCGAGCTTTTCTATCCGGAGCTGGCCGGCGTGCGCCAGCCGCTTGCCGGGGAGGTGGCCGTACGCAGGGAACTGCTGGAAGCGCTGCCGTTCGCGACCGGTTACGGCGTGGAGATCGCGATGCTGATCGATGCCTGGCGGGTCGTTGGCCTGGACGGCATGGCCCAGGTGGACCTGGACGAGCACCGCAATCGCCACCAGCCGCTGTCTGCGCTCGAGCCGATGGCAAAGACCGTGCTCGCCACGATCGCTCGGCGCCTCGAACGGGAAGGGCGCGTGGAACTGGAAGAGCGCCTGGATAAGGTGGACGGCGCGCCGCTCGAACGCCCGCCGATGGCGAGCATGGGCGTCACGTGAGCGGTGGGCCGGGCAAGCTGGTGGGTGGCTAGGTGGACGAGTCACACGCGATGCGCTGCCTGTACCTGGACCTGGACGGCACCCTGCTGGGACGCGGCGCGTCGCTGCTGCACGACGGCGAGGGCGCGGTGACGATCGAGGGGGTGCGCGCGGTGCAGGCGTGCCTGCGCGCGGGCGTGGAGGTCGTGCTGATGTCTGGGCGCAGGCGCGCGCAGGTTTTCGAGGACGCGCGGCTGCTGGGCCAGGGCTCGTTCATCTTCGAGGCGGGCGCGTGCGTGGTGCTGGACGGCGAGGAGCACTGGCTGACGGGCGACCGATGGAGGGTCGGCCAGCAGCCAGGCGAGCTGACGATCGCTGAGCAGATCGAGCGCTCGGGTGCGCCGGCGCTGCTGCTGGAGCGCTACGAGGGGCGCCTGGAGTACCACGAGCCGTGGCACGTGCAGCGCGAGGTCTCGCACCTGTTTCGCGGCCTGGTGGACGCCTTCGAGGTCGATCGCCTGCTTGCGGAACACGGTCACGACGACCTGCGTCTGGTGGACAACGGCGTGGTCAACCGCCGCTCGCGGGCGTTGGCCGACCTGCCACACGTGCGCGGCTATCACCTGGTCCCGGCGGGCGCGTCGAAGGCGGGCGCGGTGGCCTTCCACCGCCGCGTGCGCGGCTACGCGCGCGAGGAGACGTTCGCGGTGGGCGACTCGCGCGAGGACCTGGCATGCGCGGCGGAGGTGGCGGTCTTCTGGTTGGTGGCCAACGGCCTGGCGCGCGATCCCTCGATGCGGGACGCCATCGCCGCCCACACGAACGTACGCGTGGCCGAGGCGGCCAACGGGCCGGGCGTGTACGAGGCGGTGCTCACGACGCTGGCGGGCTCACCGGCCATGTAGGAGACATGCTCACCACGCTCACCGCGCTCACCACGCTCACCACGCTCGCGGGCGCGGCGGCCGCTCAGGCAGGGGCTCGTCGTCGATGATGCCCTCGCGCTTCTCCTCCTCGTACAGGCGCTCGATGACGAACTCCTTGAGCAGCGTCTGGTAGCCGGTGTTGCGCAGGGCGGCCAGCGCCTTGAGTCGCGTGAGCGTGAACTGGTCGAAGCGGATGGCGATGGGGGTTGTGCGGCCGGGACGGATCGCGTCCTGCATCTGGAGCGCCCGTTCGCGTCTGGCCTGCTGCTCGAGGAAGATGTCAGGGTCGAGCGACAGGCCTTTGGAGGGATCGACTTCGCCGGGGCGGACCGTCATGGATGATCTCCTTTGCGAACAGTGTGCTCCATGGTATTTACGATATTAATACTATCGTTATACGGTGTTCGCAGTGAGACACATCGCCCGCAGGCAGGGACGGGCGGACGCGCCGCACAGATCGCATGTGTGGATCGCGCGCACGCGTGTCGGATCGCGTCGGACGCGGTGCGGCGTCACATCGAGCTGCCGCCGGACAGCCTGCGCCACACCTGACGCCAGAACCCAGGCCGTGGGCGTCCCCGCCAGCGCGCCGGCGGCGGGACGGTGGCGCGCACCAGCGCCACCCAGTCATCGAGCGGCAGCTCGCCCGAGATCAGGCGCCCCAGCGCGCTCGTGACGGGCGCGGCCACACTGGCCTGCTCGAGCGCACGCGCCAGCAGCGGCACCGACTCCAGGGCCTCGACCGCCTGGCCGATTTGCGCGGGGATCTCCGAGGCGGGTACGCCCGCCGCCAAGAGCTCGCCCGCGCGGCGGTTGCGGCTCTCGCGCGCAAGGGCCGTGGCCACCAGGTCGCCCGCGCCTGCCAGCCCGATCATCGACTCCGGTCGCGCTCCCAGCTGCTCGGCGTAGCGCCACACCTCCGCGAAGATGTGCCCTGCGGCCGCCCCCGCCGCGTTGAGGCCCTGCGCCTCGGTCGCCCCGGCCGCGAGTGCCGCTGCGTTCTTGGCGGCGCCGGCGAGCTCCACGCCGACGGGATCGTTTGACTGCTCGCAGACGACGCCGGCGCGCGTGAACATTTGCGCGAGCGCGCGCGCGAGCTCCTCGTCGCTGGAGGCGGCCACGAGGCCCGCCCCTGCGTGCACCATCTCCTGGGCGTGCGCGGGGCCGCCCACGCTGGCCACCCGGTCGGCGCCGAACCTCGCGCTCAGCACGGTCGTGGGCGGCTGGCCCAGCGGTGCGACCAGTCCCTTGGCCACCGACACCACCGCGGTGCGCCTGTCCAGCCCGCTCGCCCCCAGCCTGTCGATCACCTCACCGAGCCCGCGCGAGGGAACAGCCAGGAACACGTAGTCCGCTCGCGCCACGCCAGCCGACGCCGGTTCGATGCGCAGCTGTGGCGGCAGCTGCACGCCCGGCAGGTACTCGCGATTCTCGCGCTCTTGCTCGAGCGTCGCGGCCTGCTCGGCGGTGTGCGTCTGCAACGTGGTGCGCAGGCCGCCCCGGACCAGCAGCACCGCCAGGGCGGTGCCGAACGAGCCCCCTCCAATTACGGTGGCCCGCTTTGCGCCGGGCGTGGGCAGCGAGCGACCGCGCGTGACCCGAGCGGTCGGGCTCGGAGTAGGCTCGGGCTCTGTCATGGCTCGGGCTCGGTCATCAGATGGGCGAGACTAACGATCCGCACGCCCGCCCCTCGGCGTGGCGCAACTGGACCGGCGACCAGTCCTGCCGGCCGGTCGCCATCGAGCGACCGCGGTCGCTGCAGGAGCTCTCGGCAGCCGTTGCACGCGCGAGCGAGGGAGGCGGGCGCTTGCGTGTGGCGGGGGCCGGACATTCGTTCAGCGACATCGCGTGCACCGATGGGACGATGTTCTCGCTCGAGCGCATGGCGGGAATGATCGACGTCGATCGCTCTGCCGGGCTGGTCCGTGTGCAGGCCGGCATCACGATCCACGAGTTGAGCAGGGCGTTGGACGCGCACAGACTGGCACTGGAGAACCTGGGCGACATCGACGTCCAGAGCATCGCCGGCGCGATCTCGACGGCGACTCACGGCACGGGTGCGCGCCTGCCCAACATCCCCGCCCAGGTGGTCGCGCTGACGCTCGTGCTCGCGGACGGATCCACGCTGGAGTGCTCGCCCGAGCGCGACCCCGAGACGTTCCGGGCGGCGCGCGTGGGCCTTGGTTGCCTCGGCGTCATCGCAGAGGTCACGCTGCGCTGTGTGCCCGCGTTCACCCTGCACGGCCGCGACGCGCCTGCTCCGCTATCGCAGACGCTCGAGCGCTTCGACGAGCTGGTGAGCGCCAATGACCACTTCGAGTTTTTCGTGTTTCCCCACGCCAGCATCGCGCTCACGCGCACCAACAACCGCACCGAGCGTTCGCCGCGGCCGCGCAGCCGCGCGGTCGCGTACGCCAACGACGTGCTGCTCACCAATCGAGCGTTCGGCCTGTGCTGCCGCCTCGGACGCCGTTTCCCCAGCCGCATACCGCAGATCAACCGCCTGGTGACTCGCTTGGCGGGCAGCTCCGAGCGGGTGGACCGCTCGGCTGAGATCTTCGCCAGCCCACGGCTGGTGCGCTTCACCGAGATGGAGTACGCCCTGCCGCGCGAGCGCACCGTGCAGGCCGTGTGCGAGGTGATGGAGCTGGTGCCGCGAAGGGGCTTTGCGGTCCCGTTCCCGATCGAGGTGAGGACGGCAGCGGGCGACGACGCGCTGCTGAGCACCGCGGCGGGGCGCGACACGGGCTTCGTGGCCGTGCACATGTTCGAGGGCATGGAGTGGGAGCCGTACTTCCGTGCGGTCGAGGCGATCATGGACGGGCTCGGCGGCAGGCCGCACTGGGGCAAGCGCCACTTCCAGACGCATGCCAGCCTGAGACCGCGCTATCCCGACTGGGATCGCTTCCAGGCGGTGCGCTCGCGCCTGGATCCCGAGGGGCGCTTCGCGAACGCGTGGACCGAGCGTGTGCTCGGTCCCGTCCTCCCCGCTGCACACGCGGTCGATGTCTGAGGCTGCATACGCGCGCCTGGAGCGGGCGACCGCCGGGCTGCAGGCCCCGTTCGCCGTCGTCGACCTCGACGCGCTGTGGGCAAACGCGGCCGACCTCGAACGTCGCGCAGCTTCCAAGCCGATTCGTTTGGCCAGCAAGTCGGTGCGCTGTCGCGCGCTGCAGCAGCGCGTGCTGGCTCGTGCAGGCTTTCGCGGCACGCTCGCGTTCACGCTGCCCGAGGCGCTGTGGCTCGCTCGCGAGGGAGTCGACGATCTGCTCGTCGCCTACCCCACCGCCGACGGCGACGCGCTGCGGACGCTCGCCGAAGACGGTGCAGCGCAGCGCGTGACGGTGATGGTGGACTGCGTCGAGCACCTGCAGCTGATCGAGCGCGCGCTCGCCGGATCGAAGCAGAAGGCGCCCATCCGCGTGTGCATCGACGTGGACGCCGGCTGGCCGCTGCTGGGCGGGCGCATCCGCGTCGGCGCCAAGCGCTCGCCCGTACGCACGCCCGTGCACGCCGCCGCGCTTGCGCGTGCGATCGTCGCTCGCGACGGGCTGGCGCTGGTCGCGATCATGGCCTACGAGGCGCAGATAGCGGGACTTGGCGACGCGCCGCCCGGACGGCCGCTGCGTGCAGCCGCGATTCATGCCATGCAGTCGCGCTCCGCGCGCGAGCTCTCCCAGCGCCGCGGGGCGATCGTGGCGGCCGTCGAAGACGTCGCCGCGCGGGCGGGGGCGGCCCTGGAGTTCGTCAACGGCGGCGGCACCGGCAGCCTCGAGCGCACCGCTGGCGAGCCTGCCGTAACCGAGGTGAGCGCGGGCTCGGGCCTGTATGGCCCGACACTGTTCGACGCCTACCGTGCGTTCGCCCCGCGTCCGGCTGCCATGTTCGCTTTGCCGGTCGTGCGTCGACCGGGCCGGCGTGTCGCTACGGCGCTGGGCGGCGGTTATCTCGCGTCGGGCCCCGCCGATGCTGCGTGCCTGCCCCGACCCCACCTGCCGGCCGGGCTGCGCCTGGACCGCCTGGAGGGCGCCGGCGAGGTGCAGACCCCGCTGCTCGGCGCCGCCGCCGAGCGCCTCGAGATCGGCGATCGCGTATACATGAGACATGCCAAGGCCGGCGAGCTGTGCGAGCGTTTCGCCAGCCTGTACCTGATCGAAGGCGATCGCATCGTCGATCAAGCCCCCACCTACCGCGGCGAGGGACAATGCTTTTTGTGAACACGCAATCGTCACAGCTGGACGAGCATGCGCTCGAACGGGTCATACGGGAGGTCGTCGAGACGCTCGCGCCGCTCGACCGTACACCCTGCTCGCCCGGCGAGCGCCAGGCGGCCGAGTGGCTTGCCGCACGACTGCGCTCGCTGCATGGTGTGCATGCGGTTGAGCTCGAGGACGAGCCCTCATGGGGAACGTTCCCGCCCACGGCCACCGGGCTTGGCGTTCTCGGCGTAGCCGCCGCCACACTGGCGCTGCGTGGCAGGCGCGCGAGCGCGGCGCTGGTCGCGGCGGCCACCTTTGCGGGGATTGTCGACGAGGCCCAGAACGGGCCCCGAGTGGTGCGCCGGCTGGTACGTCGCCGCCGCACGACCGTCAACCTGCTCGCCCGCATCGCAGACGATGGCGGCCCGCGGGCGGGAACGCTGGTCGTGCTCGCCCACCACGACGCCCCGCAGAGCGGCGTGCTGTTTCGCCAGACGCTGCAGCGTTGGATTTACGAGCGTGCTCCCCAGCTACTCGAACGTGGCAAGACCCCGCCACCGCAGTGGTGGGCCGGCCTGGCGGGGCCGTTGTCGACTGTCGTCGCCGCTGCATCCAGGCGACGCGGACCGGCGTGGGCGGGCCTGATCGTGGGCGCGATCGGCACGGCGCTGGTGGCCGACATATGGCGCAACGCGACCGTCCCCGGGGCCAACGACAATCTCTCCGGCGTGGCCGTGCTCGTTGCTCTGGCCGAGCTGTCGAGCGAGTGCCCCATCCCCGGCGTGCGTGTGCTGCTGGTCTCCTGCGGCGCCGAGGAGACGCTGCAGGATGGAATCCGCGCATTCTTGTCGCGCCACCGGCACGAGCTCGATCCCCAGCGCACCTGGTTCGTCAACCTCGACACCGTCGGCTCGCCCCATCTGATCATGCTCGAGGGGGAGGGGCCGGTGTGGATGGAGGACTACGCCGGCCCTTGGCTGCGCGACATGCTCGCCGCGCAGGCCCAGCTCCTTGGCATCGCCCTGGAGCGGGGCTTTCGCGCGCGCTCGTCCACCGACAGCGTCATCCCCAGCCGCGCCGGCTATCCGATCGCAACACTGCTGTCGATGACCGACTGGCGCAGCCCCGCCAACTACCACCTGCCCAGCGACGTGCCCGCGAACCTCGATTACGGCTCCGTCGCCGACGCTACGCGGCTGGTGTACGGACTGGCCGGCGCGCTGGCCGAGTCGCGCGGACCACAGCCTCAAACCGGCCGGTAGAGCAGCTAGACCGCCAGAGCGGGCGGGTGGGCGCAAGGACCGCGGGCGCGCTCTGCCAACCTGAAGGCGTGCCAGAGGGCGACACCATTCACCATGCGGCGGCGCGCATCCGCGCGGTGCTCGAGCGGCGCGTGCCCGACGAGATTCTCACGCCGCACCCGCGCCATCGCCTCGATCGTTGGCCCGAGCGGCTGGCCAGGCGCGCGGTGCTTGCCGTGGACGTGCACGGCAAGCACATGCTCGTGCGCTTCGACGGCCATCTGACGCTGCACTCGCACCTGCGCATGACCGGGGCCTGGGACGTCCACCGCGCCGGTGAGCGCTGGCGGCGCGCGGCTCGGCGCGCCTGGCTGGTGCTTCGCTGCGACGGTTGGGAGGTCGTCCAGTTCGACGGACCCGTGCTCGAGCTGATGCCCGACGCAAGGACCCGTTCGCATCCTCAGCTGGCCGCCCTCGGCCAGGACATACTTGGCGAGAGCTTCGACACAGCGCGCCTTCTGAGCCGGCTCCGTGGCGACGACCCCGCCCGTCCCGTGGGCGACGCCCTGATCGACCAGCACAACGTTGCGGGGATCGGCAACGTGTGGAAGTCCGAGTCCTGCTTCGCGGTCCATGTGAGCCCCTGGCGTCCGCTTGCCGAGATGCCCAACGACGAACTGCTCGCCATCGTGGGCTTCGCCCGCGAGCACATGCGCGTGTCCGCGCGCGACGGATTTGCCGCCCGCCCCCGCGCCGTCTACGCGCGCGCCGGGCGGCCCTGCACGCGCTGTGGCGCGTCCATCCGCCAGCGCGCGCAGGGGGACAACGGGCGCCTGACGTTCTGGTGCCCGGGCTGCCAGCTGTGAGTGCAGACTTGGCGCCAGCCTCGAGAGAGTCAGGCGCTCAGCGCCGAGGCGCAGCACGAGACACACCGGTGGTACACTTGCTTTGTGGCCACTTCTCACCCGCGCATCCAGGTGACCGAGGACCCCGAGCTTGCACGAGCATTGCGCTCCGCGGCCCCGCACCTGCCGCCCGGACTGTCGCGTTCACGGCAGGTGCATCAGCTCGCGATCGCTGGCGCCAACGCGATCGCCCAGAGTCCGCGTACAGAGGAGGAGCGTCGAGTTCTGCTGAAACGCTTGGCGGCGCGGTTCATGGAACCTGAGTCTGCGGGCATCGACTGGGCCCTCCTGCGCGACGGCAAGCTTCGTGCCTGGCCGCTCCGGTAGCGCCTTGCCTTGGGGAGATCTGCCGCTCGTAATCGACACCTCCGCGTGGTCGCGTGCTCATCATCCCAGCGTCCGAGGGCAGTGGACCGACGTCCTGCTCTCAGATCGCCTGCGAATCTCGCCCGCGGCACGGCTGGAGATCCTCATCGGCGCCCGCGACGGCAAGACGTTCGACGATCTCGCAGAGGAGCTGGCGACGCTGCGAGCCGCCCCACTCACACCGACTGTCCTGCGCGCCGCTGCAGACGCCATGCGCACGCTCGCCCATCGCTCTGCCGGCGCCCAACGCATCCCCGTAGTCGACTACCTGATCGCCGCTGCCGCGGAGCAGTCCGGTGGCGCCGTGCTCCACTACGACAACCACTACGACACGCTCGCCGAGATCATGACCTTCGAGTCCATCTGGCTCGCAGCGCCCGGTTCTCTTGACTGATGGCTGACCCGAGGACGGCTCAAATCACCTTCGCGAGCTTCCTGCCGGCGGCCACCAGCGCCCTCGCGGTGCGTGCCTCCAGGATCAGCTGCAGATCGAGCATGCGCACGTCGAAGCTGTCAAGGGCGTTCTCGCCCGTTACCGCATAGGCCGGCACGCCGCCCTGGCGCGCCCTCGTCGCCAGCTCGAACGTGACGCTGCCCGCCAGCGTGCTCTCGTCAAGGCGTCGCGCGCCGATGATCACCGCCCGGGCCGCGTTCATGCGCGCGCCGAAGCACAAGGCCTCGAGCAGCCCTCGAGCGTTGTCGGCTTCCTCCCTAGCTAGCTCCAGCGGGCAAGCGTCCGGCTCGGGCCATCCCCCCGCCTGCAGGCCGCGCCCGATCGCAGCGACCACCCGGGACGCGTCGAGGGCCGAGCCGAAGGGGCCACTCACGACCAGCGCGCGCTGCGGGATCTCGACGATGGGCACGGTCAGGCATCCTTCCAGCAATGGCCGCCGCCAAACGTGAGCACGTCGTCATCGAGGCCAGTGGCCATGAGCTGCGCGTGAGCTCTCCCGGCAAGCTGTTCTTCCCGGCCGTCGGCCTGACCAAGTTGGACCTCGTCAACTACTACCTGGAGTGCGCCGACGCCGTCGTGCGCGGCCTGCGCGAGCGCCCCACCGTGATGAAGCGCTGGGTCGACGGCGTTGACGGCGAGCCGTTCTTCCAAAAGCGCGTGCCAGACAGCGCTCCCGACTGGCTGGAGACCGCCACCGTCACCTTCCCCAGTGGCCGCCACGCGCGCGAGCTCGTGCCCAATGACGCCGCCCACTTGGTCTGGGGCGTCAATCTCGGCGTGATCGACTGGAACCCCTGGCCCGTGCGCCGCACAGACCTCGACCATCCCGACGAGCTGCGCGTCGACCTCGACCCCGGGCCCGACGTGCCCTTCTCGGAGGTTCGCGAGGTCGCGCTCGGTGTGCGCGAGGTGCTCGACGAGCACGGCCTGCGGGGCTTTCCCAAGACGTCCGGCTCGCGCGGCATCCACATATACGTGCGCATCGAGCCCGAGGAGGGCTTTCAGGAAGTGCGCCGCGCCGCGCTCGCGCTCGCCCGCGAGGTCGAGCGGCAGATGCCCGGACGGGCCACTAGCCGCTGGTGGAAGGAGGAACGCGAGGGCGTGTTCATCGACTACAACCAGAACGCCCGCGACCGCACAGTCGCCTCCGCCTACTCAGTCAGGGCCGTACCCGACGCACGCGTCTCCTGCCCGCTGGAATGGGACGAGGTGCCAGACGTCGAGCCTGCCGAGCTGACACTGCAGACGGTCCCCGCGCGGCTGCGCGAGCGCGGCGACCCGTCTGCCGCCATCGACGAGCATCCGGGGAGCCTCGACCGCCTGCTCGAGCTCGCTGCCCGTGACGAGCGCGAAGGTCTCGGCGACGCGCCCTGGCCGCCACACTTTCGCAAGCAGAAGGACGAGCCCAAGCGGGTGCAGCCCAGCCGCGCGCGCAAGGAGGACCAGTGAGCCTGCCGCTGACGCCGCCGATCAAGCCCCAGCTCGCGCTCTCACGCAAGGAGCTGCCCACCGGCGAGGAGTGGGTCTATGAGGTCAAGCTCGACGGCTTTCGCTGCCTCGCGTTCGTGGACGGCGATGAGACATTCCTGCAGTCGCGCAACGGCAGGCCGCTCGGGCGCTACTTCCCCGAGCTCGTCTTCCCGCCCGGCCGCTACGTGCTCGATGGGGAGATCGTCGTGCGCGACGCCGACGGGCGCGAGGACTTCGACGCGCTCGGCCAGCGCATCCACCCGGCCGCCTCGCGTATCAAGCTACTGGCCGGCGAGACCCCTGCGGTGTTCGTCGCCTTCGACCTGCTCGCGCGCGACGACCACACGTTGTTGGAGCTTGCCTTCATCGAGCGCCGCCGTGCGCTCGAGCAGCTGCTCGGCGACGACGCCTTCGCCGATGCCCCAATCGAGCTGATGCAGATGGTCACGACCGCCGATGATGCCGCGGCCTGGCTCGCCCGCGCCGAGGGAGCGATCGCCAAGCAGCGCTCCGCTGCCTACCTGCCCGGCGAGCGCAAGGGCATGGTCAAGGTCAAGCGCGTGCGCACCATCGACGCCGTCGTCGTCGGCTGGCGCCCCGGCAAGGAGCCAGACACCGTCGGCGCGTTGATACTCGGCCTCTACTATGGCCCGCAGCTGCGCGTGGTCGGACACTGCTCCGGCCTGACAGCCGCCGCGAAGCGGCAACTCATAAAAACTCTCGCGCCGTATGAGTCGGGAGAGCGCGGGTCTGCCGACCCCAGTCGCTGGAGCGCCGGTAAGGACC